>Ga0164290_1000087_pt1 | contig 335511 bp, 318 predicted proteins | sample Micstemetagenome_FD_108782 | JGI IMG/M metagenome (GOLD analysis project Ga0164290, IMG submission 108782) | Contaminated culture microbial community from soil near Moab, Utah, USA - Microcoleus steenstrupii SON62 (Illumina Assembly) | ecosystem: Environmental > Terrestrial > Soil > Soil crust...
GGGGACGGAGATGGTGATGCCGGGGGACAACGTGACGATGGAGATCGAGCTGATCACGCCGGTGGCCATGGATAAGGGCTTGCGCTTCGCCATCCGCGAGGGCGGCCGCACCGTCGGCGCCGGTACCGTCACCGAGATCGTGGAGTAGTTCGAGACTCGACCGCAATTTGTCCATGTCCCCTAACGCCGCAATCCGGCGCTTAAGAGGACATGGGAAGCGAACAAACAAAAGCTTTACTAGGCCTGCTCGTCCTGGCGGCCCTTCCGTCCGACTTACGGGCTGCCTTCGCCGTCTCCCCGGCTGGGCCGATGACCACTTCCAAGTCCCTGCCGGGCGGCGGCTGTCTGGCGCTGCTCGCCACGGAAGTTCCCGCGTCGGAAACGGTCGCTTGGACGAAAGACGCCTCCGATCCGGGCAAGCTAAGTGCCACCAGCGGGGTAACCACGGTCTATTGTCCGGAAGCCCGGGGTACCTTCACCATCACCGCCACGGCTTCCGGAGGCGCCCAATCGACGGTGACCATTCATGTCACCGCGCCCGCCGGCGGCCTGTTTCAGCGATTGATCGCCGGTACCGAGGGTTCGGGCGGCGCGGCCACGCAACCCACCGGGCGCCTGTTCTTCGACCTCATGCTCTCCACCGCGATCTCGGGCGGCGGCGACGACTTCGGGCCGAAGCTGCGCCTCTGGGTCGACACCCGCATCACCAGCGTGCCGCGTCAGTTCGACGTCAAAGTCACCGAGTTCTCCATCGCCAACGCCGTCAAAGACCTCAAGGTCAACGAAATCGCGCAGGTCATCGAACTCATGGGCGGGCCGCAATACCGCGTCTGGACGCAGGATCGTCCCCTCAAGGTCTTCTTCGATAACCGCCTCAGCCGCACCACCGTCTCGCTGATCGGGGCCTACGGAGGCACCACGCCCATCGTGCCCAAGGACTTCATCTCGTCTTTCCAAATGCCGCCCAAGGGTAGCGACGCCTACGACCGCCTCCATCGGCAGTTCGGCGCGGAACTCGACCGACGGCCCAACGCCACCGTCGTCTCCTTCGTTCCCGGCGACCGGCAGCGATTCTGGCGTCAGTACTACGGCGGGGTGCGAATCCAATCCCATTTCTACCAGTGGAACGGCGCCGCCTCCACCATCCCTATGCGCACGGTGGACCTTATGTTTGGCCAGAACGAAACCGTCACCGGCGGAAGTTTGCGCGGTTCGGTGCTCCGCGCCGATTTCTTCCAGCCCATCGTCGATTTCGGCTCGGGCTACACGCTTTACGTCTTCGGAACCGCGTCCTGGAAGCCGTCGGTGGAGCGCAACGCCACCGCCGAGGCTCTCGTCCTGAATCCTTTGACCGCGGATCAGCGAACCGCCCTCGACTTGACCGCGCCCACGACGCTGCTGCTCACCGCTCCGCCGTCGAACCGCGACTTCTTTCGCATCGGCGTCGGCATAGACTTGAAGCGCGTCTTCGGAAATTGACATGCGTCTCGCCTACCTGCTCCCGTTGCTGCTCGCCGCGTCTTGCACCGCGAATAAGGCCTACCGGGTGAAGTACCCAGCCGGAAAGCCTCCGGCCATCGATCCGGTCGAGACGGCGTCGGGCTACCGGCTCGCCTTTATCGAGTTCGACGACCAGGGCGAGATGTTCGAGCGCGGCCAGTTGACGCAAGCTCTCGACGCCATCGCCGCCGCCCGCCGCGACGCCGCCCAAATCGCGGCTCGGACCGGTAGGCCGGCGGAACTCGCCGTCTTCGCCTTCGTCCACGGTTGGAAAAACAACGCCTCGGAACGGTCGAGCAACGTCCGCCGCTTCCGGGAAATGCTCGCCGAACTGGGGAGTCAGTTCGAGCCCGTGGTCGGAATCTATATCGGCTGGCGCGGCGCGTCTTCGCCTCTACCGGGCGTCAAGGAACTCACGTACTGGGGACGCCGTAACAAGTCCGCTACGTTACCCGACGCCCACTTCACCGAGACGCTGAAGCAAGTCATGCTCGCCTCGCGCGACGACGACCCTCAGGTCCACATGTTTTCGCTGCTCCTGGGCCACTCCTTCGGCGGCGGACTGCTCAAGGCCGGCACGACGCAAACCATTGTCAACGCCGTGCTCGACACGCCGCCCGGGGAAGCCATCCGATGGCCCGCCGATTTAATCGTCTTCGTTAACGAAGCCTCGCCCGCCCTGCGTTCGTACCAACTGGTCGAAACGCTGGGTCGGCATGTCGCTCCGCATCCCGAGTGCGGCAAGCCCGTGAACCACAGCCAGTATCATCCGGCGATTCTGTCCGTCGCCTCCAAAGGCGACTCCGCTACGCTCGCGTTTTTCCCGATGGCGCAGGCGATCAGTCGGCCCTTCCACCGCCTTCGGAGATACCCGGAGAAAAACGAAATGGGCATTGAGCGCCAATCGTCGATGTACTACCGCAGCGCTCCGCACTCCACCGAGTTCCACTCGCATCTGCTCGACGACAAGGACTTGTCGCATATCCAGGGCGCGGTGAACGCGGATTGCGCCGAGTTCGCTACACACAATTTGAGCGGGCGCGATTATCTTTTCGTCCAGCGGCCCGGCGCGAAAAATCGGGGGCCCTACTGGGTGACGCAAATGCCCAAAACCATCGTCGCCGATCATGGCGGCATCTTTTCGCCCGAGTTCCGCAAGCTCTTAATCGACATCCTCGTGGTTCAGCGCGAACCGGGCGGCAAACCCTACCGAAGAAAGTAAAGGAAATCCGTGGCTACCAAAAAATCCACCCCAAAGAAGAAAACCCTCAAGGCCGTCGATTCCATGTCGGACGCTCAAGCTAAGCGCCTGCTTGGCAAGATGAACGCGGCTCTGAAAGAAGCCGGGTTCGACGGACGCGCTCAGGAAGTACACTTCCTACCCTCGAAGACACCCGCTCCCGCCGTCGCGGCTGCGACGTCGACCATCCCTTGTCCGCCCCCCAAGCGCATCCGCCGCGTCTGCTTCCGCCAGCCCGACGGCCGGATCCGTTGCGAAGACCGCTGCGTCTAGCGTCCAGGCCGGCCGTTCTTTGTGGCGAACTCGTTTCAACTCTCCGCGTGAGCTATACTCGTTAGTGGCGCGGAAGTAGAAGCGCCCCCAGGGCGAAGGGGCATAGGCTAACGGTAAACCAGCGGTCTCCAAAACCGCCTTTGGGGGTTCGAATCCCTCTGCCCCTGCCAAACCAGCGCAATAGGAAATCATGGAAAACGAGAGACTGCCGGAGAAATCCGCCGCTTCCTGGCCCCAACGGGTCAAGGACTACGTCGCCGACTTGCAAGCCGAGATGCGCCGCGTCACTTGGCCTAGCTGGAAGCAGGTCCGGGCCACGACGACGGTGGTGGTGGTGGCCGTCTTCGCCTTTTCCGCGTATTTCCGCGCGGTCGATTTCGTAGTGGAACGGGGCGTCGCCCGCATCTTCACGACGTTCGCCAAGTAGAAGTAAAGGAACCAGCGTGACCGACCCCGAGAACGTTCCCATAACCGAAGAAACCGCCGTCGCGGTGGAAGAGCCCGAAGCGCAGGTCGGCGAGCCCGCCCCCGAGGCGGCGCCGGAAGCCGTGAATGAGACCGCTCCCGCCGCCGAAGACCTGGGCCCGCCCAAGCACTGGTTCATCATCCATACCTACTCTGGGTTCGAGAACAAGGTCGCCGAGTCGCTCAAGACCCGCTCCCAGGCGTTTGGCTTCGCCGAAAAGTTGGGGCAGGTTTTGATCCCGACGGAAGAAGTAGTCGAACTCAAAAACGGGAAAAAGACCACCTCGAAGCGCATGCTGTACCCCGGTTACGTCATGGTCGAAATGACGCTCGATCAGGACATGTGGCACCACATCAAGGAAACGCCGCGCGTCACCGGATTCGTCGGCGGCGGAACCAATCCCGTACCGCTGACGGCCGACGAGGTAAATTCGATTCTCTATCGCCAGGCCACGTCGGCGGACCGCCCGCGGCCTAAGGTGACCTTCGAGAAGAACGAGAACGTGCGGATCGTCGACGGTCCGTTCACCAACTTCTCGGGCAAGGTGGACGAAGTGAATCCGGAGCGCAACACGCTGCGGGTGATGGTGACGATTTTCGGACGGTCGACGCCGGTCGAGTTGGATTTCTTGCAGGTCGAAAAGAGCTAGGAAGCGAAGAGTAAGAAGCAGGTAGAAGATGGCAAAGAAGATTACGGCAATGGTGAAGTTGCAGATTCCGGCGGGCAAAGCGACCCCCGCGCCGCCGGTGGGCACGGCGCTCGGCCCCCAGGGCGTCAACATTATGGAGTTCTGCAAGGCGTTCAACGCGAAGACGTCGGCGAAGGATCAGGAAGGCCTGATTATCCCGGTGGTGATTTCGATTTATAACGACCGCAGCTTCACGTTCATCACCAAGACCCCGCCGGTGGCCGTGCTGGTGAAGAAGGCGGCGAACATCGCCAAAGGTTCGGCCGAGCCGAACAAGAACAAGGTCGCCAAGATCACGATGAAGCAGGTGGAAGAGATCGCCAAGATCAAGATGCCCGACCTGAATTCCTACGACCTCGAAGGCGCGATCAATCAGGTTAAAGGCGCCTGCGTCTCGATGGGCGTCGAAGTCGTCGGCTAGGCAACAGCCTAAATCTGCATTACAATTGGGCGCTTAGCGTATGCGCTGGTGCCTCTTCCTGCTCGCTCTTCCCGCCGTCGCCGCCACTTGGCGCGAAGAAGTAGCCCGAATTCGGGCGTGTGCCACCTCTTTCCCCGAAGGTTGGCGGATTCTCGACCGAGCTAACCGCCTCTCGACCGGACTCGACGGCGCTTGGCTCGACGGGCGCCCGAAAACGCCAGTCGCCCCGGAATACATCGCGTCTCTCGGTGCGCTAGCCGCCGCCTGCGAGAAAGAAAAAGCCGCTTCGGTCGAGCGCGTCGCCGACGATCTCGATTTGAAAATCGAAGATTGCGTCAAATTCGGCATGGCGCGCCTGGTACCGGTCGAAATCGTGACCAAGCGCGGCCCGCATCTGGAAGAGGGCTGGGAAGTTATCTACGAATGGGAGGCGGGCCGGAAGATGGGCGCGACGCCCGTCCGCGTTCCCGGCCTCACGCCCGGAAAAGCGAGTTTGCCCCCTGGAATCTATATCTTCCGGGCGAAGCGCGGGGAAGCGGCGACGGCGGAAATTCGACTGCCCGTCGCGCGGACGGACAAGGTAACGTGCGAGATTCCGATTCCTTAAAGCCCACGCGAATCAAGGCTTTCGCCAAGTTCTTCAAGAGCTACATGAGCTTGGCGGGCGTGGTGGCGGCGGCGCTGCCGATCCCCGTGGCGGCGTTCCGGCTTCTCCCTATTTTCGCCTCACAACGTACTTATTTTGCCGTTTATGTGTCGCTTTATTGCTTTTTGGCGCTCGCGTTTTGCTTTTTCGCGCGCCATTTGCTCTCCCGGAGGATGTTTCCGATGCGGGGATTGGTCTGGCTGCCGCTCGTTTTGATCGCCGCCTCGTTCGCGTGCGCGCTGGGGTATCACGCGCTGCTCGATCATTCGGTGCGGGAGGTGCAATCGGCGTACATCCAGAAGGGGATCGAGCTAACGGATTCTTCGAAGATTCTCGAAGGCACCGATCCGCTCGAAATTCCGCACGCGGCGGCGCTTTTCGGGTTGTATCTCGGCATCTTTCTGCTCGCCGAGCTAGCCTTTGTTTTGATGGCGCTGAAGGAGTATCTGCAAGACGTTCTGGGGCTCGACGAAACCGAATTGTTGCGTTAGCGGCGGGAAGTTGCTATCTTCATAGGGTCGATTTCCCGATTGGGAGGCTGCGGGTGCGCCCAAAGCCGTTTGGACCAGTCCCTAGTAGTACCCTCAAGTCCGCAAAGAAGGCAAATGGCAAAGCAAGGCAAGAAGTATCTTTCCGCGTTCCAACAGGTCGAGACGCGCCCTTACACGCTCGAAGACGCCGTGCCGCTCGTCCAGAAGATCAAATTCACCAAGTTCGACGAAACGGTCGAGTTGCACATGCGCCTGGGCGTCGATCCGAAGCACGCGGATCAACTCGTGCGCGGCACCGTGGTGCTGCCCAACGGGCTCGGCAAAAAGAAGCGCGTTCTGGTAGTGGCGCAAGGCGAAAAGGCGAAGGAAGCGGAGGCGGCCGGCGCGGATTTCGTCGGCGGCGAGGAGATGATCGCTAAGATCGCCTCGGAGAACTGGCTCGATTTCGACGCGGTGGTAGCGACGCCGGACATGATGCGCTCAATGGCGAAAGTGGCGCGCATCCTCGGCCCGCGAGGCTTGATGCCGAATCCGAAAACGGGCACGGTGACCACCAATCTCGCCGACGCCGTAAAGGAAGTGAAAGCCGGTAAGGTCGAGTTCCGCGTGGACAAGACGGGCGTGGTACACGCTCCCGTGGGCAAGGTCAGCTTCGAAACGCCGAAGCTGGTCGAGAACGCGAGCTCGGTGATCCAGGCCGTTTTGCGGGCCAAACCGGCGGCGGCCAAAGGGAAGTACGTCAAGAGCGCGACCATCTGCTCCACGATGGGTCCGGGGATTTCCCTGGACGTGGCGGCGATGAACGCGGTAAAGGCGGGAGCGTAGGCGAACTCATGAAGAACCGCGATCAAAAGAAGAAAGACCTCGACCAACTCAAGCGAGATCTCGAAGCGAATCCGAACGTCTTCCTGACCGGCTTCGAAAAGATGACGGTCGAGCAGGACAACAAGCTTCGCCAGGTGGTGCGCGACGCGGGCGGCGGCTACAAGGTAGTCAAAAACAATCTCGCCGAGATCGCCTCGGACGGCATGGCGGCGGCGGACCTGATGAAGGGCGTCAAGGGCATGACCTCGATGGCGTACACCTCGGGCGACCCGGTGGCGTTAGCCAAGGCCCTGACGAAGTACGCGAAAGACAATCCGGCGTTTACGTTCAAGGCCGGGATGGTCGAGGGCCGTGTGGTGGAAGTGAGCTCGATCCAGGCGCTGGCGAACCTGCCGGCGAAGGAAGAGCTGTACGCCAAGATTCTGTTCCTCATCAACGCGAACGCGCAACGGCTGGTGACGTCGATCAACGGCGTGGGCCGCAACGTGGCGGTGGTTTTGGGCCAGGCGGTCGAGGGCGGCAAGTTTCAAGGATAAGGGCGTCTTTTCGGGGACGCGCGGGAACGATTTCTAGTTAGACGGGACGGAGTAAGGAAAATGGCAGACATCAACGCGATTGCGGAACAGATTCAAGGCTTGACGCTCCTCGAAGCTTCGCAGCTTGTGAAGCTTCTCGAAGAAAAGTTGGGCGTGTCGGCGGCGGCGGCCAGCGTGGCGGTAGCGGCTCCGGCCGCGGGCGGCGCGGCGGCGGCTCCGGTGGAAGAGAAGACCGAATTCTCGGTCGTGCTCACCGGCGCGGGCGCGAACAAGATCAACGTGATCAAGGTCGTGCGCGAAGTGACCAGCCTGGGCCTGAAGGAAGCGAAGGACCTGGTGGACGGCGCGCCGAAGCCGGTGAAGGAAGGCGTCAGCAAGGAAGAGGCGGCGGCGATCCAGAAGAAGTTCGTGGACGCCGGCGCGACCGTCGAGGTCAAGTAGCGGTTTCTCCACACGTTAGACGGCGCCAACGGCGGCGGACCCTCGATGGGTTCCGCCGCCAAATCGTCATTTGCGGATTTGACAGAGTCCGCCATCGTCTGGTAGCCTCATTTTAAGAATCTGAACTATATCCTGGGCCAACTTTGCGTCTTTGAGCCAACTTCCTCGAATTGGAGAACGGTTCCGCGGCCAAGCCGTTCCCGGGCGAAGTGTATTCGCTGCGCCCATCGATTCCATCCTTGTGGCAGGGTCCGCCGGCTCCCGGCGGTCGCTTTGCCCGGACCGCATTCGTGAAGCCGGATGTTCCGCAATCCGGCGTGTGAGCTAAAGAGGAAAACCGAACCATGTCCACGTCGCCGAATGGCGTTATCCGCGAGCGCGTCGATTTTTCCCGGATCAAAACCTCCGTCCCGATCCCGAACCTGATCGAGGTCCAGAAGCGTTCTTACGAGCGGTTTCTGCAGATGGATTTGTTGCCCGACGAGCGCGACGAGTCCGGACTGCAGGGCGTCTTCAAGAGCGTTTTCCCGATTACCGATTTCCGAGGCCTCTCGGAGCTGGCGTTCGTCGATTACGCGATCGGAAATTGGGAGTGCAAATGCGGTTCGCTGAAGGGTTTGAATCATCTGCGGACGGTTTGCCGCCACTGCGGAAAGACCATCCAGACCGATCCGTTCCACGTCGGCGACGTACTGTGCCCGCAGTGCGGCACTTTTAACAAGAACGTGGTGACGTTCTGCAACCGTTGCGGCGATCCGGTGGGTTTGCAGCACAAGTACGACGTGGCCGAGTGCGAAGCGCGGGGCATGACCTACGCCGCTCCGCTTAAGGTGACCATCCGGCTGACGGTGTACGACAAGGATCCCGACAATCCGGACCCCAAGACCAACAAGAGCGTCCGCGACATTAAGGAGCAGGAGGTCTTTTTCGGCGAAATTCCGCTGATGACGGACAACGGCACCTTTATCATCAACGGCACCGAGCGGGTGATCGTCAGCCAGTTGCATCGTTCGCCGGGCGTGTTTTTCGAAAAGCAGGCGGCGCAAGGCTACTATCTCGGCAAGATCATCCCCTACCGGGGAAGCTGGGTCGAGTTCGAATACGACAACAAGAATCTGCTGTACGTCCGTATCGACCGGAAACGTAAATTCTACGGTACGGTTTTCCTGCGCGCGCTCGGTTTGAAGACCGACGAGCAGATTTTGAAGGCGTTCTACCGGGATTCGCTGACCGCCCTGACGCTGAGCGGGGGGAAGATCCAGGCGAGCGTGTCGAGGTGGCTGCTGGGCGCGAAGCTAAGCTACGCGATCTCGAAGAGCGGCAACGCGATCGTCCCGCAGGGCCGCAAGATCACCGAACGGCTGTACAAGGAACTGCTCCAGAACAAGGTCGAGAAGGTCGAAGTGGCCGTGAACGACATCGAGGGCGCGTTCGTCGCCGCCGACGTCATCGACATGGAGACGGGCGAAATCCTGCTCGAAGCCAATCAAGAGTTTCTGGCGACGCACGTCGAGAAGTTGAACGCGGCGGGCATCGAGCGGGTGGAGATCTTCTTCCCCGAGCGCGACGACGTGGGCAACGTCATCTCGACCACGCTGAGGAAGGACCCGGTGAAGAGCCAGGAGGACGCCCTCCTCGAAATTTACCGGAAGCTGCGCCCCGGCGACCCGCCCACTCGCGACACGGCGCGGACGCTGTTCGACGGCATGTTTTTCGACGCCCGGAAGTACGACTTCTCGCGCGTCGGGCGCATGAAGTTCAACATCAAGATTCACGATAAGGCGGACGCGACCTCGCTCGACAAACGGACGCTCGACGAAGGGGATTTCGTCGATACGATCCGCTATCTGATGCGCCTGCGGCGAGGTTTGGGCGCCGTGGACGACATCGATCACCTGGGTAACCGCCGCGTGCGCGCGGTGGGCGAGCTGCTCGAGAATCAGTTCCGCATCGGCTTGGTGCGCATGGAGCGCGCGATCAAGGAAAAGATGTCGGTGTACCAGGAAATGTCGACGGCGATGCCGCACGACCTGGTGAACGCGAAGCCGGTGATGGCCGCGATCCGCGAGTTCTTCGGCTCGTCGCAGTTGTCGCAGTTTATGGATCAGACGAATCCGCTGTCGGAGATCACGCATAAGCGGCGTCTGTCGGCGCTTGGTCCGGGCGGCCTTTCGCGCGAGCGCGCCGGGTTCGAGGTGCGCGACGTGCATCCGACGCACTACGGCCGCATCTGTCCGATCGAGACGCCGGAAGGCCCGAACATCGGTCTGATTTCGTCGCTGTCGTGCTTCGCGCGGATCAACGAGTACGGCTTCATCGAAAGCCCGTACCGCAAAGTGATCGAGGGAACGCTGGCCGATCAGGTGCGGATTCTCAATCCCGGCGACACCTCTTACAAAGTCGGCGACGTGGTGGAGCGCCGGGACGGAGACAAGGCGAACGACAAGCTGGCCAAGGGCAAACAGCCGGCCGAGTTCGAGGCGCACTGCGACTACCTGTCGGCGTGGGAAGAGGACAAGTACCTCATCGCGCAGGCCAACGTGAAGATCGACGAGGGCGGCCACATCGTCACCGATCTCGTCAACGCGCGCAAAACCGGCAACTTCGTGCTCGTCCACAAGGGCGAGGTGGAGTATATGGACGTGTCGCCGAAGCAACTGGTGTCGGTGGCCGCGTCGCTGATCCCGTTCCTCGAAAACGACGACGCGAACCGCGCGCTGATGGGTTCGAACATGCAGCGGCAGGCGGTGCCGCTGTTGCGCGCCGACTCGCCCTACGTGGGGACGGGCATGGAGCGCGTGACGGCTCGCGATTCGGGCGCGGTGGTGCTCTGCAAGCGCTCGGGCGTGGTGGATTCGGTGGACTCGGAGCGGATTATCGTCCGCGTGGACGGCACCGACGCGCACGAAGGGCAGATGTCGCGCGAAGTGGGCGCCGACATTTATCCGCTCACCAAGTTCAAGCGGTCGAACCAGAACACCTGCATCAATCAGAAGCCGATCGTGCACCTGGGGCAGCGCGTCCGTAAGGGCGACGTGCTGGCCGACGGGCCTTGTACCGACCTGGGCGAACTCGCTCTGGGCCGGAACGTCCTGGTGGCGTTTATGCCGTGGCGAGGCTACAACTTCGAGGACGCGATCGTGGTCTCGGAAAAGCTGGTCAAGGAAGACTACTACACCTCGATCCATATCGAGGAGTTCGAGATCGAGGCTCGCGACACGAAACTGGGCCCCGAAGAAATCACGCGCGACATTCCGAACATCGCCGAGAGCTTCCTGCGCAATCTCGACGAATCGGGCATTATCCGCATCGGCGCGACGGTAAAGCCGGGCGACATTCTGGTGGGCAAGGTGACGCCGAAGGGCGAAACGCAGTTGACGCCGGAAGAGAAGCTGTTGCGGGCGATTTTCGGCGAAAAAGCGGGCGACGTGAAAGACGCGTCGCTGTATTGTCCGCCGGGCATCGAGGGCACGGTGGTGAACGCGAGCGTGTTCTCGCGTAAGGGCGCCGATCTCGACGAACGGTCGAAGCAGATTCTCGACGAACAGGTTGCCAAGCTGAGCCGCAACCTCGAAGACGAGAAGCGCATTTTGAACGACGAGCGCGCCAAGCGTTTGTCGAACCTGCTCGAAGGCAAGCAACTGCTGGCCGATCTGCACGACGAAAAGACCAACAAAAAGCTGCTGTCGAAAGATCAGCGGATCACGCGCGACGCGCTCGAAAAGATGCGGGGCAAGGACTTGAAGCGCATGCGCCTCAAGGAAAAAGACCCGCGTTTGAACGAGCAAATCGACGAGATCGAGGAGATGACGTCGCGGCAGATTTCGGTGCTCGAAAAGATCACCGAGGAGAAAGTCGCGAAGCTCAAGAAGGGCGACGAACTGCCGCCGGGCGTGATCAAGCTGGTGAAGGTCTACATCGCCATGAAGCGCAAGCTTTCGGTGGGCGACAAGATGGCCGGCCGGCACGGGAACAAGGGCGTGATCGCGCGCATCGTTCCCGAAGAGGACATGCCGCACCTGCCCGACGGGACGCCGGTGGAGATCGTACTGAACCCGCTGGGCGTGCCGAGCCGTATGAACGTCGGACAGATTCTCGAAACGCACCTGGGTTGGGCGGGCGCGAAGCTGGGCGTGAAGTACGCGACCCCGGTGTTCGACGGCGCGACGGAAGCCAACATTAAGGGCGAACTCACCAAAGCCGGCCTGCCGACTTCGGGCAAGGTCGATTTGATGGACGGCATGACGGGAATGCCGTTCGAGCAGCCGGTGACGGTGGGCATCATTTACATGCTGAAGCTGTCGCACCTGGTGGACGACAAGATTCACGCTCGCTCGATCGGCCCGTATTCGCTGATCACGCAGCAGCCGTTGGGCGGCAAGGCGCAGTTCGGCGGACAGCGGTTCGGCGAAATGGAAGTCTGGGCGCTCGAAGCCTACGGCGCGGCGTACGTGTTGCAGGAATTGCTGACCGCCAAGTCCGACGACGTGTACGGTCGCGCCAAGATTTACGAGGCGATCGTGAAGGGCGAGGCGGCGGCGGAGCCGGGCGTACCGGAATCGTTCAACGTGCTGATCCGCGAGTTGCAGTCGCTGTGCCTGGACGTGGAGTTGATGAAGTCGGCGGTGGACGTGCCGGAGACGGCGCTGGCGGCGGATTAGTGGCGCTCGCCGCCTTCGGCCACAAATAAATCGAGAGAAAGAGGAGAGAGAAAACATGTTCCGTTCATCCCCCTACGACCGCGCGAATCTGATCGCCGATTTCGACTCCATCCGTATCTCTCTCGCGAGCCCGGAGAAGATCCGCTCCTGGTCGCACGGCGAGGTCACCAAGCCCGAGACCATCAACTACCGTACGTTCAAGCCCGAGCGGGACGGGTTGTTTTGCGCCCGGATTTTCGGCCCGATCGCCGACTGGGAATGCCTGTGCGGCAAGTACAAGCGCATGAAGCATCGCGGCGTGATCTGCGACAAGTGCGGCGTCGAAGTCACCCTGTCGCGCGTGCGGCGCGAGCGCTTGGGGCACATCGAACTCGCGAGCCCGTGCTCGCACGTGTGGTTCTTCAAGGGTCTGCCGTCGCGGATCGGCTACCTGCTCGACATCACGCTGCGCGAACTGGAGCGCGTGCTCTATTTCGAGGCGTTCGTCGTCATCGAGGCGGGCGAGATGGCGGGCTTCGACAAGGGCGACGTCATTAACGACGAAGAGAAGCGGAAAGCCGAAGCGGATTTCTTCGCGGCCAACCCCGGCAAGTCGCCGAATTGGGTCGTGATGATGGGCGCGGAAGGCATCAAGGAACTCCTGAAGCGCGTCGATTGCGAAGGGCTGGCCGCCGAGATTCGCGAAAAGATGAAGACCGAGGCGTCGCAGCAGAAGAAGCTGAAGTACGCGAAGCGCCTGAAGGTCACCGAGAGTTTCCGCAAGTCGGGCAACAAGCCGGAGTGGATGATTCTCGACGTGATTCCGGTGATCCCGCCGGAACTGCGTCCGCTGGTGCCGCTCGACGGCGGCCGGTTCGCGACGTCGGATCTCAACGATCTCTACCGCCGCGTCATCAACCGCAATAACCGGTTGAAGAAGCTGATGGAACTGCACGCTCCCGACGTGATCGTGCGCAACGAAAAGCGCATGCTGCAGGAAGCCGTGGACGCGCTGTTCGATAACGGGCGCCGGGGCCGCGTACTGCGCGGGGCCAACAATCGCCCGCTGAAGTCGCTGTCGGACACGCTGAAGGGCAAGCAGGGCCGATTCCGGCAGAACCTGCTTGGGAAGCGTGTCGATTACTCGGGCCGCTCGGTGATCGTGGTGGGTCCGGAATTGAAACTGCACCAGTGCGGGCTGCCGAAGAAGATGGCGCTCGAACTGTTCAAGCCGTTCATCTATCATCGGCTCGAACAGCGGGGCCATTGCACGACGATCAAGCAGGCGAAGGAACTGGTCGAACAGCAGGATCCGGTGGTGTGGGACATCCTCGAAGAGGTGATCAAGGATCACCCGATTCTGTTGAATCGCGCGCCCACGCTGCACCGGTTGGGCATTCAGGCGTTCGAGCCGGTGCTTGTCGAGGGCAAGGCGATCAAGCTGCACCCGCTGACTTGCACGGCGTTTAACGCGGACTTCGACGGCGACCAGATGGCGGTACACGTTCCGCTGTCGCCCGAGGCGCAAATCGAGGCGGGCACGCTAATGCTGTCGGCGAACAATATTCTGTCGCCGGCGCACGGTTCGCCGATCGCGGTGCCGACGCAGGACATGGTGCTCGGTCTTTACTACCTCACCAAGTCGCGGCCGGGGACGAAGGGCGAGGGCCGGACGTTCGCGTCGATCGACGACGTGCTGATCGCGCTCGAGATGGGCGAGGTGGAGACGCTGACGCCGATCAAGCTGCGCTATACGGGCAAGGTGATCGATCTCACGAAGGCGTTCGACAGCCAGAATCTGCTGCATACCGAGCCGATCGAGTTCGAGAAGCAGTACATGGACACGACGGTGGGCCGCGTGATCCTGAACGACGTGCTGCCGGACGAGATGCCGTTCATCAACGGCATGCTCAAGAAGAAGGGCATGTCGCAGTTGGTGCAGTATTGCTACCTGAAGTTCGGGCTGCGGACGACGGTGGAGATGCTGGACGAGATCAAGGCGCTCGGATTCCAGTACGCGACGCGCGCGGGGATTTCGATCGGCATCGACGACATGGTCGTGCCGGAATCGAAGGAACGGCTGGTGCGCGAGGCCGAAAATAAGGTCATCGAGGTGCAGCAGCAGTACACCGACGGCGCGATCACGACGGGCGAGCGCTACAACAAGATCATCGAAATCTGGCAGAAGGTGACCGACGAAGTGTCGGGCGCGATGTTCAAGGTGATGGAAGACGACGATAAGACGGGCCGCCGTCTGAATCCGATCTACATCATGGCGGACTCGGGCGCCCGCGGTTCGAAGCAGCAAATCCGGCAGTTGTCCGGCATGCGCGGCTTGATGGCGAAGCCGAACGGCGAGATTATCGAGACGCCGATTACGGCGAACTTCCGCGAAGGCCTGAACGTGCTCCAGTACTTCATCTCGACGCACGGCGCGCGCAAGGGCTTGGCCGACACGGCTTTGAAGACGGCCGACTCGGGCTACCTCACCCGTCGCCTGTGCGACGTGGCGCAGGACGTCATCATCAGCGAGATGGACTGCGGCACGGCCGACGGCATCTACGTCGAGAACATCGTCGAAGCGGGCGAAATTATCGAGGCGTTGCGCGAGCGCGTCGTGGGGCGCGTGGCGCTCGAGGACGTTCGCGACTTCGAGGGCGCGATCATCGTCGGCGTCAATCAGCAGATCGACGAGGACAAGGCCGCCGCCATCCAAGCGGCGGGCATCGAGCGGGTCAAGATCCGCTCCGTGCTGACGTGCGAATCGCGGCGCGGCGTTTGCCAGCTTTGCTACGGGCGCAATCTCGCCACGGGCCGGCTGGTCGAGCGCGGCGAGGCGGTAGGCATCATTTCGGCGCAGTCGATCGGCGAGCCGGGAACGCAGCTCACCATGCGTACCTTCCATGTCGGCGGCACGGCGACGGGGCAATCGGAACAATCGCGGCAGGACGCGAAGTCCGACGGCTTCGCGCGCTACGACGAAGTCCGAACGGTCAAGAACGCCAAAGGCGAATTGATCGCGATGAACCGGAACGGCTTCCTGGCGATCGTCGACTCGAAGGGTCGCGAAAAAGAGCGCTACCAAGTGGTCTACGGCGCGAAGATCCTCGTCGAGGACGGCGCGCCCGTACGCACCAACGCCGTGCTGCTCGAATGGGACCCCTACACCTTCTCGATCCTCACCGAGGTTTCGGGCAAGGTGCATTTTAAGGACCTGATCGACACCGTCACCATGACGGAGCAGGTGGACGAAATCACGAACATGTCGCAGTGGGTCGTGATCGATTCGCCCGACGAAAAGAAGGTGCCGACGATCGTCATCCGCGCCGACGGCGCGAGCAAGGCGGACGAGCGGCGTTACCTGATGCCGACGCACGCGCACTTGATGGTCGAGGACGGCCAGGAAGTGCACGCCGCCGACGTCATCGCGAAGATTCCGCGCGCCACCACGAAGACCAAGGACATCACCGGCGGTCTGCCGCGCGTGGTGGAATTGTTCGAGGCGCGCAAGCCGCGCGAAACCGCCGTCATGGCCGAAATCAACGGCGTGGTCTCGATCGGCGAAATCGCGAAGAACACCCGCAAGCTCACCATTACGAGCGAGGACGGGACGATCAAGGAGTACGCGCTGCCGCGCGGCCAGCACATCAACGTGCAGGACGGCGAGAAGGTGAAGGCCGGAGACCGGTTGAACGACGGCCCGCTGAATCCTCACGACATTCTGAAGGTTTTGGGCGAGAAGGAACTGCAGAAGTACCTCGTCAACGAAATTCAGGAAGTCTACCGGCTGCAGGGCGTCAACATCAACGACAAGCATCTGGAAGTGATCTCGCGCCAGATGATGCGCTGGGTGCGGATCACCGACATCGGCGACACGGAGTTTCTGCCTGAGGAAGTGGTGGACCGCTTCAAGTTCTCGGACGAGAACGAGCGGGTGATGGCGGCGGGCGGGCGTCCGGCGCAAGGCGAACCGGTGCTGCTCGGCATCACCAAGGCCTCCCTCTCCACCGATAGCTTCATTTCGGCGGCGTCGTTCCAGGAAACCACGCGCGTGTTGACCGAAGCCGCGATCAACGGCCGGGTCGATTATCTGCGCGGGCTCAAGGAGAACGTCATCATGGGCCGCCTGATTCCGGCGGGCACCGGCATGGACTACTACCGCGGCGTCAAGATCGCGGGCGAGGACGTCGTCGAGGAGGAGGTGGCGCCCGAGGTGGATCCGCTGCTCGATTCGATGACGGGTTACGACGAGGACGCCCGGGCGATTTACACGGGCGGTCTCGGCGAGGATCTGGGTCCGGAAGAAGTCACTCCCGAGTAGTTCGCGAGTCTCCACATGCCGTTTTCGAAGGCCGTCGCGCTCGCGGCGGCCTTTCTCGTTTCTCCCGTCGTTCCCGAAAAGGGCGACGTGTTTTCGGAACGCTACCAGTCGGAGCTTCGCGATCGCCTACGCCGCGAGAAAGCTTCGCTGAACCTAGATTCGGTTTCCCGCGACTGGGTCGATCATATCCGTGCGCTGCCCGCCGAGTCGGATTCGAGACAAGCCTACGTGCAGTTCTTGAAGGAGCGCTACGACTACGTCGTCGCGCGGCTCAACGAAGCCTACGGACTCGACGCGCAGTCGTTTACGGAACTGACGTCGCTCGATTTTCGCCGCCTCGACCGGTCGCGGAAGGCGGTGGTGGAGGACGACGCGGAGTTCGTGAAGTCGATCCGCGACGTTCTCCTGCGCGTGGCGCGGGAGGCTGGGCTAGTGGCGGGTTACCCTAAAGTTCATCAAGTTCCAATCTCGCCATTTCTTCGCGATGCTCCTGAAGAAGATGGACGGCTTGATCGAAATTGTCACCAAGGTAACGTGCCAGGCCATCCATCAACTGCGAGAAATGCCGAACGTTTATTCGATTCAGGTCGGCAGGCAGCGACGGTTCCCCATCCTTCTTCTGTGCGTAACGAAAACTAGTGGAACTCCGATCGACCTTGCAGATCTGGCTGATGTAAGAATCGACTCCATTCAAATCCTGTGGATCCGGTTCTGGCCAGCCGATCTGCTCATAAAGGTCAGGCAGATTCTGCCTGACACGCTTCCAAAGATCGGCAAGGTCATGCCCTGAAAGGGTCTCTGCGTCGGGTGGTCTCGCGATGCGAATAAGTCTCTTGAGAACCAATTCGATGTGATGCCGGTAAAGAAAAACGATCGGATAAATAAGATAGTTCTTGTCGCTGCCTGTCGTAACCACACGCTCAACCAGATGCCGGGCGGCGAGCAGATATCCTTCCGAATAGATTAGGTCGTCGCCACCGCCCGGGTCGCGCATGAGGTTGGGATGTGCGTTGTTATGCACGTCGGGAAGATCGTTCCTGAAGAGGAGATCATCCGCCCGGAGTGTGGGCGCGGCGGGAATCAAGTCAGCGTCAGTGAAGGGTGTGAAGTCGTAAGAATTCATTGGGAATGCTTAAGATACGAGTATCATGGTGGCCTTCCGGCAAACTAGCGCCCCACCAGCAACGCCGCCTCGGGACTGAGCAGGGGCCGCAACTCGATCGAGGACACGATCACGTCGCCCTCCGCGGTCGGGAACACCATGCCTTGCGCGGTCAGCGAGAAGCTATCGCCGGGCACGAAGGCATCTCGATTCTTCTTGCGTAGGTAGCGGTTCACCGCCTCCTGCAGTTGCCCCTCGACGCCGCGCTGGATCGTGTCGCGGAGCGCCAAACGCCGGCCGTCGTCGAGCCGAAACGAGGCGTACTCCGGCGACTCGCCCGAACAGCCCAAGCTCACGACGCGCGGGCTTTGGTAGAGCACGCTCACGTTGCCGGAGCAGCGCTTCACCCAGTCGTTCACCGGAAGCGCTTGCGGCGGAGCGGTAACCTCCACCCAAGTCCGTCCGCCCTCGTTTCGCGCGATCAATCGCAACTCGGTCGTCGAAACTTGGCGCGCGCATCCGGCGGCGACCAGCGTCAGGAGCAGGAAGAAAGCTTGGACCATAGGTCTATCTCTAGGATGCGCAGCGCGGCCACCCGGCGCACATACTCGGAGCGGGGAATCTCGAACACGCCCATCGATTGGAGATGCGGCGTCTGAAACTGGACGTCGATCAGCCGCACGCCCGCCGCCCACAGGCCGCGGACCGCCGCCGCCAGCGCCACTTTCGAGGCGTTCGTCGCCCGATGGAACATGCTCTCGGCCATGAACGCCGCGCCACGCGCGACGCCGTAGAGTCCGCCGACCAGTTCTTCGCCGCGCCATACCTCGATCGAGTGCGCCGTTCTCAGTTCATGCAACCGGACGTAGGCGTCGATCATCTCGGGGAGAATCCAGGTGCCGTCGTCGCGATTCTCGCCGCAGGCCGCCATTACCGCCCGAAAGTCGCGATTCCAGGTGACGGAAAACTCGGCTTTGCGCATCAGCGCCGCGAGACTCTTCGAGACGTGCAACGATTCGAGCGTAACCACCGCCCGCGGATCGGGCGACCACCATTGCACCGGCTCGCCCTTCGAATACCAGGGGAAGATGCCGTGGTCGTAGGCGTCGAGCAGCAACGCCGACGAAAGATCCCCGCCGATCGCCACCCGCCCGGATTTCGGCGCGCGCAAAGGATTGGGGAACGCCGACCGTTCCCATCCGCCCGTCATGACCTTAGTTTCACACCGTGCGGCCGGCCAACACTTCCTTGATCTTGTCCGCCGTGAACCCGAGAGTGAAGAGGCTCCACGGCGCGGTTTCGGGGTCGGCGGTAGCGGCCACGGAGATGACCGGAATCACGAGCGTCGCGAGCAGATAGATGGCCTCGCGCCAGTCTTTCGACCAGTCGCGCATCGCTTCGCCTTTCTGCGGGCGGAAGCGGTCCTCGTTCGGGCAATGCTCCTCGGTGCAAGGCACTTCGATCTTCTCGCCCTTCGACGACATGAAGTTGACGCGAACCGTGTACTCCCATTCGAGCGGAAAGTAGCGGGCGATCTCCCAACCGCGCACATGCGCCAAGGTGCGCCCGTCGCCGATCAAATCCCAGCCGCATTGCAGATTCGATTTCGCCAGCGCGTCGTTCAGGTCGGCGCGATGGAAGCCGACGCGGAATCGCACGGTTTGATTGCGGCGCACCACCGGCGGATCGCGGAGAATCGACACTCGGCCGCGGCGCAATTCCTCGACGATGTCTTCCTCGAAAATCCCGTCGGCCCACTCGGCGAGCATCGACCGGAACTCGATCGCGTTCCGCGTATTGCGCGTATGGCAGAGTTCGAGCAGCCGCGCCTCGAACGCGGCCGCGCGTTCGGGCGGAAACGCGGGGCCGCCGCGGGTGAGGCGGATGTACTCGAAAATCGATTCGCCGTAGGTGAGTTCGATATCCGCGTCGGCGAGGCGTAGCGGCTGGCTCCACTCCTCGAAAGCGTCGCCGCCCCTACGCAGGGCCGCGAACAGATCGGGCTCGCGCGCGGCGAGGGCCTTGGGCATCTCCTCCGTCCACACCGGCTCCAGTTGACGTAGCAAAGTCAGGGCCAACGAGGCGAAGCGTTCGGCGAGTTCTTTGCGGAACGCCTCTTCCGTACCGGGGTTTCCACCGATCGAAACCGACTCCAGTTCGGCCAGCGTTTGATCGGCGAACGTGAAATCGGCGGCCGAAGGTTCCTGCTTCACCAAGGCTTCGGATACGCGGCGCTGCCGCGTGTCCACTCGACTGTAGATCGAGGGCGGGGGATTGGTGGCGAGCCAGAAATGCATCCGGTTTAGCAGACGGTCGAGACGCTGTGCGAGATCGACGCGCTTTTCCAGTTGTGCGACGCGGTCCGCCACTTGCTCCGCTAGCGGCTGATAGCCGGGCCAGATGGGGCCGACGCTACGGCGCAGATCGTCGAGCCGCTGCCGCTCCGTACGCAGATTCACGTCGAGCAGAGGGTCGATGAGATGCGATACCTCGCGCATCTTTTGCCGCACGTTTTCGAGGCGCGCGCGCAGGCGCTCTTTACGGCGCAGGTTCGGCAGGCTTTGGCTGAGAAAGAACGACGCCAGCGCGCCCAGGGCGATCCAGCCCGCCAGTCGCCTCCAGGTGCGGAACATGTCGAAGTTCGCGGCTACCGGCAGCGACCACTCGCGGACTTCGCCGGTAAGCTCGCTTTTCTCGTTTACCTCGTCTTCGACCAAAGTCAGCCAACCGCTTTGACGACCCGCCGCGAAGAGATTGGGCGAATCCCAGAACCAGCGCTCGCGCGGCTGAACGCGGATGTGCGCTTCGCCGAACGGGTTCATCGCAACCGACGCCCAATTGTCGCGGTCGGAGCACTCGACCGCCGTCACGCCGTCGGCCGCCCAGCCGCAAAAGTCCGAAGAGCCGAACCGGAGCCGGTAGCGCAGCTTGGCGCCTTTCGGGGGCACGGCTTTCGCGGAGCGATTTTCGAGGATCAGCAGACTGCGCTCGCCCGGGCGGATCGTCACTTCGTGGCCGAAGGCTCCGCGGACGATCTGCTCCGAGTTCAGTACCGTGAGGCGGGTGATCTCTTCCCCGCGATTGAGGACCGGAATCTCGTAGCCGCCGGGTTTCTCGATTCCCTCCACGCGCACCTTGATCGTGACACCGCTTCCGCCGGTTCGCCCGCTCGTGGGTTGAAACGTCACTTTCACTCCGCTTTCGGCCTCGGAATTGCCGTTCCAGGAGACGGTGCCGGGCGAGAGGGCGAAGGTCCGGTCCGTGCCGAGAAGTCCGGTTAGTTGAAACCGAAGAACGCCGCCGGTCTTGCCGCTCGCGACGACGAGCGGTTCATACTCCGGGGAAACGCGGTAGCGGGGAAGCCAAACGACAAGGGCGATTACCGCGCCTAACGTCAGGGCGACCGCTAGCCATAAGCGCGGATCCCGTAAGGTCTCCGATTTCATGAGTTACAGCATACAACCGGAGGTCAAGCATGAGATCCACCGGGTGGGCGTAAGTCATTTGGAAGACAGGCGAATTACGGCGGCGGCGGCGTGGTACCGCACGAGTTCCTTCTCGTCCTCCAGGCCTTGGACGGCTATGGGAAGGAGGCTGCGGTCGCGGCGCCGGGCGATCGCCTCGAACGCCGCCGAACGGACGATTTCCTTAGGGTCGGTGGCGACCCGCTTGAGCGCCTGGGAGGCGATGGGGTCGGGGTCGGAGGCGAGCTTGATGGCCGCCTCGGCGCGAATGGGCGAGGCCTTGTCCTCCGTAGTCATGCGAAAGACGCGGTACCCGAGGCCGCCGAAGGGAATGAAGCTGACGCCGACTTCGGTGCCGAGTTTCGCTAGCGCCTTCGGGTTCTGGACCATCTTCACTTGCGAGCGCACCAAGCCGTCGCCGCTCTTCTTCTCGCCGATCACGACCTCGTATAGGATGTCGTAGGCCTCCGGATCGCCCATCAGGTAGAGCGAGCGAGCGGCGGCGAGGAAGACGCTGGGGGACGGGTCGTCGAGGGCTTTGCGCAACTTTGGGATCGACGTGCGCGACTTTAGCTCACCGAGCGCGGTCGCGGCGGCGGCGCGCACCTCGTCCTTCTCGTCGGTTAGCCCCTTTTCGACGAGCGGTCGGGCGCGCGGACTAGCGGGCAGAAGCGCGAGGGCGTCGAGGGCGTGGACGCGATCTTCGGGGCTCTTGTCGGCGACGCCTTGCTCGAGCATGGTCCAAGCGCGGGCGACGTTCGACCCGGCGGCGGGGGCGGCTTGAGCGATCAAGAGTACGGAAAGTGAAAGAATCACAATCCGATTGTAGTCGTATACTCACACGCAATGACTGTTGCATGGCTCGCCTGCGCCGCCCTCGCCGCCGACTACGACCTCGTGATTTCGAGAGGCCGGGTGATGGATCCCGAAAGCGGTCTCGCCGCGATTCGTCACGTGGGGATTCGCGCCGGGCGTATCGCGGCGATTTCGGCCAAGCCGCTGGCGGGCGTCACGACCATAGACGCCGCCGGACGCGTGGTTGCGCCGGGATTTATCGATCTCCACGCGCACGGACAAACGAATCGCGCGAGCGAGTACCAGGCGCGCGACGGGGTGACGACGGCACTCGAACTCGAAGTCGGCGTGCCCGACGTCGCGAAGTTCTTGAAGTCGCGCGAGGGGCAGGCGATCGTCAACTTCGGCGCGACGGCGTCGCATGGCGCGACACGGACGCTGGCGATGAAGGAGTTCGCGGAAGAGTCGCGGCGGACGGACGCGGGCGGAACCGTCGAGCGCTGGAATCGCCTGAACATGCTCGGGCGGTACAAGGCGCTGAACACGCCTGAGGAACTGAGCACGCTGGCCGCACTACTCGAAAAAGGCATGCGGGAAGGCGGACTCGGGCTGGGGGTCGCGCATCAGTACTATCCGGGCGCGACGCGCGAGGAAATCTTCCGCGTGTTCGAAATGGCGGCCCGTTGGAAGGCGCCGATCTTTACGCACGTGCGTTCCATGGGTCCGGAGGCGATGCAGGAGGTGATCGCCGACGCGGCGGTTACGGGCGCGTCGCTCCACATCGTGCACGTCAACAGCATGAGCTTGGGCGCGCTGCCGTTCGTGCTCGATTTGATCGACGCGGCGGCGAAGCGCGGGCTCGACGTGACGACCGAGGCGTATCCCTACACGGCGGCGTCCACGTTCATCGAGTCGACGATTTTCGACGACGGCTGGCAAGAGCGGCTCGGCATGTCCTACGGCGACATCCAGTGGCAGAACACGGGCGAGCGGCTGACCAAGGAAACGTTCGAGAGGTACCGGCGCGAGGGCGGCGTCGCGATCATGCACATGATGAAACCCGAATGGATTCGCCGGGCGATGTCCTCGAAGTTCGTTATGGTGGCGAGCGACGGCATGCCCTACGCGCCCGGCGCGCATCCGCGAACGGCTGGTACGTTTTCGCGCGTGCTGGGTCTCTACGTGCGCGAGGAGAAAGCGCTGAGCTTGATGGAGGCGCTCGGGAAGATGACGATCCTGCCCGCGCGGCGGCTGGAAGCGATCGCGCCCGCGATGAAGAACAAGGGCCGGATTCGCGTGGGCGCGGACGCCGACATTACCGTGTTCGATCCGGTAACGGTGCACGATACGGCGACGTTCGAGAAAGGATTGAGTTTCTCGAAAGGGATCGAGCACGTTCTCGTAAACGGCGTGGCGGTCGTGCGCGGCGGCGAGACGGTGACGGGGGCGATGCCCGGTCGGGCGGTGACGGGAAATTACGCGTCGAGAATGTCGCGGTAGAGGGGAATGGTCGGGCTGGCGGGATTCGAACCCACGACCTCTTGCACCCCAAGCAAGCGCGCTAGCCAGGCTGCGCCACAGCCCGAGAACCGGTGGAATCTCTAGTATCGCACGCCGCTAGTGCGTGAGCGCGTACAACACGTAGTTGATCCCCAGGCGAATCGCCTCCGAGGAGAACTTCTCCGGGTAGTTGGGATCGTCGGCGAACTCCCAGCCGTCGCCCACGTCCATGTTGAAACAGATGGCGACGAAGACGCGTCCGCGGTCGTCGGCGATGCCGCGCCAGTGCGGGACCACGCCGCCACGCTCGTAGCCCGGTCCGTGGACGACGTTCGCCCCCGGTACTTGAATGCGTTGGTCCATGTTGTAGACGATGTGGAAAATCGAGTCCGTATTTTCGAGCTCGACGGGCTGTGCGCCGGGGTAGATCATGCGCATGCCGGCCATGAAGCTCGCCCATTCGCCCTCGTTGTGGAAGTCGTCGACCATCAGGAAGCCGCCGCGGTCGAAGTACTTGCGCAAGCGTGCGGCCTGAGTCGGGTTGAACACCCAATCGCCCGGCGAGACCGCGAACAGAAACGGCCAGTGGAACAGTTCGTCGTCGTCGATATCGACGATCTCTTCGATGGCGCGCGTCTCGACCCGCGTGAGCCGCTTGATGTGATAGAGGAACAAGCGGTCGCCTTTATTGGCGTCGATGCCCCAGCGCGCGTAGGCCCGACCGTCGCGATGAGAGCGGTAACGGAGGCGGGCGAAGGCGAACTCGGCGGGCCGGGCGGCGTCCGGCGGGTCGTCCACCGGGTCCTGCATCTCGTGCTCGTAGGCGGCCCAGCGGTTGAGGCGCGACGTTTGCGCGAGGGCCAAGGCGGCGAGCAAGAACGCGAACAGCGCCGCCAGCGCGCGGGTCATGCCCTTAGGCTAGCGCGCCCAAGCGCGCGGGTCGAAGTCGGTCTGGCGTGTCGTTAGCGAACGGGGTTCGGCTTGGGGAAAAAGCGCTTGTCGAGGATCTGCTCTTTGGTGTAGGGGCAGGTCTTGGGGAAGAGCTTTTTAGGGACGCCGGTTTCGCCCGACGCACCGAGGAGGGCGATCGGATAGCTATCGGCGACCTCGCCATCGACGATCGGTTTCAGGCTCGGGTTCTTTCGCAACAACCGAGCGATGGCCTCGCGTTGCACGTCGATCGTAGCGGACCAGCTTCCCGATCGAAACGATGGCTGAAACTCCCACTTCAGCAAGTGAAGTAGCAGGCTGTCGAGGCGGCTGCTTAACTGCCGCCGTTGGCTACCCGCCATATCCTCGACCTCCTCGGCCAACTTCGACAAATCGAGTTCGGCGAACTTTCCCTCGCGCAAAAGCTTCGCGTTGGTTTCCGCCCAGAGGTGGTAATCCTTCTCGTAAAGTTGCGCGAGCTTCATGAGTTCAGGTTAGCGCTTGGCGGCGGCGAGACGGGCTTCGGCCCGCTTCAACGCGCGCATCGCGCGGGCCTTGTCGATATCGCTCGCGTCGATGCGAAGCCGATCGAGAGCCCGGTCGAGCGCTTGTTGGGCGCGCGCGGCGTCGATTTCGGTGACGTTCTCCGCCGCCGAGGCGAGCACGCGGACGTGGTTGTCGTTCACTTCGAGCCAGCCTTCGAGGATCAAGAGGGAATCTTCTCTGCCGTCGTGCTTGTAAGTCAACGGGCCGGTTCCCAGATCCGCAATCAATGGAGCGTGGTCGGGCAGAATGCCCAAGTAGCCGTTCTCGGCCGGAATCTGCGCTTCCGTCACCGGACGGTCGAGCACCGGCTTGTCCGGGGTGGCGATCTCCAAACGAAACGTCGCGGCCATCGCTAACCCTTCAGCGTGGCGGCCTTTTCGATGGCCTCTTCGATGGTGCCCACCATGTAGAACGCCTGTTCTGGCAGCGCGTCGTGCTTGCCTTCGACGATCTCGCGGAAACCCTTGATCGTGTCGGCCAGCTTGACGTATTTGCCTTTGAAGCCGGTGAATTGTTCCGCGACGAAGAACGGCTGCGACAGGAAGCGCTGCAACTTACGCGCGCGGGACACGGTGAGCTTGTCGTCTTCCGACAATTCGTCGATGCCCAAAATCGCGATGATGTCCTGCAAATCCTTGTAGCGCTGCAGCACTTGTTTAACGGACTGGGCGACGCCGTAGTGATCCTCGCCGATGATGCGCGGGTCGAGAATCCGCGACGAAGAGGCGAGCGGATCGACCGCCGGATAGATGCCAAGCGAAGCGATGTCGCGCGAAAGGTTGGTGGTGGCGTCGAGGTGGGCGAACGCGGTGGCCGGAGCGGGATCGGTATAGTCGTCGGCGGGCACGTAAATCGCCTGCACCGAAGTAATCGAGCCCTTGCGCGTCGAGGTGATGCGCTCCTGCATTTCCCCCATCTCGGTGGCGAGATTCGGCTGATAGCCGACGGCGGACGGCATGCGGCCGAGCAGCGCCGATACTTCCGAGCCCGCCTGGGTGAAGCGGAACACGTTATCGATGAACAGCAGAACGTCCTGACCCTCTTCGTCGCGGAAGTACTCGGCGACGGTCAGGCCGGTCAAGCCCACGCGGAGGCGCGCTCCGGGCGGCTCGGTCATCTGTCCGTAGATCAAAGCGGCCTTGGACTTGGTGAAGTCCTTCGGGTCGATCACGCCCGACTCTTGAAACTCGAGCCACAGGTCGTTGCCTTCGCGCGTGCGCTCGCCGACACCCGCGAATACGCTGACGCCGCCGTGCTGCATGGCGAGATTATTGATCAACTCCATGATGACGACGGTCTTGCCGACGCCCGCGCCGCCGAATAGGCCGATTTTGCCGCCCTGCAAATACGGCTCCAGCAGATCGATGACCTTGATGCCGGTCTCGAACATCTTGAGTTCCGTGGATTGCTCCTCGAACGTGGGCGCCGAACGATGGATCGGATACCGCAGCTTCGTGTTCACCGGGCCCATCTCGTCCACCGGCTCGCCGATCACGTTCAGGACGCGGCCCAGCGTTTCGCGGCCCACGGGCACCGACACCGGCGCGCCGAGACTTTCGGCCTTCATGCCGCGCACCATACCGTCGGTGGGCTGCAACGCGATGGTGCGCACGCGGCCCTCGCCGATATGCTGCGCCACTTCGCAAATCACGTCCATCGGCGTGGGCACGTCGAAGCCTTCGCTGGTAATGCGGATGGCCGTCCGGATCACCGGGAGGTTCCCTTCGTCGAACTGGACGTCGACGGCGGGTCCGGCTACCTGGATGACTTTGCCGATATAGTTCCGATTCTCGGTTGACATACTGATTCCTCTATTGAGCCTTGGGGGTCGCCCTATTGGGCTTCCGCTCCGCTAACCACTTCGATAATTTCCTTAGTGATCGACGCCTGCCGCACGCGGTTCATGTTGAGCGTCAGCTTGTCGATGACTTCGATGGCGTTGGTCGAGGCGGCTTCCATCGCCGTCATGCGCGCCGCGTGTTCGCTCGCCGCCGATTCGAGCATCGCCCGCAAAAGCGCGTTCTCGATGTAGCGGGGCAGGAGCCCGGCGAGGAGTTGTTCGGCGGGCTGCTCGAAAATATAGTCCGGCACGGCGCCCTCCGTCTCGATGGCGACCGGGAGGACCTTGACGATCGAGAGCTTCTGCGAGATCACCGACTTGAACTCGTTGGAGACGACATAAACCGCGTCGATTTCGCCCTGAGCGTAACGCTCGGCGATGGGGGCGGCGATGCGCGCCGCGTCGGCGGCTTTCGCCTTCTCGACGACGCCGACGTGTTCGCCCGTCAGTTTCGCGCCGCGCCGCGCGAAGTAGTCGCGGGCCTTGCGCCCGACGGCTTCGATCGAAATCTCCGCGCCCGCGCGCTCGGCGATAAACTGCGCGGCGGCCTTAATGACGTTCGAGTTGAACGCTCCGGCCAGCCCGCGGTCCGAGGTGACGACGACGACGGCGATCCGCCTCTCCTCGCGCACGGCGAGCAGCGGATTCGCGATCTCGGTATGGCGCGCCGCCGCCGTCACGTTGGCCAGCGTGTCGCGCAGCATCTTCGCGTAGGGGCGCGCGGCCGTCACCCGGTCCTGCGCGCGGCGCAGTTTCGCCGCCGCCACCATCTTCATGGCTTTGGTGATTTGCTGCGTGTTCTTGACCGAGCGGATGCGCCGCCGGATGTCGATCAGCGAGGGCACTTATTTCTTCCGCTCTTCGAGGAACCTTTGCTTATATTCCGCGACCGCCTTGGAGAGGCGCGCCTTCAAATCGTCGTCGATAGCCTTCTTCTCCCGGATTTCGGCCAGGATCGCCTGGTGCGCTCCGTCGATGTAGCTTTGCAGACCGGATTCGAACGGCCGCACCTGGTCGAGCGGCAGATCGTCGCAAAACCCGTTGACGCCCGCGAAGATCGAAACGATCTGCTTTTCCACCGGCATCGGCCGGTACTGCGGCTGTTTCAGCAGCTCCGTCAGACGGCTGCCGCGCGTGATCTGCTGTTGCGACGCTTTATCGAGGTCGCTGCCGAATTGCGCGAACGCGGCGAGCGCGCGGTATTGCGCGAGTTCGAGACGCAGACTGCCGGCCACCTGCCGCATGGCCTTGATTTGCGCGCTGCCGCCGACGCGGCTCACGGAGATACCGACGTTCACCGCCGGCCGGACGTTCGAGTTAAACAGGTCGGCTTCGAGGAAGATTTGCCCGTCGGTGATCGAGATGACGTTGGTGGGAATGTAGGCCGAAACGTCGCCCGCCTGGGTTTCGATAAATGGCAGAGCGGTGAGCGATCCGCCGCCCTTGGCGTCGTTCAACTTCGCCGCGCGTTCGAGCAAACGGCTGTGGAGATAGAACACGTCGCCGGGATACGCCTCGCGGCCCGGAGGACGGCGTAACAGCAGCGAAATCTCGCGGTACGCCGCAGCGTGCTTCGACAAGTCGTCGTAGACGCAGAGCACGTGGCCCGAACGGTCGCGGAAATACTCGCCGATGGCGCAGCCCGCGAACGGCGCGAGATACTGCATCGGCGCGGGATCGGAGGCGGTGGCGGCGACGACGATCGAATACTCCATCGCCCCGTTGTCTTCGAGCGTCTTCACCACCTGCGCGACGGTCGAGCGCTTCTGCCCGATGGCGACGTAGATGCAAATCATGTCGCCGCCCTTTTGGTTGATGATCGTGTCGAGCGCGATCGCCGTCTTGCCGGTCTGGCGGTCGCCGATGATCAACTCGCGCTGGCCGCGCCCGACGGGAATCATCGAGTCGATGGCCTTGATACCGGTCTGCATCGGCTGCTTGACCGGTTGGCGGTCGACCACGCCCGGAGCGAGACGCTCGATGGCGTTGAACTCGGTGGTGGCGATCGGCCCCTTGCCGTCGATCGGCTGGCCCAGCGCGTCCACCACGCGCCCGATCATCGCGCGGCCCACGGGCACCGACATGATGCGGCCGGTGCGCCGCACCTCGTCGCCTTCCTTGATCTCCGAGAAATCGCCGAGCAGAACCGCGCCGACCTGGTCTTCTTCGAGGTTCAAGGCGATGCCCGAAACGCCGTGCGGAAACTCGATCAACTCGCCGGCCATCACCCGGTCGAGACCGTAAACGCGCGCGATGCCGTCGCCGACCGAAATGACCGTGCCGGTCTCGGCGACGCTCACCGCTCGGTCGTAATTTTCAATCTCGCCGCGCAGCAAGCGCGCGATTTCATCCGCCTGAATTTGAGCCATGCTTCGAAATGCCTTTTAGACTTGTGCGGTCAGCCGCGCCGCCAGCCCGCCCAGGCGGCCGCGCACCGAACCGTCGTATACCGTGGAGCCGATCCGCGCCAGGACGCCGCCCAGCAAAGCGGGATCGACGGAAAATTCGCAGCGGACGCCGCGTCCCGCCTTGCGTTCCAAACCCTTCTCGATTTCGATCTTTTCTTCCGGCGCGAGCGGAGCGGCGGAAATCACCTCGGCCTTCACCACGCCCCGGCGGGCGTCCACTTGGGCGAAGAACGCGTCGCGCATCGGTTTCAACGCGCGCGCGCGGCCATGCTCGATCACGACGAACAGAAAGCGCCGCGTAACGCTCGAAAGTCCCAGCAGCACGCCGATTTTCTCGACCACCGCGCGCTTCCGGGCGATCGTCACCGCCGGAGTGGCCAGCGCGTCGCGCAAGGCGGCGGAGCTTTCGTATTGATCGACGAACGCCGACAGTTCGCGGCCGATCGCGTCCGGGTCCGCTCCGGTTTGGGGATCGAACGCCAAATCGGCCAGAGCGCGGGCGTAGCGGTTGGCTAACGCGAGAGACATATCAAGCGCCTACCTTTTCGAGATCCGCGACGAACGTCTTGACCAAGCCCGATTGCGCGCCCTCCGGCAGTCCGCCCGACAGCCGCTTTTGCGCCAAATCGAGGGCGATGCGCGCCGCCTCGGCCTTTAGCTCCGCGCGGGCGGCGTTCGTAAGCGCCTGGATTTCCCGCGCCGTGCGAGCCTCGATTTTCGCGGCGGTCGCGCCGGTCTCCGCTCGCAGACGCTCGCCTTCGCGGGCCACGAGTTCGAGCGATTCTTTTTCGAAGGCCGCGATCTCGCCGTCGAGATTCTTCAGCTTCGACTCGATTTCGGCCACCTGCGCCTCGCAACGCGTCTTCGTCGCGCGAGCGTCGTCGAGTTCGCGCCGAATTTGCTCGTTCCGCGACTTAAAGTACGGACCGGCGGTCCTGGCGATCGGATAGCCGAGTCCGGCGGCGAGGATGCCGAAGTTGATCCACTTCCAGGCGGTCGTCGATAGGCCGCGCTCGGAGCTATGCTCCGCGCCGAACGCCGTCGCGCCGGTCAAGGCCAGAATCAGGACCGCGCGCTTCAATTGCGGCTCCCGCGCAGGACGGCGGCTGCGATCGAGTCCGCCAATCGCTCGGATTCGGCGGTTAAGCTCTTCCGGGCGTCTTCCGATTCAGCTCGAATTCCGGCGCGCGCCTGGGCGATCAACTCGGACCCGTGCGCCTTCGCTTGGGCGATCATGGCGATCTGTTGGTCGGATAGCGCCCGCCGCTCCGTTTCCTGGGAACGCAAGATTTCGCTCCGGGCGTTGCGCAGCGCCGCGTCGTATTCGGCGGCCTTCGCTTTTGCGGCCTCCAGGGCCCGATTGGCGGCTTCCACCGCTCCGGCGGTGGCCGCGTGCCGCTCCGCGAGCGTCTTTTCGAGAGGCCCGAACAGTACCGTTTTCAAATAGATATGGAGGATTACGACAAGGAGAGTCGTCGGTAGAGCCGCCAGCACAAGATCGGCTACCACCTGGAGCGTCTTTTGATCCATTCGAGCTAAAAGGACTTTGGGGAGGCGCGCGAACCGGACGGCCCGCGCATCTTTGCTTATTAGTCTAGCAAATGCGATATGTACTGGGCAATTCGAAAATCGCATGTGCGGCACATGTTACGCTGAGGCATGCCGAAGATGATCCAAATCCGCAATGTACCGGACGCGATTCACCGCCGGTTAAAGGAGAGGGCTGCCGTCGAAGGCAAGTCGCTTTCCGATTTCCTGTTGAAAGAAGTGGCCCAATTTGCGGCGCTGCCAACCGGTGAAGAGATCCGGAAGAAGTTGGCGTCGTTGCCGCCTATCGAACTGCCGGAGGGCGAATCCGTCACGGCCATCGTTCGCGAACATCGAGGACGATAGATGATCGTGGTCGATTGCTCGGCCTTAGTAGATGCCATTCTCCAAAGCCGAGGCGACGGTCCGGTGGCGCGGCGGGTCTTTCGAGGGGGGGAGCGGATCAATGCTCCCCACCTTATAGACATGGAGGCGGCGCACACCTTACGTCGTTTGGATCGAGGCGGCAAGATCGCTCCAACTCAGGCAACCGAGGCGCTAGGGATGCTGAAGGCGTTACCCATTCGGCGCTTCGGTCACGAGTTCTTGCTTGATCGTATTTGGCAATTGCGTCACAACTACACCGCCTACGACGCGGCGTACGTGAGCTTAGCGGAAGCGCTCGACGCAACGCTCGTCACTCGCGATTCGGCCTTGGCGGCGGGTCTGCGGCATCGCGCGCGAGTCGAACTTATCTAGCTGTGCCCTAACTTACATTCCTCGTGGACGGCGCGGACGGCCCGCTCCAGACCCTCGCGGCGGACGACGATGCCGATCGTCAGTTCGCTCGCGCCCTGGGCGATGGCGATGATGTTGATCTTTTCGCGCGAAATCGCCGTGAAGACCCGGCCCGCGAGGCCCGCCTGGCCTTTCATCCCCTCGCCGACCACCGCCAGCAACCCGACGTTTTCGTCGACCTCCGGGGCGCGCAAGTAGCCGTGTGCGAACTCGAGCGACAGCGCCGATTCGAGCGCCGAAAGCGCGGCCGCCAGTTCGTCCTTGCGAACCAAGAAGCAGAAATTTTGCTGGTAGCTCGAACTCAGGAACGTCAGCACCTCGACGTTTGCTTGCGCGATCGCCTCCATCGCCCGGCCGACCATCAGGGTGCCATTCACTTCCGCGCTCGCGGGCTCGATCGCCACCAGCGCGACGTTCGCCATTGAGGTCACCGCTTTCGCGCCCGCCGCCTCGCCGACCGTCGGGACGATTCGCGTGCCCGGAGCGGCGGTGTTGAAGCTGTTCTTACTCCAGACCGGGATACCGCGCTCCATCAGCGGCGCGAGCGTTCGGGGGTGCAGCACTTTGGCGCCGTTGTAGGCGAGTTCCGCCGCTTCGCGATACGTGATCGAATCGAGCACTCGCGCGTCGGGTACCAGACGCGGGTCGGCGGACATGATTCCGTCTACGTCGGTCCAGATCCAAAGCTCCTCGGCGTCGAGCGCGCCCGCGAGGATCGACGCGGAAAAATCCGAACCGCCGCGCCCCAGCGTCGTCGGCCGCCCGTCGAGCGTCGCGCCGTTGAAGCCGGTCACCACCGGCAGCACGCTTCGGTCGAGCAGCGGTTGCAACACTCGGGCCGCGCGCTCGCGAGTGGCGGCGAGCAAGGGCGTCGCGTTGCCGAACACCGCGTCGGTGACGATGACGTCGCGGGCGTTCACCGCGCTCGCCGCGATTCCCCGGTTTTCGAGATGTGCGGCCATCAGCAGCGCGGACAACCGCTCGCCGATGGCGATGGCTTCGTCCACCGCGCGCGGAGGGCGCTCGCCGAGCATCTCCATGCCCTTGGCGATGCGGTCCACCTCCGCGATCAGGGCTCGGATGCCGGCCTCGGCGATGGCGGCCTGCGCGGGGGGAAGCAATTCCCGGGCGGTATCGAGATGGCGCGATTCGAGCTTCCGCAGATTCGCCTCGACGCCGGGACGGTCTCCGCCTTCGGCGTGGCGCAGCGTTTCGAGCAGCGCGTCGGTGACCTTAGACATGGCGGAGACGACGACGGCCACCGGTCTTTGCCCGGCCGCCGCGGCGAGAATGTCTCCGGCGGCCTTCATTCGCTCGGCGGAACCCATACTAGTGCCGCCGAACTTCATCAACAACAAATTCTTCAACGAACGATTTCCTTCCCGTTTGAGGTGCGCGCGCGCACCAGTTTGAGCACTTCTTCCTCGACTTGACCGAGCGTCAGCCCGTCGGTGGACAGATAGACGGCGTCGGCGGCTTGCACCAGCGGCGAATCGGCGCGCGAACGGTCGCGGCGGTCGCGCTCCTCGAGGATCGCCGAGTCCTCCCCGTTGTCTTCGGCGCGCCGTCGTGCCCGCACCTCCGGAGAGGCGTCGAGGAAAATTTTCACCTGCGCGTCGGGGAACACCACCGTGCCGATGTCGCGGCCCTCCATCACGACGGACGCCTCGTCGCTGTAGCGCCGTTGCTTCGCAACCAACGCGCGGCGCACCGGCGCGACCGCCGCCACTTTGGACGCCGCCGCCGAGACTTCCGGAGCGCGGATATCGGCGGTCACGTCCTCCGAATTCAGCGTCACGCGCCCTTCGCCGAGCCCGATCTCCGCGGCCTCCGCTAACTGGGCCAGATGCGCCATGTCGTCGAGCGCGGTGCCGTTGCGAATCGCGTAAAGCGCCACGGCGCGGTACATCGCGCCGGAGTCGATATACAGAAAGCCCAGTTTTTCGGCGATGCGGCGGGCGACGGTCGATTTCCCGGAGCCGGCCGGACCGTCGATCGCCACGACGATTCGTCGCGACATGTAATCTTCTAGTATGCGCATCACCCGTTTCGTATTGATTGCCGTAACCGCCACTCTGAGCCTCTTCGCCGAACAAGCCACCGTGCGGGCGAAGGCGCTCATGAAAGAGAAAAAGTTCGACGAAGCGATCAAGGTTCTCGAAGAGGCGTACGGGAAAACGAAGGCCGGCGAAATCAAGACCGCGCTGGCCGACGCGCATGTCGCTAACGGCAACGCCTACATGTACAACGAGAGCCTGCCGCCGTTCCAAAAGTATCCGAACGCGTTGCGGCAGTTCCGCAAGGCGCTCGAGTACGACAAGACCAACGCGAAGGCGCAGGCCAACATCAAGACCATCGAAGATATCTACAAGTCGATGGGACGGCCCATTCCGCAGTAGCGGCTACTTAGCGCGGCCGCGCAGCAGGAACGCTTGGCTGTCTCCCGCGACGGTTTCGGTCCAGCCCACGTAGCGGCGTCCGCTCATGCCGAGCGCGACCGACGGGTAGGTGACACCGTTCGGACCGTTGGATAGACGGGTGAGTTTCGCTATCTGACCGTTGTTCGCGATTTCGCGGTACCAAACCGACATCTTGCCCCAACCCGATTCTTTCGCGGCGTCGCGCGCCTGAAACACGACGGCGAGCGTATCTTCGCCCGCGGTGAGGTACGGATGGGTCGGATCCTCCGTGCCCGCCGACAGAAGCTTTTTGGGCAAGAACGTCTCCGCGCCGTCGCGCGATTCGGCGAGGTAGATCGCGGGTTTCGCGCCGCCCTCCGTGTACCAGGCGACAAACAGACGATCGCCGAGCGAAGCGACGCTCGCGCCGACGTGCGGGCAGCCGGAGATTTTCCAGTTGTCGCGCGCCACGAGTTTCGGCTCGGTCCACGTCGCGCCCGCATCCGCGGAAACTACGTAAAGAATGTCGCGGACGTTGCCCTCTTCGACTCCGCGATAGGTAACGATTACCTTTGTGCCCGTAAATCCGATCGCGGCGCGGCAGCACGGGCAGACGTTGCCCGCGATCTTTACGTTTTTCGACCAAGTCTTGCCGCCGTCGCGCGAGAGGGTGAGATACAGAGACGACATGCCCGGCTTCTTGTCGCGGCCGTCGAGCCAAGCGACGTAGATCGACCCGTCCGGCGCGACGCCCGCCCCTTGAAACGAGTGCGACACCGGCAGACCGTCGTCGTTGAGCGTGACCGCCTTCGACCACTGCGGATTCATCGCCGCCGACCGGGCGAAGCGGATCGTCGACCCCGCCGGATTCTTTGGGTCGCGCGCGCCCCACACGGCGTACAGGCTCGACTCGTCCGGCGAGACGAGCAGTTGCGCCGAGTTCTCTCCGTGGTCCGAAACTTCGCTCTCGATATCGTTGATCCGCTGCGGCGGCGTGAACGTATCGCCGACGTCGTTCGAGGACTGGTAATACAAATTGCCGCCCGCCGAATGGATCGCGAGCAGGCCATGCGCGCGCCGCGCCACGAACTTCGGGCTGCGGCCCTTCGCCACGACCTGCGGTTGCTTCTCCCAAACCGCGTCGGCGACCGGAAGCGTCGCCGCGAAAAAGGTCAGCAGAATCGTTTTCATTCTTCTTCTCCTAAAAATTTAGGCGAATCGCCAGTTGGATTTGTCGCGGGTCGAAAGCGGAGACCGCCTGCCCGAAATTGCCCGAGCTCAGCACACCATCGGGCGACGCGTAGTTGGTCTGGTTGAACGCGTTGAACGCCTCGCCGCGAAGTTCGACCGACCAACGGTCGGAGATCGCGACGCGCTTGTTCACGCCCACATTGAACGAGAACAGCCGGTCGCCTCGCTCGGTATTTCGGCCGATCGTCCCGAGCGTTCCGCGTACCGGCGTGAGTTGCGCCTTCGTCGCGCCGGGCGCGACATCGATCGCGCGGCGGTCGCCCGAAGGGTTGCGCAGCAGCGTTCCCGGCAGATCGAGAATGCGATTGTTGTTCGTCCCGAACAGATTGTCCGTGCCGGAATAGAGCGTGTACGGCCGGCCGGATTGCGCGGTCCAGATGCCTTGCACGGTCCAGCCGCCGATCCAGCGGTTACGCTTCAGCCACGGCAGTTCGTAGGAGAAGGCTAGCGTCGCGACATGGCGCATGTCGAAATCGGAGGGGCCGCGATTGAGCCGCCAGTCGCGCTCGTCGAGCGCCAGCAGTCCGCGGTCGATGTTCTGGTTGCCGCTGGGGAAGTCGGAGACCTCGTCGATAAACTTCGACCACGTGTACGAGGCCCGCAGGTAGAGCCCCCGTCGGCCCGTGTGCTGGAAGGTCGTCTGCAGCGCGTGGTAAGTGGACGCCGCCGCCGTCTCCAGCCGGTTCAGGACGCCGGTGGTGGGATCGGGACGCAACGATTGCGTCAGCGCGTCGCCGCCGTTTGGTCGAGCTGTGCGAGGGGCCTTGCGTCCCAGCGTCCCTACGTAGGCCGCCGAGAGCGACGAACCGGTCCATACTTGCCGCTCGACCGTCAGGTTCAGATGCTGCGAGTAGGGCTGGCGCGCGTCGCGTTGCGGGACGACGAGTCCCGAAGGGATGCCGGCTTGGGCGTTCCCCAGCAGGTTCGGAAACGTGGGGCTCGCGGCGGCGAAGTTCTGGATTAAGGGCGGATTGAAGCGCGTCAATCCAACGAAGCTCAGCTCGAGCACGTTGTAGTAGATTCCGTAGCCGCCGCGAATTGCGGTCTTGCCGTCGCGATCCGCGCGATAGGCGAAGCCGAATCGCGGGGCGAAATTATTGCGGTCCGGCAGAAAGGTGTAGCGGTCCGCGATTAGTCCATTCACTTCGGTAGGCACGCTGTTGTACTCGTAGCGCAAGCCGAGATTCAGCACGAGCCGCGACGCGATTTGCCAGTCGTCCTGAAAGTAGGCGTTCGATTCGGTGGCGCGCTGACCGATGTAAGGATTGCCGATGTTGCGGTTGTAGCTCGCCGCTCGCCCGGCGAGGAAGTCGGCGACGTTGTTGAACCGCAGTTGTCCGGTGAAGCCGGTGGTGATCGTGCCCGAATTGAGCTGCAGCCGCCGGATCGCGACTCCCGCCTTTAGCGAGTGCCGCCCCAAGACGCGCGACAGATCGTCGGTCCACTGGAAATTGTTCTGCGCCGTCGACCGCCGCAGAAACACTTGGTGGCCAAGTTGCGTCAATCCGTTCACCGTCACCGAACCGACTTCGCCGTTGACGCGGGGATCGCCCAACTGGACGGGGTCGAGAAACACGTCGTAGAGCGTGTAACGCGTGTAGTTGAATCGCGCCTCGTTCACCGTGCGCGAGTCGGGCGACCAGATGTGGTGGATCGAGTGACCCTGCGAAATCGGCTTCGTTTGGAAACGTTGCAGCGCCGCGTTGCCCGCGCCGTTGTTTACCGAATTCAGCGCCGTCGACCGCAGAAACACGCGCATCCAGTCGTTGATTTCGTGATCCAGGCGCGCGACGAAGGTCCACTGTTCGCCGCCGGTAGGCACGATGGCGCGATGAAGATTGGTTCCCGGAATGTTCGGCTCGGGGTACATCGCCACCAAGGGCTTCACCGCGTCCACCGCTTGCGCGCGTTGGGCGGGAGTGAGCGTCTGGATCGTACTGGCGCTGGTTTGGCGGCGCAGAAACGCTTCGCCGTTGCCGAATACGAACGTCTTGTTCTTGCGGATCGGGCCGCCCAGGTTGAATCCGAACTGATTGAACCGCACCGGCGGACGCACGGTATCGAACGTGTTGCGCGCGTCGAGCTTGTCGTTGCGCAAATACTCGTAACCCAGACCGTGCCAGGCGTTCGTGCCGCGCTTGGTGACCATCGAAACGATCGATCCGTTCTGACGCCCGTACTCCGCCTTGAAGTTGTGCGTCAATACCTGGATGCCTTCGAGCGCTTCGGGCGAGATCAATTGCTCGCTCGAACCGCGGCCCATCAGCAGGCCGCCTTCGATTTCGTTGTAGTCGTTCGAATCGAGCAGGTAGTTATTGTTCCGGCTTCGTGCGCCCGAAACGGCGAACGGACGGTGCGCGGTGGTCGAGGGCGTGACGCCGGGCGTCAGATAAACCTGCGTACGGAAATTGCGCCCGGTCCCGCCCGAGATCATCGGCAGGTCGAGGGGCCGTTCCCCGAGAGACGCGCCCGCTTCGCCGCTCGTCAGACGAACGTCGGAAATCGAGTCGTTCACCGTGACCTGTTGCGCGACGCCCGCCGGTTGCAGGGTCGCGCGCAAGGTGCGGGACTCGCCCACCGTGAGCCGTACCAAATCGACGGCCGCCGTAGCGAAGCCTTCCTTCTCGATCGTTACGGCGTAGTCGCCCGGCGCGAGCGAGGGAAACTGGAACGCGCCGGTGGAGATGGTGGTCGCGTTCGCCGACGATCCGTCGCCCAGATTGCGGACCGTCACCCGAGCCTTCTCGACGGGTAGCGATTGCGAGTCGAGCACGGTGCCCGAAAGCGCCGAACCGATGCTTTGAGCGCGCGTCAGCGATAACGCGCTCAGAGATAGAGCGAAGAAAAGTCGAAACATAAATCCTCCCATGAGTTCTCGTAATGCGAGCGAGGGGCCGCGTTAGAGAACGGAGGGAGGAGGACGTTGGTACAGCGAGGCGTCGGACGGCTCGGCGACCGCCGAAGTTCCGGCGATGGGCGAAGCGCTACCTAATGGCGCGACTGCGGTAATCGATCGAAATTCCGGCGCGAAACTCAATTGGGTCGAAGCGGGCGCCGTAGCGCAGCAATGCCCGCAGCACGAGGCTTTCGCGCCGATCGTCGTTTCGCCGCGGGTCTTCTTACAGCAGCAGGAGTGTTTCGACCGCGAGCAGTGCGACGTCGCCGAAGCGCGGATCTGGACGGCGAGCGCGGGGAACACCCCCAGCGCCAGCAACAAGATCGTCGCGGCGATCCGGCGCAACATCACTCGCATCATAGCGCTACTTGCCGATTTGAACCAGATTTATTTGCCGATTTGAACGAAATCTTGGCGGCGCGCTTGCGGTTTCGGCGGCTTCATCCATCGCCGTCCGAAGCGTTCGACCAGCGGCAGCAGACGGCGTACCCAACGGCCGTGCAGTAGCAAGCTGCCCGCCACCATCAGCGGATGCGGGATCGTCGTCCGGCACTTCGAGCACATTTCGATTTCGCCCGCGCGGCCCGAGACGTGCGCTTCTCGAAGGGCGATCATCGCTTCCGAATCGGCGATCTCGGCGAGCGTTTGCCGCGCGACATTCCCCACCGCCGCGCCGTCCAGCATGTAGCTTTGGCAGCAGGGATAGACGTCGCCCGAGTGCTTGACGTACATCGGGCCGCGCCAAAGGTAATGACAGGGGTAGCGCCAGTCCGCCGCTTCGTGGCCGGTGTCGGCGGTCATCAAATCCGTCTCGTCTTCCTTGACGCGCACGGCGTCGACGCCGGGCACCGCGCTCCAGAAGCGAATAAAGTCGGCCTCTTCGTGGCGGTTGCGATCCATGCGAACCATCTGGACGACGATCTGGACGGGCGCGCCGAGCTGGTGCTTCAACTCGCAGAAACGCAAAAAATTGTCACGCACCCGCTCGAACTTCGCGCCCTTACGGTAGAACTCATACGTGGCTTTGTCCATCGAATCCATCGACAGCGTGACGTGTTCGATGGGACTTTCGAGTAGCCGGCGCGCCGCCGCCTCGTCGAGCAAAGTGCCGTTAGTCGAAAGCAGCGTCGAGACGCCGTGGCGGTCGCAATAGACGATCCGGTCGAAGATGGCCTTATCGAGAAACGGCTCGCCGAGCCCGATCAACATCATGTGCTCGGCGGAACGGCGCGATTCGCGGACCAGCTTCTCGAAGACCTCCGGCGGCATGTCTTCCTTCGGCTGGGGGTGCGTCTCGCGCGGGCACATCGGGCAATAGATGTTGCATTTGGCCGTGGTCTCGACGATGTATTCGACTGGCAGGGCTCCAAGGCGCGTTCGCTTCGCGAGGTACGCCCAAAGAATGCGCCAGCGGTTCAGGGCCCGCATCTCTCTTTAGTGTAGGGTGACAGCTTGACCGATCGCGTCCGCCGCCTCAACGACCGCCCCGTGCCCGCCGCCGCCCGGTACGTTTTGTACTGGACCCAAATGAATCGGAGGGCGACGGCCAATCACGCGTTAGCCTACGCCATCGACCTCGCCAACCGACAATCGCTCCCTCTTGTCGTTTACGAGGGCTTGACCTGTAGCTATCCCTACGCGAACGACCGTCTGCACACGTTCATCCTCGAAGGCGTGCCGGGCAACGCGAAGCGGTTTCGCGCCCTGGGCGCGGGGTACGTGTTTCATTTACGGCGCAAGCGAACCGATCCGAACGACGCTTTGTATCGTGTGGCGGCGGACGCGGCGGCGGTGGTGACCGACGACTACCCGACGTTCATTCCGGCGAAGCATAACGCGAGCGCTCCGTCGAAAATCGCCTGTCCGTATCTCGCTGTCGATTCAAGCTGCGTGGTGCCGATGAACCGGCTCGAAAAGCGCGAGTACGCGGCGTACACCATCCGCCCGAAGATTACGAAGCTGTTGCCCGAGTGCCTGACTCCGGTCGAAACCTCGAAGTTGAAGCGCCGGTGGGAAGGCGCGCAGCCGTTCGCCGAACTGCACACGGAGGCAGTCGAGGACGAGATTCCGAAGCTCGTGGCGGACTGCGAAATCGATCACACCGTCGGTCCGTCGATGACGTTTTCGGGCGGCGAGACCGAGGCGCTACGGCGGCTAAAGCTTTTTCTCGAAAGGAATCTGTCGCGCTACGCGAGCGGTCGCAACGAGCCTTCGGAGCACGCGACCTCGAACCTCTCGCCGTATCTCCACTTCGGGCATATTTCGGCGCTGCACATCGCGCTCGAAGCTAAACGCCACGCCGCGGAGAACAAGCTGGTGGCCGACGAGTTTCTCGAAGAACTGATCGTCCGCCGCGAGCTTGCGTTCAATTACGCGCGCCACGTCGAGCGTCCGGAAAGCTTCTGTAATCTGCCGGATTGGGCGAAGGCGACGCTGCGCAAGCACGCCGTCGATCCGCGCGATCCGCGTTACTCGCGCGAACAATTCGAATTCGCCCGCACGCACGACGCGCTCTGGAACGCCTGCCAGAAAGAAATGCTGCTGCGCGGGAAGATTCACGGCTACTACCGGATGTACTGGGGCAAGAAAATCATCGAGTGGTCGGAGACCTGCCAAGACGCGCTCGACACGATGATTTATCTGCACGACCGCTACGCGCTCGACGGTCGCGATCCGAACACCTACACCAATATTCTCTGGTGCTTCGGTCTGCACGACCGTCCTTGGGTGGAGCGTCCGGTGTTCGGACAAATCCGGTGGATGTCGCTCGACGGGATGAAGCGCAAAACCGACGTGGACGCCTATCTCAAGGAAATCGAGTTCCTCGAACGAACGGGCAAGGACCCCTTTCGCCTAACGTAGAGGGACATGCGTTTCCTTTTGACCGGGGCCACCGGTTTCATCGGCCGGCGGCTGATCGACGCGATTCTCGACGAGGGCCACTACGCGAGTTACCTGACGCGCAAGGTGACCGAATCCGAACGCCGCAACGTCGGGCAGTATTACTGGGATATGCGCTCCCCCGCGGCGACGGAAGTGTTTCGCGAGGTGGACGTAGTGATTCACTTGGCGGGCGAACCGGTAGCGCAACGCTGGAACGACGAGGTGAAGCGCCGCATCCGCGACAGCCGGGTAAACGGAACCCGTCATTTGGTCGAGAGTTTGGCGCGTCTCGAAACTCGGCCGCACACTCTGCTTTGCGCTTCGGCGACGGGCATTTACGGCGATCGCGGCGACGAAAAGCTGATCGAATCGTCGACGCCCGGAACGGGCTTTCTCCCCGAAGTGTGCGTCGAGTGGGAGCGCGAGGCGGACCGGGCGGCCACGCTCGGGATGCGCGTGGTCAAGCTGAGAACGGGCATCGTGCTGGGGCGGGGAGGCGGCGCGCTCGAAAAGATGCTGCCGCCGTTCCGGCTCGGCGCCGGCGGTACGCTCGGGTCCGGCGAGCAGTGGATGAGTTGGATTCACTTGGACGATCTGGTGCGGCTGTACCTATGGCTGGCCGACGGTACGCTGACCGCCGGGCCGGTGAACGCCGTCGCGCCGGCTCCGGTGCGCAACGCGGAGTTCACTCGATCGCTCGCGAAGGCTCTCGACCGGCCCGCGTTCCTCCCGGTGCCCGCCTTCGGCCTGCGACTGCTGTACGGCGAGATGTCGCAGGTACTGCTCGAAAGCCAGCGCGTGTTGCCGCGCACGGCCGAGGGCGCGGGGTTCGAATTCGGATTTCCCAGCCTCGACGACGCTTTAGAAGACCTGCTGGCTTGATAGGATGGCGCGCATGCGCTCGATCCCCACTCGCCGTCAAGCTCTCGGGGCGCTCGCCGGAGCCGCCGCCGTGCACACCGCCAAGGCCGCCGCGACGCCAGACCGTCCGAACATCCTGTTCATCTACACGGACGACCATTCCCACCGCACGATTAGCGCTTACAAGGAAGCGTACCCGTGGGTGAAGACGCCGAACTTCGACCGTCTGATGAGCCAAGGCGTGCGTTTCACGGCGGCCTACAACGGCGCCTGGTGCATGCCGTCGCGGGCGACGATATTGACGGGCCATCATCAGTTCGCGGTCGAATCGATGCGCATGGCGGGCCCGTATCCCGGGTGCGTCTACGAGGCGGATAAATGCCCGTTTTGGCCGCGCGAGTTTCGCAAGCGAGGTTACTTCACGGGGCAGATCGGCAAGTGGCACACCGGCACCGATACCGGTTTCGGTCGCGACTGGGACTATCAGTTGGTCTGGAACCGGCCCAAGTACACCGACACGGCGACGCATTATTACTACGACCAGCCGATCACGTATCACGGCGGCAAGACCGAGATGCTGAAGCGCTACTCGACCGATCAGTACACCGATTGGGCGCTCGAATTCATGCAGGGCAAGGGCCGCGACACGTCGAAACCCTACTTTCTATGGCTCTGCTACGGCGCGGTTCACGGACCGTACACCCCGGCCCAGCGCCATCTGAACGAACTCGCCGGCATCGACTTCGATACGCCGAAGGACATCTATCCGCCGCGCCCGGGCAAGCCCGAGTGGGCGCAGAAGATCGCGCAATGGAAGAAGGGTCCCGACGGCACGCCGATGTCCGACGGTAAATCGCTGAACTTCTGGGTGCGGCAGTATCACCAGGGTGTAATGGCGCTCGACGAAGCGATGGGGCGTCTGCTGGACGAGCTCGACGAATCGGGACAGCGGAAGAACACGCTGATCCTCTTCACCTCGGATCAGGGGCTGGCGTTCGGGCAGCACGGATTTAAGGGAGTGAAGATCGCGCCCTATGACGACAACATCCGGTCGCCGCTGGCGTTCTCCATGCCGGGCCGCGTACCGGAGGGGAAAGTCTGCGAAACGCCCGTGGCGGGCGTCGATCTGGCCCCCACGATTCACAAGTTCGCGGGGCTTTCGCTGCCGTGGGAAATGCATGGGCGCGATCTAACGCCGCTCATCATGAATCCGAGCGCGGCTTGGAATCACACCACGATCATGGCGGCGACGGGGCAGAAGTTCGGATCGGACACAAGCACGATTCCGGCGGGCCAGGGCGCGTTCCACGCGCAGGTTCCGTGGTACGTGATGCAGCGCGAGAAGCATCTGAAGTACGTGCGTCCGCTGATCGACGATTTGGAAGAGATGTACGACTTGAATCGCGACCCGCAGGAACTGGACAATCTCGCCCAGAAGGCCGAGCATCGCGCGACGGTGACGCGGCTGCGAAATTCGACTCTCGCGGAGCTGCGGCGAACGAAGGCGGGGTTCGTCGACCGCCTGCCCGCGCCGCGAGCTTAGGCTTTCGCGCCGCCCGCCGCTTCGGCGATCAACGCTTCCGATTCGTCGCGGCCCAGGTAACGGTCGATCGCGCCGTGCGCGGCGTAGATGACCGGCGTCAAGCTCACGGCGATCGCGAACTTGTAGATGTAGCTTGTGAGGGCCACCTCGACGAACGCGTTCGTCGAGAGCTTGCCCGGCAGCCAGAACGCGATGCCTTGCACGATGAAGGTGTCGATCAACTGCGAGATCGCGGTGGAGCCGGTGGCGCGCAACCAAAGATGCTTGCCGCCGGTTTGGTGCCGGAACATCCAAAACACGAACACGTCGACCAGTTGGCTGACCAGGAACGCGGTGACGCTGCCCGCGATGATCCACAAAGACTGCCCGAAGACGGCGTTAAACGCGTCGTCTTTCACCGGCGAAATCGGCGCAGCGGGAATTTGCATCGACACGAACAGAATCAGGAAGGCGTAAAGAATCAGGCCGACCGTCATGAACGTCAGGCGACGGACGCCGGGCTTGCCGAAGTACTCGTTGATGAGATCGGTAGTCAGGAAGACGAACGGCCAGGGGATGACGCCGATGGTGGCGATGTAGGGCCCGACCAGGATCAGTTTCGACCCGATCACTTCGCCCAGAATCGCGTTGGTGACGAAAAGCCCGCCGAGCAGCAGGTAGAGAAAATCTCGCTTCGAGTTGAGATTCAAGCCTTTATACGATGCCACAAACACGCGTGATACCCTAAGAAAGTCCGCCGGACGTCCTTCCTAAGGCAGTTCGTAACCGCATGTTCGACAATCTTTCCGAAAAGCTGCAACGGGTCTTCAAGAACCTGCGCGGCGAGGGCAAACTCTCGGCCGAAAACATGGACTCGGCGCTGCGCGAGATCCGCGTCGCACTGCTCGAGGCCGACGTCAATTTCAAGGTTGTCAAGCAACTGATCGACGCGATCAAGGAAAAGGCGATGGGCGAGGAAGTGCTTACCTCGCTGACGCCTTCGCAGCAAGTGGTCAAGATCGTGCGCGAGGAGTTAACGCGCATGCTCGGCGTTACGGCGACCAAGCTGAAGTTCGCGAGCGAACCGCCCACCGTGGCGATGATCGTCGGTTTGCAGGGTTCGGGCAAAACGACGTCTTCGGCGAAACTCGCGAAGTGGCTGGTGAAGCAAGGCTCGAAGCCGCTCTTGGTTTCGGTGGACGTCTACCGCCCGGCCGCGCGGAAGCAACTCGCGGTGCTCGCCAAGCAGTTGGGAATCCCGATTTACGAGGGGCCGGAGGGCGAGAATTCGCCGGTGGAACTGGCCCGCGGCGCCAAGCGCGAATCGGCCCAAACCGGGCGCGACCTTATTTTGGTCGACACGGCGGGCCGCCTCCACATCGACGACGAGTTGATGGCGGAGCTGAGCGCGCTCAAGGAACTGCTTAACCCGTCGGAGGTGTTGTTCGTCGCCGACGCGATGACCGGGCAGGACGCGGTGAAGTCCGCCGAACAGTTCCACCAACGGCTGGGAATCACGGGCGTCATTCTCACGAAAATGGACGGCGACGCGCGCGGCGGCGCGGCGCTTTCGATCCGCGCTGTGACCGGACAGCCGCTGAAGTTCGTCGGTACCGGGGAAAAGCCGGACGCGATCGAGCCCTTCCATCCCGACCGCGTCGCGCAGCGCATTCTCGGCATGGGCGACATGCTGAGCTTCATCGACAAGGTGAGCGAGGTCGTCGATCAGAAGCAAGCCGAGAAGATGCAGCGCAAGCTGATCGAAAACGAGTTTACGCTCGAGGATTTCCGCGATCAGTTGAAGCAATTGCGCAAGCTCGGCTCGCTCGAATCGATCATCGGCATGCTGCCCGGCATGGGCGCGATGAAGCAGTTGAAGAACGCCAAGGTGGACGAAAAAGAACTCACCAAGATCGTCGCCATCATCGACTCGATGACGCTCGACGAGCGCTGGAACCACCAGATCATCAACGGGCAGCGGCGGCGGCGCATCGCCAAAGGCTCGGGCACCGAGGTGTCCGACGTCAACAATCTTCTGAAGCAATACCAGCAGGCCCGCAAGATGATGAAGAGCTTCCAGGGCGGTTTGGCCTCCGGCGCGATGGGCAAAGGCATGAAATTCAAGCTGCCCACCATCGAAGATCTGGCGAAATTCAAGTAACCTAGAATATTGGACGGGATTTAGGACAGTCGAGGTAAGAAAGCAAAGCATGTTGATGATTCGTTTGGCGCGGTTCGGCTCGAAGAAGAAGCCCACCTACCGCGTGGTCGTGATCGAGAAGGAACGGGCGCGCGATTCGCGAAGCGTCGAGGTGGTGGGGCACTACAACCCCGTCGCCAACCCCGCCGTCGTGAATCTGAAGCACGACCGGATCGACTATTGGAAGAAGTGCGGCGCTCAGCCGTCGGACACGGTGGAGCGCTTGATTAAAGCCAACCCCGCGCCCGCGCCCGCCTAAAGCTTTATGAAGGAACTGGTCGAGGAAATCGCCAAGGCTCTGGTCGACAAGCCGGAGGCCGTTTCGGCGGCGGAAACGGCGGCGGGCGACGCGACGACCGTGACGCTGACCGTCGCGCCGGAGGACATCGGGAAGGTGATCGGAAAGCAGGGCCGCACCGCGCGCAGCATGCGAACGGTGGTGAACGCCGCCGCTTCCAAGCTCGACCGGCGCTATCAGTTGGAGATTGCCGAGTAACGTCACCATCGCCACACTGCGACGCCCACGCGGCGTTCGCGGCGAGATCGTCGCCACCCCGCTCTCCGATTTCCCCGAGCGGTTCGCCAAACTGACCCGCGTTTTCGTGAGCGGGCGCGAACTGGAAGTCGAGCGGACGTGGTGGCATGGCGAGGACATCGTCTTCAAATTTCGTGGCGTCGATTCGCCGGAAGCCGCTCGCGAGTGGAACGGAATCGACGTCGAGATTCCGGCGGACGAACGGGTGCCGCTACCCGAGGGCGAACACTACCTGGCCGACCTGATCGGCTGCGTCGTCTACGATCGCGGCGACCGTCTCGGCGAAGTCACCGGCTGGCGGGAGTTGCCCGGCCAGCGCTTGATCGAGGTGGGCGAGATCGACATCCCCACTCGATTGCTCGCGAAGATCGACCTCGCGGCGCGCCGGATCGACGCCGACCTGCCGGAAGGCCTGCGGGACTTGAACGCATGACGTTCGATGTCCTCACGATCTTCCCGGAGTTCTTCGACGGACTGCTGCGCTATGGCGTCGTCGGGCGCGCCATCGAATCGGGCCTGCTGACCGTCCGCGCGCACCAGCTTCGCCAATGGACTACGGATCGCCATCAATCCGTGGACGACCGTCCGTTCGGCGGCGGCGAGGGGATGGTGATGAAATGCGAGCCGATTTTCGCGGGCGTCGAGGCGATTCGCCAGGACCATCGCGTGATCTTGCTTTCCGCGCACGGGGCGAAATTCGATCAGGCGGCGGCGCGGCGGTTGGCGGGCGAGCGCTCTTTACTGCTGATTTGCGGCCGCTATGAAGGGGTCGACGAGCGGGTCGCCGAACATCTCGCCGACGAGGAACTCTCGATCGGCGATTTCGTGCTGTCGGGCGGGGAACTGGCGGCGGCGGTCGTCGTCGATTGCGTGGCGCGGCTTTTGCCGGGCGTGCTGGGTAACGAAGCGTCGAGCGTCAACGAATCGTTCGGCGACGAGGCCCGCTCGTTCGACACTCCGCACTGGACCCGTCCCGCCGACTTTCGGGGCTGGAAAGTACCCGACGTACTTCTCAACGGCAACCACGCGGAAATCGCGAAATGGCGGCGGGAAAAGGCGATTGAAAAGACTCGCCGCGTGCGCTCGGATGTTCTCGCGGATGCTACAATTGCAAAGGAAGTGTAACGATGCAGAACGCGCTGTTGACCAAAGCGATAAACAAACATAAGAAAGCCACCCTCCCCGAATTCCGGATCGGCGACACTATCAAGGTGCACGTCAAGATCAAGGAAGGCGAAAAGGAGCGTTTGCAGGTATTTGAAGGCACGGTAATCGCCCGCAAGAACACCGGAATGGGCGAGAACATCACGGTTCGTAAGGTAAGCTTTGGCCAAGGCGTCGAGCGCATTTTTCCTCTGCACGCTCCGGTGGTCGATCATATCGACACCGTGCGTACCGGGCGCGTCCGCCGCTCTAAGCTCTACTACCTGCGTGAGTTAAAGGGCAAAGCCGCCCGTCTGCGCGAACGGGAGTAACCTCCATCACCGGCCGGTTTGAGCGGTACGCTCGGGCTTGCGGCTATTCGCGGATCGCGGGGGCCGACGAGGTTGGCCGTGGGTGTCTTTTCGGACCGGTGTTTGCCGCCGCCGTCATCCTCGACCCGACGCGTCCCATTCGCGGGCTCGACGACTCGAAAGCGCTTCCGCCGGAACGCCGCGAGATCCTCGACCGCCGCATCCGCGAACGAGCCGTCGCCTGGGCCGTCGCGGGGGTGGACGCGTTCCGCATCGACCGCATCAACATCCTCGAAGCGTCCAAGAGCGCTCTTTGCGCCGCCGTTCGTAAGCTCGCCGTCTCGCCCGATTTCTTGTTCGTAGACGCCTTGACGCTCGACCTCGACGTTCCGCAACGCGCGCTCGTCGGCGGGGACGCACGCTGCGCTTCGATCGCCGCCGCGTCCATCGTCGCCAAAGTCGCGCGCGATCGCACCCTGCGGGAATGGGACCGTGTTTACCCAGGCTTCCGGTTCGATTCCAACAAAGGCTACGCGGCGCCGGACCACTATCGCGGACTCGACAACGCCGGTCCCACGGTCCAGCATCGCTTTTCGTTCGCGCCCGTTGGGCAGCGGACGCTGTTCGCCGCCGTCTAGCGCCATGGAAACTCCCCGGCACACCGTTCCCCGCCACACATGGCTGGACAAGACGACCGCCGTCGTCTGGGTTATCTTCTGCTTCGAACTAGGCGTATTCTTGCTGGTCTTCCCTTGGCTCGACTATTGGGAGAACAGCTTCTTCTCGAACCTCGGGTTCCTCGGTCAAGGCTGGGAGAAGATTTGGGACAGTCCTTGGTTTCGCGGCGCGGTGAGCGGGATCGGCGTGGTGAATCTATTCATCTCGGTGGTGGAAGTGTTCCGGTTACGGAGGTTCGCTCCGCCGCCGGAGCGGTCGCCCGAACCGGTCGAGGAATAAAATGGAACCTGTGACCCCGGAAGTGCCATCGACGGATCTTTCGCCCGGCGCGCCGGAACCGGCGGCCCCCGCCGCAGGAGAAGCGCCTTCCGGTCCGGCATACCGCCCCCGGCACGCGATCGCCGAGTGGACGCTGACCGTACTGCTGCTGTTATTCGGAACTACGACGCTGGTTCAGGCGTTTGTCATTCCGACGGGATCGATGGAGGATACGCTGCTGATCGGCGACCATGTGCTGGTGGACAAACTGGCGTATTCGCCGTCGGGGCCGGTCAGCAAATATTTCCTGCCGTATACGCCGGTGAAGCGCGGCGATATCATCGTGTTCCGCTACCCGGTGGAGATCAAGCAGACCTACGTCAAGCGGGTGATCGGAATGCCGGGAGACCGGATTCGCGTGGAGGCGAAAACCGTCTATCTGAACGGACAAGCGCTGCGAGAGTCGTACAAAGTTCACAAGGCCGAATACCTGCAGAGCTATCGCGATTTCTTTCCCGGCGAGCCGACGATGAGCCTTTCTCCCGAGGGGCTCGACATGCTCGAAAAACACGTCGTGAAGCAGGAGGTGGTGATCCCGCCGAACTGTTACTTCGCGATGGGCGACAATCGCGACGCGTCCTTCGATTCGCGCTACTGGGGATTCGTGCCGCGCGAGAACATCATCGGCAAACCGTTTTTGATTTACTGGTCTTACGACGCGCCGACCGAGCGGCTGGCCGGTTCGGCGTTGAGTTGGGCCCATCTCAAAGATTTGGGAACGAACTTTTTCTCGAAAACCCGGTGGCGGCGGACTATGAGACTGGTGCGGGGCGCGCCGGTCGAGTAAGGCGAGTGGAGGAAAACGAATGTCGAAGAAGAACAAACGAGCGGCGGTGGTAGACCCTCCCGCGCCGCCCTCCGCGGCCAAAGCGCCGGAACCCAAGAGTTCGTTCGGCGAATGGTTCAAGCGGCAAGTGTCGGAATGGACGGTCACCATTCTGATGCTGTTGTTCGGTACCACGACGCTCGTGCAGGCGTTCGTCGTCCCGACGGGTTCGATGGATACGACGCTGATGATCGGCGATCACTTGTTCGTCGATAAGCTGACCTACTCGCCGGGCGGTCCGATTTCCAGCAAGTTTCTGCCGTACCAGGACGTCCGGCGCGGAGACATTATCGTGTTTCGCTACCCACCGGATATCCGTCAGAACTACGTCAAGCGCGTGGTGGGAATTCCGGGCGACCGCCTGAAGGTGGTCGACAAAAAGTTGTGGTTGAACGGCAAGCCGCTCGACGAGCCCTATACACAATACGTGCGCAATTACATCGATCCGTACGCCGATAACTTCCCCAGCGAGCCGAACATGTACGTGGACGCCCGCGCGCGCGAGATGTTAACGGCGCACGTGGCGAACGGCGAAGTTGTCGTCCCTCCGGGTAAGTACTTCGCGATGGGCGACAATCGCGATAACTCGGCCGATTCCCGGTATTGGGGCTTCGTTCCCCGGGAGAACATCGTCGGAAAACCGGCCATCATTTTCTGGTCGTACGACGCGCCCACGGAACGGCTGGCGTCCGGCGACATCGACCCGGCGCACATTTTCGATATCGTCACCAACTTCTTCTCGAAGACGCGCTGGAGCCGCACGTTCAAGTTCATTCGCGGCGCTCCGATCTCGTAATGGCCCGGTCGAATTACTACGGTCTGATCCTCGCGGGCGGGCGGGGCACGCGTTTCTGGCCGTTGAGCCGCAAGGCGCGCGCGAAGCAGGTTCTGCGGTTCTTCGGCGAACGGTCGCTGATTCAGCAGACCGTCGACCGTCTGGCGCCCGTTCTCCCGCCCGAACGGATTTGGGTGTTGACGAATCCGGCTTTGCGCGCCGAAGTGGTCCGTCAGTTACCCGAGGTTCCCGCGAGGCAGATTATCGCCGAACCCGCGCAGCGGAACACCGCCCCGGCGATCGGGCTGGCGGCGGAGATTCTCGCCAAGATCGATCCGAACGCCGTGATGGGAGTGTTTCCGTCGGATCATGTCGTGCTCAAGCCCGCGCGGTTTTTGCGCTACGTCCGCGCCGCGTTCAAAGCGGGCGAAGGGGAAAGTTTGGCGGTGTTGGGCATTCAGCCACGTTGGCCGGAGACCGGTTACGGCTACATCGAGTTCCCGTCCGGCGCGGCGGCTGGTTCGCTCGATCCCTACCCGGTCGCCAGGTTTCTCGAAAAGCCGAACCTTGAAGACGCCCGGCGCTTCGTCGCGGCGGGAAACTACGCCTGGAACGGCGGCATGTTCTTCTGGCGGGCGTCTACGATTCTCGAGGAGTTGCAACGCAACTTGCCGAATACCGCCGCGTCGCTTAAAAAACTACCCGCCGTTTCTTCGCGCGGATTTCTATCGCGGTTGGCCGAGGCGTTCCCGGCTTGCGACAACATCTCGATCGACTACGCCGTGATGGAGAAATCGAAGAACGTCGTCGGGTTCGCGACGGACGACGTCGGTTGGAACGACGTCGGCAGTTGGAACGCGGTCTACGAACTCGAGAAGAAAGACAAAGCGGGGAACGCCGCGCGAGGGGAGGCGCTATTCGCGCACGGCGCTTCCGGAAACTACGTGAACGCTTCGGGTAAGTTGGTCGCGCTGGCCGGAGTGGACGATCTGGTGGTGGTCGATACGCCGGACGCCTTGCTGATCTGCCGGCGCGATCAAGCGCAGAAGGTCGGCGAGTTGGTAAAGCTCCTCGAAGCCCAAAAGCGCGACGGCCTGCTTTAGGCGGCCGGTTTCGCGCGCTTGAAAATCTTGGTCAACCCGCGAATCGCCCGGTCGATTTCCTTCTCGGTAATTACGTAGGGCGGCAGGAATCGTACAACGGTGTCGTGGGTGACGTTGAACAGCAGACCCTCCGCGAACCCTTCCTGCACGAAGTGTTTGCACGGGAAGTCCATCTCGACCCCGATCATCAGCCCCTCGCCCCGCACTTCGCGGATAAAGCGGAACTTCTTCGCTAACCGTTCCAATTCCTCGCGGAAGTAACTCCCCACGCGGACGATATGCGGCAGTAATTCCTCTAACGTCTCGTAGAACTCAAGCGCGACTCGCGTCACCAGCGGCCCGCCGCCGTAGGTCGTGCCGTGCATCCCGGGGTCGATGCCCGCCGCCGCGCGATCGCTCGCCACCACCGCGCCCAACGGTAGTCCGCACGCGATCGGTTTCGCGATCGTCAGGATGTCGGGCAAGATCGCCGGTTCGAAGAGTTGGTAGGAGTAATACTTGCCGGGGCGGCCCACGCTGCACTGGATTCCGTCGAGCACCAGCAGCGCCCGGTGACGGTCCGCTAGCTCGCGACACTTCCGCAAGAACTCTTCGGACATCGGCAGAATGCCGCCCTCGCCCTGGATCCCCTCGACGACGATCGCGCAAGTGCGCTCGCTCAAGGCGGCTTCGAGCGACTCGACATCGTTCCGCCGCGCGAACTTCACGCCGGGAATTAGCGGTTCGAACGGCTCGCGATACTTCGGCTGGCCGGTGATTGAGAGCGCGCCGAAAGTTCGCCCGTGGAACGAGTTTTCGAGTGCCACAAACTCGTACTTATCCGGGGACAACTTACGCCCGTAGCCGCGCGCCATCTTCAACGCCCCTTCGATCGCCTCGGTACCCGAGTTACAGAAAAAGACGCGATCGAGTCCCGAAGTCTCGACGATTTTCTTCGCGAGCGGCGCCTGGTAAGCGTGATAGTACAGGTTCGAGGTGTGGATCAGCGCCGACGCCTGCTCGCGGATGGCGCGCACGATCCGGGGATGCGCGTGCCCCAGCGCGTTTACGCCGATCCCGGAGAGTAAGTCGAGATAGCGCTTACCCGACGAATCCCAGACCCAGCAACCTTTGCCGCGCGAAAGTTCCAGCGGATAGCGGGCGTAGTTTTGCAGTAAGTATCGTTTCTCCATCTCGGGGATGGAGGCGATGGGTGAATTTTCCATGGACTATTCGATGAAACCTAATTCGCGGAGCCGGGTTTCCGGTTGCGCGGCGTCGAAAATCGCAAAGGATGCCCTCTCGCGGCCGTTTTCCAGAGCGACGCCATACGGTGGGTCGTTGAACGGAAAGCTTTGCTTGAGCAAGTCGAGATCGCTCGAAATCGCGGCTTGTAACTTCGTATCGTTCAGAAATCCGCGGGCGAATTGCGGCACGCGCGTCGGCACCCCGACGACCGCGGTGTCTTTCCAGCGATATTTCGACATGGCCTGCGCCGCATGAAAACAGTGCATGCACTCCGGGTCGTAAAAGTAGAGAAACACGCGTCCTTTGTCTAACGCATAAGGCTGTCCTTCGACGGCGATCGAAGGGGGAGCGGCCGCGCCCGAGCCGCGCGTGGCGGCGACGCCAAACGAAACGGCGGCGAACACGGAAACCGCGCCGAGCGTTACCGCCGCGCCGCGCCAGCCGTGCGAGCGCTGCGCCCACCAACCCGCGAGTCCCGCCGCTGCGAGCATCGCCGCGTCGCTCCAAAAGAACGCGGGTCCGATGGTCCGCTTCAGCCACGGAAAGCAACTGCAATCCGCGCCGGTCAAGGCGGTGTAATTAGCCGCCACATAGGCCATAAACACGACCAACAAGCCGCCCGTCAGCCACGCGCCCCAACGGCGAAAGCGGGGAACGACCAGAAGCGCGGCGGCGAACGTCTCGACGATCCCGAGCGCCACCGTAAAGGGGAGCGCCAGCGGCCCGGGAACCTTCATTTGGGCGAGGCGCGCGGACCAGTCGATCGGATCGACGATTTTCCAGATACCGGCCGACGCAAACAGCGCGGCTAAGCCTAGCGCCGCAGCCCAAGCGGCCACGGTTTTCCAGGCCGGCATACTCAGGGACGATTGCCCTGGATATGCCATACTCTCTTCCATGTTTCTCATTGTAATCCGCCTATTCTGCTTCGTTTGGGGCGGGTGGATTGCCGGACAGACCGCCGATTTGGTGGTCGAGAACGCGATCGTTTACACCGTCGATCCGGCGCGGCCGAAGGCTTCGGCGCTGGCGGTGAAGGACGGCAAATTTCTCGCCGTCGGTGCGGACGTGAAGAAGCATATCGGAGCCGCGACCAGGCGCATCGACGCCAAACGCGCGGCGGTGATCCCCGGATTGATCGATTCGCACGTTCACATGCGCAGTCTAGGGGACATGCTCGAAACCATGGATTTGCGCGGCGTCTCGTCCATCGAGGAGATCGCCAAGCGCGTGGCGGCGAAAGCGGCGTCGCTCCCGAAAGGTACCTGGATTCGAGGTCGCAACTGGGATCAGACGAACTGGGGCGGTAAGTTTCCGGTGGCCGCCGACCTGGATAAAGCGAGTCCCGACCATCCGGTGTATCTCACTCGCGTGGACGGCCATGCGGGTTGGGGAAATTCCTTGGCGTTAGCCGCCGGGGGAGTTACTAAGTCCACCGAAGATCCTAAAGGCGGGCAAATTATTCGCGACGCTTCGGGAGCCCCTACCGGAATTTTGGTGGACCGCGCGCAGGCGTTGGTGTCGCGCAAGATTCCGCCGCTTAACGACGATCAAATCGAAGCTCGGCTGGCGCGCGCCGCGCAAGAATGCGCCCGCTTGGGAATGACTACGGTGCACGACGCCGGAATTTCGCGACAGGAGCTCGAAGCGTATCGCCGCCTGATTTCGAAGAACCGGTTGCCGGTGCGCATCTACGCCATGATCGGCGGCGCGGGCGACTTATGGCAGGACTATTTGCAGCGCGGACCGGAGATCGAAGATAGGTTAACCGTCCGGTCGATTAAGTTAGTCGCCGACGGTGCGATGGGCTCGCGGGGCGCGGCGTTTTTCCAGCCTTACTCGGACGACAAGCAAAATTCGGGACTGCTGATTCTCCAGCAAGAATATATTCGGGACGTCGCTAAGGACGCGGTGGCCAAAGGATTTCAAGTGAACACGCACGCCATCGGCGACCGCGCCAATCGAACCGTGCTCAACGCCTATGGGGAAGCGCTCGAGGGGCGCAAGGACCGCCGGTTCCGCGTGGAGCACGCCCAAGTGGTTTCACTGCCCGATTTCAAGCTCTATGCCGATTACGCCGTCATCGCGTCCCTGCAAGCGACGCACGCCACCAGCGACATGCGATGGGCGAAAGATCGCTTGGGGCCGGACCGGCTGCTCGGCGCTTGGGCCCCGCGCCGCTTTCTGAACTCGGGCGTTCGCATCGCCAACGGCAGCGATTTTCCCGTCGAGGATCCCAATCCGTTCTGGGGACTCTATTCCGCCATCACCCGGATGGACCATCAAGGAAACCCGCCCGGCGGTTTCATGCCCGACCAGAAACTCGATCGCGAAGAGACGCTGAAGAGTTGGACCCTGGATGGCGCTTACGCGGCTTTTGAAGAGTCGAAAAAAGGATCGATCTCCTCGGGCAAGATGGCGGACTTTCTGATTTTGACGAAGGACGTTATGACCGTCGAACCCAAGGAAATTCTCACCGCGCTACCCGCGGCCACTTACCTCGGCGGAGAAGCCGTATATCGCACCGGCGGATTCTAAAGCCTCGTCACACTCGCGTAGAACGCGCCCGCCAGATCGGCTCCGTTCGCGTCTTGAAACCATGCTTGGAGCGTTGTTTTCACGCCACCCTTGAGCCGGACGCGAAACTTGGCGGAAGTATCGGATTCGCCCGCCGCGGCGGCGTGCTCCTGCCCGGCGACCCGCAGTTGCGCTTTCGCGATCGGCAGCGCCTTGCCTTCGGGAAGCTGGCCCTTGGTCATCTTCTGGACGGGCCGGGCGGCGGTTAGCGCCAGGCGCTGCCAGGGAGGCCACCGCGAAAGCGAAATGGAGTAGTCGCCGTCGCGCTCCACGTAAATCGACCAAGGCCCGCCACGCGTTCCTCCGGCGGCGTTCGAGACATGGCCGACGTTGTCGCAGTAGATATCCTGCCAGTCGGAACTCGTCAACTCGACCGTTCCGATGTCTTTCGCGCCGATCGAAGTGGGTTCGAAATCGGTAAGCCGGGGCGACACTCCGGCCCACCAGCGGTCGTAGTGCTCGCGCATCTTGCGAAACACGTCGGGACGCTTCTCCGCGACGTTGGCGGTTTGCGCGGGGTCGGTATCCAGGTTGTACAACTCCGTACCGTTCACCAGCCGCCAGCGGTTCCAGATCACGCAGCCGTCGTATTGCTTGGGCGTCTGCCCGTACTGCACCACCATCATCCGGTCCGATAGCGCCGTTTGCGCGCCGGTCAACAGCGGCTTCAGCGTAGTCCCGTCGGGCGAGAGCTTTTGAGGCGCCCTAAGTCCGCAGACGTCGACGAGCGTCGGGAGAATGTCCTGCAACTGGGTGGGCGTGGCGACATCCCGCCCGGTCTTCCAACCGGCGGCGGGCCAGCGCATAAAGCAGGGCACTCGATGCCCCCCTTCGTAGTTCGTTGTCTTGTGTCCTCGCATTCCGGCGTTGAACACATTTCGCCCGCCGGTCGCGCCGTTGTCGGTCATAAACACGACCAGAGTGTTGTCGCGCAAACCGCTCGACTTGAGAAAGGCCTCCAGCCGTCCGAGGTTCTCGTCTAGGTTGGCGATCATGCCGAAGAATTCGGCCGGCAGGCCGGGTTTCTTATAGGGCCCGGAGTACTTGTCGTCCACCCAGGCGGGCGTATGCGGCGTGTTCGTGGGTAGGTAGCAAAGAAAAGGCGATCGCGCGCCCTGCCGTTCCTTCATCCAGTTCATCGCTTGATCGAACCAAAAGTCGGTACAGTAGCCGTCGAACTTCCGAACCGTCCCCTGGTCGCGATAGCGCCCATTGAAGTAGTCGTTATCGAATTCCGGCGCGGAACTAAATCCCCAGCCTAAGTGGTACATCGCGCGCTGAAATCCGCGATCCATCGGGCGGTAGGGATAGTTATCGCCTAAGTGCCACTTACCGAAAATGCCTGTCGAGTATCCGTTATCCCGAAAAATCTCGGGCATCATGGGAATTCCCCGGCGCACGACGGCGCGTCCGGCGGTGACCGACGTCGCGCCGTTGCGAAGAGCGTCCTGGCCGGTCAACAACTGCCCGCGGGTCGGCGTACACATGGGCGCCGCGTGAAAATCGGTGAACCGGACGCTCTCCGCGTGGAGCCGATCCATGTGGGGAGTCTTCAGAACCGGATTGCCGTGACACGAAAAGTCGCCGTAGCCTTGATCGTCGGTCAAGACCACGAGCACGTTCGGACGCTCGGCGGCGCGCAGGGACAAAGGCGCGGCGAGCGCGGCGGCGGCTCCGCCGAGAAACCGACGGCGATTCGGATCGGTCATGCGCTCCGAATCTTATCGTAAGGATATGCCGTATCGCGGGCGATTCGCGCCATCGCCGACCGGACCGTTGCACTTGGGTTCGCTGGCGACCGCCGTGGCCGGTTGGGCGGACGCGAAGGCGAACGGCGGCGAGTGGCTGGTGCGGATGGAGGATATCGACACCCCGCGCTGCGTGGCCGGCGCGGACGAAGATATCTTGCGGACTCTCGAGTCGTTCGGGTTGCGTTGGGACGGCGACGTGATTTACCAAAGCGCCCGCCACGACCGTTACGCCGCGGCCATCGAGCGCCTCGGCGATCTCGCCTATCCGTGCGCCTGCACGCGACGCGACCGGGAATGCCGCTGCCGCGAGGGGTTGGATGGCCGCACCGCCCGCGCGATTCGCGTCGCCGACGGCGATTCGTTTCTCGTTCGGCGAGCGGATGGCTTGTACGCCTACATGCTGGCCGTGGTGGTCGACGACGCGGAGCAAGGGATCACGGACGTGGTGCGGGGCGCCGACCTGCTCGACACGACGCCGCGCCAGAATTTCCTGCAACGCGCCCTTGGATACCCGGTCCCAAACTACCTGCACGTCCCGCTGGTGTTGGGCGACGACGGTCAAAAACTGAGCAAACAGAATCGCGCTCCGGCGGTGGAACCGGGCGACGAACGGGCTTTGCGGGCAGCTCTCCGGTTCCTCGATCACGCACCGCCCGGCGGGGCCGATCCGTTGGTTTGGGTGGTCGAAAACTGGGATCCAGCGCGTATCATGAACCTATGCGTTTCGCCCTCCCGCTGATCTGCGTGGCCGCTTTCGCGCAGCAACCGCCCGTCTCTCCCGCGAAGCAAGCCGCGACGGCCGCCGGACAGCCCGCTGCGCCCGCGCCACCCGCGAAGGCGGAGCCGGAACCTGTCGTCACCAAACAGCAGACGACCGCCGGGGGCAAGACGCTGAGTTACACGGTCACGGCGGGGCGATTGCCGATCGTCAACGAGCAGACGCTCGGCGAAGAGGCGCAGATGTTCTTCATCGCCTACACGCTGGAAAACGCGGGTCCGAAGACGAAGCGCCCTTTGCTGATTTCGTTCAACGGCGGCCCCGGATCGTCGAGCGTCTGGATGCACCTCGGCATGATCGGCCCCAAGCGCGTCCGCATGATGGACGACGGCGCGTATCCGCCGCCGCCGTTCACGCTCGAAGATAATCCGCAGACTTTTCTGCAGTTCGCCGACTTAGTGTTTATCGATCCCATCGGCACGGGGTACAGCCGGGGAGTTACTCCGGAGTTAGGCCGCAAGTTTTTCGGCGTCCAAGGCGACATTAGTTCGGTCGGCGAATTTATTCGACTATTCCTGACTCGTTACGACCGTTGGAGTTCGCCTTTATTCTTAATCGGTGAAAGTTACGGCACGTTTCGCGCGGCGGGCGTCGCCGGGTACTTAGTCGATCGCGGTGTGGCGTTTAACGGCGTGATCTTGATTTCGACGATTCTGAATTATCAGACCGCAAGATTCAATAAAGGGAACGATCTGCCTTATCAGCTCTTCCTGCCGACTTACACGGCCAGCGCCTGGTATCACAAGAAACTTCCGCCGGACTTACAAAAGGCGGACCTTCGTAAGGCCCTGAAAGAGTCGGAGGACTACGCCACCGCCGAGTACCCGGTCGTGCTTACCAAGGGCGACCGTCTGACGCCCGCCGAACGCAACGCGGCGATCGATAAGTTGCACCGGCTCACGGGGCTCGACAAGAAGTGGATCGACCGCAACGACTTACGGATCGAAATCCAGCGCTTCACGAAAGAGTTGCTGCGTGCGGAACAGAAGACCGTCGGCCGGCTGGATAGCCGTCTCGAAGGGACGGAGGGCGTCAACAACGCCGAGCAACCGCAGTTCGATCCTTCGATGACCGCCATCCGCCCGCCCTATACGGCGCTATTCCTCGATTATGTCCGGACGGCGTTGAACTATAAGTCGGATTTGCAGTACTACATCCTGGGCGGCGGTATCGGCCCATGGGATTACGGTCCGGCGGGCCAAAACGCGTATGTCGATACGTCGGACGCGCTGCGGCAGGCGTTCGCCAAGAACCCGTACATGAAGCTCTACGTGGGGTTCGGCTATTACGACTTAGCCACGCCGTATTTCGCCGCAGAGTACACGTTGTCGCATATGGGATTGCCGCCGAAGTTTCAACCCGCGATTACGCGGAGTTACTACGAGGCGGGGCATATGTTCTATATTCACAAGCCCTCGCTCGAACGGGTATCGCGCGAAATCGGCGAGTTTATCGCCAAGGCCTCGCCGCGATAGGAGCCGCGGCGAGCGCGCGCTAACACTCAACGCGGCTGACCGCCAACACGGCGAGTCCGGCGAGCGAAGTCTCTTTGTACTTGCTCTGCATGTCGAGCCCGGTTTGGTACATCGTGCGGATCACCTGATCGAGCGATACGTGGTGACCGGCGGTCTCTTGCATGGCCATGCGCGCGGCGTTGATCGCTTTCACCGCGCCGATGGCGTTGCGCTCGATGCAGGGAATCTGAACCAAGCCGCCGATCGGGTCGCAGGTCATGCCGAGATTGTGCTCCATGCCGATCTCGGCGGCGTGCTCGACCTGGTCGTTCGTGCCGCCCTGCGCGGCCACCAATCCCGCCGCCGCCATCGAGCAGGCCACGCCGACCTCGCCTTGGCAGCCGACTTCGGCGCCGGAGATCGAGGCGTTCTCCTTATACAGAACTCCGATCGCGCCCGCCGTCAAGAAGTAACGGACGACGCCCGCGGAATCGCCCGCCATGTACTCGACGTAGTAATGCGCCACCGCCGGAATCACCCCCGCCGCGCCATTCGTCGGCGCGGTCACCACTTGGCCGCCCGCCGCGTTCTCCTCGTTCACCGCCATCGCATAGACGTTCACCCAATCCATTACGCCCAGCGGGTCTTTCGATCCGCCGTGTACCAACTTCTCGTATAGCCTCGGCGCGCGGCGGCGAACGTTCAAGCCGCCGGGCAGGATCCCTTCCGTGTGCAATCCGCGCCACGTGCAATCCTTCATCGCTTCCCAAAGGCGCAGGAGGCCGGGTTCGATTTCCGCCTCCGGACGCCAGGCCTTCTCGTTTTCGAGCATGAGCTGCCAGATGGCCAACCCGTGTTCGCTGGCTCGCTCGATCAACGACGCGCCGCTCGAAAAAGGGTAGGGAACCGGGGGCCGTTCGCCGCCCGATTCCTCGCATCCGGCTTCGCGAATAAAGCCCCCGCCGGTCGAGTAGAACGTGCGCTGGGCGATCGCTTGGTTCGCCGAATCGTACGCGGCGAAGCGCATGCCGTTGGGATGCTCGGGCAAAGTTTGATCCCGATGAAAGACCACCGTGGCCGGAGGCGCGGTGGGCGGCGTAGTGTCGAGGCTCGGAATGCGATCCGGCAAGCACCCGGCCAATCCCAGCAGGACCGCGCGATCCGTACCGTGGCCCACGCCGGTCAACGCCAGCGATCCGTAAAGCTCGGCGACGAAGCGCGCCGCATCGGGAGTTTCCGCCGCGAACTTCGCCGCCGCGCGCATGGGGCCTACGGTATGCGAACTCGAGGGGCCGACGCCGATCTTGAAGAGGTCGAAGACGGAAGTCTTCACGAAAGCGAGTTTACTCGCCTCCGCCGATGCGCGTAAGCTCGGCTTTCACGGCCGGGTTGCCGGGGTACTCGCGCGCCAGTTCCCGCAGATGCCGCTTCGAATCGATCGGACGCTTCTCGCGCACGTAGAACATAGCGAGCATCATTTGCGCGAAAGGCTTCAGATACCGCCCCTCGTTCGCGGCGATTTCGAGTTGTTCGAGTCCGCGTCGTTTGTCGCCCTCGACGCCGTCCATCTTCATAAACCAGCGAGCGAAGAACGGTAGAGAGCCCACCAGGTACTCGCTGAAGCCAAAGGTGAAGTAGGCGTCCTTCTGCGACGGATCGCGGGCGATCAGCCTCCGGGCGTAGCGTTGCGATTGGCGCGCCGATTCCAAGCTCGCCCGCAGGCGCTTCTCGACCAACGCGTCGTAATCGCGCTCGAGGCCATAGACGATCGTCATGGCGAGAAGAGCCCGGACGTCGTCCTTCCCTTCGGCGAGCTTTTTCGTTTCGGCCACCGAACGCAGGAACTCCTGCCGCGCCACTTCCTTGGGCAACGCCCGTCCTCCGCCTTTAATGCGGTCGTCGGACGTCATGAACTCCTTTCCCAGCAGGTTCAAGCGATGCAATTCGCTAAACAACCACGCGGCCGCGCGCGTCGCCGGACCCATAGGGTCGCGAGGATTGGCCGCCGCGTATCGATCCGCGAGGTCGCGGCTGGCGGCGAATTCGAAGTTGTACAGACGATGAAACGCGTCGTCGATGGAGGGCGCGGCGAAGGCGCTCCGCGCGAACACGGTCAGGACGCAAAGCGGCGTAAACAGTCTCATGGCGAGGCGGTATTTTGGCGTAAAGCGGAAACTTTCGCGAGTTCCTTCCGGATCAGTTGGTTTTCCGGGAAGTCCCGGGCGAGTTCGGATAGAAGACGTTCGCACTCCCCCGCGCGTTTCTCGCGCAGATGGATGATGCTTAACAATATTTTCGCAAACGGACCTAGATAACGTCCAGTCCGCGTCACGGTCTCCAGATTTCGAACCGCTTTGTTCTTATCGCCCTCCGCCCCTTCGAACTTCACGAACCACTTCACGAAAAACGGCACGCTGCCCAACAGATACTCGGTGAGCCCGGTGGTCATGTAGGCGTCGGTGAACGTAGAGTCCACCTTGAGCAGCCGGATCGCGTAGCTTTGCGACTCCTTGGCGTGCGTCAGGCTGCCGAGCTGTTTCCGCTCGATCAGTCCCACGTAATCCGTCACCAGTCCCGCGCTAATGCACATCGCGAACAAGCTGCCCGTGTCGTTGGGTTGCGTGGCCAGCCGATGGCGCGCCCGGCGACGGCCCATTTCGACGAACTCGTAGAACTGCCGGCCAACCTTCGGATCGGCCTCCAGCTTCTCTTTGGCGATGATCCGCTTGTCGTCCGAAAAAAATTCGCCTTCGAGAATCTTCAACCGGTCGAGCTCGCGGAACAGCAGCGACGCCGCGCGGAAACTGTAGCCTAGCGGCTCTTCCGGTTGCGCTCGAATGTGCGCGTCGAGAATTCGATCCGCTCCGTTGAAATCGAAGTTATACATCCGGGCCAGCGCTTGTTTTACCGCCGATTGCGACTCCTCGGCGGCGGACGCACGCGTGCCCGCGAACGCGAAACCCGCGAACACAAGACGGGCGGCAAGCTTAGCGAAAGAGGCGGTCAAAGTACTCCCGGGTACGACCTTGGATCTGGCTTAATTCTATCGCCAGAGCCTGATCGTGCAGGTGTCCGGGCGTCCAACGCCGAACCATGGCCTCGAGCGGATCGAGTTGCGCGGCGGCCTTGGGAAGGCTGCCTGCCGAATGCCCGGTAAGCAACCGCAGGCCATGATCGACGGCGCGATAGAAAGTCGCCGCGTCCGAAAGAAACTGCGCGTCGGTGCGGTCGAGGTGCCCCATTTCCTCGACCACGCGGATGCGCTCCGGCGTGTTGAGTTGCTTGAAGAACATTCCCGCGCCTTTCAACCTCAAATACATCAGCGCGAAATCGATGTCGTAGTAGCCGCCCGCTCCGGCCTTTAGCGGATTGTCGGCGCCTTGCTCGTCTTCGAGCTTCCGGCGCATGGCGGCCAGTTCCGCGCGGGAACGCCCCGATTGTCCGTAGCGCCGCCAGTCCAGCCGCTGCAACTCGTGCAAGAACTCCGTCGCGCGATCGATGTCGCCCGCCACCGCGCGCGCTTTCATGTAGGCGATGCCTTCCCACGCCTCGGCCCGATTGGCGAAGTAGTCCTTGTAAGCGCGCTCGGTCTGGACGAGAGCGCCGTCGCGGCCTCCCGGGCGTAGCCGTGTATCGACGGCCAGCAACGTTCCGTCGCCCGTGTACGCCGTGAGCAGCCCGATCAGCCGTTCGGCCACGCGCGTCCACTCGAGTTGTCGCGACGCGCTTTCGTCCGGTAGCACGAACAGCAAGTCCGCGTCCGAACCCAGGTCGAATTCGAGCGCGCCGAGCCGCCCCAGCGCGACGATGGTCATCGGCGGCCCGGGAATCGGGTCGCCGTCGGCCCGTGCCATCTCGAAGCTCTCGCGCACCACGTCGTCCGCCAGACGAGACGCGGTCAGCAAGGTGTCGAAAATCGGGGTGGGATCGCAAAGGCTCGCGGCGAGCAGCCGAAACATGTCGCGTTCGAAACGTTGCCGCAATGTTTTTAGGTCCCGTCCGCCGCCCCGGGGAGCGTCGTCGAGGTACTCGGGATGCCGTCGCAATTGATCGGCGAGCCAAGGGCTGTGCTCGAAGATATCGGCGACGCGGCTCGCGAGCGACGGATCGGCGGTTACGCGTTCGGCGATGCGCGGGTGCCGATCGAGCGCGGCGGGCGCGCGGCGGGACTTCGCGGGACGCGGCGAAGGCGACTGGATGATGCGGTCGTAGACGCGGCGCACATCCGCGAAGTGCGCGTTCAGGCGGTCGCGTAGGGCGGTTGCCGGATCGCCCGGCGTCAGCGCCAGTTGAGGAATTCGCCCGGCGAGCGCCGCCAGTTCCCGCCGCCCCGAGGGCAGCGTATGCGTTTGCCGGTCTTCGAGCGTTTGTAGCCGATGTTCCACGGTCCGCAGAAACTCGTACGCTTCGGCCAGCGCCGAGAACTCGTGATCGGCCAGCAGCCTCTTGTCGTGCAGCCGCGTGAGCGCCAGTTGCGTGCCGCCGTGCCGCACCCATGGCTCGCGACCGCCGTGCAAGCGCTGCAAACATTGCACGGCGAACTCGATATCCCGAATGCCGCCCGGCGCGAGCTTCACGTCGATCGCGTTCGCCCGCCGCTTGGCCTCGAACTTCTCGCCGATCCTCGTACGCGCCTCGCTCACCGCCTCGACCGCCTTGAAGTCGAGCGTCGTCGAGTAGATCAGCGGCTCGACGAAATCGAGCAACGCTTGCCCGGTGGCGCGATCTCCGGCGGCTACGCGCGCCTTGATCAGCATCTGCAATTCCCAATCGCGCGCCCGGCCGCGGTAATATTCGCGGGCCGCGTCGAGCGAGATCGCCGCGTCGCCCAGCCGCCCTTCGGGACGCAGCCGGAGATCGACGCGGTACGCGAATCCGTCGAGACCCGGCTCGCCGAGCGAGGCGGTGACCCGATGGGCGAGGGCGGCGGCGTCCGCTCGCGCCCCGCCCTTGTAGACGAACATCAGATCGACGTCCGAGGAGTAATTCAGCTCGTACCCGCCCAGCTTCCCAAGCGCGATCACGGTCAACTCGCTTCGCGTATCGCCGCAATCCGCTTGCGCGCGACGCAGCGCTTCCTCGATCAGCGCGTCGGCCAAGGCCGATAGCTCCGAAGTCGTTTCGGCGAGTCCCGCGATACCCAACGCGTCGCGGAGGGCGATCCGCACCAGCGCTCGTTTTCGCGCATACGCCAACGGCCGGTCCGGCGGAATCGGGTGGGAAGCGGTCTCGAAAAGTTCGGACAGCGGCTGGCCGCTTTGTTCGACGAACCGCCAGAGGAAAGGGCTGTAGGAGCGGAGAACCGCTTCCAGATTGCTAGACGACTTGGTCAAGCAGTTGGATTATATCCCCCGTGCGAATGGGGCCCGGTTGCGGAACGGCGGCGTAGAAGCCCGATAATCCCCAGCGCGCCGAGCGCGGGTCGTTGTTCTTCGCCGCGCGGTCGAAGATAGCGCGCTGAATGCCTTCGCCATACGGATCGAGTTGGTGGCACGGTTGGCGGACCTTCGTGATCTCGACGATCGCCTCCCCGATCCGGTATCGCTGGCCAACGCGCATTTGGTGGAAATCGATGCCCTCCGTAGTGACGTTTTCGCCGAGCGCGCCGGGGTAAAGCGGCCAGCCGTCCTCGCGCAGGGCGTCGAGATTCTCGCGCGAGATCAGGAGTAGCGCCTGCCTCGGACCACCGTGAAACTCGGGGTGCGCCTGCCGGTCGCCCACGAGTCCGAGCGGCGTGGCTTCGCCTTCGGGCACGGCGTATTTGGGCACGCCGCCGTTCGAGACGTTGAGCTGATGCACGCGACCGGTCACTGTCCTATGGTATCGGCCAGCGGGAAACGGGAAGTCGAGCGCCGAAGTCGAAACGGCTGCCTTCGGGAACGAATCTAAAGTAACTGAGCGGTAGGAGCGAGGCGGAAGGAATGCGAATCGAGATCTGATAGTAACCTTCGAATCCCGGCGCGAGCCCCGCATAGAGCACCGGTACGTCGATAAGTCGGGTGTTGTCCGCCGAGGCCACCGTGCAGCGCAACGTGGGCGTTACCCGGCCTTCGGAATCGACCGGCCCCAACCGCTTGGCATACAGATGAACGATCTCGCCGGGCCACGCGGGGCGCTCCTCCGTCACCAGTCCCGACCAATCCCCGTGCGCGGCTTTGGCGGGACCGTTCAATTCGTCTGCGATAAAGCTTGGATCTCGAACGAAGGACGAGATCGCGAATTGGAGTTTCGCCTCGAAAGGCGAAGGCTTTGGCGCGGCGGGAATGATCCGCACATCGACTCTGGGAGGATTGACGGAAGACGATTCGCCCGCCGGCGTCTCCCAAGGCACTAGCACGGTCATCGCGGTGGGCGAGCTTTCAATCACCCGCGCCTCGCGCCCGTCGACGGTCGCCGTCCCCGACAATCCTACGCCGGAAAACACGGCCACCGATCCGGGCACGAGGGATTCCGCGCGAAGTAACGACGCCGGAGCGGCGAGGGTTTCGACGAGTTGGCCGGTATCGAGATAAGCCTTGACGAGCCGTCCTTCGCCCGAGACATACCAAGACACCCGCCCGTCGTCCGAAGTCACGGTATGCAAAACGCCGCCCTTTTCGAAAGTGATTTGCCGATAGCCGGTCCCATCGAGATTTACGGCGAATAGTTGCGGCGGCTGAGGCGGATTCGCGGTACCGAACTGCGCCGTCGAAAGGAAGGTGACGCGTCGGCCGTCGGCGGAAATCGACGGTGAGTAAACGTCGCCGTTACCCGAGAGGAACGCCCGGTCGGTGTCGAAGGCGAGGTCGTAGGCGCGGATGCTTCGATAACGCGCGCCGCCGCCCCTTGTCGTATAGACGACATGCCGTGCGGTCGCGTCCACCGCCGGCTCCTCGATGGAGCCAGAGCCTACGAGGTGCCGTCGAATGCCATTTCGCCAAACGCCCAGCGAGCCGATGGATCCCTCTACGAGCGTTCCATCGTCGGCGATCGACCGCCCGGCGTGGCTCACACTCAAAGGCCGGGCAATTCGCGTTCGCGTCCCCGCCGCCAGATCGACGAACTGAGCCTGGTCCTCGAAGTTCCCCATCCGGGTGGCTACCGCGTACCTCCCGTTGCGGCTCAGTCGCACGCTGCCATCCAATTCGGTAAGCCGCCCGGCGCTGAGCGTCGATTGCAGAGACCCAAACAGGCTGCACCGAGCGGATCCCCCGCACCCGCGCCGTCCCGTGAAGCTCACTACCTCGCCGCCACCGGACACGTCCGGCAAAGACAACTCGTAGTAGTTCGTGAAGCAGGGAACGCCGGTTTGGCATGGCTCCTGCCATTGCGTTCGGGAGTAGACGCGCTCCAGGCCCCCGGCGGCGATTCGGTAAATGCGGCCCGTCGAAGGCTCCGTCGAGCCGCGAAATGGAAGGCTCGTCGCGAAGTAGAGAACCTGCCCGTCGCCTGTCGTCGCCAGATCGCGAATCTGCGCGACATCGGGTTGCGCGAACGCCGCAACCGCCCAAGCGAAGATCGATACGGTCTTCACTCTTATATTGTAAGAACCGTGGACCGTAGAACCTTTCTCTCTTCGCTCGTCGCGGCACCCGTATCCGCTCAGGAATCGCGTCTCAACGTCGTCCTCGTCATGACCGACGACATGGGCGCGGGCGACCTCGGCTGTTACGGCGTTCCCGACATCAAGACGCCGAACATCGACAAGATCGCCCGGCAGGGCGTGCGATTCACCGAAAGTTACTCGAACGGCCCGGTCTGCACGCCCACCCGCTGCGGACTGATGACGGGCCGCTATCAGCAGCGCTATGGGCTCGAATGGGCGTTCAACGCCAGCCAGCGTAAGCACCCCGGGCTGTCGCCCAGCGTACCCACGTTGCCGCGCCTCTTCAAGACGGCGGGCTACCGCACGGCGATGTTCGGCAAATGGCACTTGGGCGGCACTCCGCAAGACATGCCGCTCGCGCATGGTTTCGACGAATTTTTCGGGATCACCGGCGGCAACACCGATCTCTACACCGGCAAGGACGTCAACGGAACGCCCGACCTGTTCGAAGGCGACGAGAACGTCTCGTCCACCGGCTATCTGACCGAGCTGTTCTCGCGACGCGCGGCGAAGTTCGTCGAGAGCCAGACCGCCGCCGCGCCGTTCTTCCTCTACGTGCCCTACAACTCGGTGCACTGGCCGTTTCAGGCGCCCGGCCGCCCGAACGATATACGCACCCGCGCCACTTGGTTTGACGGCACGCGGCGCGATTACGCGGAGATGCTCCAGTCGATCGACGAGGGCGTGGGGTCGATCCTCGACACGGTGGACCGCAAGGGATTCGCGCGGAATACGCTGGTGATGTTCACCAACGATAACGGCGGCGAACGGCTCTCGCGCAACTGGCCGTTCTCGAGCCACAAGGGGACGCTCTGGGAAGGCGGGATTCGTGTTCCGACGCTCGCGAAGTTGCCGGGGCGCATTCCGGCGGGCAAAGATTGCGCGCAACCGATGATGTCGATGGATCTCGCCGTAACCGCGCTGAAGGCGGCGGGCGTCGCGCCCCCAGATAACGTCGATGGAATCGATTTGATGCCGATGATGCGCGGCGGCGCTCCGGTGGAGCGGGCGCAGTTTTGGAGAATCAACCGCGCCGACCGCAAGCAGCGCGCGGCTCGCGTCGGGAACTGGAAGTGGCTGGACGACGGCCCGCCGTTCGCGGCCCTGTTCAACGTGAAGGACGACCCGGGCGAGCGGTCGAGCAAGTTCTACGAATACCCGGAAAAAGTAGCCGACCTGAAGGCTCGATTCGAAGCGTGGGAGGCGGACTTGGCGAAAAACCCGCCCCCATATGTGGTGAGGTAGCCGTGAAGAAGGAGTGGACCGGATGGTGGGTCGCCGCCCTCGGCCTCGTTCACACCGTCTTTGGACTGACCGTCTATTCGCCCGGCTGGAGCGCGATTCTCCGCGGCGGTATCTGGAACTCCGTCGACGGGGACGTGGTTCGCGAACATGCGTTCTGGTTCACGGCGTTCGGACCGGCCTTCGCCTTGCTTGGCTGCCTAATGACCTGGGTCGAACGGCGTGGCGGTGCGCCGTTGCCGCGATTTCTCGGATACGCCTTTCTCGTTGCGGTCGCCGTATTCGGAATCTTTATGCCCTTCTCCGGTATGTGGCTGCTGGTGCCTCCCGGAGTCGCCCTAGTCCGGCGATCCTAGCCCCGAGCGCTGCGGGTTGCGGAACAAGTTGACCTTTGTTTCCGTACCGGTCGAGGTGAGTCCGATTCGCTGGATCGCGGTCGTCGCCGTGTTGTCGGCGGCTTTCACCACTGCCCTTGCCGTCTACCTTGCCGAAGGTGCGCTTCGCCGCCCTTTTCCGGCGCGACCGATGGCTCAAGCGGACGGTACCGCTCTCGTGTCGATTCGAGCCGCCGACGGCACCTTGCTCGCGGGCCGTCTAATTCACCGTCGAATAACCGGTTCCCGGTGTGCGCTGCTCTTGCACGGCGTAGACGACAACGCCGGTAGCCAAATGTCCTTTGCGCGGAGCCTCGGAGCGCGCGGATTCACCGTCCTCGCAATCGATATCCGCGCGCACGGCGCTAGTGGCGGCGAACTGCGCGGGTATGGCATTTGGGAGGCCGACGACACAGTGCGTTGGGCGAACTACCTGCGAACCCAAAACTGCGACGGCGGCGTTTTTGGGTACGGTGCCTCCATGGGGGCGGCCATCCTGATCCAGGCCCTGGGACGAGGAGCTCCGTTCGAGGCGGTGGTCGCCGAATGTCCGTTCTCTTCCTTCCGGCTCATCGCCCGGGAAAGAGTCGGCCAAAGGATTGGCGGATCGTCTTTCGCAGCGCGCCTCTTCGCCGGGGCTTTGGTGGCAACTGCGTTCTACTACGCCGAGGTCCGATACGGAATCGATCTAACGCTCGCCTCGCCCGAAAACACAGCCGCAAATCGAGCTCCCGTGCTCCTCATCCATGGCGCGGCGGATCGAAACATCTTGCCGAGCCACTCTGAAAGGCTGGCAAGCCGATTGAGTGGGGCGAGTCTTTGGCTAGTCCCGGGGGCGTCCCACGCAAACGCGCGCCAAGCCGCCCCGTTGGAATTCGACGAGCGGGTGAACCAATGGTTTCGCGCGGTCACCCGCTCACCGCTCGAACGCTAAAGCGCCGCTTCGCCGCGGTCGTTGTTGCGAATGCGGACCGCTTCCGAGACGTCGGACACGAAGATCTTGCCGTCCCCGATCTTGCCCGTGCGCGCGGAGTTCACGAGCGCGTTGATCACCGCGTCGAGATTCGCCGCCGGAACCACTAGCTCGAGTTTCAGGCGCGGCAAGTCGCGCACCTGATACTCGTGGCCGCGGTAAATCTCGGTGTGCCCTTTCTCGCGGCCGTGGCCGCGCACTTCGCTGATGGTCAAACCGTCGACGCCGACGTCCGCCAGCGCTTTCTTGACGTCTTCCAGCTTGAAAGGCTGAATAATCGCTTCGATTTTCTTCATGGATTAGGCCTCCAGATTGTATCCTTCCTCGCCGTGTTGGGTGACGTCGAGACCCTTGTCTTCGTCGTCCGGGCTCACCCGAACGCCGCCGCACACCAAGTCGCAAACTTTCAGGATGATCAGCGTGCCCACGATCGCGATCGCCCACGCGATGGCGACGCCGATCAACTGATTCAGGATTTGGCCGCCGTTGCCGTCCACCAAACCGCCTTTGCCTTCGCCGATCGCGCCGTTCACCGCGCGCGTCGCGAAGACGCCGGTTAGCAGCGCGCCTAGCGTTCCGCCCGCCCCGTGCACGCCGAAAGCGTCGAGCGAATCGTCGTAGCCGAACATCGCCTTCACCCGCACCACCATGAAGTAACAAACGATACCCGCGACGAAGCCGATCAGCAGCGCCGGTCCGGGCTTGACGAAGCCCGACGCCGGAGTGATGGCCACCAAGCCCGCCACCGCGCCCGAGATGCCGCCGAGCACGCTCGGTTTGGCCGTGAACCATTCCATCAACACCCAGCCGATGGCCGCCGCCGCCGCGCCGAAGTGCGTTGCGACAAACGCGCTCGAAGCGAGCGCCCCCGCCGACAGCGCGCTGCCCGCGTTAAATCCGAACCAGCCGAACCACAGCAGGCAGGCGCCGATAAAGCTCAGCACCAGCGAGTGCGGCTTCATCGGTTCGACGCCGAAGCCCTTTCGCTTGCCCATGTAGATCGCGCAGATTAGCGCGGACACGCCGGAGGTGATGTGCACCACGGTTCCGCCCGCGAAGTCGTAGCAAGGAATCGATCCGCCGAGAAAGGCGTTCAGCATTCCGCCCTTACCCCAAACCATGTGGGCCATCGGATAGTACACCAGCAACGACCACAGCGTGACGAACAGGCACATCGCCCCGAACTTCATCCGTTCGGCGAACGCGCCGGTGATCAGCGCCGGGGTGATGATCGCGAACATCAACTGGAATACCATCCAGGTCTGATGCGGGATCGTCGCGGCGTAGTCCGGCATCGGATCGGCCCCTACACCCTCGAGCATCAAGTATCGAAGATCGCCGATGAACGGGCTGCCTTCGCCGAACGAGAGGCTGTAGCCGACCGCGTACCAGAGAACCGTCGCCAATCCCATGAGCGTGAAGCTTTGCATCATGGTGCCCAGAACGTTCTTCTTACGCACCAGTCCGCCGTAGAACAGGGCCAAGCCCGGCCCGGTCATGAGGAGAACCAGGGCGCAACTAGCCAGCATCCAGGCGTTATCGCCCGCCGTTTGCGCGGCGGCGGCGGCGGCCTGGGCGGCCTTGACCTGCTCCTCCAACGACGGAGTTGCCGCCGGGGTCTGCGCGTACGCCGCCCAAGGCATCGCGCACAGCATCGAAGTGATCAGTCTTTTCACAGGCCTCCCAAATGCGCGAGTAGCGCGACGGTTCGAGTCCACCGAAAACGGACTAGAAGGATATCATCGTAGGTCCTCGTTTTGAGCGGAAGTGAATATTTTCTATTTAACCGATTGAAACTATCTATGCCGCCCTACCCAGCGGCTCCGACGCAAGCCTTTGGCGCGACGCTAGAAGCGTTCGCCCCACCCTCCACCCCAGTCGATTATTTACAGGATCGAAATTATCTATTGGGAAAAGGCTTCGGTTCGGATTTACACTCACTGAAAAGTCGCGGCAACAACCTTTCGCCATAGCCGCCGCGCATCGCAAACATTAACGACAGGGATAAAGGAGCTTCCTAATGAAGCAAGCCCGAAGTGTTTCCATTCGATTGATACTCGTAAGTTGCTCTATCGCGGGACTTTCCGCGCAACAGACGTCCGCTCCCGCCCCCGCGCCGACGCCTTGGCCCTTGAACGTCAGCGGATTGGTGGACGGCTACTATAACTTCACCAACAACCATCCGGCGTCGGGCAACCTTCTGTACCGAAATTTCGACGTTAGGGCCAACAGTCTCAGCCTGAACATGGCGAAGCTCGCGCTCGCCGTCGACCCCGCTCCGGTCGGCTTTCGTCTCGATCTCGGCGCGGGCCGCGCTTGGGATCTGTTCAACTTCGCCGACACGGCAAGTGGGTTCGACAACATGCGCTACATTCCCCAGGCCTACCTCGCGCTCAAGCCCGCCGCTCTCAAGGGAATGCAAATCGACGTCGGTAAGTTCTACACGTCGGCGGGCGCGGAATTGACGGAAACCCATCTGGCGTGGAACTACTCGCGCGCCTTGATGTACGCCAACGGCCCGTACTATCACTTCGGATTGCGAACCACCATGCCGGTAAACAAGTACTTCACGGCCGGGTTCCAATTGGTGAATGGCTGGAACAACGTCGAGGACAACAACTCCGGCAAGACGATGGGCTTCACCACGCTCGTCACCATGGGGAAGGCGACTTGGGCCAACACGTACTACACCGGTCCCGAAAACACGGGTACCAACGATGGCTGGCGCAACTTCAATAGCTCTGTGCTCGCCGTCTCTTCCGAGAAGGCGAACGCCTACTTCCAGTTCGACTACGGTACGAACAAGATCGCCGGTCAACAGACCGGTTCGAACGACTGGATTACGTTCGGCGGCGCCGCGCAATTGAAGCTGACCGACAAATTCTCGATCACCCCGCGCGCCGAGTATTACTACGACAAGGACGGCTTCATCACCGGCACGGCGCAGAAGCTCAAGGAAGTCACGCTCACCGGCGAATACAAATTCACCGATAACTTCCTGACCCGCCTCGAATACCGGCGCGACTGGTCCGACCAGGCCGTCTTCGAACGCGGTTCGGTGACCGGCGCGACCAAGAATCAAACCACGCTGGCCGTCGGGATGGTGTTCTTCTTCGATAACTACAAGGTGAACCTGAGCCGGTAGGGACCCCGGCGAATCGGTTAACGCTTGGCTACAATGAGGGATTCCGTTCGCGCCTCCAGGTCCCGAGGAGCGCGGAATCCATCCGACCGAGATCACAGGAGAAACGAAATTGAACGATCTGCGTAATTTTCTCGCGCTGCCCTACGAGGCGCTCGAGGAACTCAACCTCCACGCGAAAGAACAGCGCAAGAATCGCGTCCCGATCGACACGATCCGCGAGGAGCGCATCAAGTACCTCACCGACGAGACCCGGATCAAAGCCGTCACCGTGATGTTCAGCGACCTCGAAGGTCGGCTGCACATGCTCGACTACGACAAGAAATTCCTGATCAAGAGCTGGGACAACCTCACCTTCGACGGTTCCTCGATCCGCGGCTTTACCGCACAGCGCGAGAGCGATTTGCGCCTGGGCATCGACTGGAGCGCCTTCTACTGGGCGCCCGCCGATTTCTTCGGCGTCGGCAAGGTGCTGGTGTTCGGCGAGGTGATCGATAAGGACGGCTCGCCCTACGTCGGCGACATTCGCGGCGTGCTGAAAGCCTACGCGAACGGTCTCTACGAAAAGAACGGCTACACGCTGAACGCGGCGAACGAAATCGAGGGCTTCCTGTTCAACGGCAAGGACGCCGAGCGGCACTACCACGAAACTCTCAAATTCGAGTACGTCAACACGGGCGGCTACTACCACTCGCTGCCCAGCGATCCGCTGCGCACCTTCATCGACACGTCCGCCGAAGTGCAGCGCGCCATGGGCTTCCAGAACGAGAAGGATCACCCCGAAGTCGCGCCTTCGCAGTTCGAGATCAACTATGGTTATGGCGAAGTGGTGGCCGCCGCCGACCAGATCCAGCTTTACAAGCTGATCTGCCGCCAAGTGGCGACCGAGATGGGCCTATCGGCGAGCTTCCTGCCCAAGCCCGTCGTGGGTGTCAACGGTAACGGCATGCACACCAACGTGTCGATCTCGAAGGGCGGCAAGAATCTCTTCTGGGATCCCAAGGGCGAAGAGAAGGTGAGTAAGCTTGCCTGGTCGTTCGTCGATCGCATCCTCACCCACGGCAACGACATCTGCTTGATGCTCAACGCGAGCGTCAACGCCTACCGCCGTCTCGACCCGCATTTCGAGGCGCCGAACCAAATCAAGGCTTCGGCGGTGGACCGCGGTTCGATGATCCGTATCCCGATCGGCAACGAGAAGTCGGCGCGCGTCGAGGTGCGCTCGGTCGGTCCCGACGCGAACCCGTATATGGTGCTGTACTCGGTGTTCAAAACCGGCCTTGACGGCGACTTGTCGAAGGTGAAAAACCTGCGTCAAGCGGAGCGGTACTTGCCCGACAACATCTACACCGCGCTCGAAAACTTCCGCGCCGCCGCCTGGACCACGGAACTCCTGGGCGAGGACGTCAAGGGTCGCTACGCCGATCTGAAGCAGGCTTCGGCGGACCGCTGCCCACGCCTGCTCGGCACGGTGGTGAAGGCTCCCGAGGTGCAGTTCCACCACGAGGTCTACAACCAGTTCCTCTGGAATCAGTTCTAGCCGGCTGTTCCTTCTCGGTTCCTCGGCCTCGGATCTTCGGATCCGGGGCTTTTTCGATCAAAGGTGTTGCGCAAGATGTCGCTCCATCCGACGGTGCCCAAGTGATCACGCCGGAACTAGCTTTATTAGCGTTGTACAGCTCGGTTGTGTCGGGCATCTTCTCCGCGTATTGGGGAGCGAAGTGGACTGATCGTGTGCGGAGATTTCCGCATCCGCACTTCGACATTGAGATCGCTCTCGGGCTTTTCGTTGGAGGAGTCGTTGCAGCGTTGGCCACCTCTATTTGGATGCCCGAATGGCGCGAGTATCTACGCGATCGCTTCGCCTCAATCGGCCTCGAGGCGATAATCGAATACGCGATTAGACATCCCATGTACCCAGCGGCTATTTTTGCATTCGCGCTCTCGGCCGCGGTGCGTTGGCTCCGCCTGAGACCGCGTCGCGTTCCGTAATGAAGGCTACAGTCGGCTAGTTTTGTTGTTCATCTCTACAGCACCGCGGTCTCCTCGATCGCCCGCCTCTCCTCGAACCGGCGCACGCTGAGCGCGTCCGCGTCGATCAACTCCGTCGCCCCCCGCGTCAGTAAATCGGCCAGAATCTTTCCCGTCGCCGGCGAGTGCATTACGCCGTGCCCCGAAAATCCCGTCGCATAGTAGAGCCAGTCGTGTTCCGCCGATCGTCCGAGGATCGCGTGATGGTCCGGCGACACCTCGTAAAGCCCCGCCCACACGCGCTTCGGATTCACTTCGAGCGCCTCGAACGCGGGAACGCGCTCCGCCGCGCGAGTGAGAATTTTCTCGACGAACGACGGATCGACCGAAGTCTTGAACCCGGGCGTCTCCCCCGGATCGTTCCACGCCATCAGCAACCCTCGGCCTTCCGGGCGAAAGTGAAAACCGGTCGCCATATCGATCATCATCGGGCAACGCTCCGGCACACCCGCGAACGGCTCCGTCGGCGCGAGCATTCGGCGTAGGGGAACCACCGGCAGCGACGCTCCGGCAAGTGCCGCCACGCCCGCCGACCACGCGCCGGAAGCCACGACAACATTCGCGCACGAAAATGTTCCGGCCGTGGTCCTCACGCAACCCCTGGAAATCGAGACCACTTCCGCGCTACGCACCAACCGCGCCCCGCGCGCCACTGCGGCCTCCGTAAACCCCGTCATCGCCGAGTGCGGATCGACGAACCCATCCGTGGGACAGTACGCTCCGCCGAGAACGTCGTCCGTTCGCCACGGCGGGAAAAACTCGGCGATCTCCCTCGCGTCCACCATCCGCGCTCGCGACAACCCCAGCGCCCGCTGCCGATCCAGATTCGTCCGCAGGTAGCTCATGTGCGCCGCCGAGGTCGCGCAAAAGCAATATCCGTGCGCCTTGTAGCCGCTCTCGAATCCGGTCCGCTCGCGAAACTCGGCGAAAAACGGAATCGAGTACATCGACATTCGGATATTGACCTCGGTCGCGAACTGCGCCCGCACGCCGCCCATGCTCTTGCCCGTCGAGCCTTTGCCCTGCGCGCTTTCCCGCTCCAGCAGGACGACGTCGCGACAGCCCACTTCGGTCAAGTGCCACGCGATCGAAGCCCCGGCGATGCCCGCGCCGATCACTACCACCTCGGCAGTATCCTTAGAATTCATGAAAATCATTGTCGCCATCAAGCAGGTGCCGGCGCGCGACTCCCAGTTGAAAGTTGCGGCCGACGGCAAGTGGATCGCCGAGGACGATCTGACGTTCGAGATCAACGAACCCGACGCCTACGCCCTAGAAGAAGCGCTTCAGTTGAAAGAGAAACACGGCGGCGAAGTGATCGCTCTATGCCTTGGCCCGGCGCGCGCCGCGTCCACGATTCGCGAGGCGCTCGCCAAGGGGGCCGACCGCGCGATTCATATCGAAGAGGAGAACGCGAGCGCGCTCGACACGCTGGCCGTGGCGCGGTTGCTCGCGGCGGCGGCGAAAACGGAATCGCCCGATCTTGTTTTGACCGGCTTGCAATCCGACGATCTGGGTTACGGCCAAGCGGGCGTGGTGCTGGCCGAACTCATGGGACTGCCGCACGCGACGATTATCATGCAGGTCGAAGTCGACGGCGGCTCGCTGCGCGTTAAGCGCGAGCTCGAGGACGGCTGGTTCCAATACGTGGCGATGCCGCTGCCCGCCGTGCTGACGATTCAGTCCGGCATCAACAAACTCCGCTACGCCACGCTGATGGGGATCAAGAAGGCGAAGACGAAGGAATTGAAGCCGCTCTCGCCGGTCGCGCTCGGCGGGACCGGACAACCGGCCGCGCTCCTCGACCGCGTCTACGCGCCGCAACGCTCGAAGCAAACTCAAATCTTCGAAGGCGACGCCAAGACCGCCGCCGCGCAATTGGTCGAAAAGCTGAAGTTCGAAGCGAGGGTCCTCTAACATGAGCGTCCTCGTGATCGCCGAGCGGACCCCGCAAGGTCTGCACAAGATGTCGTTCGAAACCGTTGCGGCGGGCCAAGCGATGGCGAAAGCGCTCGGCGTCGAGTGCGTAGCCGCCATCGCCGGAGACCCCGCCGGACTGCCGGGCAAGGTGTATCGCGTCGAACATCCGCTGCTCGCCGATTACACCGCCGACGGCTACACCGCCGCGTTCGAGCAGATCGTCCGGCATGTAGCGCCCACGGTGGTGCTTTTCCCGCACACCTATCAAGTGCGCGACTTCGCGCCGAAACTCGCCACCCGGTTCGGGCGTGTGTTGATCTCGGACGTGGTGAAGATCGAGCCCGGCAAGTTCGTCCGTCAGTTGTTCCAGGGCAAGCTAAACGCCGACGTTTCCGCGTCCGGAGAGGGTCCGGTGTTCGCGTCGGTGCAGGCGGGCGCCTATCGCGCCGACGATCTCGACGCGACACCCGGCGACGTTACGCCGTTCGCGCCGAAGCTCGACGCCGCGCAAATCCGCCAGAAGCCCGAGCCGCCGTTCCGCGAGTCCGCGCGCGCCGTCGATCTCACCGCCGCCGACATCATCGTGTCGGTGGGGCGGGGAATTAAGGAGAAGGAGAACATCCCCATCGTCGAAGAGTTGGCCAAGGCGATGGGCGCGGAACTCGCGGCTTCGCGTCCCATCTGCGACAACGGTTGGCTGCCCATGGAGCGCCAAGTTGGGTCGAGCGGCCAAACCGTTTCCCCGAAGGTCTATCTGGCCGTCGGCATCTCGGGCGCGATCCAGCATCTGGTGGGCATGAAGGGCGCGAAGACCATCGTCGCGATCAACAAAGACGCCAACGCGCCGATTTTCGAGGTCGCCGACTACGGAATTTGCGGCGACCTGTTCGAAGTCGTGCCCGCGTTAACCGAAGCCGTCAAAAAAGCGAAGGGCTAGCCTTGTACCCGACGCGACGAGCCCTGTTCGCCGCGCCGCTCGCGGCTTTCGCGCAAACCGAGCGCCAAACCATAACCTCCGTTCGCGCCGCCGCCGTGGCGCTGCTGCCCACGTCGCGCTTCGGCAAAAAGGAATTCGAATCCGATTTCGATCCCGCGCGTCGCCGCTGGTTCGGCCCGTTCTCGCAACTCGCGGGGTCGATCCTCGTCGAAATCCGCACGAAGGAAGGGCTGACCGGTTACGGACTCGGAGGCGGCGGAACGGCGGCCGCGGAACGGCGGCCGCCCACGTCATCGACCATCACTTGAAAGACCTGCTGCTCGGCGCGAACGCGCTGAACGTCGAACTGCTCTGGGAACAGATGTTCGCTTCCACGTCGTTCTATGGGCGGCGCGGATTGCCCATCATGGCGATGTCCGGAATCGACCTCGCGCTGTGGGACATTCTCGGCAAGCGCGCCGGACTGCCCGTATGGCGGCTGCTCGGCGGAGCGTCGCGCGACCGCGTGCCGTCCTACTACACCGGACCCGATCTCGACCGCGCGCTCTCGCTCAGTTTCCGCGCGTTCAAGTTTGGACTGTCGAGCGAGACTCCCGCGCAACTGCTCGCGAAACTCCGCGACGCGCGCGCCAAGGCGGGCGACGGAGCGCGGCTAATGATCGACTGCCTTTGCCGCTGGACCGTCGAGGAGACGCTTAACTTCGCGCGCCGCGCCGAAGAACTTCGTCTGGACTTCATCGAGGAGCCGCTCTATCCCGACGACGTCGCCGGTTACCAACGCCTGATGCGCGAGGTGCGCGGCACGAAAATCGCGTCCGGCGAGCACGAGTTCACGCACCATGGCTTCGCCGAGATGATCCGCAATCGCGTGTCGCACATTCTGCAGCCCGACCTCACTTGGTGCGGCGGACTGACGACCGCGCGGCGCATCGGCGCGCTTGCGTCGGCGAACGGGCTTGGCTTCTTGCCGCATCGCGGCGGCAGCTTGTGTGCGATCCACCTCGCCATCGCCGACCCCTCGATCGCGCTGGCCGAGAGCTTCGGAACCGGCGAACCGGGCAACGAACTGATGGCTGCCTTGACCCCGCCGTTCGAGAACGGGCACTATCTCGCGCCTACGAAACCTGGCCTCGGAATCGGCCTTGCGCCTGCGCTGCTACGCAAGATTTTCGGTTAGTTCACTCTCGCTATGGCGTATTCGCGCTCCCATCGGTCGAGTAAGGCGCGTTGGCGTTCGGGAACGGCGTTGAAGGTTGGATCGTGGCGATAAAGCCGCTGGTAGCGAAGATAAGCTTCCCGCGGCGACACTTCCTCGAAATTTTCCGGCACTTCGAATAGCTTGGGATCCGGCTCACCCCGGCTGTAGGAAACCAGCCGCTTTTCGGAAGTCCCAGTTTGCTTTCCCTCCGCGAAAAAGGTAAGGTCCTGTCGCACCAGTTCGCAACCGAGGTCCGGAGCCATCCAAACCTTTAGACCGTTACCCGTACCCGACACCGTAACTTCCAGCGCCCGAAGGCCGCCGATCGTCGACTCTCCCGTTATCTTCTCCGAGGACGGCGTGGTCGCGGTGTGCCCACTGAACAGGCGAAGGCAGTCGCTCGCGGGATCGCGGTGGGTCATGCCCCACCAGCTGGAAAAGTCGCCATACTGGGGGTTTCTTCGGCGGCTCGTCTTGATTCGGGTATCGTTTCGTGTGTCGACCGCCAAGCCCTCCGCCAACTTGATTAGCTTCGCTTCGTAGATCCCCGACCGCATTTCCTTCGACGGGCCGCGTGTGATCTCAACCTCGGAGCCGCCGCTCCTGACCGCGCGAACGTAATCGTGGACAATTGGCGCCATGCCATCCAATCCCGTACTAATCTCTCGAACGTGAACGGTGTAGGGGTGAATCGCCGGCGCGGCGTGCGCAATTTGCCAAAAACGCACGCGGACGCGATCCCGCTGTGCAATCAGGCCACCAACTCCAAGAAGAATTGCGCATTTGACGACAATAGAGAACGAATTTCGTGACATATGAGCACCTCCTTACAGACAGGAATAAAACGCACAGGGATATGCCATTTGCGAGAAACCGTCGGTGCATGCGTCCAGTCGTTGCATTGAACGCCACTGCAAGGAACACCATCGCAAAACACACAAGTATAGCTGCAACTAGCCCACCTACATCCGTCCGTCGTGTTGCTGCAACTTGGACTACAACGATAGCCGTATTGGCTTTCCCTTCGACCGCATTGTTGGAAGCAGTCGTAGCATGTAGCCCAGATGTTTGCCGAAAGTAGGAAAGTAGCGAGGAGCGAGAGGAGAATTCCGTTCATGCCGAAACTCTACTCCCCCCGCAAGACAATTCAAGTGAAATTTCGTGAAAATTCTCGCTAGAAATTAATCTTCGCGCCCAACTGGAATTTCCGCGAGCCGCTGAGCACCGTATCCCGAATCCGACCGTAGATCGTCGAACTAAACGTCGTCGTTGGGAACCCGAACGTCGGCGTGTTAGTCATATTGATCGCGTCGGCGCGAATTTCGAGGTTGAACCGCTCGTTAATTCGCGTGCGTTTCAAGAACGCCATATCCATGTTGAACGCGCCCGGACCGCGGAAGAAGTTGCGCCCGGTGTTGCCCAACTCGCCCGCGCCCGGGGATGACATCTTCGCGATCTCCGATTCGGTGAAGTACCACTTGAGACCGTCGGCGCGGTCGTAAACCCCACCGTCGGAGCGCGAGCAGCCGTTGCAATTCACCGTCGAGTTCGCGCCCGTGTTGAAAGTGTTGAAGCCGGAAAACGCCGTGAACGGGCGGCCGCCTTGGAAGGTCAGCAAGCCGGTGATCTGCCATCCACCGACAATGCGCTCGGCGAAACCGCCGGCGTTCGACCCGAACCTCTTCCCGCGCCCGAACGGCAGGTCCCACACCCAGTAGCTCTGCACCACATGCGTGCGGTCGAAATCGGAGAGGCCGTAGTTCAGCCGCCGATTGCGAATGTCGAACGGCGTGGACGACGCGCTTTGGCCCGCGCCGGTCGTCGCCACCGTGAACGCCGGATCGAACGACCGCGTGTCGAGCGACTTCGCCCACGTATAGCTGAACTGCGCCTCCAAACCGCCGCGCATGCGCCGCGTCACTTGCGTTTGCAAGCTGTGGTATGTGGACCAATCGTTCGAATCGATAACCGTCATGCCGCCCGAAAACTGCGGGTACGGAATGAAGAAGAAGGGCGACAGACCGGCGAGATCGGAGATCGTCCGTCCGCCCGCGCCGGTACGGTTCGTCAAATCGCCCGCTACCGTCGCCACCGCCTGATTGCGAAGCTCCACGGAATACAGCCGCCTCATCGCCGCCGAGCCCGTTTCCGCCGCCGCGCGCCGAGGGTCGGGACCCATGAGTTGATTAATCAGCGCCGATTCGCCGCCCGCCGCCACCGTCCGGAACCCGTCGAGGAATCCGTTGTTGTAAATCTCCGACTGATTGGTGTTGTAGGCGCCGAACAGGTTGTAGGCGCGCCGCCCGATGTAATTCACTTCGAGCACCATATTCGCGGCCAGCGCCTGCTGGATCGAGAAGCTCCAGCCGTGCGTCGTCGGAGTGCGGAAATTCGGATCCATCACCGTGATGTTGTTCACCGAGAACGGAGCGGGTTGCGCCAGCGAATCGGGCGAAGCCGTCGGCGGAGCTAGCGCCTGTAAGTTCGTTAACCGCCCGCCCGCCTGTCCGAACGTTTGCGACGCGACACCCTGCACCGCGCCCGGTAGATTTTGCAGCACCGAACTCGACAGGATGAACGTGTTGATGCGGTCGAACGCGATCCGGTAGTTCGACCGGATCGAGGTCTTGCCCTTGCCGAACGGATCCCAGGCGAAGCCGATCGACGGTGCCCAGTTGTTCCAGTCGGTGCGGTAAAGATCGCTCGGTTCCCAGCGCAACGTGTTCGAAGGCGCGGAACCCACCGTAGTCACGCGATTCGGGGTTCGCAGTCGCCCGCCCGGATCCGTGGATGGCGTCGCCTTGATCTCCCAGCGCAGACCGAAATCGAAGGTAAGATTGCGGCTCGCCTTCCAGGTGTCCTGGATGTAGAAGTCGTACTCGCCGAAGTTGGCGGTGACGTTGTACGGATCGGCGGTAAAGGCGGTTCCGTTCGACGCGAAGCCGCGCCCGGTCGTTCCTACGCGGCCGAGCAGGAAATTGATGTGGCTTTCGAGATTCGGACGGTCGAAGGCGGCGTTAACGTCGGCTGGCAGCCCGAACCGCGCCGCGTCCACCGTGTTCACCAGCCGCGAAAAGTTCACCGACTGCGTGATGTTCTGTCCGCCAATCGATCCACGCGTGTCGCGGTGGCTCTGCAGGCGTACGTTCGCGCCCATCTTCACCGTGTGCGCGCCCGCGAAGTACGAAAAGTTTTCGACGAACTGCCACGTTTTCAACTCGCGCAGGTTGCCCGCCGAGAACTCCTCCGCCCAAGTCACCGGCGCGCCCGTGATCTGGATCTTCGACACGTCCGTCGTAGGGATTACGAAGTCGAACGTGAAGTTGTTGTATCCGAACACCAGTTCGTTCGTCATGCGCGACGTCGGATTCGACCGCCAGTTGAACGCGTAGTTCTTCGGATCGCGCTTCGTATTCACGACGCAACCGCCGCCCGGAAAAAACGCCAGACCGGTGTTCGCGCTGTCGCAATTCGTGTTCTGAAAGCCCCACGCCACGCGCCCGTAGATCGTATTCCGCTCGTTGATGATGTGGTCGATCTTCGCCACCTGGTCGAGCTGCGATTCGTTTTGCAGCGCCGCGAACGTGTAGAGCGCCGTGTTCAAGCCGTCGCCCCCGAAAAAGTTATTGGGCAGAGGAGTCGAATCGATCCCCGCCTTGATCCGCGCGTTGAAACCGAGCCGTTCCGGATCGCTCGCCACGATGTTGTACGAGCCGATATTCTTGCCCGGAAGAACGTTCCCGTTCTCGTCGACGGTCGATGCCGCCGACCCCGCCGGCTGATTGCGCCCCGCGCGGTCGTACCGAAAAATTCCTTGCCGTGCCTGCGCCGTGTAAACCGTACGGTTCACTTGATTCGAGTTGCGCGCCGTCAGCCGTTGATTGTTGTAGAAGAAAAACGTCTTGTTGCGCTTGATCGGACCGCCGATCGCGCCGCCGTAAATCTGCTGCTGGAACTGGCGCTTCTGCGTGTTGTTGAGATTGAATTCCCACTCGTTCGCGTTGAGGCGCGGCGTGCGGTAGAACCAGAAACCGGAGCCGTGAAATTCGTTCGTGCCCGACCGCGTGATCATCGCCACTTGACCACCCGAGTTGCGTCCGTATTCGGCCGTGGCGTTCGAGGTCAGGACTTTGAACTCGGCTAGCGAGTCCGGATTCGCGCGCAGCGGCGAAAAGTTCCCCCCGCCGGCCGAAGTTTCGTTGGTATCGATGCCGTCGAGCGTGTAATTCCAGGCCCGGTCGCGCGCGCCGTTCACGTGCGTTCCGCCGCCGGTGTTGGAGCCCGAAACCACGCCCGGTTGCCGCGTCACCAGATCGAGCGGATTGCGCCCGCGCGTCCCGACGATCGGCAGGTCCCGAATCGTCCGCTCGCTAAACACGTTGCCGATATTGCCCGACGTCGAGGTCTGTACCGCCTCGTAGCTTTCGACGACCTCCACGGTTTCCGCTACCGCGCCGACTTCGAGAAGGGCGTTAACGGTGGTCGGCTGGCCGATCGACACTCGATTGCCCTTCGCCGCGTACTTCTTAAATCCCGCCGCCTCCACCTGCACCGTATAGACGCCCGATTGCAGCGACTCGAACGCATAGCTGCCGTTATCCGCCGTCTCCGTGGAGAACGTCTGTCCGGTTCCTTCGTTCGTCAACCGCACGGTGGCGGAGCCGATCGCCGCGCCGCTCGAATCGAGAACGACGCCGGTGAGACGCGAGGTTGTGCCTTGCGAAAAAAGAAGAGAAGTGAAAGCGAGTGCGACCCAAATGCAACGAAGCATGAAAAAAGGTTAGCTCAGCGGCCCTTTTTTATCCACTCCAGGTCGAACTCGGCGAGCGTCAGCGACGCCGCTCGAAACGCGTTGCCGCCGAGGCCGCCGCGCTCGTAGAAGCAGTAAATCTTGCCGTTCCGCCCCCGCGCCAAGTCCGAATAGCCCGACCATTCCGGCTCGATCGTCCTCTTCGCGATCCACGTCTCGCCGTCGTTTTCGCTCAACCGCACCGTCAGATTCCGCCGCCGCCCCGGATCGTCGGGGTTCGAGAACGCGATCCGCTTGCCGCCGAGACTCAGAAGGCTCGCGAAGCACACCGGCTCGACCAGCGCTTGGTCGAATCGCGGTTGCGACCAGCCGCCCGCGCCATCCGGTCCCACCACCACCGTGCGCCGCCGGACCTTCGCCTCCGTCCGCACGTTCAGCATCACGCGCCCGTCCGACAACTCGACCGCGACGGTCTCGTTCGGAAAGACGAACTCCGTCGTGTCGGGAACGGCGATCGCCCCGCGCTTCCACGTGCGTCCGCCGTCGTCGGAATAAATGGTCGCCGTCACCGAAGGCCGGTGCGCGTGTCCGCCCGTGCCCGTCGAAATCCAGACCGGCGCGAGCAGCCTCTCCCCGCGCAACTGGATTCCATGCCCCGGACCGATGGCCAGCACCTTCCACGCGTACTCGGGGCGAAACTCCTCGAACGCGTTCGTGATCTCCACCGGCTTCGAGAATGTCCGGCCGTCGTCGTCCGACCGCATGTAGAACGCTCTCATGTATTCCAAACAGAACAGGAAATGCACCGCGCCCGAACGGTCGGCGATCGCCACCGGATTGTTGTAGGTCACGTCGTCCGGCTGTGCGAGGTTCTGCGCCAGCGCTACCGGGTTCTTAGATTTCGGTCCGTCCACCGCGGCGACGACGCGGAACGGCGACCACGTGCGGCCTCGATCCTCGCTGCGTCGAAGAACTATATCGATCGGTCCCCAATCGCCCCGGGGGCTTTTGCGCGCCTCGGCGTAAGCCAGCAGCGTGCCGCGTTTGGTCGCGACAATTCCGGGAATGCGGAACAGTTCGTAGCCGTCCGTGCCGGAGCGGAACAGTTCGGTTTGACGAAGTTCCCCGGCGAAGAGCAGCGTCGCCGCGAGCGCGATCACGGTTCGATCACCGGCGGTGAGTTCGACGGGGGTGGAGGTGGGGGACGGAACGTCTCCCACATCTCGCGCATCAACCGGCGCTCCTGGGGCGAGAACTTCTCGCGAAACTCGGCGCTCCCGGCGCGCTTCGACCGCTCCTCCGGCGTCATCCGGTTGATCGAGTCGATCTCGTCCTGGATCGCGCGACGCCGGTCCTCGGGCAATTCCGAGAATCGCCGAAACACTCGCCGAGCCTCGTCCTGCCGTTCGGGTGGCAGTCGCTGGAAGCTTTCGAAGCGTTGGCGAAGCGCTTCGCGTTCGCCGGGCGGGAGATCGTTAAACTCGCGCAGTCGCCGCTCCACTTCGTGGCGGCGTTCGGGAGGCAAGCGGTCCAGCATGCGCTCCCGTTGCCGCGGTGGCATGCGATTCAACCGGTCGAGCGCGGAAAAGTTCGGTGGAGGACCCTTGCCGTGATGACGCGGGCCCGGTTTGCGCGGTTGCGCCGAGGCCGCCGCGCCGATCGCGAGCGTCGCTACCAAAAGCCAGCGCATATCTTCCTAAACTGGCGGCTAAATCGCGGGGTTGCCCGCCACCCGCAACATCTCCAAGTCTTCCAGCGCCTGCTCGACGGATTCCACGTCGGCCACCTCCACTGTGGCCACCGCCGCTTTCTCGACAACCGCCGGGCCGCGGTTCGGCAGCGTCACCGCCAACGCGACCAGCAACGAACATGCCGCCGTCGCCGCCATCGCGGGACGCCACGCGCCCGGTTCGCCCGCGAAGAACATCCGCCGTCCCAGGCGCTTCCACCACGAATCGCGTTTTTCCGCCTCGATCCGGCGATAGAGCGCGCGGTCGAAATCGTCCGACACCGCCGGAGCCGAGTAACCGTCGAGCGCCAGCCACGCCGCCGTCTGATCCGCGATGAAGTCCCGGCACGGCACGCAAGCGGCGGCGTGCGTCTCCACCTCGCGCAGCCGCCCGGCGTCGAGTCGGCGCGCCACGTAGTCGATCAACACGTCCGGCCGGTTTCGGTCGATCGGGCAGTCTTGCGTCTTGGTCATGGGCGGGTGTCCTTCAGGTTATGCCATGTGCGCCAGCCGGCCGCGCAACGATTCGTAGGCGCGGAACAGCAAAGACTTCACGGCCGATTCCGAACATTTTAGCGATCGGGCGATCTGCGAATATTCCAGTTCCTCGTACTTGTGCATCAGTACCGCCGCGCGCTGCTTTTCGGGCAGTCGGCCGATGGCCGCGCGCACTTCGGACAGCCTCGCTTCCTTCACCAACCGCTCCTCGACGCTGGGCCCGCCGTCGGCGAACTGCCGCGCGGGCGCGTCCTCCCGTTCCTCGTCGAGCGACTGCTTCCCTTTCTCCCGCCGGTGATCGCGAATATAGTTCAAAGCCAAATGCGTCGCGATCCGGAACAGCCACGTCGTAAATTTCGCCGTCGGCTCGTACGATTCCCGCGACCGGTAAACGCGAAGGAAGACCTCCTGGGCCAACTCCTCGGCTACCGCTTGATCCTGCAGCATGCGGTAAAGGAAATGCACGACCGGATTCCGATGCCGTTCGAGCAGCAGGGAGAAGCTCGCTTCGTCCCCGGCGCGCACGCGCAACATTAACTGGGCGTCCGGTTCGATCGCCGCCACCGCGGTCATATCGGAATCAACCCGCTCGCCCATAATTAGTTGCGCTTACTCGCCCCGCGGCGCGCGCTCCATCAACGCGCGAATCGCCGCTTCGGGACTCGTGCGCCCCTCCAGCATGTCGGCCATCTGCGCCGTAATCGGCATCTCGACTCTCAGCCGCTCCGCCAGCTTCATCGCCGCCATGGTGGTTTCGACGCCCTCGGCCACCATTTTGGTTGCGGCCACGATTTCGGTCAAGCTTTTTCCGCGCGCCAGTTCGACCCCGACGCGCCGGTTCCGGCTCAGGTCGCCCGTCGCCGTCAGTACCAGATCGCCCAAACCGGCGAGTCCCGCGAGCGTCTTCGCCTCGCCGCCCGCCGCTACCGCCAAGCGGGTAATCTCCGCCAACCCGCGCGTGATCAACGCCGCCAGCGCATTGTGTCCTAAATCGAGCCCCGTCGCCACCCCCGCCGCGATCGCGATCACGTTCTTCAGCGCCGCTCCGATCTCGACCCCAACCACGTCCGAGCTTGTGTAGAGTCGCAAACTGGGCGTCGAAAACGCCGCCTGCACTCGCGCCGCCAACCCCGAGTCGCGAGACGCCACCACCACCGCCGCCGGAGCCCCCCTCGCGATTTCTTTCGCGAACGTCGGCCCGGACAGCGCCGCTACCGGCACACCGGGATGGATTTCGCTAATTACTTGCGAAATTGTTTGCAATCGATTGTTTTCAATGCCTTTTGTCGCGCTAATGATCGGGCATTTCGTTTCGATTTTCGAGTAGACTCCGCGCGCGTGCTGCGACGGCATTACGCCCAGCAGCAGGTCGGGCGATCCCAGGTCGAGACCGGTGGCGATTTCGACATTCCCGGGCAGCCGGAAGCCAGGCAAATAGACGTCGTTCTCCCGAGTGACGGCCATTCGTTCGGCTAAGTCCGGTTCGTGAACCAGCAACCGGATCGAAGCGAACTTGGGTGCCAGGACGATGCTAAGGGCCGTGCCCCAACTCCCCGCGCCCAGGATCGTGAGGCGGTTCATTTCCGTTTTCGGAACGTAAACACGTTTTCCGTTCCGGCGCGCAGCCGTGCGAGGTTCGCGCGATGCCGCCAGACGACGAACGTTCCGGCGACGGCGGCGGCGGCTAGCAGGGGCCACTCCGGATGCTGCATCAGAAATACCGCAAGCGGAAACGACCCCGCCGCGACGATCGATCCAAGCGAGATAAATCGCGTCGCCCAAACCACGGCGGTAAAGACGACCAGGACCGCCAGCAGCGGCCCGGGAGATAGATAGAGGAACGCGCCGATAAAGCTCGCCACCGCTTTGCCGCCCTGAAACCGTAGGAACGCCGGAAACGCGTGGCCCGCGATAACGGCCAGCGCCGCGAGCGAGAGCCAAAAGAGGTCGCCCGGCGCGACTTGTCCCATTAACCACACGGCGAACCATCCCTTGGCGATATCGAGCGCCAGCGTCGCCACGCCCAGCCCGCGCCCCGAGGTCCGCAGAACGTTCGTCGCGCCGATGTTGCCGCTACCCGAGGTTCGAACGTCTTCGCCGGTTCGCCAACGGACGAGAAGATACCCGAACGGAATTCCACCGATCAGGTAGCAAACCGCGAGAACGAGAAACTTCATGCGAGCGGAAACTCCGCGAGCACACTGTAGCGGCTAGCCGCCGTTCCCGGCTTGCTCTCGAAAAGAAGGTGCTTCGACACCGTGAACCGGCCGAAATCGGCGGATGGCAGCGCCGCCACGGCCTGACGCAGCGCGCTCAACTCCGCGGGCGGCTTGATCCGGGCCAGCGTCAGATGCGGACGATAGGGCTTCGCCTCCGGCGCGAGCCCGATCTTCTCGAGCGCCGCGTCGATTCCCCTAGCGAGCGCGGTCAGTTGTTCCGATTCCGGAACGCCGGCGAAGAAAACGCGCGGTTGGTGCGGATTGGGATGCCACCCCAATCCGGCGATCGATACCTCGAACGGCGGGGGCACGGGTACCGAACGCAGCGCGGCGACTAATTCGTCCATCCGCGCTTCCGGCCACTCGCCGACAAATCGCGTGGTGATGTGCAGATTCTCGGGCGGGCTCCACCGGAGGTCGGCCTCGGATTTCAGGTGCTTGACCAACAACTCGATGTTGCGCCGCACTTCGTACGACACGGAAACTCCGGCAAACAGGCGCATCGCGTAATTCCGCATGGTATCCCACTCGCGGGTATACACTCCGGCTATGCCTCAAGTCGAAGAAATCCGCTCGCATTGGATCGAGGTCTACTCGAACGACCTCGACGAACCGGACTATGCCGACCACTGGTTCTACTTCGGGTTGAACACGCCGCGCGACGTGCTCGTCACCACTTCGATTTCGGCGCACACCGTCGGCGTGAACTACGAGCGCCGCTTCGTCGGTGGAGTATCCACCCGCGTTTATCGATACGCCTTCCGCGACAAGCAAAACAAGCTGCAAATCAAGACCCTGCCTCCCGCGGCCGACTGGAACTCCGAATACATTTCCCGGTGCGTGTCGGTGGGCGTGCGCACTACGGCGCACTACGCCCATGTCTTCTCGCTCTCGAACGTTTACGTCTTCTCGCGCCCGGACCCCCTCGTGCGCAAGGCCGGGAAATGGGCGACGAAGGCGTTCAGCGTGGTGGACGGAACGAAGAAAGTCCGTCACAAGACTTCGGTATCGGGCGACGCGAAAGCGATGCGGGAGGACGCGGACTTTCTGGCCGAATCCGTCTTACAACAAGCCGCCGAACTCCGCCGCCTGCCGCTCAAAGAGCTTTCGCTGAAAGTGAAAAACGGCGCGTTCGCCCGCGTCCGCCGCGGCTTCTCGTTCGTGTGAAGCCGCTCCCGCGATCATTCTACGAGCGCGACACCGTGACCGTCGCCCGCGATCTCCTCGGCAAAGTTCTCGTCCACGGCGAGCGCCGCGCGCGCATCCTCGAAGTCGAAGCCTATCTTGGCGAGAACGACCCCGCCGCGCACGCCTATCGCGGACTCACGCCTCGCACCCGCGTACTCTTCGGTCCCGGCGGGCACGCTTACGTCTACTTCGTCTACGGCATGCACCATTGCCTCAACGTGTCGGCGGAACCGCCCGGCCGCGCGGGCTGCGTGCTGCTTCGCGCCGTCGAGGGCGTCTCCGGCCCGGCCCGCCTCACCCGAGCGTTCGGCGTCACGCTCGACCATTACGGCGCCGATCTGACGCGCGGACCGCTGGCGATCCTCGACGGTCCGCCGTCCGCACGCATCGAGACCACCCCGCGCATCGGCATTACCAAGGCCGCCGAGCTTCCGTTGCGCTTTGTAGGCCGGGACAAGGGATCGCCACGCGACTTCTCGGTACCCGCGACGGATTTACCGTTCTACTACCGCCGGTAGTTGTTCCAGCGCGCCGGGCTGCCTCAGCCTCGCCCACTTCTTGCCCAGATAGCGATTCCAGTACATCAGGAACCCGGTCAGCATCAGGACCGCCGGGGCGAGTCCCAGAAACAGCCAAACGGCCTTGACGGCGATCTTCGCCGCGCCGTGTCCGCCGAACGTCCCGAAATGCAGCGGACCGATCCAGGCCATCACGATATCGCCCGCCGACTGGTTCACGCCGCGCCGCCACACCCCGGCGTGCTCGCCGGTGAACTGGTCGAAGTAGTGATAATCGGCGGTGTCGTAGCTCTTCGGCTCTTCGCGCGCCATGTAGACGCGGATGTGTCCCTTGTCGTCGATGGGGAACGAAAATCCCAACAGCGCCGCGCCGGGAGATAGGCGTTGCGCCTCGGCCAGCAAACGCCGCGCGTCCGGGTGCGGCAGCTTGCCCTTCATCGCGACGTTCGGCTTCGCCACGTTCGCCAGCGACACCGGCGAAACCCAGTTCACCATCGCCCGGAACTCGGTGGGCCACGCGAAGTACGCGCCGGTCACGGCCCACATCGCCAAGACGGCTACGGTCCAGAAGCCCGTTGCGCTATGCAGGTCCCAATTTACGCGCTTCCACTTTCGCGAAAAGTCCACCGTGAGGGACCGCTTCCAGGTCTTAATTCCCGGCCACCAGATGACCATCCCGGTCAGGCACAGCGCGAGCAGAAACAGCGCGCCGACGCCGTTCACGATCCGCCCGGTGCGCCCGGCGAGCAGGTCGAAGTGCAAACGCTGCAGCCAACGGAGAAACCCCTCGTCCGAATCGCCCGTAACGGACAACGGCTCGCCGGTCACGGGGTGCGCTTCCGCCTTTAGATACTTCTCGTCCTTCCGCAGATAGCCGACGATCGTCGGACTGTCTTCGTTCGCGTGCCGAATCGAAGTCAACTGCCGGTCCGGGTGCGCGGCGCGCATGCGGTCCGCCACCGCGAGCAAGTCGGTCGGCGGGCCAGTCACGGGTTCGATCGCCCGCGGAGTCTCCATCGCGTGTTCCATCTCCTCCCGGAACACGAGCGACGCGCCGGTCACGCCGATCAGCAAAACGTAAAGACCGATTCCCACGCCCACCCAAAGGTGGACCTGAAACAAAAGCTTCCGCCACACTACCGACTGCGGCTTAACCAGGAAGCTCATCGGTTATCGCCCCGCCGCCGCCAACGTTTCCACCGGCACCGTCTCGATCAGGTCGAGATTCTTGCCCTTCGCCGCGCCGCCGATCAGCAACAGATTCTTGCCGTCCGACGCCAGGCGGTGCGCGATGCGGGGCGTCGAAACGGCGGCTCTTTCCCACGCCGTGCCCGCTTGGTTCAGCCGCAGCACCGTTCCGTCGCCGATACTCACGTACAGGCGACCGCGGTGCACTCCGGCGGCGGGCGCGAAGCCGAGATTCGTCCCCTCCGGCAGTTCCGGACCGTCGCTCCACGAATTCGTCGCCGGGTCGTAAATCGAAACCGTTCGCTCCACTTTTTGCTTCTCGTTCATGCCGCCGACGACGTACATCTTGCCGTTCAGCGCCGCCGCCATCAGCGCGCGCCGCTGGAACGGTTGCGGGACGGAAACCCATTTCGGTTGCGGCGACGCGAGGTCGAGAATCGCGAGCGTATTGCGCCATTCGTCGCCCGCCGCGCCTTTCAGCGCCCAGCCGCCCACCACGATCAGCTTGTCGCCGATCGCCACTGCGTCGTGCGACGACCGCGTTTCGGGCAGGGCGGGGAGGTCCTCCCACTTTCCGGTCTGAGGATCGAAGCGAGCCACGTCCGCCACCGAATGGTTATCGGGAGCCTTATTCTTTTCGTTGCGCGGGGCCATGCCGCCCACGCGGTAAATCTTGCCCTGGTGCGCCACGAGGTTCATGCCTTGCAACCCGGGCCCGCCAGGCAGCGATTCCCATTCGCCGCTCGCCAGTTTCATCCGGTCGAATCGCCCGGAAACCGCTTCTTTGAAGTAGGTATGCGTGGGCGAAACGTGTCCGCCGTAGACGTACAGCCAACCGTCGGAAGCCGCGGCTCCGAAGCTCGAGGTCGCTTGCGGCATCTTCGCCGGAACGTCGCAAACGAGCGTGGCGTAGTGGCGGGTTTCGTCGTATTTCTTCCCGTCGCGTTCGCCCGCCGGGCCCTCGAAAAATCGGCCCCACGCGCCGTACCGGCCCGGGAGGGAGAACGCGGGCGTTTCGCCGTTCGCGTCCGTTTTGACCTTCTTGTCCTCGCCGTTGGGCAGGATCACCAGCACTTCGCTATCCGGTTGCAGCTTGCCGCGAGCGTAAAGCTGCAGCTTGAACCCTTCTTTCGCGGACTTCGGCACCAATTCCACGACGGCGTCGCTCACCCGGCTTTTCGCGTCGAAAGGATCGCCGACGATCGTCTTCGGGTGATAGACCAGCACGAACGGCTTTCCGCCGCGCGTCGAAATTCCGAAGTCCGTGACACCGTACACGACGCGGTCGCCCGAACCCGGAAGCGCGGTCCAAAAGAACGTTTTTTCCGGCCTTTCGAACGTCAGCGGCGTTACCGTGCCGTCCGCCGCCCGCGCGTGCAATTTGGTTCCGGCGATGATGTCGACGCCGAGGTCGGGCGTTAACGAATCGCTCATCACGATCTGCGCGCCCGCGCCGCCCGCCTGCGGAACCACGAACACGAAATGGGCTTGCGCCAAGGCGGCCAAGCACAGGGTCGACAAGGTGTATCTCATCCGATTTCCTCCGGCGCAAACTAAGCAACTGAGTTGCACCTATCGGAAAGATACCATAGCGGACCGAAACGGTCCAATACCTACGGCAAGTAAATTTCGCCCTTCAGGTAGAGCACCCCGCGACCGCCCATTCGCACCCGGTCGCCGGCCAAAATGCACTCGATTTCGCCCCCGCGAGGCGAGATTTGGCGCGCAAAAAGGTGCGTTTTGTGCACTTTTTGCACCCAAAACGGTACCAAAGTGCAGTGTGCGGAGCCCGTAACGGGGTCTTCGTCGATGCCCGCGCGGGGCGCGAAGAAGCGCGATACGAAGTCGCAGCTTTCGCCTGGAGCGGTGGCGATGACGGCGAAATGGTCGATTTCGCGCAAACGAAGAAAATCGGGTTTGAGAGCGGCGACTTCCGCCTCGGAGGCGTACACCAGCATGTGATCGCGAGGGCCCACCAGCGTCTCGACGGGCGCGCCGCCCACCGCCGCGACCAGTTCCGGCGCTGCAACCGGGTTGCCCGGACGCGCCGGAAAGTCGAGCCAATAGACGCCGTTCTCGCGGGTTACGGTGAGGCGTCCGCTCAGCGTGTCGAAGGAGATAACGGGTTCGGCGACGCCTAGGCACTCCGCCATCGCGTAGGCCGCCGCGAGCGTCGCGTGCCCGCAAAGGTCGATCTCTTGAACGGGCGTAAACCAGCGCAGATGCCACGTCGCGCCCGTGCGCACGATGTAAGCCGTTTCGGCGAGATTGTTCTCCTGTGCGATCGATTGCAATGTCGCGTCCGGCAGCCACTCGTCCAGCGGCACGATCGCCGCCGGGTTACCGCCGAACAATCGATCGGTAAAGGCGTCTACCTGGTAGAGAGGGAGCTTCATCCATCTAGTTTACGGGGCGCCTTGCCCGCGATCAGTTCGACCGCGACGCTCGAACCGCGGGGATACTCGCGCGAATCGATCACCCGCGACCGGGCGCGCATCCGCGAGAGCAAGTCCGCGCACGGCACGTTTTGGCCGTAAACGCCGCCTTGGGTCGAAAGCAGGGCGGTAAAGGTGCGCGGCAACGCCTCCCACAGCGCCGCCGGAGTGCCGTTGGCGCTGCCGTGGTGGCTCGTTTTCAGCAGCGTGGTCGCACCGACGATCTTCGCGTTGCCGCGCCGCGCGAGGATTCCCGCCCACGATTCGGTTTCCGCGTCGCCCGGGAATAGCAACGTGTGGCCCAGCGCCCGAAAGGCCAGGACGACGCTGGTGTTGTTGATGTCGGAGTCGTAGGCGCGCGTCAGTTCGAGCGCGCGGTCCGAGTGAAAATCCTGGATGCGGTTCAGCAGCCACCGCGTATCGAGAGGCCAGCGGCGCATGGCGGCGAACCCCGGAAAGAGCGGCTTTCCCGGCGCGAGCGAGGCCATTTCGGAAGCCCAAAACCGCGCGACGTTCGACCGTCGAGCCTGTCGCGGCGACAGCGGACCCAGCACGTCCACACGAACGCCCGGCAGCAAATCGCCGAGGCCCGAGCGCCAGCCCGCGTACACATAGCGGTGTTCGCCGGGCATCGTTTCGAGGAGCCGGATCGCCGGACGGTTCGCGAGATTGTTGCGCGCCACTTCGAGCCACTCCGCGCGCGGCGCGGCCGAAAGCGCGAAGCGGGGGAACGGCGCCGGATACCGGGCGTCCTCGCCCAGCGCGGGATTCTCGGTCCAGGGTTGGACGATCAACTCGGGCTTCAGCGCGGCGACCACCGCTCCGGGAGCGCTCGCGCGGGGGAAAGGCGAGAACCCCCCGATGTGGTCGCGATGGCGGTGCGTGGCGACGACCGCCGCCAATTTACCGCCCGTGCGCCGGGCGATGTCCTCGGCGATGGGCCGAAGCAAAGCGTGCTCGCGCGCGCGGGGATACGCCGTCGTTCCGAAATCGATCAGCACGTGCCGCGACGCGCCGCCCGTGTAGCGAAAGGCGAGCAGAAAGCAGTCCCCGAAACCGACCGCGTACATGCGCGCCTCGATCGAGTGGAGTTTCACGACCGCTCCGCGAAGTGCCCGGAGCGCCACAGGAATTCGAGCCGCTCGCTTTGCCGTTTCGCGTCGAAAACGGGTTTGCGGACGTGGTATTTCAGCTTTCCGAACTCGTCGAAAATCAGCGTTCCGCCGCCGTAGAGTTCGATCGATTGCGCGTCCGGCATCCCGGCGGGTTTCACGACCGGCGCATTGAGGAATTGCAACTCGTCCGCGCGCAGGCGAAGCGTCTTGACATACTCGGCTACGGTCTCGCGCACCACGAATCCGTCGTCGTTCACCCGGGTCGACGGCCGCACGGACTGGACGCGCAGGAACGCGCCGCCGAACAATCCCAGCGCGCGGCGGTTCGCCCAGAGGAACTGAAAGACCTCGTCGGGGTCGCGTCGCAAGGCCTCGAAATGCGCGCCCGCGTATTGCAGGTCGGCGATGGGCGGCTCCCACAAACCCGGCTCCGGTTGACGGGTCGGCGACGTCGGCGGAACACCGAACTTCCGGAAGCTCTCGCGCAACGCGGCGCGGAAGCGGTATTTCGAATCGTCGCGCGCCGCTTCGAAGTCCGCGGTGAGCAGTGCGCTTAAGTAGTCGCCGAACGTGATGTCGGTGGGCGGCGCGTAGTCCAGCGCCCGAATCGCCATCGTCAGCAGGTGGGAGGCGGCTTGCGCCCCCTCGTCTACGGCGAGCGCGCGGTCCCGCACGGCGAGCGCGCTCAAGCGCCGCTGCCACACTTCGACGAAGGCGTTCGCGAGCGCGGCGGCCAGAATCTCCCCCCGGCGATGTGGCGCTTGAAACTCGGGCGAGCGTAAGTAGTGGGCCGACGGCGCGAGTTCGATCGACCTTCGCAACGATCCGCGCGCGCCGCCGGGCAACTCGCGTCCCATTTGTTTCGCGAGGCTCAATAGCAGGCTTTCGCGCACCTTCCATTCGCCGCGCCGGGCGCGCCCCAGCGCCACCGCCGCGCATTCGGGCAGGGAAAACACGCTCAGCAAAGCGACGATGTCGGCGAACCCTTCGTGAAACGCCGCCTGGTCGGGACTCGACGGATCGGTGTACCGCGAGCGCAATCCGTCGAGCAACGCGTGGGTGGTTTCGTGGGCCACGATGTCGTGCGAAAGGCAGGTGAAGACGGTGCGCTTGCCGCGCCGCGTGGGAAAGTAGCCGAACAAGAGCGCCTCGTCCGGCTTCGAGTAACAGGCGTTGGGGCCCGAAAAAGCGTGCGGCGCGATCTTGAGTTGATGGCCGCCGAAACTCCAGGCGACGCGCCGGCCGAGCGCCCGCTCGAACCGCATCAGGATCCGCATCGCGACGGCGTATACGTTCTGTGCGTGAAAATGCGGGTTCGTCAGAAGTTTCTCGTCGGAGGCGTCGGCGAACCCGTCGGGCGGCAAATTCGCCGCCGGGCGGTAGAGGGTTCGCGTGGTCGAGTCGTAGTCGACGACGTGGATGCGGGACCCGCGCGGGCCGGGCAGTAACGGCTCAAGCGGCAGGGCGACGCGCGCGGTCAAAATTCGCCCCCGAACGCGAACGTGAGGATCCTGGGCGACGATGGTCAGTTCGCGGGTTTGCACTCGCCCCATCAAGAGCCGCGCTTAGGCGCGGTCCGGTCGAGGCGGCGGGTTATTTCGTTTTAAACAGAGGAGAAATTCTCGGGATTTCGCCGTGACTTCTACTGCAACCGCAGGCGGGTCCGCTCGTTGAGGATGAGTTCGTCGAAGATCGCGAGCACTTGGCGGCGGTAGTTATAAACGCGCTCGATCGATTGCCGAAACGATTCCTCGTAGACCTTTCGATTCAGCATCTTGTCCACCAATTCCTTGGGCAGCTCGATATCGCGGCGCAGAGACTCGGCGGAGTGACCGCGTAGGAACAATCCGTAGAACATCGCCGCCTCCCGTTGCGGGGCGAGCGGATCGCCGTCGTCGCGGTACGGAACGGAGCTGGTTACGTGTTCGAGCAAAAGGACCGCCGAAACCGTAATTGTAGAAGCGGTTTTGCGATTTTGGCAAGAGACCCGGGCCATCCCCAGTCCTATCGGCGATTTCGCGCTAGTTTACGACCGCCGCGACGACCTTTTGCAGCGTCTTTCCGGTGGCGTCCCCCGGCGCGGGACCCTTCCAATCGGCGCGGGAGCCGTCGTAGGAATAGCGCACAGGCAGACGAGTCAACGCCGGGTCGTACTGGCTTTCGTTACCGCCCATTTTGTACACCACCAGGTCGAGCGAAGGGACGACGTAGATCGCGTAACCGCCCGAGCCGCCTTTCCAGTAAGCGTCGCGGGGAACGTCCGCGAGACCGCCCAACTCGTTGACGTTGAAGTTGAAGCTGTGGTTCGAGTGCGGGTTGTAGCTCGACTGGCGGCCGCACATCCTGGCGAACTCGCGATCGATGATTTGGCTCGTGCCCCAACGTCCCTCGTGCAGCATGAAGTACGCGAATCGCAGCACGTCGGTGGAGCGCACGGCGATGGAGCCGCCGCCCGGAGTATGGAGCATGCGCCCGTTCTCGTCGATGCCGCTCTTGAGCTTGGGGCGGTACATGGCGTAGCCCCAATCGCCGAATCCGAGCGGACCGGCGAGGCGTTTGCGAAGGTAGTCTTCCATTTCCATGCCCATGACGCGGCGGACAACGATGGCCGGAATGTGGCTCGACGCGGTGGAGTACGAATAGCACTCGCCGGGCGCGCACCAGAGAGTTTGCTTTAACGCGAAGTCGTCGGTGGTGGACCAGGGACCGTTGTCGACGGTCGGGTTCTCCCAAGTTTGGCGGACGTGCTTGACGAATACTGGGTTGGTTCCGCGAATGCCCGCCGACATCGACAGCACCTGGCCGAGAGAGATTTCGGCTTTGCGCGGATCGTCGAGCGGGAACGCTTCGGGCGGGAGGAATTTCGGGACGAACGCTTTTTCGTCGAGGCCGCTCGGGAATAGCGCGGGCTTCTCCTTCATCGCCATGCCGAGCGCGACGGTGGTGAACGCTTTCCCGCACGAGGCCAGCTCGGGGAGCGCCTCGCGATGCCCGCGCCCGAAATACTTTTCGTAGACGAGATAACCGCGCCGGACCACCAGCAGTCCGCCGTGCTGGCTGGTTCCTTTCGTGTACTCGAACGCTTCGTCGAGTTTCGCTAGGTCGAGACCGGCGACGGCGCGAATCTTCGCCGGATCGGCGATCGTGCGCCAGCCGCCTTTCGCGTCGGGCGGCGGAAAGTACGGGTCGGCGGCGAGGGTCGAGAGAAGCAGCAGGCTGGCGAGCATCGGCCTCATCATACTGCGGTATTTTCGTGGAGTGTCGCACGTACATCTGCAGATCACCGATACGCTGGTGGATTACATCCGCGAGGTGTCGCCGCCCGAGCCGGACTACCTGAAACGGTTGCGGGCGGAGACGGCGTCGCTGCCGCGCGCCCGCATGCAGATCACGCCGGAGCAGGGGCATTTTCTCGCCCTGATGGTGCATTTGCTGGGCGCGAAACGCGCGCTCGAAATCGGGGTGTTTACGGGCTACAGCTCCATCGCCGTGGCGCGCGCCCTGCCGCCCGGCGGGTTGCTAATCGCCTGCGACGTTTCGGAGGAGTTTACGTCGATCGCGCGGCGGTATTGGGCGGAAGCGGGTGTCGAAGGAAAAATCGACTTGCGGTTGGCGCCCGCGCTCGACACGCTGGCCGGGCTGATCGACGCGGGGCAGGCGGGCCATTTCGATCTTGCCTTCATCGACGCGGACAAGACGAGCTACTCGCCCTACTACGAGAATTGCCTGACGCTGCTGCGCCCCGGCGGGCTGATCGCCATCGACAACACGCTTTGGCACGGCGACGCGGCGAACCCGAACTCCACCGATCCCGACACGCTCGCGTTGCGGGAATTGAACGCGAGGATCGCCAAGGACGAGCGCGTGCACCGCTGCTTGCTGCCGGTCGGAGACGGCCTGACGCTTTGTCTCAAGAAATAACGTGTCTCAAGAAGTAATCTTCGCGGCGCTGGACGCCCTCGCGATCGAGATTCCGTCGTGGGGGTTCGCGAACACCGGGACGCGGTTCGGCAAGTTCACGCAGGCGGGCGCGGCGGCGACTCTTGCGGAAAAGATCGCCGACGCGGGCGCGGTGCATGGGCTGACCGGTTGCTGCCCGACGCTCGCGACGCACACGTTGTGGGATTTTCCAGAGGGCGTTGGGAGCGTGCCGGAAGCGCTGCGGCTGGCGGCGGCGGCGGGCATCCGTTTGGGTGCGGTAAATCCGAACGTGTTTCAGGATCAAGCCTATAAGTTCGGATCGCTCGCCAACCCCGACGCGGCGGTGCGAGAGAAAGCGTTGGCGCATGTCGAGGATTCGATCGCGATCGCGCAAGCGGCCGGCGTGCGCGATATCTCGCTGTGGTTCACCGACGGCTCGAACTATCCGGGGACGCAAAACCTCCGGCGTCGAAAACGCTGGTTCAAGGAAGGACTGCGCGCGGCGCACTCGAAGCTGGGCGCCGGGCAGCGGTTGCTGGTCGAGTACAAACCCTTCGAACCGGCTTTCTATCACACCGACATCGCCGACTGGGGCATGGCCATGGCGCTGGCGCGAGAGGCGGGGCCGCGGGCGAAAGTGCTGGTGGATACCGGGCATCACTACCCGTCGCAGAACATCGAGCAGATCGTGGCTTGGCTGCTCGACGAGGGGATGCTCGGCGGATTTCACTTTAACGACCGGCGGTACGCGGACGACGATCTAACACTTGGGTCGATCGATCCGTATCAGGCGTTCCGCATCTTCGCCGAGATTTTTTACTTCGAGTGGGAGCGCGGCGAGCGCGAGGATGTGGGGTTCACCATCGACCAGAGCCACAACTTGAAGCCGAAGATCGAGGAGACGATCCAGACGGCGGCGAACGCTCAGGAATTGTGGGCGAAGGCGGCGTCGATCGATTTCGCGAAGCTGGCCCGGTGTCAAGAGCGCTGCGAGTTAATCGACGCGGAGGAGTGCTACAAGCGGGCGTTTTTCGCGGACGTGCGCCCGGCGATTCTCGAATGGCGTCGCGCGAAGGGGCTTCCGGCGGATCCGTTGGCGGCGTATCGCGAGTCCGGCTATCAGGCGCGGATCGACGCGGAGCGCGGCGAGCGTAACGCGGCATCCGGGGGAAGCTACGCGTAGGGAGATAATCGAGCTATGACTGCGGTGCCCCATCTCATGCCGTCGACTTGGTTACTGCCGGGTCAAGCGATGTCGAGCGAGGAGTTCCTGGAACGCTGGGAGCGAATGCCAGCTCTTAAGCAAGCCGAACTTTTGGAGGGAATGGTCTACATGGCGTCGCCGATACGAATTGAGCATGGATACTGGGATCGAAGAGTAAGCGCGTGGCTCAGCCTTTTCGTCGACCGCGTGCATGGCCTCGGCGCGGCGACCAACACCACAGTCGATCTCGGCGAGCGCAATGTTCCTCAGCCGGACCAGATCGCTTACACCAAACCCGAGTTCGGAGGCCGCTCTACCGTCGTTCGCGGCGTGTTTACCGGTGTACCCGAGTTGGCGGTGGAAGTGAGTTACTCGTCGGCCGATATCGATCACACGGTAAAGAAAGCGATCTATTCGGCGGCGAGCGTTGAGGAGTACGTCGTGTTCGATCTGCTGGCGCGCAAGGTGACTTGGTGGCGGCTGGCGGACGGTTCGTACAAGAAGATTCCGCGCGGCGCCGACGGGGTTCGCCGGTCGCACGTCTTCCCGGGGTTGTGGCTCGACGAGCGAGCGTTTTGGATCGAGGACAACGAGCGCATGTTCGAGGTCGCGGCCGAAGGGCTGGCTTCGCCGGAACACGCCGAGTTTCGCAAGCGGCTATCGTCGCGACGCCGCGACGTCAAGTAGCGTCTTGTAGATCAAGTCGACGCCGGTAACCAGGGAAGCGATCGGAACGCGCTCGTCGTTGCCGTGCATGCGCTTCAAATCTTCGTGATCGATCGGGTAGGGGTAAATGCCGTAAACCGGAATGCCTCGCGAGCGCCAGGCCGAGGAGTCGGTGCCCGCTTGAAACAGGTACGGCGTGACTTTCGCCGTGGGGTAGACGGCCAGCGCGTGCTTGACCAGCGACCGGTACAACTCGTTGTCGGTGGGCGAGGGCTTGACGTTGTTGCGCGCGCGCATGAAGTCTTCCATTTGTTTTTTCTGTTCGGGAGTCTGCACCGCGCCGGTGTAACCGGCCGCGACGGGCGAGATCTCGATGCGCGGGTCGTCGATCACTTGGCGGATTTCCTCGGCCAGTTCTTCGGAAGTGGTGCCGGGGATGATGCGGAAATTGATCGTCGCCTCCGCCGAGCCGGGGATCACGTTGCCGCGAAATCCGCCCTGAAGGATCACGGGCGCGATGGTGTTGCGCATGATGGCGTGGAGCAGCGTGTCTTCGCTAACGAACTTGTCGGCGCGCGCGACTTTCTCGGGATCGTCGGAGAGGAGGTCGCGGAAGTGCGACTTCGCGGGCTCGGGCGACACTTCGGCGAGCGTCGCGAAGAATTGCCGGGTTTCGGGCGTCAGCTTGACTTTCGTGTCGTAGGCGCCGAGCTTCGTAAGCGCTCGCGCGAGCGTGTAAATCGCGTTGTCCGGGCGCGGCATCGACGAGTGCGTGGAAGTGCCGCGCGCGATTAGCTTGAGCGACACGGCGCCCTTGTCGGCGGTGGAGATCGAGACGTAGGAGGTCTGGCCGTCCTTGCCCTTGATGATCCAGCCGCCCTCGTTGAGCGAAAACTCGCAATCGATCTTGTCCCAGGCGGTGCGGGCGAGCCAGGCGGTGTTGTAGAGTCCGCCTTCTTCGTCCGACTCGGAGAGAAAAATCACGTCGCGGTCGAGCTTCACTTTGTTCGCCGCGAGATCGAGAACCGCCTGCGCGAAGACGGCGAGACCGCCCTTGAAATCGATCGCGCCGCGCCCGATCACGTAGCCGTTCTTCACGACGCCCGCGAACGGATCGACGGTCCATTTCTCGCGCTCGACTCCAACGACGTCGGCGTGCGCTGCGAGCAGCACCGGACGCTTCGATCCATTGCCGCGCAGTCTCGCGACGAAGTGGGACTTGCCGGGCGCGGGAGTCGGTACGATGTCCACTTCGAAGCCGGCGGCCAGAAATCGCGGCTTGAGGAACTGCGCGAGCTTGTCCTCGTTGCCGGGCGGGTTCGAAGTATCGATGCGGATTAACTCGGTGAGCAGTCTCGCCACGGGCGGCAAGTCTTGCGCGAGAAGCGGAAAGGCGATCAGTACGAGAGCCAGTCTCATTTGTTAACGATGATACGCGTGTTAGAATCGCGTGCCATGAAGCATTCGCTCGCGCTGGGGTTGATTTTCGTGGGTGCCGCGTTCGCGCAGGAGGACGACCGTCCGGCCGCGTCCGCCGCCAAACCCGCGACACCGCCGCCCTACGATCAGGCTCGGCCGTTGGTCGTCACGAAGTACGGCATCGTCGCGGCGTCGAATTATCTGGCGTCGAGCGCGGGCGCGAAAGTCCTCGAAATGGGGGGCAACGCCATCGACGCGGCCATCGCCGCGAACGCCATGACCGGCCTGACGCAGCCGTATGTCAACGGCATGGGCGGCGATCTGTTCGCCATCGTGTACGAAGCGAAAACGGGCAAGGTCTACGGACTTAATTCGTCGGGCTGGACCCCGAAGGCGCTGACGCCCGGCTGGTTGCGCGAGAAGGGCGTGACGAAGATCGACTCGATCGGCGTGCACTCGATTACGGTGCCGGGCTGCGTCGCCGGATGGGAGGCGCTGCGCAAGAAGTTCGGCAAGCTGACCCTGCGCGAGATTCTGTCGCCCGCCGTGTTCTACGCCGAGGAAGGTTATGCGTTGTCGCTGCGCGGATCGCGCTCCATCGTCAACACACGGTTGCTGAAGCAGCCGGGCTTTAAGGAGACGTACACGTACGCGGGCGAGAAGCCGAACGCGGGCGATCTGTTCAAGAATCCGGCGCTGGGCGAATCGCTGAGGATGATCGCCAACAAGGGCCGCGACGGATTTTACAAGGGCAAGCTGGCCGAGACGATGGTGAAGTTTCTGAAAGAGCAAGGCGGCGCGCACACGCTGGCCGACTTCGAGGAGTTCGAGCCGGAGTGGGTGGAGCCGATCTCGACGACGTATCGCGGCTGGAAGGTATACGAATTGCCCCCGAACGGGCAGGGGATCGCGGCGCTCGCCATGCTCAACATCATGGAGCGCTTCCCGATCGCCGATTACGGCCACAACTCCGCCGTCGCGCTGCACGCGATGATCGAGGCGAAAAAACTGGCTTACGCGGATATGGCGAAGTATGTCGGCGATCCGCGCTTCGGCCCCGTGCCGGTGAACGAGATGCTGTCGAAGGAACTGGCGGAGAAGCGGTCGGCGCTGATCCGTATGGACAAAGCGTCATGCAACGTGATGCCGTCGGAAATCAGCCAAGTGCTGAACCGAAGCGGCAAGTCGACGATCTACCTTTCGGCGATCGACAAGGAGGGCAACATCGTGTCCTTCATTCAGTCGAACTACGCGGGCTTCGGCACGGGCATGGTGGCGCCGGGGGCGGGATTCTCGTTCCACAATCGCGGCGCGGGATTCGACTTGACGCCGGGCAAGCCGAACTCGCTCGAGGGCCGCAAGCGCCCGCTGCATACGATCATTCCGGCGTTTATGGAGAAGGACGACCTCAAGATCGGCTTCGGCATTATGGGCGGCTGGAACCAGTCGCAGGCGCACGCGCAGTTCGTTTCGAACGTCGTCGATTTCGGAATGAACGTACAGCAGGCGATCGAAGCTCCGCGCTTCAATAAGCTGACGTTCGAGGGCTGCGACGCGAACGTCGAGGGGCGAATTCCGGAGGCGACGCGGCTCGAATTGCAGCGGCGGGGGCACGTGTTAACGGTCCAGCCGAACTATTCGAGCACGATGGGCTTCGGCAGCGCCGTGGTTCGCGATACGAAGCGGCAGGTAAACTTCTCGGGCACCGATCCGCGGGTGGACGGCGCGGCGGTTCCGGAGCAACCGGCGTTCACGCGGCGGTAGCGCTATCCTACGCCGTATATGAACCGGCGTAGCTTCCTCGTTTCCTCGCTCGCGGCGGCGGTCCCCCTACGCGCCGACACGAACGACATCGCCCGCCTAAGCTTGGCCGAAGCGGCGGCGAAATTGCGCGCGAAATCGCTAACTCCTATTCAGCTAGTAGAAGCTTGTCTGTCGCAGATCGATACGTATAACTCGAAAGTCAACGCGTTCATCACCGTTACTCGCGCGCAGGCGCTCGCCGACGCGAAGCGGCTCGCCGGGGAAACGGCGCGCGGGCCGCTGCATGGAATTCCGGTCGCGCTAAAGGACAACGTCGATACGGCGGGCGTGCGCACGACGGCGGCGAGCGCGGTGTTCGACAATCGCATCCCGGACGAGGACGCGGAGGTGACGCGGCGATTGAAGGCGGCGGGCGCGATCGTGATCGGCAAAACGAATCTGCACGAGTTCGCCAACGGCGGCACGAGCGTGGTGAGCTATTTCGGACCGGTGCGCAATCCTTGGGCGCTCGACCGGCATCCCGGCGGTTCGTCGGGCGGCTCCGGCGCGGCGGTGGCGATGGATATGGCCTATGGCGCGCTCGGCACCGACACCGGAGGCTCGATCCGCACTCCCGCTTCGTTGTGCGGCATCGTCGGCTTGAAGCCGACGCATGGGTTGGTTTCGATTCGCGGCATTGTACCGCTAGTCTGGACGCTGGATCACTGTGGGCCGATGACGCGCACCGTCGAGGATTCGGCGATGCTGCTACAGGCGCTCGCCGGGTACGACAAGGGCGATCTGCATTCGATCGAGCGGCCGATTCCGAACTACGTAGCGGAGATGAAGAAGCCGGTGAGCGAACTGCGGCTGGGCGTTCTGCGCGTTCCGTTTTTCGATCACGTGGAACCGGACGCGGCGAAGCCGATCGAGGACGCGGTGGCGCTGCTCGCGAAGATGACAAAGAGCCAGAAAGACGCGGTGCTGCCGGATACTCGTGGCGCGTCGCTCGGCGGCGAGATGTACGCCTACCACGAGGACTTGTACAAGACCTCGTCGGGGCGCTACCAGATTCAAGTGCGGCGCGGGCTGGCGCGGGGCGGGGAAGCGAAGGCGTTCGAGTACGTCAAGGGCTGGCGGAGGCTGATGACGCTGCGGCGGACCATCGGCGACTGGTTCGATCAACAAGGCGTCGACTTGCTCGTTCTGCCCACGATGCGGCGCGCGCCGCGCGCGGTGGATGAAGCGATCAAGCTCGCCGAAAGCGAGAAGCCGCGCAATCCCGAACTCGCCAATACCAGCGAGTTCAACGTGCTGGGCATTCCCGCGATTACGGTGCCGTGCGGCTTCAACGCGAAGGGCATTCCGATCGGGATCATGATCGTGGGGAGGCCTTGGGACGAAGGTCGAGTGCTGGCCTTGGCGCACCAATTCGAGCGCGCGACGGAGTGGCACAAGGCGAAGCCGCCGCTGAAGCCCGACACTCCGGTGCCCGCGCTAAAGGTGGATTCGGCGGACTAGTTACTTCTTGAAAAACAGCGAAAGCGCCATCGCGAATCCGATCGCGATCACGATACGTCGAACCGTTGTGCGCCCGAGCTTGCGCGCAAGCCCCGCGCCGCCGTAACCGCCCACCACCGCGCCGAGGATCATAACGATGGCGAACGGCCAATCGATCATCCGGGCGAAGACGAAATACGCCGCGGCCACTCCGTTGATCGCGGTGGCGTAAAGATTCTTCCAGCCGTTCATCTGGTGGATGTCGGTGAGTCCGAGGATCCCCAACGCGGCGAGCATCAGGATGCCGATACCCGCGCCGAAGTAGCCGCCGTAGAGCCCCACAACGAACTGGAATGCGCCCGCCGCCACCGCCGAGTGCGTGGCGGGCAACAGCTTCTGCACCTGTTGCTGCGCCATGAAGAGCAGCGTCGCGAACAGAATTAGAAACGGCACCAGGCGATCGAACGTCGCGACCGGAGTGACGCGCAGCAGCAGCGCGCCCGCGATCGCGCCGAGAAGACTGGGAATCAGCAGCCAGCGCAGGCGCGGGTCCGATCCGCGTAGCTCGCGCCGATAGCCCCAGGCGCTGGCGAGCGAGCCCGGTCCCAGGGCGACGCTGTTGGTAGCGCTCGAAACGGTGGAAGGCACGCCTAGCCAGACGAGCACGGGAAACGTCACCAGCGTTCCGCCGCCCGCGACCGCGTTGATCGCCCCGGCGGCGATGGCGGCGAGGAATGCTATTACAGCCTGAGTCGGGTCGAGCAACTCACCATGCTGCCACGGAGCCGTCTTCGTGGAAGACGCGCGCCATCGGTTTCGTCCCTTGGAACGGGTACTTTTTGAGTTGCGCCTCGGTGAGGTCGAAGCCGAGTCCCGGTTTCGAAGGCAAGGGGAACTTGCCGTTTACCATCCGCATCGCGGGGAAGCCGAACCACTCTTCCCAAATTTTTTCCTTCTCGCCCGCGACGACTCCCGAGCAAATCTCCTGCACCAGAAAATTCGGCATCGCCGAATCGACGTGCACCGTCGCCAGCGCTCCGATGGGACCTTCGCAGGCGTGCGGCGCGATCTTGACGCCCGAAGGCTCCGCCATGGCGGCGACCTTCCACAGCGCCGTGATGCCGCCGACGTGATTGATGTCGGTCTGGATGATGTCCACCACGCCCATCTCGATCAACTCGCGGCAGGAGTAGCTGGCGACCAACCGCTCGCCCGTCGCGATCGGCGTCGTCGAGCGCGAGGATATCTTGCGCATGGCGGCAACGTTCTCGGGCGGACAAGGCTCCTCGACGAACAGCAGATTCAGCGGCTCCACTTCCTTGACGAGAATCGAGGCGACGGCGGGCGACGTCTTCGCGTGGAAGTCGATGCCGATATCGATCTCGGGTCCGAGGTTCTCGCGCAAGGTGCGCATCTGGTTCACCGCGCGATTGATCTTCTCGCGCGTCTCGATCCACTCGTAGTAGCCCGGAATGCCCGATTTGACACACGTCACGCCGAGTTCCTTGGCTTTGGCACGTACCTCGCGCATCTCCGCCGGATTCGACGCGCGCACGTGATAGTAGCCGCGCACGCCTTCGGGATCGTACGGCCCGCCGAGTAGTTTGTATACCGGCATCCCGAGCAGCTTGCCGCGAATGTCCCAAAGCGCCTGATCGATGGCCGCCATCGCGGAACCGATCACCGGGCCCGCGCGATAGAAACTGTGCACGTACATCGATTGCCAGTGATGCTCGACGAGCATCGGGTCCGCGCCGATCAGGAGTTCCTTAAAGTCTTCGATGCAGGCCAGCACGGCGGCGGCCTTGCCTTCGAGCGTGCCTTCGCCCCATCCGACGACGCCCTGATTGGTTTCGAGCTTCACGAAGCAATACGGACGGTCGAGCGCTTCCTTGATCGGTAGCGTGACGCCGAACACTTTCACGCCCGTGATGCGCACTTTCGTGCCGACCGGTTGCAGCGCGACCGCGCCGAGCGGACCGGACTCCTGTGCGGCCTGCGGCATCAGCGCGCACCCGCATCCCACCGATAGAAAATCGCGGCGTTGCAGGTTCAACGGTTCCATTACGCCATCCTCCGCAGCGCGCTTTCGTTCACTTCGACGCCGAGCCCGGGTTTGGTGGGCAGGCTCATGAATCCGTCCTTCACACGTTCGAGATCCGCCCCGACGAGCTCCGTGCGAGCGGCGTCGGCGAGCGGTACTTGTTGGATGAAAAAGTTCGGCAGACTGGCGGCCAAATGCAGCGCCGCCGCCGTCGCGATCGGGCCACCCGAATGATACGGGGCCACCGCGATGTAGTAGGTCTCGGCGAGCGCCGCCGCTTTGCGGATCGTCGAGATGCCGTGCCGCGAGATGTCGAGCCGCACCACATCAATCACTTGCTCGCGCAACATGTTTTGCACTTCCGAGAGATTCGTCACCCCGCGTCCCCAACCGAGCGGCGTCACCGATTCGGCGGCGATCTTCTTGATGGCGCCGAGATTGGCGGGTGGGCACGGCTCCTCGAGCCATAGCGGCAGATTTTTTTCGAGCGCCGCCGCAAGCGACGAAGCTTGCCCGGCGGAAAGTTTGCGGTCCGGATCGACGACGAAGTCGAGGCCGTCGCGCGGCGTGTACGTTCCCGGGACGACGAACGCGCGATGTCCGGCGGCGAGCGCTTTGTCGGACCAGGCGGTGAGCGCGCGCACTTTGTTGCGCGTGGGGCCGCCGAGCAGTTGATACACCGGCGCTTTGGCGGCCTTGCCGCAGATATCGAGCATCGCCATGTTGACGGCCGCGCCGACCGGGCCGTGCAATTGCGTACGGGCCCACTCGTAGCGGGACGCGTCTTGGCCCACGACCGTCTTGGTCGCGGCGGCGATGGCGGCGGGCGTCGCGGGCAGGCACTCGCCCCAACCCACCGCGCCGTCGCGCGTCGTGAGCTTCACCGCGGTGAAGTTCGATTTCGAAAACGCTTCGAGTTTCTCGATGGTCATTCTGTCCTCTAGAAAGCGAACCGCAGCGCGAACTGCATTTGCCGGTTCGCGCGCTGGGTGGATGAGATGGTTCCCGCCGTCGCCACGCCGATCTGGCCGGCCGGCAATCCGAACTGCGGATGGTTGAACGCGTTGAAAAACTCCGCGCGGAATTGCAGACTCTTCGATTCGGTGAACGAGAATTTCTTCGCCGCCGAAAGGTCGAAGTTCGCGATGCCCGGGCCACGCAGCGTGTTGCGCCCCAGCGTTCCCCAGGTTAACGAGGGCGGAGTGGTGAACGCCGCCGGGTTGAACCACCGATTGATGGTCGGATTGTCGAGGTTCGGCGACACGCCGTCCACCGGATTGGCGCGGCTGCCCGAACCGGTGTTCGACGGCGATCCCGCCACCGTCACGGTAAACGGTAATCCGCTTTGCAGCACCATCAGCCCGCCGACCTCCCAGCCGCTCACGATAAAACGCGCGGGCGACGTAATGTTTTTGCCGAACGGCAATTGATACGAAGTCGCGATGTTGACGCGATGGCGCATGTCGGAGTTCGAACTCGACCAATCGGCGCGGCGGTTGCGCGGATCTTGCGGGATCGGGCCGTTCGCGCCGCCGTCGCCGCCCACATTGTCGAGCCCGTGCGACCACGTCCAGTTGCCGAGCAGGTACAACCCCTTCGAATAGCGCTTCTCGAACGACGCCTGCATCGAGGCGTAAGCCGAGTTGGCCGAGCTTTCGAGCCAAGCGATTCCGGTCACGCCGGGCAGCGTTCGAAAGTAAGGCCGCCGCGGATCGATCGCGCCCGCGCCGGGATCGGGCTGATTGATGTTGCGCGCCCAACTTAGCAACGCGCCCGTCGATCCCACGAACCCGAGCGTCATTACCATGTCCTTGCCCAGTTCGCGTTGCGCGCTGATATTGAACTGCTGCATCTGGCCGTTGCGAAAATTCGGCGTCACCGCGCGCAGGGCGTAGAGCGTCGGCGTGCGGGTGAGATCGGGCACGGCGGTCGAAGTGGGGAACCCGTTCGAGGCGAGCGTGGCCGGAATGTCGTTGCCGCTGAACGGTTGATTGATCACGAAGCCGAACGGAGGCTGCCGGAACTGCCGGATGTTGGTCGCGTTATTGCCCTGCGGTTCGTAGAACAGGCCGTAGCCGCCGCGCAGCACGGTCTTCTTATTCACCTGATAGGCGAAGCTCACGCGGGGTCCCCAAGCTTTCCAATCGGTGTTTATGTTGCCCGTGCGCGACACCCCGTCTTTGTTGGCGATAAGCTGCTTGCCCGAAGCCGGATCGAAGTTCACCCACTGGTCTTGCTTCTCGACGAACGGCGTATTGACCTCGTAGTGCAATCCGAGATTCACGGTGAGTTTCGAGTTCACGCGCCACTCGTCGCGGAAATAGAAGTTCAATTCGTTGGTGTTCAGCGTCGCGGAACCGTTGACGAACACGTCGCGCCGCAGCGCGATGGGCGCTCCCACGAACATCGACGCCACCGTGTCGCCGGTGCCGCCCGGCGATGCCGGGTTGCGTGTGTACGCGGGATCGAAGTTCCACCGGCCGAAGGCGCTTTCGCCGGGAGGCGACGCGGTCTCGCCCGTCGTGCGGAACCGCAGATCGACGCCGTATTTCAAGTTGTGCGCGCCTTTCAGCGTCGAGAAGTTGGCGATCCACTCGTGCATCTTCTGATCGCGAATTAAGGGCGTGGATCGCGCGTTGCCAAGCCCCGCGTAGCCGGTGGTGCCGACGATCGGCGCGGAAGGCTGGAACGGGTCGTTGGTCGAGCGGCCCGGGATGCGCGACCACAGCGGGTTGCTCAGCGTGGTCGGCAGCAGCGCCATGTTGAATTGCGTATAGCCGAAGCGGAAGTCGCCCACGGTGGAGGACGTGAAACTGCGCGTCCACGATCCGACGATATTCTTGCCCGTCACGTCGTTGTCGCCCGCGAAGCTCGCTTCGTTGCCGCCGATGTTCTTGTCGAACGTGTCGGGCATCACGATGATGCTCTTGTCGATCGAATAGCGGAAAAACAGCGTGTCTTTCGCCGTCAACTGATGATCGACGCGGCCGTCGGCGCGGTGCAGGCTGGAGCGCTTTACCGGATTGGCGACGAAGTTATTGACCAAGCCCGCGCGCTGCGGGTCGGGCCACATTTGCGCTAGTCCCGATCCGATCGCGTCCCAGCGGCTACGCGGAATCTGATCGTTCGGGAACCGGTCGCGGATCGCCGCGCCGCCCGCGGGATTCGGACGCGTGGTGAACGGATCGTAAACGCCGTTGGCGACGACGCCCCGGAAGTCGCCTTGCTTCATCGCGGCGGTGGGCACGGTCACCAACTGGCTGTCGCCGAACACTTCGCGATAGGCCTCGTAGTTCGCGAAGAAGAACGTGCGGTTCTTGCGGATCGGCCCGCCCAGCGAGCCTCCGAATTGGTTCAACTTGAACGGCGGCTTCGGAGCGTCGGGTCGCGCGAAGAAATTGCGCGCGTCGAAACGCTCGTTACGCAGAAACTCGAACAGCGAGCCGTGAAACTCGTTGCCGCCCGACTTCGACGTGATCACCACCACCGCGCCCGCCGAGCGCCCATACTCCGCGCCCGCGTTGTTCGTGAGCACCTTAAATTCCTGGATCCCCTCGACGGCGGGCCGCACGATGAAGGTCTGCGAAATCATCTCCGTGTTGTCGATGCCGTCGATCAGCACTTGGTTCGACGTGCTGCGCGCGCCGTTGGCCGCGATCGCGGTGCCGCCGGGGCGCAGTTCGTCGGGCCGCCGCCCCGAATTGATCGTGTTGGGCTGCGCGTAATCGAGCCCGGTGACGCCCGGCGCGATGATCGCCAGTTGCACGAAGTTCCGCCCGTTTAGTGGCAGCGATTCGACCGCCTCGCGCGAGATCACTTGGCCGACGCTCGCGTTCTCGGTTTGTAGTAGCGGAATCGAGCCGCTGACTTCGATGGTCTGCTCGACCGCGCCGACTTCCATCGCGATGTCGAGACGCGCGGCCTGGCTCACCTGCAGCACGGTATTGCGAAAGACGACGTTGCGGAACCCCGCCTTCGACGCTTGCACGGTGTAGCTACCGGGAATCAGGTTGACGGCGCTGTACGCGCCGCTCTCGTCGGTGGTCAGCCGGACGGCGGCGTTCGTGGCTTCGTTCGTGACCACTACCTCGACGCCCCCCATCGCGGCGCCGGAGCGGTCCGTAATGTTGCCGACGAGAGAAGCGCGTTCGACTTGCGCGAGCAGCGACGCGGCGAGGAGCGGGACGACCGGGACCCATTTCATGGCTCACAGGTGTATCACGAAATCCGGTCCGTGCGGTGATACGCTTCCGAACATGCTCGCGATCCTGGCGCTGCTCGCGCAATCTTCGCCCGCCGACATCGAAGCGGGGAAGGCGACGTTTCGCATCTACTGTTCGCCTTGCCACGGACGCAACGCGGAGGGCGGTCCGCGCGGTCCCGACCTGACTTTGCGCGGCGAACGCGACCCCGCCCAAGCGATCGCCGACGGCATCCCCGGTTCCGAGATGCGCGCCTACCGCTCGACCTTTTCGACCGACAATATCGAGCGTTTGGTGAACTACATCCGTTCCCGCGAGCGTGCGCCGGAAACGGTGTCGGGTAGCGCCGCCAGCGGGGAGAAAATCTTTTGGGGCAAAGGAGGCTGTGGCGCCTGCCACCGCGTCGGCGACCGCGGAGGAGCGTTCGGACCGGATCTGACGCGCATCGGGCGGGCCCGCGGACTCGCGAGCCTGCGCGAATCCACCGTAAATCCGGACGCCGACATTCCGGGCGGTTACCGCGGCGTATCGGTCGTGACTCGCGACGGGAAAACGATCCGCGGCCGCGAACTCGGCTACGACGCGTTCTCCGTGCGGCTCGCCGATGCGGGCGGCGCTTACCATTCGTTTCTGCGCGACGAGGTGGAACGCGTGACGATCGAGAAACGGTCGCTCATGCCGCCTTTTCGCGGCTCGCCCGCCGAGTTGAACGACTTGCTCGCTTACCTGACCTCGTTGAAAGGAGACTCGCGATGACCGCGATGGTGTGGCTCGCCTTGCTGGCGCAAGATACCGAGTGGCTCGACTACGGCGGCGGTCCGCACGCGCGCCGGTTTAGCGAACTCGCGGAGATTAACGCCGCGAACGTCGCTAAGCTCGCGCCGAAGTGGATGTACCAGACCGGCGTGGGCGGAAAGTTCGAGACGGTGCCGCTGGTCACGCGCGGGCGCATGTTCCTCACCGGCCCGTCGAACCACGCCTGGGCGCTCGATTTACTCACCGGCCGGCCGCTGTGGCATATCAATCCCGGAATGCCCGAGGGGATCAACGCCTGCTGCGGACCGATGAACCGGGGTTTCGCGTTGCATCGTTCGGCGTCGGGCGAGCGGTTGTTCAAGGTGACCTTCGAGGGCGACTTGATCGCCTACGATCTCTCCACCGGCAAGCCCGTTTGGAAAAAGACGCTGGCCGATTTCAAGAAAGGCTACAGCGCCACGGGCGCTCCGTTGGTCGTGAAGAACATGGTGCTCACCGGGATCGCCGGAGCGGAGTTCGGCACGCGCGGGTTCGTCGACGCCTACGACGTGGCAACCGGCGAACGCAAGTGGCGATTCTGGACCGTCCCCACCTACGACGAACCCGGCGGCAAAACTTGGCCGAAGGATTTTCACGAGCGCGGCGGCGGCTCGACATGGGTCACCGGGACTTACGATCCCGAATTGAACTTGATCTATTGGGGCACCGGCAATCCCGGACCCGACATGGATGGCGACGTCCGCCCCGGCGATAACTTATACACGTGCGCGGTGGTGGCGCTCGACGCCGATACCGGAAAACTGCGCTGGCACTACCAATTCACGCCGCACGATGTGCACGATTGGGACGCGGTGGGCGATCCGACGCTCGCCGACATCGTGGTGAAAGGCGCGCCGGTGAAGGCGCTGCTGTTCCCGAATCGCAACGGCTTCTACTACACGCTCGACCGGACGAACGGCAAGCTGATCGCCGCGAAGGCGTTCACGAAAGTCAGTTGGGCGACCGAGATCAAGGCCGACGGCAAACCCGCGCTGGTCGCCGGTCAGGAACCTTCGGACGACGGCGTGAAAAGTTGTCCGGGGCTGGGCGGCGGGCACAACTGGTGGGCGACCTCCTACTCACCGCAGAGCAAGTTGCATTACTTCGGCTCGATCGACGGCTGCCAGATTTACTTCAAGACGGAACAGCCGTTCGTCGAGGGGGCGTGGTATCAAGCCTCGACCACGGCGGCGATTCCGGCCGAGCCTTCGACGGCGTCCCTGGTCGCGGTCGATCCGGTAACCGCCACCAGTAAGTGGCGCGTCGAACTGGCTAAATCGCCGTCGGGGGGAATCCTCTCGACCGCCGGAGGGTTGGTCTTCTACGGCGATCAGGACGGCTGGCTCGCGGCGTACGACGCGGCGACCGGCGCGGTGCTGTGGCGATTCCAGACCGGCGGTTCGATCGCCGCTCCGCCCGTCAGCTATCGTTTCCGGGGCAAGCAATACATCGCGCTCGTCGCGGGCGGCGCGGTGATCGCGTTCGGATTGCCGTAACCGCTACATCGCCGCGAGAATCGCGTCCGTCATCTGCGTCGTCGAGAGCGTGCCCCCGATATCGCGCGTCGCCACCCGATCGTCGGCGAGCGCGTGCCGCACCGCCTCCCGAATCTTGAATCCGCCCTCGGCGACGCCCAGCCAGTCGAGCATCATCGCCACCGAAAGGATCGTCGCCACCGGGTTCGCGATCCCTTGTCCCGCGATCGATGGAGCGGTGCCGTGCGAAGGCTGAAACACCGCGTGCTTTTCGCCGATGTCCGCGCTGGGAGCCATGCCCATGCCGCCCACCAGCCCCGCCGCGAGGTCCGACAAGATGTCGCCGAACATGTTCTCCGTCACGAGCACGTCGAAGTGTCGAGGCGTTTGCAATAGAAACAACGACGCCGCGTCTACGTACACCCGATCCGTGCGCGCGATGCCGAACTCGTTCTTGTGAATCTCGTCGAAGATCGAGCGGAAGTACGCCATCGTCGGCAGCACGTTCGCCTTGTCGACCAGCGTTACGAAGTTGCGCCGCTTCGCCGCCCACTGGAACGCCGCGCGAATAATCCGTTCCGCGCCGCGCCGTGTAATCCGCAGCGTGTCCTCCACCTGCGACGCCCCGAGCGGATAACTGTTCTTCCGCGACGCGAAAAGCCCCTCGCAATTTTCGCGAAAAATCACGAAATCGATGTCGCCCGCCGCGTAACTCTTCAAGGGCGTGTGCGCGGCGTTGTAGAGAAAGATCGGCCGCACGCCCGCGTACAAATCGAGAATTTCGCGGATGTCGATCTGGGGCACCATCTCCGTGCCGTCCGGCCAACGGACGTTGGGCAGTCCCATCGCGCCCAGCAAAATCGCGTCTGCCGCGCGACAGGCGTCTACCGTCGCAGGGGGCAGGGGATCGCCGTTGCGCAAGTATTCGCCCGCCCCGCACGGCGCTTCCCGAACGTCGAACCGCACGCCGCCGAGACTCTTCTCGACGACGTGCAAAACCCGCAAGCCTTCGGCGACCACCTCCGGGCCGATCCCGTCGCCGGGCAGCGAAACGATTGTAAAAGTTTTCAAGCTTCGCGATTATATCGGGCGCGCGTCATGAAGAACGCTTCATTTTAATTTCCCTTGCAATTGTCCGCGATTCGTGATTAAACCAATACCGATCTCGCGGTTCCAGGTCGTTAAGGGGAGGGTTGTGTGCTCAAAAAACTGGTTGGCTTCGCCGCTTTTCTGCCGTTAATTCACGCGCAGATCGGCACTTCGACGATTACCGGCCGCGTCGCGGATTCGTCGGGCGCGGTTGTGCCCAACGTGGCGGTCGTCGTGGTGCAAAAAGCCACCAACTTCACGTTCCCGGTTACGACCAACGACGAGGGGATCTACCGCGTGCCCGCGCTGCAGCCTGGCGCCTACCGCGTGACGTTCGAAGCGGCGGGTTTCAAGAAGGCCCTTCGCGACGACGTGGACTTACGCACGGGCGACACGCTGGCCGTCGACATGACCATGCAGGTTGGGCAAGTCTCCGAGCAGATTGAGGTAAGCGGCGCGACGGCGCTGCTTGAAACGGAAACGTCGGCCACCGGCACCGTCGTTTCCGGCGACACGCTCTACGAGATGCCGCTCTACCAGCGCTACGTCAACTCGACCCTTAATCTCGTCCCCGGCATGCAGACCGGCGGCTACGCCTACGGCGGCTCGCTCGGCGCATATCACCTGGCCGGGCAGCGCGCGGGCGCGATCGGCATCTTCGAGGATGGCGTCAACGGCAACGATCAGGCGGGCGGCACGGAAACGATCAAGCCGCTGCAGAACTCGGTGGCCGAAGTGAAAGTGCTCACCACCGTGCCTCCGGCCGAGTACGGGCACTCGGCCGGCGGCGTCATCAGCGTCGTGAAGAAATCGGGCACCAACGAGTTCCACGGCATGGGCTCCTGGTACGGGCGCACGCGGCGCATGCAGCACCGGCTGTTTTTCGATCGCGACCGCACCTCCACGCCGACCCCCACCAATCCCAACGGCCTGATGAATTTCTTCATGATGCCCGACGGCAACGTCGGCGGACCCATCGTCAAAAACAAAACGTTTTTCTTCATCGGTTACCAACGCCTGCACGAAAAGAAAATCGCGCAAGTGGACGCGACGACGCCCACGGCGGCGATGAAGGCGGGCGACTTTAACTTCCCCGGCATCGCGAACTCGAATCAGATTTTCGACCCCTCCACCACGCGCCGCATGGCCGACGGAAGCTGGGCGCGCGATCCGTTTCCGGGCAATCGCATTCCCGTGAACCGCTTCGACCCGGTCGCGCAGAAGATGTTGCAGTTCGATCCGTGGGTCGCGCCCAATCGCGCCGGAACCTACAACACGCTCGGCCCGAACGGCAACCTCCTCGCCAACGAACTGGCGCTCGTCTTCTTCGACGATTGGAATCTGCGCATGGATCACCAGTTCAATACGGCCTGGAAACTCTATGGCAGCGTCACCGAGAATCGCCAGTCGGGCTACGGCCGCCCGATCAACATTCGCGGCGACCGTCTGGAGTTCGACCACTCGCAAGGACGCCTCGCTCCCTTCCATGCCCGCAACATTTCGTCGGGCGCTACCTGGGTGGCCTCGCCCTCGCTGGTCACGGATTTCCGGGGTGGGTACTATCGCCGCCACAACCGAACCAGTCCCTTCTCGCAAGGCGGAAACTGGGCGTCGCAACTCGGCATCCCAAACATTACCTCCGACCTGATGCCCGGCTTCGGCAACAACGGCGCGCGCTACACGGCGGAGGGTATCTACGGTATCTACGGCAACCTGAACGCCGACCGCCAAGTGAACGAAACGCTCTCCTTCCGCAGCGACACCACGTTCATCCGCGGCACGCACGCCTTCAAGTTCGGTTACGAGGTATTGCGCTACCGCTTGAACAACGCCGTGCAGTCTCGGCCCACGCAGTTCTTCTTCGACGGCGTGACGGCGGGCCTGCAGCCGAACGGCGTCGCGATTCCCAACACCGGAAATACGTTCGCCGGCTTCCTCACCGGCTACGTCCGGCAGGCGCTTTATCAAACCGATCTGACGAGTTGGCTGCCGCGTTCCTACATCAACAGCTTCTATTTCCAGGACGACTGGAAGGTTACGCCGACCCTCACCCTGAATCTCGGCGTCCGTTACTCGATCGAGAGTCCGTTCAACACGAAGTACGGGTTGATGAGCAATTTCAACCCCACCGGAACGGACCCCGTCACCGGCCGTCCGGGTCAGATTGTCCATCCCACGGGCGCGCTCAACGCCCGCGACGGGAATAACTTCAATCCGCGCGTCGGCTTCGCTTGGCATCCGCTCGAGAAATGGGTGTTGCGCGGCGGCTTCGGCTTCTACACCGTGGACGTGAAGTTCCCCGCGACGCGCGGGCAGTTCGACGAATACACCGCCACCGCGAATTTGGAACCCGCTCCCGGCAATCCCACGCCGGTCTTTCAAATCAGCCGCAACCCTACCGCGCCGACGTTTAACATTCGCCAGGACGGATCGAGCCCGTTCGTCGGCGCCAACTTCGGTTCGCGGGGCGTTTCCTGGTGGGACCCGAATCTGCGCAATCCCTACGTGATGAACTTCAATCTCGGCGTGCAGTATGAGTTCGCCCGAAACTGGGTTCTCGACACCAGCTATCAAGGTTCGAGCGGCGTAGGCCTGATCGAGAACTGGCAAGCCAACACGTTCCCCAACGACTTCGGAGCCGGCAACCCCACGTTCCAAAACCAAGTGCTGGCGGCGGCGCAGAACTTCCGGCCCTACTCCGCGTTCGGCGACGTGCGGATGCGCTCCAACTTCGGCCACTCCACGTTCCACTCGGGGACGGTGAAGGTCGAAAAGCGCATGGCCGCCGACGGACTATTGCTCAGCACCTTTTACACGTTCTCGAAGGCGATCAACAGCCAGGACACCGACAACGCGGGCGACGGCCTCGCGCCGATCCAGAATCGGAGTCTCGAAAAAGCGCGCGCCGGTTACGACCGCAACCATCGCTGGATCGCCACCGTCAACTACGAGCTGCCGTTCGGGCAGGGCAAGAAGTTCCTAAACTATAGCGGCTGGAAGAATATCTTCTTCGGCGGCTGGGAGCTTTCCTGGATTCAGACCGTCGAGAGCGGCAATCCGCTCAACTTCAGTTTCGCCAATAGCCCCTACAACTATTGGCCCACGTTCGCCGGTACGCGCCGCCCCGATGTCGTCGGCCAGCCCGTCTACAACTTCGGTCTCTGGAACAACGGCGGGCCGGACCGGTTTACGCAACAAAATCGCCCCGCCGTCATCGACCAGAACGCGGCCTTCGCTTGGCCCGGCGGTTGCGGGCAGGTCACCGCGATTCCCGCCGGAAGCAACCGCGCCAACTGCGACTTCCGCGTCGGCAACGCCGGGCGCAACATCCTCACCGGTCCGCGCTTGGTTTGGGCGCAGGTCTCGGCGCAGAAGAACTTCGTGTTCAAGGAACGCTATCGCGCGCAGTTCCGCTGGGACTTCCAGAACGCGCTCAAGACCTACAACTTCACCGGTCCGACGACCGCCGTCGATTTCCGCAATCCGCAGACGTTCGGTAAACTGCTCGACGATCCGCGCACGGCTTCGCTCGGCGGGCAGCCGCTGATGAATATCACCCTGGCGTTTTTCTTCTAGACACCGCGCACAACGGAGCGGACGCTTGGGGCGTCCGCCCTGTGCTCGGCGCCGCGTTAGTGCGAGGTACCGGTAGGCAGGTCTTTGCGGCCTACCCACTCGGGATTCCCGCCCGCGTGCGAGCGCGGCTCGGTCCGTGCGTGGTGCAGATACTTCTCGAACACGGCGACCACTTGCGGATTCGCCGCCGCCACCTCTTTGGTCTCGGCCAAGTCCGCCTTTAAGTTGTAAAGCTCCAGCGACGCCGCCGGATTCTTGCGGACCGCTTTCCAATCTCCGAACCGCACCGCCGTCTGCCGCTTCTCCGGAGGAATCTCGCGAGTCCGCGCGTCCCAGCCGTTCTGCTCCCAATACAGGAACCGCTCGCGCTTTACGTCGCTCGACCACATCGAGCGTCCGTCGATCCCGCCCGGCGCCGTCGCTCCGCCGATCTCCGCGAACGTCGGCAGCATATCGGCGAAATACACCGGCGTCGCGTCCACCGCGCCCGCCTTCGCTCTACCGGGCCATCGCACGATCATCGGTACGCGCAGTCCGCCCTCGTACACCGAGCCCTTGAAGTCGCGCAGCGGACCGTTGGTCTCGAAAAACTTCTCGTCGCCGTTCGGCAGCTTCGGGCCGCCGTTATCCGACGTGACGAACACGACGGTGTTATCCCGCAGGCCGTACTTGTCGAGCCGCGCCATGAGCGCCCCCAACTCGGCGTCCGCGCGCGTCACCATCGATGCGTAGTTCTTTTGCGATGGCGTCCAAGGTTTCGACGAGTACGGTTTGTCGTCGGGCGGGTGATACAGCCCGTGCGGCAGCGTCGGCGAAGCCAACAGGAAAAACGGTCGCTCGCGATTCTTGTCGATAAACGCCGTCATGCGATCCGCGATCAGATCCGCCGAATAGCGCCCCATCTTGCCGCCGAGATTCTCCGGCATCTCGAACTTCTTCTCGCCGTCGCGCAAATAATGCGGCCAGTAGTTGTGCGCCTGTGTCTGGTGCAGATAGCCGAAGAACTCGTCGAAGCCCTGCCGCGTGGGAGCGCCGCTGGAATCCGCGTCGCCCAGACCCCACTTGCCGAAGTAGCCGGTGGCGTATCCCGCGCTTTTCATGATTTCGGCGACCGTCCAATCCTCGTCGAGCAGCGGTACCGTCTGCGCGTTCGCCCGCACCGGCGCGTGCCCGCCGTGCAGCCCCGACATCAGCACGCTGCGCGACGGCGCGCACACCGCTCCGCCCGCGTAGCAATCGGTGTATCGGGTGCCTTCCTTCGCGAGCGCGTCGGAATACGGAGTCTCGATCTTCTTCTGTCCATAGCAGCCAAGATTCGCGTAGCCCAGATCGTCGTACATGAAGAACACGACGTTCGGTTTGCGGGTCTGCGCCGCCACCGGCGCGGCGGCCAGCGAGGATATAAACTCTCTCCGGTTCATCCGGCTATGCTATCGCCGTTCGGCCTTCAACGCCTCGGCGCGATAGCGCGCGGCCTCGGCGGTCTGCCCTTGCTTGGCGGCGAGCCGCGCGGCGAAACGCAGCATCCCCGCGCGCTCCGCGCCCTTTTCGACCGGTGTCGCCTCGAACGCTTTGGTCACCATTTGCATAGCGCCCGCATTGTCTTTCAAGGCCTCGCGAATCTTCGCGACTAGCAAATATCCTTCGGGGTCCGCTTTCCCCAACTGCAAATCCAGCATCCACTGCGCGGCCTTCTCGGCCTCCTCGATCTTGCCGAGCCCCAGATGCGCTTCGCCCAGCAGCATCCATACTTGCGGATCGTCCGGGATCTTCTTGTTCAACTCCGCCACCGCGGCGAGGGCCTTCGAGAACTCGCGGCGCTCGATCGTCGCTCGAACTTCGGCCTTTCGAGCTTCGAGGTCCGGCAGCGGATGCGTCTTTAGAGGCGCGGTGGCCGGCTGCCCGGACAGAGTCCGGACAGCCAGTACCGCAACGAATAGCCAGCTACGCATGGCCATCCGCCTAAGGCAAGCAGGGCGCGCCCGCTCCGGCGGTGCAGCCCATTTCGCCTGGATCGATGTGACGGCGATTGCGGCCGTCCGGGGCGTTGCCCAGGTAGGGGAACGAGGTCCGGTAAGCCGTATCGTTGACGTTCACGCCGTCGCCCAGCATGTTGTTCACGCCGTTGTTGTTGAACGGCGCGCCCGCGAGGACGCCCGCCACCGCGCGCAGCGAGATGTCGGTGACGTCGTCGAATACGCGGCGGCCGTTCGGGTATCCGGCGGCGTCGCCGCCCAGCAAACCGAGACGGCTAGCCGAACCGATCGGCGTGTGCGCCACGCCGGTGTTCAGCCGGATCATGTCCGCGATGGGACCGCTGGGGGTGCCCGGCGCGGCGATCGGCGGCGCGTAGGTCACCAGCGGAGCCAAATCCAGGCGTGGAGCCGCCGGAATCGGAACTCCGAACACCGCGTTCAACAGCTTGGGCAGCAGCGGATCGAGCAGGAAGCTCGTGAACTGGCTGTCGTTCTTCGGCTGATCCATGCTGAATTTGTTCTTCGAACCGACGCCAATCAGCAGTTCGTTGATCAGCGCGTTGCCCATGCGCTGCACCTGGGACCAGGAGCCGGAACTGGTGGCTTCGAGCGGCGCGCTGCGCACCGTGGTCCGCTGGCGAGAGGTGGTGGCCCACACGCCGATCGTCGCCTTCGGATCGTTAGCCGGAAGCACGCTGCCCGTCGAGGTCAGCATCGAGATCGGCACTTCGATCGCGATCGAGTTCACCGAATAGCCCGACACGAAATCGGGAGTCGTATTCACGGGAGCCGCGTCTTCGGCGGGCGTCAGCACCGCCTTGCGCAGGTTCAGGCTGTCGAAGGCCGCGCCCAGATCGATCCAGAACGCGTCGTCCGTCGTACCGGCAAACGTCTTGACGCCGCCGGGCAGCGAGTACGTGCCCGCCGTGAACAGCGCGTTATAGTCCATCGTCCGCGGACCGGCGTTCCCCGGCACCGCGTACAGAGGACCGCCGTTCGTAATCGGGGTCGAGACTCCGTTCTTGACCATCGTCACCGTATAGCTCTGCCGCTGGCCGAGCCCGGGCGAATCGAAGGTGGTGATCTGCGGCGGTACCAGCGGCGGAATGCCCCCGCCCGCGCCTACGTACACGGTGAATACGCCGGGCAGGCGCTGCTCCGTCGTGAAGCGGAACTGGAACTTAACGTCTTCCACCGCGTCGTGATTGTTATCGACCTTGATCTCGTAAAGAATGTCCTTGTCGAACGGGAAGTACGTGGGGCCGTTACCCGGTTCGAGCAGCGGATCGACGCTCATAATCAAAGTCACGTGCGTTCCGGCGGTGGTGCCGCCGTAGCTCTTGAACGCGTACACGTCCGTGATGTCGGCCTTGTGATCGATCGCCGTGATCGGCGCTTCGCGATGGTTGGCCGCGGACAGGGGCGCGGGTTGCAGCATCAAGAGCGCCGCGCCGGCCGCGACCAGGGATTGAACGGATTTCATGCTTTCCTCCTTCGATACGTAGCGAACGCGAGCGCCATCGCCGAGGCCGCCGTAATCCAGGTGGAAGGCTCGGGCGTCGCGAACTGGTTAGTGGCCGAGGCGAACGAGGCGGTCCCCATGGGTCCGCCGTCCACGCCGAGTTCGGTGATCACGGTGAGAAACGCCGCGGGCCCGAACGTCGTGGCCGAGAACGGGATCGAGTTGAACGAATCGACCAGCGCGATTACCGGCGCGCCGCCCGCGTCGGTCACCGCCGTTACCACGCCGTCGCCGGTGGCGGAGGCGCCGCCCAGCCCGACGCTCGCGTAGGACAGTCCGCCGATCGACGACAGCACGTCGTACTGGAATCGCGAAGCGAGAAAATCGCCCGCGCCCACCGCGACGGTCAACGCGAATTCGAGACCCGTGGGTCCCGTCGGCCCGGCCATCAGCGGATTCACCGTGATGTTGATGGACGGAAGCTCGGTCGCCCCGAACGGGATCGACAGCAGTTGAAAATTCGAAAAGGTCAGCCCTTCGAATTCGCACCCGCCCGCCCCCAAAGCGACGTAGCTATCGAGACTTCCGCTAAGACAAGGCGCCGCCTGCGCGACGGAGCCCAAAAGAACGAACGAACTACAGAGAAGTAACAGTTTCTTCACAGCACCCCCGTTTGCCCGGCAGTTAGTTCCACCAGACACCCAGTCCTACGGAAAACGTCCTAGGCCGGATTGGGATGCACGAAATTTACTAAGGTGCTACGGGCGGCCCGCCCATTCCATCACCGGATCGGGCGCGTATCCCGCCGCGATCTTGAACGAGCGGATGAGTTTGCGTTGGCGAACGTCGACCACGTGCACCGTGTCGATCTCTTCGCTTGCCGCGTACGCCGTCGCCCCGTCGTCCGAAAGGTGTAGCGAGATCGGCATGCCTTCGACGGCCACTCGCGCCACCTCCCGCCGCGACTTCACGTCGGCGAACCCGATCGCCCGCTCCGCCATGAGCGCGTAGACCAGCGTCGATCCGTCCGGCGTCAGCCCGATCCGCACCGGACCCTTGCCCGTCTCGATTTGCGCCGCCACCTTCCGCGCCGCCAGATCGACCACCGAAATCGTGTTCGACTCTCGATTCGTCACGTACGCCTCGCGCCCGTCCGCGCTCACGACGCTGCCCTCGGGCCGTTTCCCCGTTTCGAGATTCGTCACCGCGCCCGTCGCCGTATCGAGCAGCGCCACCGTCCCCGAACCCGAGTTCGACGCCAGCGCCAGCTTCCCGTCCGGCGTGACGCTCACCATGTGCGTAATGCGTCCTACGCCCTCGTAAGTCCGCTCGATCTTGCGATTCTCGATTCGCAGCACGCGGTCCGGCGCTTCGGTCGTGACATACACCGCGCCTTTCGAAAACCAAATCCCATGCGGCCGCCGGAACTCGCCCGTCGACACTTGCGCGACCTTCTTGCGCCTCGCCAGATCGACCGCCGCCACCGAGTTGCCGCCCGCCGAAATATTCTCGATCCGCATCGTGCCGTTCTCGGTGATGTATAGGAACCGCCGGTCGTCGGACAGCGCCATCTCGTGCGGGTTAAGCTTCAGCTTCACCTTCGCCGTCATCCGGCCCTCGGGCGTGTAGAACCCGAGCGAGCTGTCGCCCTTGTGCAGAACCAGCAGTTCAGCCGTTAGCCAAAGGAGAACGGCGCATGACATAGTCGATCGACTCCCGCGGAACCTTAAACTCGCTCATCCCCACGTTGCCCTTGTAGCCCACTTCGGCGATTCCCGCCGCGCTCGTGTAGTAGGCGTCCACCGTCATCCGCCGCGCGAGATCGAAAAATCGAATCCCCGGCGCGAGTTCCGGCGACTCGTTCTTGCGATACGCGATCTTGTCGAGCAGCGCCTTCTGTTCGACCGCCGCCGCCAAATGGAACGGCTTGCCGAGCTTCGCGTTCATCCACGCGATTCCGCCCGTCCACGCGCTCGCGATCGCCGGATTCGCGCTTGCCAGCAGATCGATGAACTCCTTCGCCCCGCCTTTCGACGCGCCCGGCACGATTAGCTCGCACAGCGCCTCGACCGACTTCCATTCGCCCGCCTGGAACACCTTCGGCGAGTACGCGCCGCCCTTCTTGTCCGACGCCGCCATCTGGTGCACGTGCTGCGCCGCGGCCGGTTCGATCCCGCCCAGCGCCGCCGCCAGCGCGACATTGCGCAGCAGATCGCGCCGTCCTAAGTCCTGCGTCCGAAAGTCCCGCGTCTCAGACATTGCCTTTCCTCATTTCCTCCGCCAGATACTCCGCCGTGCGCCACGCCATCGCGCAAATCGTCAGCGTCGGATTCTTATCGGGATTCGACACGAACGGCGCGGCGTCCGCCACAAACACGTTCTTCGCGTCGTGCGCCTGGCAGTACTTGTTCAGCGCCGACTTCTTCGGATCGTTGCCCATCCGCACCGTCCCCAACTCGTGGATGATCGTGCCGCCCACGCTGATCCCGCCGCCTTCGCGCTCCGGATTGCGCAAGCCCATCACGCGCCCGCCCATGGTCTCGATGATCTGGGTGAACGTGTCGTGCATGTGCTTCACCTGTTTGTGCTCGTACTCGGACCAGCGCCAATGAAACCGCGGCACCGGAATGCCGAAGCGATCCGTCACGTTCGGGTCGATATCCATGAAGCTGTGCTCGTTCGGCACCATCTCGCCGCGGCCCGAGAGTCCGACGAAGCAGCCGTACTCCTCGGCGATGTTCTTCTTCAGCGCCGCGCCGTAGCCTTCGTGCCGTCGGCACTGCCCGTGGAAGCTGCCCACCTGCGGCATCCCGAACCCGCCGCCGATCTCGACATGATACCCGCGCGGGAAATCCTTGTTCTTCTTCGCCCACTCCCACCACGGAATGTAGACGTGCATCCCGCCGATGCCGTCCGAATCGTACTTCGGCATCCCGGCGAGCGCGGGAACGTAGCCCTGCAAGCCGTAGCCCACCGAATCCGTCAGGTAGCGCCCCACCACGCCCGACGAGTTCGCGACTCCGTTTGGGTGCGCCGCCGATTTCGAGTTCAAGAGCAGCCTCGCCGATTCGCACGCGCTCGCCGCCAGCACGACGCTCCGGCACTTGATCTGCTTTTCCTCGCGCGTCGCTTTATCGACGTAGCTGACGGCCACCACCTTGCCCGACGCGTCCGTCACCAACTCGCGCGCCATCGCGTTGTTGATCAGCGTCACGCGTCCCGTTTTCATCGCCGGGAAAATCTGCACTTGGCTCGACGAGTAGTTCGACGCCGTAATGCACCCGCGTCCGCATTGCCCGCAGTAGTGGCACGCCGCGCGCCCGTTGTGATTCTTGGTAATGATCGCCATGCGCGACGGAATGCACGGGATCTTGAGTTTCGAGCACGACGCCTGCACCAAACGCTCGTGCGCGCGCGGTTCGGGCGGCTTCTGGAACACGCCGTCCGGCGCGCTGCGAATGCCTTCTTTCGTGCCGGTGACGCCGATGAACGCTTCGGTCTTGTCGTAATACGGCGCGATCTCGTCGTAGGTGATCGGCCAGTCGTCGCCCAACCCGTCCGTCGAGTACGGCTGGAAATCGTAATCGGCGAACCGCAGTGAAATCCGTCCGTAGTGGTTCGTGCGCCCGCCCAAAATGCGCGACCGGAACCAGCGGAAATTCGTGCCCGGCGCGGACGTGTACGGCTCGCCTTCGATTTCCCAGTAACCGTTCGGCGCGAGGAAGTACCCGAACGCGTACTCCTCCTGCCCCGAGTAATTCTTGCCCGTGCCCGCGCCGCGGTGATTCACTTGGTGCGGCCACATGTGCTCTTTAAAGTCTTTCGCGGGGTTTAGTCCCGGACCGGCTTCGAGCAGCGTCACGTTGATCCCGAGATTGGCGAGTACGTGCGTCACCGTACCGCCCCCCGCGCCGGAACCGATCACCAAAACGTCGGCCGTGTCCCGCCGAGGCTGTATCTGCAACATGCCCGAAATTCTATCGCGAGCCGTGGCGTGCGGACGGAAAAAACATTCTAGATAAGGAATGTTTTATACTCGAATTTATGGCGACCAAACGAACGAAGAAAACCGAAGCCGCCCCGAGCCCCGAAGTTAAGCCTGTCGAAAAGACCGCCGCCAGACGCCGCGCTCCGCGTGCGAAAAAAGCCGCGCCCGTAGTCTCGATACCGACCGATCCGATCAGCCTCGCTGCGTTGCGCGACGAGATTACCGCGCTCGCGCACCGCTATTGGATGGAGAACGGCTGCCGTCACGGTCACGCGCACGAAGACTGGTCGCGCGCCGAGTCGACCGTCAAATCCAAGTACGGAATCTAGTTCCGGTACTTGCGCAGCACCGCGAGCAGTTTCCCCTGGATATCGAGATCGGCCAGCGCAACCACGATCGGCTCCATCGACGAGTTCGCGGGTTGCAGCCGTGCGCGCCCGTCCGCTTCCCTGTAGAAGCGCTTCAGCGTCGTTTCCGATCCGCGCACCAGCGCCACCACGATGTCGCCGTCGCGCACCTCGCGCGTGCGCTTGATGAGCACGTAGTCGCCGTTCAGGATGTGGTCCTCGATCATCGAATCGCCGCGGACTTCGAGCGCGTAGGTCTCGGAGTCCCCGGCGAAATCGGCGAATTCGAGCGACGCCTGCCCCGATACCGCCTCCACGGGCGCGCCCGCCGCGATGCGGCCTAGCAGCGGAACCACGGGCATCGCCGGAGGCGGCATCGTCGCCACCGCCCGATCCCCGAACCGCTTCTGCTCTTCGAAAAACCGCGGCGCGATCTCGATCGAGCGCGACTGGTTAAACCCGCGCTTCAGGTAATGCTTCGCCTCCAGCGCCTCGATGTGCTTGTGTACGGTGGCTAGGGACGCGAGCGACAACCCGCCCGCGATCTCCTCGTAACTGGGACTGTAGCCCTTGTCTTGGACGAAGCCCGAAATGAAGTCGAGGACTTCTTTCTGCCTGCGTGTCAACGCCATGCCCTAAGTATGGCGAAGAAAAGGGGAAATTACAAGTGGATTAGTTCCGCCCGCACATCCCCGGCGTCCGGCACATCCCCGCGCCGCAGCCGCCCATCGGAGCCGCCTCTCGCGCGATCCCGTTGCCGCGCGCGGCGAACGTCGAATACCGTTGCGCCAACTTGTCCGACTGGCACGACGGGCACTCCACGGCGTCGTCCGCGCGGCGCACCAGCTTCTCGAACTGGTTCCCGCAACTCTCGCAGGCGTACTCGAAAATCGGCATCTATTTCGCTAGCTCCACACAAATCTTATCAATAGCGGACCGGATTTCCGACGAAGGACCGTTGTTCCCGTTCGCCATGATCGCGAACGCCACCCGGCCGTGCGATTCCGAATCGATGTACCCCGCCAGCGCGCTCACGTGCGTCAGCGCGCCCGTTTTCGCCCGCACGCGCCCGCCCTCCGGCATTGCCTTAAACCGGTTTTCGAGCGTCCCGTCCACGCCCCCCACCGGCAGCGAATCCATCCAAACCTCGCGATGCGGACCCGCGTGCATATGCGCGAGCAACCGCACCGTCGCCGCCGGAGTGGTCAGCGTCAGCCGCGACAGTCCGCTCGCGTCCCGAAAGTCGTAGTCGTCCTTCTCGACGCCGATTTCCGCCAGCAGCTTCCGCAGTTCCTCGATCCCCGCGCGCGCCGTACCTTCGCCCGAAGCCTGAAAGCCCACCTCGCGCAGCAGTAGTTCGGCGTGCAGATTCTGGCTGACTTTGTTCACCACCTGCGCGATCTCGCCCACCGGGCGCGACTTTCGCACCGCCACGACCTCGCCCCGCAACTCGCCCGCGGCGGGTTCGCCCTCCACACGATGCACCACTCGAATTCGCCCGTCGATCTTCACGCCCCGCCGCGTCAGCGCCTCCGCCAGCGCGTGCGCTGCGTACAGCGCCGGATCGTCGATCGCCACCGTTTCGCTGCGTCCCGTGCTGCGAGGCGAAATTCGGCCTAGCAGCCGCAACTGCCCCGGAGCTGTTCGCGCGATATCGAATTGCCGCTCGCCCACTTCCGTTCGGACGCGGTTGTCGATCGCGTAATATTCGAGCGCCGGGTTCTGCGAAACGCGCGCGAGCGCCCCCGCTTCCGCGCCGGGCTTCACCGTAATTTGAATCGCGTTGTCGTTGATCGTCAGCGCGCTCACCGGCGCGCCATACTCCCAAACCGCGTCGTCGATCGACCAGCCGTCGGGGTAGGGAATCCACGGCCACTTCGTATCGTCGCCGACGATATCGCCCGTCACCCGCCGGATGCCTTTCCGCACCGCCATATCGGCGAACTCCTCGATGGCGGCCAGCGGTTCGCCCTTGTTCGGGCCCTTCTCGTAGGGGTACTTGCGCCACGACATCGACGGATCGCCACCCCCGATCAGCCGCAAGTCCCCGTTCGTGTCCCGAACCAGAAGCGTGTCGAAGCGATATTGCGGGCCAAGCCTCGTCAGCGCCAGGGCGGTTGAATACAGCTTGGTATTCGAAGCCGGGACGAAGAATCGGCTCGCGTTCTTTTCGTAAATCGCCTCGCCCGCGTCGAGCCGTTTCGCGAGAATGCCCCAATGCGCTCGCGCCGCCGCCGGAGACCCATCGAGGATCGCGTCGAGGCGCGCCGCCAACTCGCCCGGCGAGGCGGCGATCAAGAGAAGCGGAAGGAGGGAGGGCGTCACTGGGGTAAATTCAGTTTCGCCGCAAACCGCAGAATCAGCAACAGCACAAACACGGTCAGGGTTCCCAAAGCCGGCAGCAGGATCGCCCCGCCGATGCCCGTCGCTCCGGCGATGGCCCCCACCGCCCACGGCGCGAGCAAGCCGCCGGTCAGCGCTACCGAAAACACGCCCTCGAAGTACACCGGGTGGTAGCGGCTGAAGCGTCCGCGCACCAATTCGGTCAACAGCGGGTAGGCGGACGCGAATCCCAGTCCGATGGCGAGCACCGCCGTCACCGCGCCCAACAGATTGTTCGTCAAACCCAGCACCAGGCAGCCGAACAGCGCCGCGCCCGCGCCGGTCAGAAGAATGCGGCGGTGCCGCACGCGGTCGAGCAGCGGTTGCGCGGCGATCCGCCCCAGCGCGAGCGCCGTCCAGTACAACGCCAGTAACCCGACCGCCGTCGTCGGACTCACCCCCAGCCGTTGCACCAGAAACAGGGGCAGCCACGCGGCCACCGACCACTCGTTGCCGAACTGCAGGAACACCACGGCGACGATGGCGATCGCCGCGGGACTGCGGAAGTCCGGCCGTTCTTCCGCCGGGCCCAGCAGCTCCGGCACGCGCGTGATCTCGGGGAAACGGCTCCTGGCGTACCAGACGCCGTAGCCCAGCGCGATCAGGGCAAAGATCGTCATCGGCAACCACAATTGATAGGCTCCGAAACTTCCGGCCACCAGCAGGCTGGCGCTCAAGCTCCCCGCGCCGAACAGAATGCCGCTCAAGTTGACGACCGCCGCCGCCGACCGTTCGTAGGCCGGGGCGATCAATTGAAATAGGCTGGCGTGCAGCAGTCCCAGCGCGACACCCAACCCGCCGAACGCGCCGCGCCGCCACCAGAGAAGATTGGGCAGCGCATCGAAGGCCAGCAGCGCGAATCCCGCCGCCGCCGTAAAGCACCCCGCCATCAGCACGCCCTTCGTGCCGAACTGTCGCAATAGCCCCCGCGCCATCCGTACCGCCGTCCACACGCCCGCGCCCATGAACAGGAAAAACAGGCCGATGCTGGGATACTCGAACAACCGGTGGTAGTCCCAGGCCACCAGGATCGGGCCGGGAAAAGCGAAGATCAGCCCGGACAAAAAGAACCCCGCTAGCGCGCGGCGGGAGGCCGTCGCGGCGAGCGGTGCGGGCCGGGGTCCGGAGAGCACCCGAGCATTGTAACGCTTGTGAACTTAGCCACCGGACTACCTGTTGTAGCGTGCTCCTCGCGACGACCGCAATTAGCGGTAGTGTGTATTCGAAATTTCACTTGACAACTCGGAAACTCGAGATTACGATCAGGTCATCACTGAGAAAGGAGGTGGTCCAGTCAAGATGAATTCCGACTGTAGTTATCATTCGACGCGCAGGACAAAAGCAGAGGTGATCGACTCGTAGTACGCGAACCAAGGGGCTGTACAGCGGTTTCGCGGCAGTGACGAGACGCTTGGTTTGTGGGCTGAATGCCCAGCCAGTCGTAACCCTGTTGTCACGCGTAGAAGGCCGTACCTCCGATAGCTACCACACAAGGCCCGGACGTTGAGGCGTCCGGGCTTTTGTCTTTTCGGCGCGCTGTTGCTATTCTGAAATGGTCATGCAGGCCGGTATTCACCCCGCTTATAACGAAGTCAAGGTCGTCTGCGCGTGCGGCAACACGTTTCAGACCCGATCCACGCACAAGGGCGATCTGCGCCTGGAAATCTGCTCCAACTGCCACCCGTTCTTCACCGGCCGCCAGAAGCTGGTCGATACCGAAGGCCGCGTGGACCGCTTCCAGAAGAAGTTCGCGAAGTCGAAGGAACTACAGGCGAAGCGCAACGCCCCGAAGCCTACGGTTCAGTAGCTCCTACCGCTTCTTCGATTCCCACTCTTTCCGCCGGGCCTCGCGCTCGGCGGCGTAGGTTTCGTACGCGGGAATTTGTCCGGGAGTCAGCAGCCCCCGAATCTTCGACAACTCCGCCTGGTGAATCGCCGTCATATCGGGGCGGTACTTCTCCTTCACCTGGTGATACAGCGTTCGGGACTCGTCGAGAATCTGCTCGAGTTGCGTAACCTGATCCGACGTTAGGGAAACGCGCTCGGTCATCTCCCCGATATATCGCTTGCGCCAATCCTCCGGCTTCGGGGGAGCCACCTTCGCGCTTACCTCGGCCGTCGAGTAGAGCTTCTGGCTTAACACGCCCACTGCGAGTCCGCTCGAAAAGATCAAAAGACCGTACACTACCAGCCGGTTCACCTAACGCCCCCCTGCATTCTGATAAGTCGCTTCCACCACTCCGTCGTCGTCGCTATCGAGCGCCTCCACGTACCAAAAACCCCGCCGGGGCGCCGATTGAAGCGAAATGAGCAGCGCGAGGATCAAGCACAGAGCCGCCGCGAACGTCACCGTGGCCGAGGTCCAGCCCTTCGCCTGCCGCATGACGCGCCGCTGGGCGTCGATCCGCTGCCAGAGCGCCGGGATGAATCCCAACGACCCGTCCGGTTCCGGGCAAGCGGAACGGTAGCGCCGGAACAGTGCGTCGAGTTTACCTTCCATCGGTCCTTCGATCGTCTCCAACACGTTCGATCATAGCGCTATGCCGGGGGCCGGTCCCCGCCTTGCTTCTCGAACGCCTTCAGCACCCTTTGCCTGGCCCGGAAGAGCCGGACTTTCACCGCGTTTTCGTTAATCCCGTAAATCTTTTCGAGATCCTTGATCGACAACCCTTCAACTTCTTTCAGCAACAACAAAAGCCGGTCTTCCTCGGACACCGCGCCGAGCAGCTTTTGCACGAACTCGCGAATAACCCCTTTGCGGTCCTCTTCCGTCTTCGCCACCGACCCGGCCACGGCGTCGGCGCCCGTTACCTGGGCTTCGCTCAAATCCGACAGCCGCGATTCCTTCTTCCTTTTCTGCTTCCGCAGATAATCGTAGGCGGCGTTTACGGTGAGCCTGTAGAGCCACGGCTCGAACATATCCGGCGTGCGAAGCTGTTCCATCGAATAGTAGAGGCGAAGGAATACTTCCTGGCCCACATCCTCTACGTCTTCGGGCCGCCCAATGAGACGGCTCACCGTACCCAGAATCCGTTTGCGGTAGAGACGAACGATTTCGTTGAATGCCGCGTCGTCGCCGGAGCGCGCGCGCTCGATCACCTCCGGCTCGACTAGCATGCGAGGCGTAGCCGAGAGACCGTCAAAGAAATGAGGCGTAACCGCAAGTAGCTAGGTTACAAGCGGGAAGGCGGCTTAGCTAGCGATTCGGGACCGCCATTCCGGCGATTCGCCGCTCAAAGACTCGCTGGCGCACGTGGAATAGGCTTCGAGAGACCGTAACAGGTCGTTGACGAGCGTCCGGCGTTGATAAAGGTACTCAAGCCGGGCCTGAAGCAGCTTGTCTTCCATGACCGTGGGCCGCAGAGCCCGGGGGGAGGCTTTCTTCGGCAACATAGGCTTTAGCTTAACGGTACTAGACGTACTGAGCAAAGACTTTCTTGGGGGTACTGCCTTACCCCTGGGTGGGGTGGTGACGGCATTTTCGGCACGCGCTTGCTACACTCGATATGCCCTCCTTGATGGACCTGCTCGTCGGCCTGAATCCCCAACAACGCGAAGCTGTCACCGAAACCGAAGGTCCGCTGCTGATTTTGGCGGGGGCGGGGTCGGGGAAGACGCGCGTCATCACCCATCGCATCGCCTATCTGATTGACGAGAAGCGAGTTCCAGGACCGGCGGTGCTCGCCGTCACCTTCACCAACAAGGCCTCCGGGGAGATGCGGGAGCGGGTTTTAGGGCTGTTGAGGCAGGGCGCGATGGCGGGTTTTGGGCCCACGGTGAGCACTTTTCACTCGTTTTGCGTACGTTTATTGCGCCAAAACGGTACCAATTTGGCCCAAATACGCCCCGGTTTCACCACCAAGTTCACGATTTACGACGACGACGACCAGCTCGCGACGATCAAGCAAATTTACCGGGCGACCGGTCTGGACGAGAAATTCATGCAGTACCGGGCGGCGCTATCGCGGATTTCGCACGCCAAGAACCAAAAGAAGACGCCCGAGGATTTCTACAAAGAGTCCGCCGATCCGACGATGGCGCGGCTGGCCGTCGTTTTCGAGCAGTACGAAGCCCGGTTGAGGCAGGCGAACGCACTCGATTTCGACGACCTGTTGCTGGAATCCGTTCGCCTTTTGCGAACGGATGACGCGACGAGGGACGCCTGGAACCGGCGGCTGCACTACCTGATGATCGACGAGTATCAGGACACGAATCGCAGCCAGTACGAGTTGATTCGGCTCTTAAGCGTGGCGCATTCGAACGTCGCGGTGGTAGGCGACGAGGACCAGTCGATTTACTCGTGGCGCGGGGCGGATATCCGCAACATTCTCGATTTCGAGCACGACTACCCGAACGCGAAAGTGATCCGGCTCGAACAAAACTATCGCTCGACCAAGAACGTGCTGGCGGCGGCGGGCGCGGTGGTGGCGCGCAATAAGGAGCGGAAAGGCAAGAACCTCTGGACCGACGCGCAGACGGGCGAGAGAGTGGGCCTGTACGAAGCGCCCGATTCCGAAAACGAAGGTTTGTGGATCGCCGACACCATCGAGAAAGAGATCGCGAAGGACTCGCGAACCCGGGTGGCGGTGCTGTACCGAACCAACTCGCAATCGCGGCAGATCGAAGAGGCGCTGCGGCGGTACAACCGCAAGTACATCGTCGTCGGCGGATTCTCGTTCTACCAGCGCGCCGAAGTGAAGGACGCGCTGTGCTATCTGAAGATCGTCCAATCGCCGCTGGACCCGATCGCGCTCGAACGGATTATCAACACGCCGGCGCGGGGGATCGGCAAATCGACGCTCGACCAGATCGGCGAATACGCGCGCAAGCGCGAACTCGCACCGTGGAACGCGATCGGCGAAATGATCGACGGCCAGCAATTTTCGCCAAGAGCCGAAGGAGCGTTGCGCGCGTTTCGCGACATGATCGTGGGTTTCCAGGCGTCGGTGGCGGAATTGGGGCCGGAGCGGCTACTGCGGCAAGTCCTCGACCAAACCGGGTACTGGAAGACGCTCGAAGACGATCCTTCGCCCGACGCGGAGTCGAGGCTCCAGAACCTTTCGGAACTGATCAACGCGGCGGCGGAGGCTTCCGAACGCGGCGAGAATCTTTCCGCGTTTCTCGACCACGCGGCGCTGGTGGCCGATTCGGACTCGCTGGACGAGGAGGCGCAGGTTTCGCTGTTGACCATCCACAACGCCAAGGGACTGGAGTTTCCGGTGGTGTTTGTGGCGGGGGTGGAGGAGAATCTGTTTCCGCACTCGCGCTCGCGCGACAGCGAGGCGGCGCTCGAAGAAGAGCGGCGACTCTGTTATGTCGCCATGACGCGCGCGGAACGAAAGTTGTATCTATCCTGGGCGCGTTACCGGCGGCGGTTCGGCACGGGGATGCCGGAGGCGACGATCGCCTCGCGTTTCCTGAACGAAGTTCCGCCGGGGTTGATCGAGGTATTGCGCGACGGAGCGGCGGGCGCGGTGGACGTGGACCTGTACGGCGAACAACACTACGCGCGCGAAGCGGCGCAGCGCAACGCGTTCACCGGAAAGACGTATAATTCGGTGGAGAGCGTGCAGCGTTTCTTCTCGCAGAAGAACGTGGCCGTTCCGGCGGCGGCTCCGGTCGCCCCGGTCCCGCAGCGGGCTCCGGTCCCGGCGGCCAAGAAGCCGGGCGGAATTCGCAACGGCTCCACGGTCGAGCATCCGAAGTTCGGGCGCGGGACGGTGCTGCGCAAGATGGGCGACGGCGACGACGCCCGGCTCACGGTACAGTTCGAGCGCCACGGACTGAAAACGCTAATTCAGAAATACGCAGGAATCACAGTCAAAGAATGAATACGAAGAGCATCACGGATCGCGACGAGCGCAAGAAAGCCAAGCGAGTCGCGCGCAAGAAGGCCGAAGAGAAGGCCCCGCTGGCCAAGCGCGCGGAGAATGTCGCGCGCGGCTCGATGAAGAAAAAGCCCCGGACGGCGACGAAGGGTCAGCGGAAGCGCTAATCTCTCCGAATGGCCGGACTGCTGCGCACGAAGCCGATCGACGAACTGATCGCGTCGAGCGAAGCGTCCGGCAAGCGGCTGGAACGGACGATGGGTCCGTGGACACTGACCGCGCTCGGCATCGGGGCGGTGATCGGGTCCGGTATTTTCATCCTCACGGGTACCGCGGCGGCGGGGCAGACGCTGAGCTACAGCTCGATTCTGAACGCGCCCGTACTCGACCTGTTGCGCGACGGCGCGGGTGCGGTTTCGACCATCGGGCGTCCCGGCGCGGGCCCGGCGATTTCGCTGTCGTTCATCCTGGTGGCCATCGCCTGTAGCTTCGCGGCGCTATGCTACGCCGAACTCGCCTCGATGATTCCCATCGCGGGCGGCGCGTACACCTACGCCTACGCCGCGCTGGGCGAGATTTTCGCCTGGATCATCGGCTGGGATCTGATTCTCGAATACGCCGTCTCGAACATGGCGGTGGCGGTGGGATTCTCGGCGCACGTCAACGACGTCCTCGAACGGTTTGGATTCGCGCTGCCGAAATATCTGGCGGAACCGATGATCCTGGGCGGCGTGAACACGGGTCACGTTAACCTTTCGGCGTTCCTGATCCTGATGTTGCTCACGTGGATGCTGGTGCGCGGCGTGAAGGAATCGGCGAACGCGAATAACGTCATGGTCGTGGTGAAGATCGCCGTGATCGTGGTGTTTCTCGCGGTGGGCGCGAAGCACGTTGATCCGTCGAACTGGAATCCGTTTTTCCCGAACGGCATGCCGGGCGTGCTGACCGGGGCGGCCATCGTGTTCTTCACCTATATCGGGTTCGACAGCGTGTCGACCGCGGCGGAGGAGTGCCGCAAGCCGCAGCGCGATCTGCCGATCGGCATTATCGCGACGCTGTTCGTGTGTACGCTGCTCTACGCGGGCGTGGCGCTCGTGCTGACCGGAGTCGCGAACTGGAAGACGCTCGACAATCCGGCGCCGGTGGTGAAGGTGCTGAAGGATTTGGGCTACTCGAACGTCCGGTGGCTGGTGGCGATCGGGGCGCTGACCGGAATGGTGTCGTCGCTGCTGGTGTTTCAGTACGGGCAGACGCGCATCTGGTTCGCGATGTCGCGCGACCGCCTGCTGCCGGACGCGTTTTCGAAGCTGCACCCGCGGTTCAAGACGCCGCATATCGCGACGTGGGTGGCGGGTCTGGCCGTCGCGCTGCCCGCGATGGTGTGGGACATCGGGACGTTCGCCGACTTGTCGAATATCGGGACGCTGTTCGCGTTCGTGGTGGTGAGCGTGGCGGTGATGGTGTTGCGGCGGTCGCAACCGGAGCGCGCGCGGGGCTTCCGCGTGCCCTGGGTTCCGGTGTTGCCGATGGTGAGCGTGATTTCGTGCTTAGTGCTGATGCTGAGCTTGCCTTTGCAGACCTGGCTGTTGTTTTTCGTGTGGCTGGCGATCGGGTTGGGGATCTATTTTCTCTACTCGCGCGGGCGTGTGGCGCGAGCGTAACCGCTATCGACCGTCGAAGAGCCGGGCGTCCCAGCGGACGGGGTGGGGTCGGGAGGCGGCGAGCCGGGTGAATTCGGGGTGGCTTTGGTTGATCAGGAGATTCCTCGCAAGGCCGGAGGCGGCGAGCGAGGGAACCGCGAGGATCAAGCTGCGCGCTTCGTCGAACCAGCGGTCGCCGAAGCGGCGGGCGGCGGAAGACTCCGGTTTTTCCCAGCCGCGAACGGCGGTCGTGCCAATGGTTTCGAGTGAAACGTCCGCCGGAATCGTAATTTCGATCCAGGCTTGCGACGGCGGCAGCTTCCCGATGCGCGTGTGAGCGAGGATTTCGAGCAGAGCGCCGGGGAAGGTTTCGGAAGCGTAGATCACGCGCCGTCCGGGCGAATTCCACCGCCCGCCGTGCAGAAACGCGCCCGCCCCGTCGAAGATCGGATATCTACGGGCCGCGATCCGAAAGGCTCGCTCAGGGGGCCGCGATCCGAAAAGCTCGCTCAGGGGCCGCGATCCGAAAAGCTCGCTCAGGCGGGGAGGCCATACAGGATTTTGTCGAGGATCGCCTCGGCGCGGCGCGCGCCAAGTTCGGTGAGCGCGGCGCGAATCGGAGCTTCGCCATCCAAGCCGGGATGCGGCGCGTTGAGCCATTCGCGCGCCAACCCTCGATCCTCCCAAACGGATTCGGCGGCGGCGATGAGCCGGGCGATGCGCTCCGTGCGCTCGCTCTCGCGAGGGCTTAGACGAGTGCGTCGTTTGAAGGTTGCGGGAGGAACCACCGAGACCGCAAAATCGCCGGCGGCCTTCTTCGCCGGAAACGCCCGGTGCGCGACCCGCGTCAGCGCGCCTTTCGGCAACCCGGCTTGCACGCGGCGTGCGAGATCGCCCGTAGTTTCGGCGCGAACGCCGAGGATTTCGGAAACCTTGGCCGCTTCGATCATGGCTCAGTATATCCCGATTTTCGGCTCAATCGAGCCGCTACGGCGCGAGGCGGAGGAGCGGGTCGCCGACGCAGACGTTCATCCAGCTCAGATAAGGAATGGAAAGGTAGTACGCTTCGGCGAGCGTGCGGCCGCGCAGCAGGTAGGCGGGAAGCAGTTCTTCGGGGCGGGGGCTGGCGTCGAGAAACGGCTCGTCTACATGGCCGGTGGCGGCGGAGGCTCCGTCGAGGATGGCGTCGGCGGTGAGGCTTTGCGGGCTGCCGCCGAACCAACTTAACGGATTCGACCAACTGCCGAGCGTCCAGGAGGCGGGCGGTTCGGCGAAGGTGCGGGCGTTGCTCGACACGAATTCGGTGTAGACGCCGCCGGGCAGCCACTCGAAGCCGAGGCGGCGCGATTTACGGTTCTTGTCGTTCGATCCCCAGCCGGCGTAGGCGACGACGGACTTCGCGCCTTCGATCACCTTCGCCGATTCGTCGAGGATCACGCGGTCGGCGGGCAGCTTGATGGCCGCGTCGCGGAGCCAACCGTCGCCGGGGCCGTCGTCGGTGGCGTTGCGCAGATCGACAACGACCTTGCCGCGCGCGGCGAGACCGGGCGTACGCTCGGCCATGAGGGAGCGGTCGACGATTCGCTTGGCGTCGGCGACGGTGAACGCGGCGAGGCGCATGACGAGGAACATGGGGAAGCGAGATCGTTGAAACTCGGCGTCGCGTTGCCGGAAATAAGGGTTGGGCGCGGGGCCTCGGCCCGCAAGACGCACACCCGCGAGTTCGGAATCGACGGACGCCGAGTCGGTGGTGCGGGGATCGCCCTGGCCGGGCGAGGCTAGAATCCGCAGCGGCACGCCTTGGGTAAGGACGATGGCGAGAATCGCGGGGCGCGCGGCGGCGCAGCGCGAGACCGGCGCCTCGACCGTCGCGCGGTACTCGGCCCGGGAAATCTTTTCGTTTTCCGGGGCGCGGATCGCGCATAGATTCGCGAGCGGAATCGCGCGTTTGCGCAGGTAATATTCGGCGATTTCGCGCGACCGCAACGACGCGTCGTTGCGCACCACCAGCACGTTTTCCGGGCGTAAAGCGGCGGCGGCGAGGGCCGGGAAGATAACGAGAAGAAACGCGCGGGCGGCGCGAATCCCGATGCTATACTCGGACCATCCGATTTCCGGGGATCGAGCCCGGAGAGCCCCGCCATGGACCTGGACCAGCTTCATACGTTTCTCGAGATCGTCCGGCTCAAGAGCTTTTCGAAAGCCGCGCAAACGTGTTTTCGCACGCAACCGGCGATCAGCGCGCAGATTCGGCAACTGGAACAGGAATTGAACACGACGCTGTTCGAGCGGTTGGGCACGAAGATCGCGCTCACCACCTCGGGGCGCATTCTGGCCGAGTACGCCGAGCAGATTCTCGACCTTCGACGCCGCGCCCAGGACGCCATTAACGAACTGGACCGCGTGCCGCGCGGCGAACTCGTTATCGCCGCCAACGAGGCCACCTGCATTTACGTACTGCCCGAAGTGTTCTCGAAATACAAAGCCCTCTACCCCAACGTACAACTCCTGGTAGATCGCAGTTACGGCAACCGCATCGTCCAGGCGGTCCACGACAATCTCGCCGACTTCGGCATCACGCAGCTTCCGGTGGAAGAGAAGAAGTTGCAGGTGGTGAAAATCCATTCGGACGAAATCCGCCTGATCGCGCATCCGCGGCATCCGTTGGCGGAACGGCGCGTGGCGACGCCGGAAGACGTGAAGGCGCACACGCTGCTGCTACCGAAGTCGGGGACGACCCGCGCCCGCTTGAACGCGTGGCTCGAAGGCGTCGAGGATCATTTGCAGGTGTCGATGGAACTCGATTCGACGGAGATGATCAAGCGTTTCGTGATGGCGCGATTGGGCTTGAGTTTCCTCGCCGCGTCGCACTGCCGGGAAGAGATCGCCTCGGGGCGGCTGGTTTCGATTTCGTTGGGGCCGGAGCCGATGATTCGCCGGTTGGGCTTGATCTACAGGAAAGATAAGGCGCTTTCGAAGGCGGCGTTGGGGTTCATCGACGTGACGCTCGAGGAAGCGGGCACCATCGACCGGTTCGACGCGAGGCGCGAGTTCGCGGCGGCGGGCGCGGTCGCTCCGGCGTTGCGGGAGGTTTAAGGAAGTGGCGGCATCGAAGAAGGCGTATACGCTGCGTTGTTCGACGATTTTCGTGTCCGAGGGGACGGCGACGCGGGTAGTCCATTCCTTCGACGATTTGGATTCCGAAGTCCGGCAGCGCCTGCTGCGGACGACCACCGGCCAAGCGGCGGCGACGATCTTTATCGCCAACCGGGGCGGACGGCGGGAACTCGCGAAACGGCTGCGGGGCTTGCCGTCGCGGGTGCGGACGCGGCTCGAAGACTCGCCGGCGATGCCGCAGCCGGTCGTTGCGGCTCCGCGGCGGATGGCGAAATTGGCGGACGCTCCTAAGTTCGCGACGCTCTCGGGGCCGGGAGTGGCTCCGGCGGTGCGGCAGGCGCTGATGGTGGCGGCGGGCGCGGCGATGGTGGCGGCGTTAGTATTCGGCCTCAATTAGGCTCAAATTTCTCCCTATTCTTAAAAATTTCTAAATAATTCCGGCCGCCGGTCCGATACGGCTCTCGTGGAACGCCGACGAGAGAACCGAATCGAGACCAATCGTCCCGTGATGCTGACCGTGCTGAGCGCCGGTGAGAAGAACGAATCGCCGATGGAAGCGGCCGTGCTCGACTATTCCGGGCGCGGGATGCGGCTGGGAGTAAACGCGCAGCTCGTTCCGGGCTCGGCCGTACGCGTCGAGATGGACGATCAATTGATCTTGGGCGAGGTTTGCTATTGCACGCCGTCGCGCTTGGGGCGCTACGCGGTGGGGCTCGAACTGGAGCAGGCGCTGGCGCATCTGGACGACTTGAGCAGCCTCACGCGCGCGTTGAGCGGGGAAGTCGGAAGTCTGGCGCCCGCCCGCAGCGCGGCTTAGCTTCCGCGGCGCACCCTTCGCGCGCTATTCTCGGGAAGTACCCCTTCCCGAATGCCTTCCGCCATCGTTATCGGATCGGCGGGTCAGCTCGGCCATGAGCTAACCCGCGAGTTTGCGCAAAGAAATTGGACGGTCCGCGGCTTGGACCGAGGCGACCTCGACATCTCGAACGATCGCGCCGTCGAACACGCCCTCGCCGCCGCCTCGCCCGACGTCGTCCTGAACGCCGCCGCCTACAATCAAGTGGATATCGCCGAAAGCGAACCGCTGGCCGCCTATCAGGTAAACGGCCTCGCGGTGCGCAATCTCGCGCTCGCTTGCCGCCAGTGCGACGCTCGGCTGGTGCACTTCTCGACGGATTACGTTTTCGACGGCACCGCCGGGCGTCCTTATAAGGAGACCGATCCGCCGCGCCCGTTGAGCGCGTACGGAGTTTCGAAGCTGGCGGGCGAGTTCTACGCGCGCGCCTATCTCGACCGGGCGCTGATCGTGCGGACCTGCGGAGTTTTCGGACCCGCCGGTCGGCGCACGGCGCGGGGGAACTTCGTGGAACTGATGCTGCGCCTCGCTACCGAGCAGGCGCGGACGCGGCAGCCGATCCGCGTCGTCGAGGATCACGTGGCTTCGCCAACCTACGCGCCGGAACTCGCCCGGGTGACGGCGGATCTAGTCGAACGACAAGCGGCGGGCGTCGTGCACGCGGGCGGGGGAGAGGCGCTGTCGTGGTTCGCGTGGGCGAAGACGATCTTCCGGCTGGCCGGTCTCGACCCCGAAGTGCGCGCCACGAACGAGCGGGAATATCGCACGGCGGCCAAGCGTCCGGCGTACTCGGCGCTCGAAAACGCCCGGCTGCGCGAGTTGGAGATCGCGCCGATGGAGTCGCTCGAAGAGTGCCTGGCGCGGTATCTAGAGCGGCGCGTCTGATGGAGGTGATGCAGGGATCGGCCGGGTGGATCGAGGCGATCTGCGGGCCGATGTTCTCCGGTAAGAGCGAGGAACTGATCCGGCGGCTGCGGCGGGCGCGAATCGCGCGGAAGCGGGTGCAGGTCTTCAAACCGTCGATCGACGTGCGCTATTCGGAGGACGAAATCGTGTCGCATTCCGACTTTCGGATGCCGGGCGAGGCGGTGAAAGAGCCGCGCGCGATCCTCGAGGCGCTCGATTGGCGGACGCAGGTGGTGGGGATCGACGAGGCGAACTTTCTGGGGCCCGGGCTGGTGGAAGTGACGCAGCGGCTGGCCGACGCGGGCAAGCAGGTGATCGTCGCCGGGCTGGATACGGACTATCTCGGGCGGCCGTTTCCGCCCATGCCGGAATTGCTGTGTCTGGCGGAATCGATTACGAAAACGCTGGCCATTTGCATGCGGTGCGGCAATCCGGCCAAGCACACGCAACGGCTGCTCGATTCCGAGGCGCTGATCGTGGTGGGCGCGATGGGCGCGTACGAAGCCCGGTGCCGCCGGTGCTTCGAGCCGGGCGTGCCGAAGCAGGAGACGCTCGATTTCGCGCGCCCGCGAGCGGCGGCGATTGAAACGGGGGCGCCGGGCGGCGCGTCGAGCTAAGTGCAACGTCCTAAGTAGCTTCGAGAAATCGAAGTTAGGATAGTAAAGGAGGAAGTGTCAATCCATGAGCGATCCGGGTTATTCCAACCCCTACGGCCCCCCGCCGGATAACTCGTCGGGGACGAAGTTCGCGGTGCTATTCGGCGCGGTCGTCGCGCTGCTGGCCGCGTCGATTTACCTGTATTTTCAACTCGAGGACGTGAAGGGCGACATGGCGAAGCTGCGCGATCAAGCGTCGCGCGAAGTCGCCACCGTGCGCGAGGCCGCCGCCGTCACCGCCCAAACGCAGCGGCGGACGGTGGATTCGTTGCGGGATCAGCTCGACGCCGCCCAGCGTCAGGCTTCGATGGCCGCCGGTCAAGCGCGGATCGACGCGACGAAGAAGGCCGAAGAACTCGCGGCGCGCCTGTCGGCGGAGCAGGAGAAGCAGAAGCAGCTTGTCGCGCAGCAGTTTTCGGACGTGAAAGCGAATGTCGCCGCCACCGAGACCAAGCTCGGGGAAACGATCAAGACCGAGGCGGCGCGGCTGGACACGAAGGTCGAGTCCACGAAGTCGGAACTCGATAAGACGATCCAGGACTTGAAGCGCGTCACGGGCGACTTGGGCGTCCAGAGCGGCTTGATCGCGACCAACGGCAAGGAATTGCAGGCGCTGAAGGCGCTGGGCGAGCGGAACTATTTCGAGTTCAATTTGGCCAAGACCAAGCAGGCGCAGCGCGTGGGCGACATTACGATCCTGCTGAAGAAGGCCGATCAAAAGAAGAATCGGTACACGATCGAGGTGACCGCCGACGACAAGAAGACGGAGAAGAAAGACAAGACCGTCAACGAGCCCGTGCAATTTTTGGTGGCGGGCGCGCGGCAGCCTTACGAGATCGTGGTGAACGAAGTTTCCAAGGACCGGATCGTCGGTTATTTGGCGACGCCTAAGGTGCGCGAGCCGAGGAAGTAAGCGCCGGGCGAATTCGCGAGATTTGGGGGCCGGGCCCGGTAAGGCTACGGCCCCTTTCCTATTTCCGCAACCAAAGGTGGGGTGAAATCGTCTATTCCAGTGCAGGGGAAAACGGAATGTACAAAAACAACTTCGATATCCGCCCTGCCACGGAGGACCTGGCGGCGCTGGTGAGTTTGTTCACCAAGAGCGCCTCTTTCTTGGCGGGCGTCATGGCGCTTTGGAGCCTGACCGCTTCTTTGCGCATCACCCAATCTTTCGCCGTCAGCGACGGCGTACTGTCGAGCTGGATCGTCTGGGCCGCTTTGGCCGTGGGCTTGAATCTGGCCGGACCGTACCTCACTCGCGAGATTTTGGCGCGTTTGCGCTCCATGCCGGTGCGCGTATTGCCGAACCGGCGGACGATCGCCTCCAACGACCGAACGGCCGCCACGGCCTAACGAACCTTGGCCCTTAACGTCGCGTTCCTCCTCCTCCGGGGATACCGGCGTCGTCCTTGTGGGGCGCCGGTGGGAGCGGAGATGCCCTCTCCGCTCCCGCGACGGCCCCTTTTGATAGCCTGAAGGCAAGCATGGGACTCGCCGATCGCTCCTACGCGCCGCGCGGATTCGGAGTTGGCGGCGTTCCGCCCGGCGTCAAACTTCTTCTCCTCGCCAACATCGCGGTCTTCGTTTTGTTCTTTTTCGAGACGCGGTTCGGACCGGGCTGGATGTTTCGGCTGTTCGCGCTGGCCCCCTCCCGCTGGATCGAAATCTGGCGTCCGTTTACCTACCTCTTCCTGCACGACGCGGGCGATATTTGGCACATCCTGCTGAACATGCTGATGCTTTACATGTTCGGCGCGCCGGTGGAACAAATCTGGGGCCGCGACCGCTTCCTGCGCTACTACTTCTTGTGCGGCGTAGGCGCGGGCGTTTGCGTGCTGATCGCCGGATTGCTAACGGGCGACATGCGGCCGACGATCGGCGCTTCGGGTGCGATTTTCGGGCTGATTCTCGCGTTCGGCGTGCTGCTGAAGGACGCCCCCGTGATGTTCAGCTTCCTGTTCCCGATTCCGGCGAAGTACGCGGCGATGATCTTCGGGGCGATCGAGTTTTTCGCGCTGTTCGGGCGCGGCGGCTCGGGCGTCAGCCATATCGCGCACTTAGGCGGAATGGTGATGGGATTTTTCTTCATCCGCTCCGGGCTCGATAAACGGATGGGTCGGCGAACGGCGTCTTCGGGTAGCTTTTTCGGCGGCATCGGCGACACGTATAAGCGGTGGAAACTCGAACGGGCGAAACGCAAGTTCGAGGTTTACATGCGGAAGAATCGGGAGCGGTAGCCGCCCCCATACCCGGATGCGGGAATCCCGAGGCCGTTGCGAACTTTCCGGCTGGTTCGTCCTAGAAACCTGCGCGGTAAACTGCGAATGGAGATCACTATGGCAACCGAAAGCCTCGCTGAAGCTGTTCGAGCGCTGACCCCTCAGGAGCAGGAAGCGGTGCGGCGGTTCATCGACTACCTCAAGCGACGAGATATCTCAGTCAGTTCTCAATCACCGTTCCTGTTGGCCGCCGAGGAGTTCATGGCCCAACATCCGGAATTGCTCCAGCGCCTCGCGCAGTGACTCGATATCCCACTTTTGAAGAGACGCTCGCCGTGCATGCCAAACTAATCGCACGTTTCGGCGGGTCTACCGGTCTTCGGGATCGTGCAGGTCTGGAATCGGCGCTGGCCCGACCTCGCATCGGGTACTACAGTGACATCATTCAGGAAGCTGCCGCCCTGTGGGAGAGTCTTTCGCAAAACCATGCGTTCGTCGATGGCAACAAACGTGTTGCAGTCACAATGACCGCCGCGTTTCTTTGCGTCAACGGCTACCGGCTGGAATTCGACGACGGACAGACGTTCTTGTTCTTGGTGGACCTCTATGAGACCGGTCGAATGCGGTTTCAACAACTCGATCGATGGCTTCGCGAACACGTTGTAGCTTCCAACCCGTCCGAGTAGGGTGAGTTCCGAACGAAGTCGCGCGCTTATCGGGAAATGGCGTTCGGCCGCTCCCGCATCCGCACAGGACCCCGACGGTTAGCTCGAATCAACCACGGCCTCTCACCATGCCTCGGAATAGAACGGTTTGCCTGAACCATCCAACGCAAGCGACGCAGACGAGCAATGCCGTGATCATTAGTGAAAGCACAAAAAAGCGAAGCAACACTTCATTGGTTACTGGCGGCCCAAGCTCCATCATGCCGGCGTTTTTCCAAACCCAAAAACCGAAGAAGTAGGGCAGCGTTGCGAAGCAAATCAGCAGTATGCACTGCCAAAGCGCCAAATTCCACAACCTTAGTCGCACGAGGCATGCCGCGACATCACATATAAGCGCAGCACCGTTGCCTTTAGTTTGATCGAAAATCCAAAGCATCTCGCCCGCGTACTCTTCCCGGAACCACGAGGGCAAGAGCGCAAGCAAGAGACGATAGGTATAGCGCGTCATGCCCGCCCCTCCGCCGATGGGGCCGATCTACCGGCCACACGGGACACCAATCGTCTTAATCGATCCAAGTCCGCTCTGACAACCCGTTTTCCAAGGGCCGTAAGCTCGTAGCAGCGGCGGCGCGTGTCTTCGGAGTCCGTCCCACGGACTTCGGTGATAAAGGTCAATTCCAACAGCTTGGCAAGGTTTTCATAAAGTGTGGCCGGGCCCAGCCTATAGGTCCCTTCGGATATCTCTTGCACGCTTTGCATGATCGCGTATCCGTGCTTGGCCTCAATACTCAAGGCGCAGAGAATATACAGATGAGCTTGTGTAAGCGGCAGCAGTTGCGATACGTCTTTACTCATCGCGGAGCCCCGGCGCCGGCCGAGCGCCGTCTTCAGAACTCCACTTAACAAGGTCTTGAAAGGCCGCGAGGCGTGTCTGTAAAGGCACCGAGCAGTGTCCACTGGCTGATGCGTACTGGCGGACAAACCATGCTTCGGCCGCTGTGCCGGCGATACTCTGCCGGTAGGAGTTCGCAAACCATGCCGGGACGATGGGGTCGTAAGTACTGTCCACAGCCAAGAACGGACGGCTGAGCAAACCCATCGGACGGCTCATGTCTCCGAGGCACGCCGTGGTATTTGGCGCCGCTGAAACTCTGCGCAGCCCCTTGTTTACACGTTCCGTACCTTCGCCGGATACATACAACGTTCCACGATTATCGATCACGTTGCCCCCACATCGCTGGCCGACGTCGCGCAACAGGTCCGTATGAAAGACAAGGGCCGGTGCGAGGTCCTCTATGCCATTCGCACCCGACTCACGAAATAGTATCTCCGCGGCCTTTGGATTCGTCTCTAGCGCTCGCGCGACGTTCTTCATCAATTCCTCGGTTGGGCGAAAGCCGGTTGGAACCTGATCGGGGTTTGGAAGGACACCTGGATGAAAGAACGCAAAAAGAGCCAGCAGATCGAAGACCCGACGCACGTAATCGGAGGGGCTACTCAACATGCCGCAATAGCTCAAACCAGCCGTGTAGTTGGACGGGAACCGCTCCACCAGCCGCAGCGCGACAAGACCGCCCATGGACTCTCCAACCGCGAAGATTGCCTTTGGGCGCGAATGCTTCCGCCCAAAATGCCGGCGAAGCGCATCGGTGTCCTTAACGGCTTCGTTTACCGCAACTCCACCGCGCGATCCGGATTCGGCGATTGCATAGCCCTTTTCCAGTAGCGCCAGCATGAACCCGCTTCGACGCGCCCCAGGCCGGAAGACAACACGCGAAGGACTGTACCCGTCACACCAAAGCACAAGCGAGCCATTCCACGATGCCGGCATTAAGATGCGAAAGTCCGCTTCCCCAAGCTTGCCTACTTCCTCTTGCACCTGCGGGGCCGCCCCCAGAACACCGATGGCGCACAGCGACAATCCAATTCCTCGCCAATTTGTCATGCCGCGACTATATCGTCAAGCGATATAACTGTCAAGTTTGCAGTTCGCCTTGATGGTAAGGCCCATCGCAACGCCTCATGCAGCCAAGCTACAATGCCCGGCATGAGACGCCGGGAGTTTCTCGCCGCCCCCGCCGCGATGGCGGCGCAAACCGCCGCTCCGCCGAACATCCTCTTCGTCATGCCGGACCAGTGGCGCGGCATGGACTTGGGCTCGCACGGCGCGCAAGTGCGCACGCCGAATCTCGACCGGCTTTCCGCGCGCGGGGTCCAATTCGATTGCGCCGTCGCCAACACGCCGGTTTGCAGTCCGGCGCGCGCGAGCCTCTTGACCGGGCAGTACGCCCATTCGGTGGATATGGCGGTGAACGATCTGCCGCTCGACAATCGCCACGACACCATCGCCAAGATTCTCGCGAAAGCGGGCTACTACACCGGGTTTATCGGCAAGTGGCACATCCACGGCGGGCCGCGGATGCCGGGGTACGTTCCGCCGGAGCGCCGTCAAGGGTACGAATTCTGGGCCGCGTCGATCTGCAACCACTCCTACTTCGAGCAGGTGTACTTTCGCGATTCTCCGGAGCCGATCCGGATGCCGGAATACGAAAGCTATGGCTGGACGAAACTGGCGCTCGAGTTTATCGATAAGGCGCGCGAGCGGAAGCAGCCGTGGTTTCTGTCGCTGCAACAGGGTCCGCCGCACGATCCGTATTTGTGGCCGCCGGGGTTCGAGAAGTCGTACGACCCGGCGAAGATCGCGATGCGGCCGAACTGGTCGGGAGGCGCGAAGAACGCCGCCGGGCGACCTACGGGAACTCGCGAGAACGTCGCCGCCTACTACGCCGCCATCGAGGCGCTGGACCGCGAGACGGGCAAGATTCTCGACCAGGTCGACGCGAACACGATCGTGCTGTTCCTTTCCGATCACGGCGACATGCTCGGCTCGCACAACGCCGCGCTGAAGCGCAAGCCGTGGGAGGAGAGCTGCCGCGTGCCGACGATTTTCGCCGGTCCGGGCATTCCCGCCGGGTGGCGCACGCCGCAGCCGATCTCGCATATCGATCTTGTGCCGACGCTGCTCGGGTTCGCCGGGCAAAAGCGCACGCCCGAGATGCCGGGCTGCGATTTCTCGAACTTCATCCGCACGCGCGGGCGGTCGAAGCCGAAGGACTTGCCACAACACTCGATGCTGATGTCGCACTCGAAGACGGAGGGTCGCGAGTTCGACCCGTGGCGCGGGCTGCGTACGCCGCGCTGGAAATACGCCCGTTTCGAGAACAAACCATGGGTGCTGTACGACCTGGCCGCCGATCCCTTCGAGCGAAAAAACCTGATCGCGGAAGCGCGCCACGCGAAGCTGATCGCGGGCTTCGACAAGGAAATCGAAGCGTGGCAGACGCGGTTTAACGACTCTTGGGCGGAGCAGGTCGATTGGCTGCTGCGCGATCGGCCGCAACGTAAAACGGCGCGAGCCGTCTGATACGGTAGAACCATGAAGTCGAGACTCCCCTTCGTTTTGGGCGCGGGTGGCTTACTGGCCGCCGGGTTGATCTTGCTGATGCCCGAGTCGGGCCAAGCGCAATCGGGTCCCAAGAAGGAGTCGTCGGAGTCCGTCGCCAAGCGCCCCAAGAAGGGCGAGCCCGCCGAAGCGGAACTGCCGAAAATCCCCTCGAAAATGCAGAAGAAGGATCTGCCCGAGGGCGTGCCGACCTTTAAGAGCGACGTCACGACGGTGAACGTCGATGTCGCGGTGCTCGACAATAAGGGACGCTTCATTCCCGGTATTCCCAAAGGCAACTTCCGCATTCTCGAGGACAACGTTCCGCAGCAGATCACCAACTTCGGTTTGGGCGAAGGTCCGATGACCGTATGCATGGTGATCGAGTTCTCGAATTTGTTCCAGCAGTACTGGTCGTACGGGTGGATGGAAACGCTCCAGGCGACCTACGGTTTCCTTGAAACGCTAAAACCCGAAGATTACGTCGCGGTGGTGGCGTACGATTTGCGGCCGGAAATTCTTTCCGATTTCTCGACCGACAAGCGCAAGGCCTACGAAGCGATGCAGCGGTTGCGGATCGCGGCCTACTCCGAATCGAATCTTTACGATGCGCTCACCGACACCACCGCGCGCATGTCCGAGATCGAGGGCCGCAAGGCGGTCATTCTTTTCGCCAGCGGAATCGACACGTTCTCGAAACTGACGTTCGACAAAACGCGCCGCCAATTGCAACAAGACGGCGTACCGATCTATTCGATCGGACTTCTGCAGTACGTCCGCGAATGGATGGACGCGCGCGGCGCCATGGGTCCGATCCAGCGTCTGGACTTCTTGCAAGCCGACAACCAACTGCGCACGTTCTCGAAGGAAAGCGGCGGTCAGAGCTTCTTCCCGCGCTTTATGGGCGAGTTTCCCGGCATCTTCCGGGCCATCCACGATTCGCTCCGGAACCAATATTCATTGGGTTACCAGCCCTCGAACCAGGAAAAAGACGGCAAGTTCCGCAAACTGAAAGTGGAGCTGGTGGCACCCGACGGACAGCCCTTGCGGATCACCGACGAGAAGAACAAACCGATGAAATATACGGTGGTCGCCAAGTCCGGTTACACCGCGCCGCGCGCCGTCGAGTAGCGGGCGAAAGTCAAGCGGAATAACCCTCGCCGCTTGAAGCCGATACGAAAGTCGTTGACACATCCGTGATGGGACTGTTACCTTCCGAAAGCTCCTTGAGCGTGTCGGAACGCTCGCCCAAACAGACCCCATGCAATCATCCAAATCCGCACCCCCTTTGATCCTCCTGGTCGACGATCGCGAGGACGGGCTGGCGGCGCGCAAAAGCGTGCTGGAAGCCCAGGGTTACAAGACGGTAATCGCTTCCTCGGCCCACGTGGCGCTTGAAGCGTTCAAGAGCCAGGCGTTCGACCTGGTGGTGACCGACTACAAGATGCCGGAGATGAGCGGCATCGACTTAATCCAACTATTGCGCAAAATCCGCCCCGACGTACCCATTATTCTGATCTCCGGTTTCGTTCACGTTCTCGGTCTCGACGAAGGCACCACGGGCGCGGATACGGTGATCGCCAAGAGCTCGAACGAGGTGCAACTGCTGGTGCGCGCGGTGCAGAAGCTGTTGACGCGGAAGAAGCCGGTGGGCACGCTCGGCGATGCGCCCAAAACGAAACGGCGGGGTTCGGTAGGCTAGCTTGGCGCGGTGGGCGCTGGCCGCCGTCGCCCTTTGCGCGCTCTGGTTGTGCCTGGACGTCGCCGTGTTGGGGCGGGGCGACCCGAGCGTCTTGTTCCTACACGGACGGCGCTTGTCGTTGCCACCCGAGTTGGCGGAGTCGTCGCGCATCGTGGTCGAAGGCTACGACGGACAGTTTTACCGGATTCTCGCCCACGATCCCTGGTTCGAAAAAGGCTACGCGAAGTACGTGGACGCACCGGCACTGCGCGCCCGCCGCATCCTGCTTCCCGGCCTCGCGTGGATGTTGGCCGGCGGGCGACGAGAATGGATCGACTCCGCGTTCGTCGCGCTATCGCTCGCGTCGGTCGGGTTGGGCGTTTGGGCGCTGGGCGGTTTAGCGGAAAGCTGGGGTCGCGCTCCGGTTTGGGGGTTGGCGTTTTTGGCTTGGCCGGTAACCATGCTGTCGCTGCAGCGGATGCTAAGCGACGGGTTGCTCGCGGCGCTACTGGTAAGCGCTCTGTGGTGCGCGCGGGCGGGTGTCGGCTGGGGGTTGTACGTATCGCTGACGCTCGCGGCGTTATGCAAGGAAACCGGCTTGCTGTTCATCGCCGGATTCGCCGTCGCGGCCTTGCTGCGGCGCTCGTGGAAAGAGGCGGCGATGGTGGCGGCGACGGCGATTCCGTTTCTCGCGTGGGCCGTTTATGTCGCCTCGAAAACGGCCGGAGACGGCTTCCAGTTATTCTCCGTTGTGCCCTTCCGGGGGTTCGCCGACAGGCTGTTTTGACTGAAGCCCTACGCCACGCCTTACGCCCCGTGGATCCAGACGGCGGACGGAGCGGCGTTGCTCGGCATGGCGATCGGGATGGCGATCGTTCTGCGCCGGGCGTGGGCAACACCTTGGGAGGCGGCGGTATGGATCGGCGGATTGTTTTGTCCGCTCGCCGCCGCGATCGCGGGCGCGGAGACGATTTGGAACGACCTCTACGCGTTCGGAAGAGTGCTGAGTCCGCTCTACATTCTGCCGTTTCTGTTCTGGATCGAGGAGCGAAAAGGGGTGGGCTGGCTACCACTGGCGCTGCTCTATCCGCGATTCGTCATCGAACTCGCGGCGCGCTACCGGTTAGCCGCGTGAGCGTCGGTTAAGATTGGGGTTGGCCGGGTTCTCGACGAAAGCGCTGCTCTGTTTCGCCTTGATGGGCTCGATCGCCTGGGCCGCGTCGAAGCCGACTAGAAAACCCGCCGCTCGCCCCGCCGCCAACCCCGCCAAAGCTTGGCTCTCGAAACTGACGCTCCGCCAGCAGGTGGCGCAACTGGTCGTCGTGCGCTTCTACGGCGAGGCTCCGGCGTCGAACCGCAAGCTCTACCGCGAGCTTCACCGGTTGGTGACGGTGACGCAAGTGGGGGGCATGATCGCCCTCAACCGCGTCCGTAACGGCATCGTCGTCAACGCCGAGCCGCACGCGATGGCGTCGTTCTTGAATCGCATGCAGCGAGCCGCGCCGCTGCCGCTGATCGTCGGCGGCGACTTCGAGCGCGGAGCGTCGATGCGCATGTCGGGCACCGTTAAGTTTCCACATCTGATGGCCTACGGCGCGGCGGGCGACATCGAGGGCGCGCGCTTTCTCGGCGCCTACACGGCGCGCGAGGCTCGGGCGATGGGCGTGCATTGGGTATTCGCGCCGGACGCCGACGTGAATAACAACGCCGGCAATCCGGTGATCGGGCTCCGCTCGTTCGGCGAGAATCCGGCGGAAGTCGCGAAGTTCGTAAGCGCGTACATCGAAGGCGCGAAGTCCGAGACGCGCGCGCCGGTGCTGGTGTGCGCCAAGCATTTTCCGGGCCACGGCGATACCAATGTAGACAGCCATTACGGGTTTCCCGTCATGGCCATGGATCGGGAAAGACTTAACGCCATCGAGTTGGTTCCGTTCCGCGCGGCGATCGCCGCGAAGGTCGATTCGATCATGACCGCGCATGTGACGCTGCCCGCCGTCGAGCCGGAGGAAGTTCCCGCCACCGTCTCGAAGAACGTGATCGGCGGGCTGTTGAAACGCGACCTTGGGTTCGAGGGCATCGTCACCACCGACGCGATGGATATGGCGGGATTGTCGGCGAAGTACCCCCCGGGCGAAGCCGCCGTGCGCGCGATCGAAGCGGGCGTAGACGTACTGCTGATTCCTTCGAACGCCGACCGCGCGGTGGACGGCGTGGTGAAGGCGGTGGAGAGCGGGCGCATTTCGCGGGAGCGGATTCGGCAAAGCGTCGAGAAGGTGCTGGCGGCGAAAGTGCGTTTGGGTTTGCATCGCAAGCGGCTGGTCGATGTCGAGGAGATTTCGGAGACGCTCGACGACGAGGAGGCGGCCACGCGCGCGCAGCGGACGGCGGACCTAGCCGTGACCCTGGTACGCAACGAGGGTGCCGTGTTGCCGGTGGCGAAGACCGATTCCGCGTGCCTCTACGTGCTGAGCGAGAACCGCTACTCGCCGCTGGGACGCGCGCTGATCGAGCAAGTGAAGGATCGAGCGCCGCGGATGGGGGCGCAGTGGCTCGACTCGTCGCTGCCCGAGGCGACGTTCGACGATCTCGCCGAGCGGTCGAAGACCTGCTCGACGGTAATCGCCGCCGTATTCGCCGCGCGGCTTTCCTCGCCCAACACGCGATTTCTCGAAGCGTTGATCGCCGGTCCCGCGCCGGTGGCGCTGGTGAGTTTCGGCAATCCGTACCTGCTGCGCGAGTTCCCCGGAGCGAAGAGCTACGCCGCCGCGTTCTCGACGGCCGCGACCGCGGAGACGGCCGTCGCGAAGGCGCTCTTGGGCGCGATCCCGTTTCGCGGGAAGCTACCCGTCACGATTCCCGGCTTGGCGGACTACGGTTTCGGCCTGGGACAAAGTTCGTCACAATAACGGGGCATGCTCGCGCTTCTCTTGCTGGCGCAATGGCCCAGCTACCACGGCGGTCCCGCCAACACGAAGTATTCGACGCTGTCGCAAATTACTCCGGCGAACGTCGCGCAACTGAAGGTGGCGTGGCGCTACGATTCGGGCGACGAGTTCCCGAACTCGGAGATGCAGTGCAACCCGATCGTCGTCGACGGAATTCTCTACGCGACCACGCCGCGGTTGAACGTCGTCGCGCTCGACGCGGGGACCGGCGCGCTCAGGTGGAAGTTCGAGCCCGTGGCGCGCGAAGCGAATCCGCGTAAGCGCCGCAACCGCGGAGTGATGTACTGGCGCGGGCAAATTCTTTTCGGCTACGAACATTGGCTGATTCGCCTCGACGCGAAGACCGGCAAGGAAGCCGGACGGATCGACTTGCGGGAAGGCTTGGGACGCGATCCGGCGCGCGTGAACGTTTCTGCCACGACGCCCGGTATTCTATACGGCGATCTGCTGATCTTGGGTCACCTGACGAGCGAGGATTTACCCGCCGCTCCGGGCGACATTCGTGCGTTCGATTTGCGGACGGGCAAGATCGCTTGGACGTTCCACACCATTCCCCGGCGGACGCCGCATCCGGGCGAGTTCGGTTACGAGACGTGGCCGCCCGAGGCGTGGAAGACGCTCGGCGGGGTGAACAACTGGGCGGGCATGGCGCTCGACGAGAAGCGCGGGATCGCGTTCGTGCCGACGGGCTCGGCGTCGTTCGATTTCTACGGCGCTAACCGGCACGGCGACAATTTGTTCGCCAACTGCCTGATCGCGCTCGACGCGAAGACGGGCAAGCGGCTGTGGCATTTCCAGTTCGTCAAGCACGACGTTTGGGATCGCGACTTGCCGACCGCGCCGACGCTGGTTACCGTGCGCCGCGACGGCAAGGCGGTGGACGCCGTGGCGCAGATTACGAAATCGGGGCACGTGTTCGTGTTCGATCGCGAGACCGGCAAGAGCTTGTTTCCGCTCGAGGAGCGGCAAGTTCCCGCTTCGGACATCGACGGCGAACTTCTCGCGAAGACGCAGTGGTTGCCGCTCTCGCCGCCGCCGTTCTCGCGCCAAAAGCTCACCGAGGATATGGTGCCGGAGGCGATGCGAGAGAAATTCCGAGCGGTGCGGTCGGGCGATCAGTTCATGCCGCCTTCGAAAGAGGGCACGGTGATTTTCCCCGGCTTCGACGGCGGAGGCGAATGGGGCGGCGCGGCGTTCGACCCGGAGACTCGGCTGCTCTACGTCAACGCCAACGAGATGCCCTGGATCCTGCGCATCGTGCCGCGTCCGAAAGCGCGCGGAGCGGCTCCGGCGAGCGAAATCTACGCCGCGAACTGCGCCGGGTGCCATCGCGCGGATCGCAAGGGCACGCCCCCCGAGTTTCCGTCGCTGGTCGATTTGAAGAAGCCGCTCGTCGATGTCGAGAGCGTCATTCGGAAAGGCGCGGGGCGCATGCCGGGCTACGCGCAGTTGGGCGAGGACGCGGTTTCCGGTCTCGCGTCGTGGTTGCTGGGAGGCGCGGACGCGACGGTACGCGTGCAGGGCGGGGGAGTGGGCTTGAAGTATTCGACCGACGGCTACAACAAGTTCCTGACGCCGGAGGGTTTTCCCGCCGTCTCGCCGCCCTGGGGGACGCTGACGGCGATCGATCTCGATACGGGAAAGTTCGCCTGGCGCATCCCGTTCGGCGAGTTCCCGCAACTCTCGGACAAAACCACGGGGAGCGAGAATTACGGCGGGGCGATCGTCACGAAGAACGGACTGCTCTTCATCGCGGCAACGAACCACGACAAAAAGATTCGCGCCTTCGAAAAAGCGACCGGCAAGCTGCTGTGGGAACACGAGCTTCCCGCCGCCGGCAACGCCACCCCCGCGCTCTACATGCACGACGGCCGCGAGTATCTGGTAATCGGCGCGGGCGGTGGAAAGTCGAAAGCTCCGAGCGGCGGCAGCTACGTGGCGTTCGCGCTGCCGTAGCGCGTTAAGCTTCTACCGGCTCCGCGACATCCGCCGCAGTAAAGTACGCGCAATCCGGATGGTGGAACACCAGCGCGCTCACGCTCGCCTCCGGCTCCATCATGAACCCTTCGGTGAGCGACATCCCGATCTCCTCGGGCCGGATCAACTGGAATAGCTTCACCTGATCCTCCATATTCGGACACGCGCCGTAGCCGAAGCTGTAGCGCTTGCCGTGATACCGCGCGGTCCAGCGCTCCTGCATCGTCATCGTGGGCGGATCGGCGATCCCCCAATCCTCGCGAATCCGCCGGTGCAGCCACTCGGCCGTCGCCTCCGCCGTCTCGGTGGCGAGCGCCAGCAACCCGACGCTCTTGACGTACTCGCCCTTCGCCTTCGCCTCCTCGGCGTAGTCCCGCACATTGCCGCCGACCGTCACCGCGAAGATCGCGATGTGATCGCGCCGCCCATCCTTCGGGTCGAGCACGTAATCCGATAAACACAGCCCGTTCTCGCGCGGCTGCCGCGTGAACTGGAAACTCGTCAGCGGCGTTTGCGCGCCCGGCGTGAACAGTCGTACCGCGTTGCCGTCGCGCTCCGCTTCGAAGAACTGCCACACCGCCTTCACCTTCATGAAGCTCGCCGACCACGCCTTCACTTCCTCGATCTGGTGGAACAGCGCCAGCGCCTTGTCGTCGCGCTCGGCGAGCCGTTTCTCGAAATTTCCCTTGAACCCGAGGTTCTTGCCGTACAGCATGAACGGATTGATGTACGACCAAATCTCGCTCAAACTCGGCACGTCGCGGACGCGGCGGTCGAGGTACGGCGCCGCGGGAATGGCGATGTCCGTGCGCACTTTCGTCGACCGCTCGATCGATTGCGGCGCGCGCGGCGTCTCGCCTCCGTCGAACGCGGCGGCGTCGCCGGCGAACGTGTAGGCCGAGAGCGTAGCGTTGCGCGATCGCGGGTCCATCAATTCGTTCATCAGCCGCAGCCCGGTCATCGCGTCTTTCGCGTACAGCGTCGCGTAGGAATACGACGGCGCGATTTTGGTCCGCGTGAATTTGTCCGACAGCGCCGCGCCGCCCACCAGTAGCGGCACTTGAATGCCCGCGTCCCGAAGGTCGTTCGCCGTCGTCACCATTTGCTGCGTGCTCTTGACCAGCAGCCCCGAAAGGCCGATCGCGTCGGGGTGATGCTCGCGGTAGGCCTTAATGAGTTCCTCCGGCGGAACCTTGATGCCCAAGTTGACCACCGTGTAGCCGTTGTTCGAAAGAATGATCTCGACCAGATTCTTGCCGATGTCGTGCACGTCGCCTTTCACCGTGGCGAGCACGATCTTGCCGCGCGCGGCGGCGTCGGCCTTCTCCATGAATTGTTCGAGATGATTGACGGCGGCCTTCATCGCCTCCGCGGATTGCAGCACCTCGGCGACGATCAGTTCGTTGTTATTGAACAGCCGCCCGACCTCGGTCATCCCCGCCATCAGCGGACCGTTGATGATATCGAGCGGACTCGTCCCCTCCGCCCGCTTCAATTCGAGATCGGCGACCAGCCCGTCCTTCGAGCCCTCGATAATGTAGTTCGCCAAGCGCTGGTCGAGTGGCAGATCCTCTTTCTTCGCCTTCTCCTTCACCCGGCCCCGGAAGTGCGCCGTGATCGCCGCGATGTGGTGCTGGTTGACGGCGGCCTTTTGTTCTTTCGACTGCGCTCTCCAGTCCGCCGGAATGCCGTCCGCGTGCGGCGCGTTGAACAGCAAATCTTCGGCGAGCCGGCGCTCCTCCGCCGGGATCGACGCGTAGCGTTCGAGCTTCTCCGTATTGACGATCGCCAGATCGAGCCCCGCCTTGGTGCAGTGGTAAAGGAACACCGAGTTCACCACTTCGCGCGCCGTCGCGGGTAGACCGAAGGAAATGTTCGATACGCCGAGCACCGTCTTGACGTGCGGGACCTCCGCCTTAATCAAGCGCAGCGCCTCGATCGTCTCCACCGCGCCGCCGATATAGTTCTCGTCGCCGGTGGCGCAAGGGAACACCAGCGGGTCGATGATCAAGTCCTCGGGCGCGAGTCCGAATTTCGACACCGCCAAATCCACGGACCGCTTGGCCACTTCGAGCTTCCGTTCGCGGGTGAACGCCTGCGCCTGTACCGGATCCTCGTCGATTGTGCCGATCACCACCGCCGCGCCGTAGCGCCGGATCAGCGGGCAGATCAGCTCGAACTTCTCTTCGCCGTCTTCGAGATTGATCGAATTGATAATCGACTTGCCCTGGCAGTAGGTCAGCGACAGCTCGACGGCCTTCGGATCCGTCGTGTCGATCATGATCGGCGCCTTCACCTTGCGGATCAACTTCTCGTAGAACGACGGAATGTCCTGCATCTCGTCGCGGTCCGACGATTGCAGACACACGTCGACGACGTGCGCGCCACCGCGCATTTGCCGCTTGGCGATATCGGTGGCTTCTTCCCACTTCTCTTGCGCGATCAGGTCCTTGAACAGGCGCGAGCCGATGACGTTGGTGCGCTCGCCCACCAGCAGCGGGCGCGTCGAATCGTCGGCCTCGACCAACTCGACGCCGGAATAGTAGGCCCGGTGGCGCGGCGCGGGCTTCGCGCGCGGCGCCTTGCCTTCGACCATGTCCGCGATGGCCCGGATGTGCGCGGGCGTGGTTCCGCAGCAGCCGCCGACGATGTTCAACCAGCCGTGGTCGGCGAACTTTTCGAGCTGCACGGCGAGCGATCGAGCGGTCTCGCCGTAGCTTCCGTCCTCGCGCGGCAGTCCGGCGTTCGGGTACATCGAAATTCGCGCGGACGACATCTCGGCCAGAGTGCGGATGTGATCCGTCATGAACTCGGGGCCGGTGGCGCAGTTGAGACCGATCGAGAGCAGGTCGGCGTGCGAGATCGAGGCGTAGAGCGCGTCGGCGGTCTGGCCTCCCAGCATGGTCCCCATCGGCTCGATCGTGCCCGAGACCATGGCGGGAATGCGCTCGCCGAGTTCCTTCGCCAGCTTCTCGATGGCGATCAGGCCCGCCTTCACGTTGCGCGTGTCCTGGCAGGTTTCGAGCAGCAGAATATCCGCGCCGCCTTCGTAAAGCGCCTTGGCCTGAAGGTAATACCCGTCGACCAAGTGTTGAAAGGTCACGCCGCCGGTGACGGTAATCGCCTTCGTCGTGGGACCCATCGATCCGGCGACGAAGCGCGGGCGTCCGGGACGTTCGAACTCGGCGGCGGCCTCCCGGGCGAGGCGCGCGGCGATCGAGTTCACTTCGTGAATCCGGTCTTCGAGTCCGAACTCGGCCAGCGTGATCAGGTGGCCGCCGAAGGAATTGGTTTCGACGATATCCGCCCCGGCCTCGTAGTAGGCGCGGTGCACGTCGCGAATCCATTCCGGCTTGGTGAAGAGAAGATTCTCGGTGCAGTTCTCGAACGCCGGCCCGCCCCAATCTTCGATGGTGGGGTTGCGCTGCTGCAACATGGTTCCCATCGCGCCGTCGAGCACGAGGATCCGCGATTGGAGAGCGTCGTAGAGCGCCTGACGGCGTTCGGAATGGGAAGTCATGGTGTGGGGAAGGGAACTCCTTCTAGTTTATCGGCGTTCCGGAGAAAAGAAAAAGCCGGACCCGAAGGTCCGGCTAAGGTTAGAAGCGAGAACGAGTTACGGACGCAAGTCCTGTTCCTGATGGAACGTCGTCCATTCCTGCGTCCAGTCGATATCGCCGAATCCGCCGATCCAGGTGGCCCATTGATCGAAGAACCCGTCGTCGGGGGGCTGAATCCAGTTCGCGCGCCACACCGGCGAGCCGACCTGCGCCCGGAAGTCCGGGTCGGACCGTTCGAGCGGACGCCGCAGCAGAGGGTTGGCGATCAGGAACTGGCGGCTCGCCACGCCGGCGAAAGCTTGGAAGTTCTCGAGCACCTGGCCTTGCACCGTGTTGGGCCGCACGGTGGCCGCCCGGGCGCCGTTGTCCCAAAGCAGGATTCCGTTGGCCGTAAAGTCGTTGTTAGTGATGTTGGTCTGGATGACGCTGCCCGCGGCGGTGTCCGCCGACGCGCCGCCAAACCCGCGAGTGCCCCAGTTGAAGCAGAGCAGGTTGCCGTAGGTACCGGCCGCGCCGCGCCGGAAGTAGAGGCAGGGAGAATCGGCTTCGTCGAAGAACGTGCCGTTCTCGCCGACGAACGAGACGTTGTAGACGCTGGCCCTGCCGAGAGGGCGCGCCGCGAAGTCGCGCTCGTAGTTGTCCATTTCGATGCCGCGGTTCGACCGGTCGGCGTTGGCCACCATGACGCCGTGCTGCACCCGGCCCGTCCAGCCGATCTGGCCGTCGATGTAGTCGTCGGCGGTGTAGGTGCCCACCAGATACTTCGCGTCGTTACTGCCGCCGAACCATTCGAACGCGTCGTCCAGGCCGTAGTGCGCCTGCAGGTACTCGCCGCGCGTGGCGCTGCCGCAGCCGCCCCACGTGATCGAATTGGTCTCTTCGTTGGGGCGCAGAAGCGCTCCGGCGTATTCGACGCGGACGTAGCGGAGCGAACCGCAATTGTGGGTCGGGACGTTGCCGCCGTAACGCGTTTCCGGCAGCTCCGGCAGTCCTTCGATCGTCAGTTCGCCGCCCGGATCGTTAATCGGAGCGTCGCCCAGCATCACTAGTCCGCCCCAATCGCCCCGATTGCGGGAGCCGACCGGCTGCGTCGAGGTCATGATGATCGGGCGGGAGCGCGTGCCCTCCGCGATCAAGCGTCCGGCGGTGGTGACCAGCAGGACGGTCGGGGGCTGCGAACCGGGTTCGCCCATGACGATGGTGCCGGGCTCGATGGTCAGCACCGCGTTGTTGCGGACGCTGACGATGCCGCGAAGCCGGTAGAGCGTGTTATTCCGCCAAGTCCCGTTCGAGGTGATATCGCCGCTGACGTTCACGGTGGAGGTCACGACGCCGAACTTCCAGTAGGCGCTCTTCACCACGCGCCCGCCGGTGTACTCGCGAATCTGCACGACGATGGTGTGCATGCCGGGTTCGTTCGGAACCGACGCCGGGCTGCCGATCAGCGATCCGCCCGCGCCCACCAGCACCGCCTTGTTCGCCTCCGGCAGCAAGCCGGGGCGGAAGCCTTGATCGACCGTGTTTCCGAAGATATCCGTGGGCGTCGTGTTATTGCCGGGCAGATAGGTCTTGACGCCGGTCTGGTTGTTTTGCCGGTACGCGACGATGGTGTAGGGATACAGATCGTTATTGCGCTTCACCGTCCAGCGGATGGTCAACGGATCGCCGGGCGAATAAACGATCCGGTCGGTCCAAACCCACATGGCGGCCGGGGTATCGAAGTTCGTCTGGCCGGTGATCTCGGCGGGATCGGATTTTCCGTCCGCCGCGAAGCCCGCCGCGCACCAGAAGCTCAGTGCGGTCGAGAGGATGAGTTTCTTCATGGTCTCCTGTTTCCTTGGTTTCTAAAAAAACGAGTAAGTCGTTCCGATCGTGTAGGTCCGCCCGATCCGGAAGGCCCTCACGAGAATGTCGGCTTGCGTATACCGGTATTGGTTGTCCGAGAGATTTTCGGCGGAGAAGCGCAGACTCCATTTGCCGTTCTCGCGGATATCGAATTGATAGACGAAATCGAGGAACGTATTCCGTTCCTGATACACGTCGGGCAACTGAAAGGTGCCGACGTCGGTAATCCGGCGGGATACCGAGTTGGCGTAAAACCGGGCTTGGCTGCGCAGCTTAGGCTGCGCCCATTCCGCGATGACGTTGTAGATAAATCTCGATTGCCCGACCAGCGGGCGGTTCCGGGACGTCAGTTGCGGAAAACGGTCTACGGGGATCACGACGTCGGAGTTGACGAAAGTGAAGTTCGACTGCAAGGCGAACGGCGCCCAGCGCGTGCCGAGAAATCCCAGATTTTTGCGAACTTCGAACTCCGCCCCCTGATTGTTCGCGCCGTCCACGTTCAAGAAGCTCTGCCGTAGCTCCGAAGCCGTCGGCCGGTAGATTTGTTCGATAGGATCCTGGAAGCGTTTGTAGAAGTAGCTCGCCGCGATCACTTGATTGCCGCCGAGAAACCATTCCCAACGGGCGTCGAAGTTATCGATGGTGGCGCGCCGCAAGTCCGGGTTTCCGACCGTCGAGAATCCGCCTACGACGTTGGTGAATTCGAACGGCGATAACTCGCGGAAATCGGGCCGGTTGACGGTGCGTCCGTAGCCGAACCGGAGATTCTGGCGGGCGTTCAGTTGATAAATCACGTTCACCGCCGGAAGCGGATCGCGGTTGCTCAATCGCGCGAAGGCGGGAATGCCGCCCGGGATCAAGGGATCGATGGTCGAAACGTCGATCTCGGCGTCCTCGACGCGGATACCGGCCACCAGCCGCCACTTCGGTCCCAGCGCCAGGTCGGTCATGGCGTAGCCGCCGAAAATATCCATCGACGCGTTGTAAGTGTCCGTTCCCCGCGTCACTTCGCGGACGGCGAACCCGTCCGGCCGGATATTGTTCGTGCCGAGCACTTCGTTGGTGGGCGCGTTAAAGTCGATGGTCCCCGCCCGGATGGGGAAGTAACGGAACCGGCGGCTCTCGAAATCGCGGCGGCGGATCGTCCCCCGGAATCCCACCTTGAACAGGCCGCTGATCGCACCGCGGTAGAACGGCTTACTCCAATCGGCTTGGGGCTCGAAGATACGATCCTCCAGTTTCGAGAAGAAGCGCAGACCCGATTCGGGAAGATTGAGGAACGTGAAGCCGGTGTTGGACCCCGGCTCGCGCCCGCGGATGGTCTCGCGCAGGTCCGGTTCGTCGCGCTTCGAATTCGAGAACGTGAACTGCCAGTGGAAGACGCTGTTTCCGAGCTTCGCCACCGCGTGATCGCCTTCGATACCGGTAGAAAGCAGGCCGCGCTCCGTCCAGCGGAGTCGGGTGGATTCGATTTCCTGGCCGTTGCCGCCGTTCAACCCGCGGATGATCCGGGTTTCGTTGTCGGAATCGCGCGTCAGCGTGTTTCGCCAGACGAGCTTGTTGGTGGCGTTCAAACGGTAGGCGGCGTTCATGACCGCGCCCAGCCGGACGCCGATCGTGTCGGTATTGAATTGGTCGTAATCGGAGAAAATCTGCGGCCGGCCGCCGCCCGCGTTGACGATGAACCGCTGCAGTTGCGGGATGCGCTGCGGGCTGTTCGAGAACGTGACCGCGCCGACCACGCCCAACTTGCCCCAGGAATTTCCGCCCGACACCGTATACGTCTGCGACGGGCGCATCGAATCGACGAACTGCGGCTCGTAATTGACCGCGAAGGCTCGCCCGAAATCCTGGAACTGCTGGTCGGTGAAGTTACCGACGAAGAGGCGCTTATCGCTCGGGATAATGCTCGGAATCGAACGGGTGCCGTCCTCGAATCCGAAAATATCGCGCCCGCCGCCCGAATAACCGGCGAAACGGTTGCCCGTCGTGATCGAGTTAAAGCCGTAGTTGACGCTCACCGAGAAGGTCTTTTGCGTGGGGAACTCGATGGTGGACATTTGCACCAGTCCGCCCGAAAACTCGCCGGGAAGGTCGGGCGAATAGGTCTTGAGGACCTTGATGTTGTCGATCAAGGAGGCGGGAAACAGATCGAGCGGCACGACGCGGCGCTCGGGCTCCGTCGTGGGGATCATGGCGTTGTTCAGCATGGTGGACGAATACCGTTCGCCCAGCCCGCGCACGAACACGAAGCCGTTGTCGACGATCGAGACGCCGGTGACCTTCTCCAGCGCGGCGGCGGCGTCGGAGGCGGTCGAATTCTTGATATCGTCCTTCGAAATCGAGTCGCTCACCACTTGCGCCAGCTTCCGTTCGACCATGATGGATTCCGACGTGGATTGCACCGCGCCGACCTTCTCGGACACCTCCACCGTGGTCACGGCGCCCTTTTGCTGCATGACCGTGGACGCTTCGGCGGGCGTAGCCGCCGAGACTTCGACGTCCTCGATGGTCGTTTCGAGATGATTCGCCGAAGTAAAGCGGAGCTTGTATTTGCCCGGAGAAAGCTGCAGCGTAAACTTCCCGTCCGGCCCGGTTTGCAACTTTCCGTCCGACATGCCGTCGACCTCCACCGTCACCAGCGGGATCGGCTGGCCGTTGGTGGCGTCGAAAACGGTCCCCGTGACGGTGCCTTTCGGCGCGGGTTGAGCCGGAGCGGTTTGAGCGGCGGCGGGCCATGCCGCCAAGAGAGCGGCGAGTAAGAAGCGGACCCTCATTCAACGACCCAGAACGTGGTGGCGTTGGACGAAATGCCGTTAATGGTGACGAATACGGGCAGACGCCCGGCGATGAAGGGCCGGTCCGGAACCCGGGCGTTAATCTGCCACAGTCCGGGGAAACCGGGCGCCGCGCCCGCGTACTCCACGCGCGCTTCCTCGACGGAAACGAACACTTTGGCGGGATTACGCATCGGGATCGCGCCGGCGGCGGCCTGCCCATCGGGCAAGGGCTGCGTCAACGGACCTTGGCCCGTTCCGAAGATCGCGATCACTTCGCCGCGCCGCGCGCGGTTCGTGGGCGAGGTTTGCGAAAAGTTCTCGTTGCGGATCCCCCCCGTGTCGGCGGTGTCGTTAGGAAGGGTGGCGAAGAAAATACCCGGCGCGCTCTCGATCACGTGAATCGTGGCGGCGGCGATCTCCGTGCCCGCGCGCACGACGCGAACCCGGCCCGGGCCCACGGCGGTGGCTTGCGGCAGCACGAAGGCGATCACCGAAGAGGCCACCGTATAAAGAGGCGAAGGAACGTCGTTCACCAGAACCTGCACGTCCGCCAAGGTCGTCGGGAGCGGTACGCCGGGCGTGTTGGTGAGTCCCGTGACGCCCGTGAACGACGCGCCTTGAGGCGGAAAAATCTGCGCGTAAGATCCCGGAGCGAGCGGGAAATCCCGCGTGAAGGAAGCCGCGTTAACTACCGTAAACGTCTGGGCTACGGCGGCCGAACAGGCCATACCGGCGAGGATCAAAATTTTGGGGATTCGCATGATGGCGTTTGTAGACGCCCCCCATGCTAACCACGCCGGATTGCGAAACGATGACTTCTCGTTAAAGAGTCCGTCACATTAGAGTGACGATTTCGTTACCTATACGGGTACCATCGCGGACGCCGGCTCGTTAAAGCTGTACCCGAAGCCGCGCACCGAGCGGATGAAATTGGGGCTGACGGCGTCGACTTCGATTTTTTGGCGCAGGCGGAGGATGTAGACGTCGACGGTGCGGTCGGTAACGGCGCGGTCGTGGCCCCAGACGGCGTCGAGTAACTGCTCTCGACTGAACACGATACCGGGACGGGACATCAGAAACTCGAGCAGCCGGAACTCGGTGGCGGTCAAGGAAAGCTCGCTATCGAGAAGCCGGACTCGACAAGAGGTGCGATCTAGCTCCAAAGGACCCGCTTTTAAGAGCCGATTTGGTGCATTTTGACCCCTAAAATGGATCTTTATGCGCGCAATTAGCTCCCTAACGAAGAACGGTTTGACGATGTAGTCGTTGGCACCGAGCTCCAGACCGACGATCCGGTCGGTTTCCGTGGCCCGGGCGGTGAGGAAAATCACCGGCAGGTGCGCCAATTCGGGGTGCTGGCGGATGCCCTTACAGATATCGAGCCCGTCGGAATCGGGCAACATGATGTCGAGAAGTATGAGGTCCGGGCGTTCGCGGCGGCAAAGCTCGATGGCCCCTTTGCCGGTCTGCGCGCCCACCATCGCGAAGCCTTCCTTTTCCAGGTTGTATTTCAGCAGCGCAAACAAATCGGCGTCGTCTTCGATGAGGACAATCTTTTTCATTCACTCAAACGATACAAAGGAATCGTTACATATTTATTACGAAATCGTGAATTGCGATTGAACCGGGCTTTGCTCGTCCAATCCAAGGTCGTGGACGGGCAAGGTGAACGAGAACGTGGAGCCCTGGTTGACGATACTGCTGACGCGGGCTTCGCCGCCTTGGGCGAGCGCCAGATGCTTCACGATCGCGAGACCGAGGCCGGTACCGCCGAGCTCGCGGCTGCGGGCTTTATCGACCCGGTAGAAGCGCTCGAACAGACGGTCGAGGTCCTCGGGCGGGATGCCGATGCCCGAATCGCGCACGGAAATCTCGACTCGCAGCGGCTTCGTCGAGTCCGCTTCGAGCAATTGCGCGGCGAGGGTGACGCTGCCCCCCTCGGGCGTGTACTTGATCGCGTTATCGATCAGATTCGAAAGGATTTGGTGGACCGCTTCGGAATCGCAGAACACCTCCGTGTCGGGCGGCGCGGGGATCACGCGCAGGACGACGTTTTTGCGGTCGGCGAGCGGTTGCAGGGTGTCGATCGAGTTCCGCAGCAGGGCGTTGACGTAATAAGAGGCGAACTGGAACTTGGTGATGCCCTGTTCGACGCGCGAGAGGGTAAGGAGGTCGGCGGTGAGGCGGCCGAGGCGTTCGGCGTTTTGGCGGATGATCGACAGGAACCGGACGTTATTGTCCCGGTCGTCGATCGCGCCGTCGAGGAGCGTTTCCGTATAGCCCTGAATGGAGGCGAGCGGCGTGCGCAACTCGTGCGAGACGTTGATGACGAAGTCTTTCCGGATTTTTTCGAGCTTTTCAAGTTCGACTTGCTCCTGCTGCAATTGTTCGAACATCGCTTGAAGTTTTTCGCCTGTCTCGTTGAGTTTAGAAGACAAAATGCCCAGTTCGTCGGGGCCCTGGCGGGCTAGACGGGCGCGGAAGTTGCCTTGGGCGAGCTGCGCGGCGTATTCGATAATCGCGCCCAGCTTCGTCGAGGCGTAGCGCGCGAACCAACCGGCGATCAGCATAGCGGGTAGGAACGCGAGCGCCGTAGCGGCCAACATCTGTTGGCGAATCGCGTCCACCTGCACTCGGATTTGCGCCATCGGCACCGCGAGGCGGAGCGCCCCGGTGGGCACCGGAATGGCGACGTAGAGAAAGGGAACGCCCATCGTGGGGCTGTTCCGTCGAACTACGCCCACTTCGCCTCCGAGGGCCGCCTGGATTTCGGGACGGCTGAGGTGGTTCTCCATATGCGAGGCGTCGTTTTCGGAATCGGCGACGACACGCCCATCGCGCGCCACGATGGTTAGCCGCCCCCCGGCCGCGATGGCCAGATCGCGAATTCGGGTGGAGGACGGCGCGTTCAGGTCCTCGAGAGCGATCATGCGACACTTTTCCTGCAATTCGCGGGTGAGAGTGCGTTCGTAGGTGGATTCGGCGATGCGGGAGGCGAGCAGGTCCACCGCGACGAGCGAGACCATCAGCACCGCCACGACGGCGGCGATCAGCTTGAGAAAAATCTTGGCGGTCAACGTTTTACGAGATCGACGACGGCGTAGAGATCGAGGCGGGGCACGCCGAATTCCAGACCTCCATCGGCGAACTCGACCTCCTCGGCGGCGAGCGACGGCTGTCCGAAAGAGCGCAGCGCCGCCAGTTTCCAGGGACCGGCGACGCGGATGCGAAAGCCCTCGACCGGGTCCGTCGCGTAATTCAACAGGTGCAAACGCGCCCGCCCTCCCTCCGCCGTAAGATAGCCCACGATTGTTTCACTGCCATAAACCCGCAAGCTTCTTTTCTCGTCGGTGAGCGCTTTGCGGACCAAGCCCGCGAAATCGGAGGGGTTGGCGGCCGCTTTCCGGGGGAAGCGCGGGGAGCCGATTTCGACGACCAACGGGTACTTTTGGGCCGAGTTTTCGTCGGACGCGGGAACGCCGGTCCACAAAAGGTTGCGGCGAGTGAGCAGGTTGAGCACTTCGCCGGTGGCCTCCGAGCCGTCGTCCACCACGGCGAAATCGGCGACGGCGGGCCAACGCGGCCCGTCGAGGGACTTCAGGAATTCGACGACGGGCGCGAGTTTCGCCGCGCGATCGGCGACGACGACCGCCCGGCCGCCGTACTGAAACGCCTCGCAGGCCGCGAGCGCGAGCCGCGCTTCGGGCGGGTTGTCGTAGACGTAGATTTTGGCGGCGTCGCGGCGGAAACGCCAGCCGTTCGAGTCCACCCAGGGGCCGCGCGACATAGAGGCGGTGGAGACGTTTTGGCCGCGAGTTCCCGGAACGAGCAGCTTGATCGCGCCGGGCGGAGCGCTCGACGCTATCTCGGGCAATCCGGCGGCGAGTAGAAGGAGCGCGGTCAAGCGCGAATCTCCGCGATGCGGGCGCGGTCGTAGACGCCGAGCCCGAGCTTGGACGCGAACTCGATATGGCCGGGTTCGCGGAAGTAGGCGCCGTCTTTCAACGCGGCGGGCGAACGGTCCCAGACGCTAACGGCTCCCATTTCGCGGCGCTTGTTCTCGATGACGTCGATCAGCAGACGGTCCATCGCGACGGGGTCGGTACCGGCCATCAGTAGGCGAGGTTCGAAGAGGTAACGGTCGTCTTTGACGAACGGTCCGCCTTGCCAGACGCCGCGGATGCCGTCCATGACATGCAGTACGGATTTCGAACGTAAGGGCTCGAGACGGTACAGTTCGCCGATGAAGCTGAGCGTGTGGGTGCGCGAGTCGCGGTGACTGCGCGCGACGTTCGAGAAGCTACCGTAGGCGAGGTTCTTGAGACAACCGGTGACGCCCGCCGCGCCGTGGTCCTTCATGTTCGGGACGTTGACGATTTTGGTCAGCGTCCGCGTAACGAGTTTCGAAAGAAAGCTCCGCGTTTGCTCTTCGCCGAAGAAATCCGTTTCGACGTAGGCGCGCTGATCGTAGTTCGAGATGCCGCCGCGACGCGTGCCGTCTTCCATGGCGTGGATTTGCGCGCCGGCGGGCAGATGCGGCGTGTAGTTCGCGGTAACCATTTGGTTGGCGAAACGTTCGAAGACGTAAATGTTTTGGGGCGCGACGCCCGAGAGCGTCAACTGCCGCGCGATCTCGCCGACGATTAAGGGGTGCGACAGGATTTTCGGCGCGCCGGAGCAATTGACCTTAACGCCGACGACGTCCGCCGGTTGGACGAACGTCGCCCAGGCGTCGCGATCGTTCGCCGCGCCGGTGAGCGCGCGCAGCGTCGCGGAGATCGCTTGCCGCACGCTCGCCTCGTTCTCGTCGACCTTAGAGGTAGCGACGCGGGCGGGGAAGCGGTTCGGTTCGGGGCCGGCGGGATAAGGCGAAACGGCTCGGTATCGAGGGAGGTTCGCGAGATCGGCCGCGGCGACGACGGCGGGCATCTGAACGAAGGCGCGGCGCGGCATGGAATCCATCGGCATAAAATCCATCATATGAAGAATCGCAGAAGCCTCTTGAAGACCGCGCTGGCCGCTTCCGCCGCCGCCGCCGCCGCGCAGGCGCAGACGGGCCCCAAGAAAAAGGTGCACTACCGGGGCGAGAAGCCGGCGAAGCCCGGCCTATTTTCGGGCGCGGTGAGTTACGGCGGACTGCTCTTTATCGCGGGCAAGGGCGCGCATTTCGAGGGCGACATCAAGGCGCACACGAAGCACGTGCTCGACGAGATCGAGAAGGAGTTGACCAACGCCGGATCGTCGATGAACCACGTGCTGAAGTGCAACGTGTACTTGAACGACTTGAAGGACTATCAGGCGATGAACGAAGTCTTTCGCGGACGCTTCGGCGACGAGCCTCCGGTGCGCACGACGATCGCGGCGGCGGGAGGGATTCCGGGCAACTCGCTGGTCGAGATCGACGTTATCGCCCACCTGTAGCGAGATCGATCGCGTTGCTAAAGACCTCTCCGACCCGCAATTGGAGGCGGCGCGGGGCTTCGGACAGGCGCACGCGAACGACGGCGACGCCCGTTTGCGTGGTGGAGGCACAAGCCGATTCCGGCGCGATTTCGACGCCGTCCGCGAGCGCGACGATTTTTTCGACGGCACAGGCGAGACCCGGCGCGGCGAAGCCGTCGAGAAGAGGACGGTCGTAGCGGCCGACGCCGGTGGCGAACAACGTAACCGTGCCGTCGGCGTGGTCGTGGACGTGGGCGAAGAGGCCGGGCGCGAGGGACGCGACGGTGGCCGACGCCGCGAGTTCCGGTTGACCGTCCCGCCGGACGATCAACGTTTGCGGGCCTTCGGGCATGTCCCAAGGCGGCACGATTTGGATTTCCTCGGGCGAGACCGAAACGATCGGCAGCAGACGGTCGCGCCAGAGCACCACGACACCGCCGAGCGTTTGCGGCAGCGGCGAATGCGATTCGGCGACGCGGGTTTCGGCGGCGAGGTGCAGTCCGACGACGGCCGCGCGCGAGCCGGGGGCGACGGTCTCGGGGCCGGCCGCGTTACGCACGCCGGCGGTCCAGGGAACGCGTTCCATCGTGGCGGAGAGCGCGCGCGGTTCCGACATGTAAACGCGCGGATCGGCGTCCCAACGCTTCAGGCGAAAGCCGGGGTTGGGCGTCACGGCGGCGACGGCCCAGGTTCCGGCATCGAAGAAGCCGTCGGTTTCGGGCGTCGTGCGGACGACGCCGCCCTCGTCGGGCGACACGCGAGTCGTCAAGCGATGGCGGCGGATGTAGGTCAAGCGCACGGTGCGGTCGGCGGAGAGCGCGATCGAGGGCTCGGGCGCGACGGCCAGATCGAGACGCGACGCTTCGGAAATCGCGATCGAGGAGGGCGCTTTAATCGCGACCGCCGATCCGGCGGGACGATCGACGCGGCACGGCGTCAAGCAAGACGCGCCGTCGATCTCGACCGCGAGCGCCGAGGGCTCGCTTTCGACGGTCAGGCGCGGTTGCGATTCGTAGATCGCCTTCCAGCGAATGTCTCCGGTCACCGCGACGGTTTGCGAGGCCGTGCCGCCGTTAGACCATTCCTTGAAAGTCCATTTACGGCCCGTCGCGTCGAGTTGTTCGAGCGGCGCGGCGACGGTCTTGGTAGAGCCCTCGGCCCAATCGAAGATGTAGACCGGCCAATTCTCGCGGCCCTCGATCGAGAGCCGCAAGCCGGCGGGCCGCGTTTCGAAGATCGCGGTGCGCGCGCGCAGGAAGTTCGCGGCGACGGTGAAGTCGCCGTGATCGTTCACGGTGTAAGCCGAGTTTTGGCCGCCCCCGAAACTCCAACGGTCGAACAGCCATTTGCGATTTCCCGAGTCCGATTGCGGGCTCGGCGCGGCGAGGCGATAGGTGGCGAGGTGAGCCCAATCCTGATCGACGGGCGTGCGGACGGGCGTGCCATCGACGTAGACTTCGAGACCGGCGGGATTGGTTCGAAGCCGGGCCGTGCGGGCGCGGGCGAATTGCGGACGCACGGTCATGGGCGCGGTCAGTTTGAACTGAATGAACGTAGAAGCGCGCCCGGTAGCGCCGAACGGCGCGGTTTCCGATCCCCAGCCGGTGAAAATCCAGCCGGGCGAGGGAAAGGCCCGCAGGGTAAGATCGGCGCCGGTAACGAAGTACGTCGCCGCGTTGGAGGCGAAGCTCGAATTCCCGATCTCGATGCGCCCGGCTCCGGCGTCGTGAAACGCGAGTTCGAAACGGTTGTAAACGAGATAGGTCACGGTGTACTGCGTGAGCAGCGGGTGCGCGGCGACCGTAATCTGCGGGGAGTTCGTGTTCCAGAGACCGGTGGAGTCGGCCCAGTTCTGGAAGACGTACTCGACCGGCTTGGTCATTTGAAGCTCGGAAGGCGCCGCCCCGAGGGTGTGCTTCGATCCCTGCACCCACAGGAAGCTGGCGGGCGCGGTGTACGTCACGCCGTCCACGAGAAACGGCGCGCCGGGAGCGTTGGCCTGTATGCGGACGGAGGAGACGACGTTCTGCGCGTGGAGGGACGCGAAAAAGAGAAGTGCGAAGAGAGACCGCGCCATCAAGACGCTTATCGACGCGGGGTGTACGAAAGGTCGGAGAAATTTCCGATTCCCGCCGGGCCCGCTCCAGGACCGTTGTTGGGGGGAAAGGTATTCAAGGAGCGGGCTTGCCCGGCAGGATTCGAACATATCGAATCTAAGCCGGATCCAAAGCGGATTTGGGGCGAAACGCCGACGGTTTGTGGCCAGATTAGGATTGACGCTTTAGAACCACCGTGGAGGCCAGTATGTCGTGCAACCCTTGTTTGCGTTGCGTGAACGCCACCATGATGTAACCGATGTTAAGAATCGCGCCGGAGGCGATCTTGCCGAGTTGGCGGCCAAACGCGCGGCCGAGCGAGACGCGAGCGCCTCGTTCGTCGGCGACGAATAGTCCGAGGGCCATCTTGCCGGGCGTGGCTTGCCACTTCGAGCTTTCGAACCAGGCGTAGTAGAACAAGCTAGCGGCCGCGGCCACAACGGCGAAACCGAGGAACGAAGCCAAGGCGGCGATCGCCACCTCCGGGCGCTCCGTTAAGTTTTCGGCGATCGTCAGAATCGCCGCCGTGCCGACGAAGGGTATCGAGAGAACGCCGACGCCGATACCGACGACGATCTGGTCGATCAAATGCGCCGCGAAGCGCCGCCAAAAGCCCGCGTAGTTCACGACTAGCGATTATGACCCAATCGCTACACTGTTGGCTGCATGGCTTCTTTGGCCGAAACCAGAGTTCTTCGCATCGACGTTTCCGGACCGGATCGCGCCGGGGTGACGCATTCGCTGACCGGCATTTTGGCGGCGGCGGGCGCGCGCGTGCTCGATATCGGGCAGGCGGTGATTCACAACTCGCTGGCGCTGGGAATCCTGATCGAGTTGACGGGCGAGATGAAGTCGTCGTCGCTGTTGACGGAGTTGTCGCTGAAGGCGCACGAATTGGGCGTCGAGATTCGATTTACGGCGGTGACGGCGGACGAGTACCGCGCGTGGGCGGCGACGGAGGGAAAGCGCCGCTTTCTGGTGACGCTGCTGGGACGCGATCTGCACGCCGGGCATCTGGCGCGGGTGAGCGGGATCGTCGCGCGCGGCGGGCTGAATATCGACGCGATCGACCGGTTGTCGGCGCGCACGCCGCTGGAGGCGCGAGGGCAGGTGTGCGTGGAACTCGCGATTTCCGGGGCGGCGGCGAACGAGGACGCGATCCGCGCCGAACTGGTGGAGTTGACCGCCGAACACGACATCGACGTCGCGTTCCAGACCGACGACGTGTATCGGCGCAATCGGCGGCTGGTGGCGTTCGACATGGATTCGACGCTGATCCGCGCGGAGGTGATCGACGAGCTCGCCAAGATCGCCGGCGTGGGCGGGCAGGTGGCGGCGATCACGGAGTCGGCGATGCGCGGGGAGCTCGATTTTCAGGCGAGCTTTCGCAAGCGCGTGGGGCTGTTGAAAGGGCTGCCGGAATCGAGCTTGCGGGAGGTGGCGGCGCGGATCCCCTTGATGGACGGCGCGGAACGATTGGTTTCCACGCTGAAGCGGCTGGGTTACAAGACGGCGATTTTGTCGGGCGGATTTACGTTCGTCGGCCGCGCGTTGCAGAAGCGGTTGGGGATCGATTATCTGTTCGCGAACGAACTCGACGTGCGCGACGGCGCGGTGACGGGCGAGGTTCTGCCGCCGATCATCGACGGCGCGAGGAAGGCGCAATTGCTGCGCGAGATCGCGGCGAGCGAGGGGCTCGACCTGCAGCAAGCGATCGCGGTGGGCGACGGCGCGAACGATTTGCCGATGCTGCGCTTGGCCGGACTGGGGATCGCCTTTCGGGCGAAGCCGGTGGTGCGGGCGGGCGCGCGGCAGGCGATCTCGACGCTGGGGCTCGACGGGATTTTGTACTTGCTCGGCGTGCGCGATCGGGAGTTGGACTAGGCGGCGAGGGCGCGGCGCAGAGCGTTTTTCATCACGCGTTCGGGAGCGGGTTTCCCGGTCCAGAGCTCGAAGCCGATCGCGCCCTGATAGACGAGCATCGACAGTCCGTCGAGCGTGCGCATGCCGCGCTTGCGGGCGGCGCGGAGCAATCGCGTTTCCGAGGGATTGAAGACGGCGTCGCAAACCAACGCTTGGGGACGCGCATCGCCGAGGTCGATGTCCGGCATACGGTCGATGTCGGGGTAGAGGCCGATCGAGGTGGCGTTGACGACGATGTCGATGTCGTCGGAGACTTTGACGGGCCAAGTCGAGAGCGAGGCGGAAACGCCGGTGCCTTCGCGAAGATCGCGCACCATGGTTTCGCCGCGCTCGGGATCGCGGTTGACGACGTGAATCGACGACACTCCGGCGAGGGCGAGTTCGGCGGCGATGGCTCGCGCCGCGCCGCCCGCGCCGAGGAGAAGCACTCGCTTGCCCGCCGGTTCGACGCGAGCGTCCTCGACGACGCCGCGGAGAAAGCCCTTGCCGTCGGTGTTTTCGCCCAGCGTGTGTCCGTCGCGAATGGCGACGGTGTTGACCGCGCCGATCAATTTCGCCGCCGGGGTGAGTTCGTCGAGGTGCTTCAAGACCGCGACTTTGTGGGGGATGGTGAGGTTCAGACCGCGAAATCCGAGCGCCTTGACGCCCTTCATCGCCGCGCCGAGCTTGGCCGGGGCGACTTCCATGGTGACGTAGCGCCAGTCGAGATGCGCCTCTTCGAACGCGGCTTCCTGCATGGCTCCGGTGGGGTTTTCGTCCACCGGCTGGCCGAGCAAGCCGACCAACTCTGCGCGGTAACTCACTTCGCGGCCAGCTTCAAGGAAGCGGAATCGAGAACCCAGCGGCGCAGAATTTCGTAACCGCGGTCGCCGGGATTGAATCGCCGTCCGCCCTGATGGCCGTCCTCCTGTCCGCTTTGCACGTTGAGCGGTTTGCGCAGAAGCTTGCTGTTCTCGACGTCGGTTTCGTTCACGCGTTCGAGCAAGGCTTTGTAATTATGTACCAGCGTTTTCGAGTTTTGATAACCGTCGTTGTTGGCGGGCGACAGTTCCATCGAAGGAACGCGTCCCGCGACGCCGTGGCAGCCAAGACAAGAAAATTCGTCCTCGCGATTCGACTTCGTAAACTCGGGCGCGACCCACATGCGGAAGTACTCGAAGTTGCGCCGCCACTCGGGGGACAGTTTCGCGATCTCATCGGGTTCGGGCTCGACGACCTGCGGACGCGCGGTTTGGAGCGCGGGGCGGATGCGCGGATCGGAGTGGACGCGCGGGTCGACGGCGAGAGACAGCGCGGCGGATTTAAGGCGGGGATCCGAAGGGTTGGCGATTTGTTTCAAATAAAGATCGACCGCGCGCTTGCGATAGTCCGCGAGGTCGTCGGTTTTCGCGGCGGCGGGCTTTACCTCGGGTATCGGCGTTTCGTGGGTCGGCAGCCAGCGGATCGCGCCGAGCCAGAGCAACTCGTCCATGGGGGTCGGGAAGCCATCGGGAAAACGTTTGAGGAGCGCACGAGTTTGTAAGTCGGGATTCGAGTGAACGATCTGACCGGTAACTCGGGCTAAGTACCAATCGGGCGATTCCTTATCCATTTGAAGCAACTCGCGCGTGTTCTCCTCGGCTTTAGCACGTTCGGGCGCAAATTGCGGAACGAGGAGCTTGAAGAAGATGTCCTGCTGCTCCTGCGTTTTCGGCATATCCCAACGGGCGCGGGAGAAGAGCTTCACCAGCGGGCCGACGAGTTCGGCGCGACGCTCCGGCTCCTGCGATCCGCGCTGGATTTGCGCGGCGAGCGGCTCGATGAATTCCTGCGTGGCGGGCAAGGAGATCACGCGTGGGTCGGATAGCGAGGTGGAGGCGAGAGTTCGCAGGTGCGCGGGACCGTTGGCCGAGTAGTCGAGGACTTTCTTTTGCAGCGGCTCGTACGTGGCGTTCGCCGACGCCTCGATGGCGAGCTTGATCGCCGATTCGTCCTTCGCCGCCTCGGCGCGCTCCCAATAAGGAAGCAGCGCTTTTCCGACCATGTCGGCGGATTTAGCGGTTACGTAGCCCATCTGACCGGGGCCGCCGTCGCCGCCCGCCATCGAGTAGTAGGTTGCGGCGATCTTCGCGACGCGAGTCTGAAACAGCGGAGAAGCGCCCGATTCCAGCCTCTTCGTAATCGCGTCGAACAATCGCCCGAGTTCCGGGTACTGGTGCTCTTTGCTGCCGTTGGCGCGCTGGCCGTTGGCGATGAAGAGCGCCTCGGTTTGGTAGCGTTGCGCGGATTCGACCAGCGCGGAGGGCTCGGGGCGGTCGAGCGACTTGAGGAACGCGACGTTCAAGCGCTCGCGAACGGGCGGATTCCACACCCACCAGTTCCAGGCGGCGCGCGACGACCAGGCGCGGACGGCGGGATGCGGATCGTCGTTCATCATCCGGTCGAGCGCGGCGGCGAGGCGCGAGAATCCGGCGGACGTGCGGCTGAGCGTTGCGTCCGCACGCATGACCAGCGCTCCGGCGATTGCTTCGCGAGTCAGATCGTCGGCGGTGGGGTAGACGGCGAACAGATGATCCCAACCCTTGTCGTCGAGCAGCGTTTGCCGCATGCCCCAGCGAGCGGCCTCGCGCACCATCTTCACGGGGTCGCCCAGTCCGGCGATTTGGCTCTCGACGCCGCGGGCGTCGTGCAACGCGCCGAGCGCGATTTGCGCGTAGTAACGCACGAACGGACTCGGGTGCTTCATGCCGGGAAGGACGAGATCAAGGAATCGCGAGTCGCCGTCTTCGAGCCCCAACTGCGCCATCGCCCGGAATCTCGCCACCGTGTCGGCGAGCGATTCGCCCGCGCGAGGCTCGAACGCGGCGCGGCTCATCGGTGCGGGCTTTTCGGGATACAGACGCGCGAGCGCGTGTAATGAGTAGGCCGTGGTCACGAAACCGGTGAGCGCATTCCGATTCCAGCGCCCATACGGATCTTGCATTGCCAGCAGCGCCGCCACGCCGCGCTTCACCGCCGGATCGCGGTCGTCGTAACCGAGCGCGGCGAGCGCGGTCAGCGCGAGAGCCGTGGGCGCGGGGTCGATGTCCTTGGGATCGTCGCTCCCGTTCTTCCAGGTGTAGCCGTTGTCGGTCGTAACGCCGGGATGGAAACCCCAACTCCCGTCGGGTTTCTGGATGCCGCGCAAGCGGCGCTCGTCGGCGGCGATTTGCGCGCGAGCCCGTGTAATCTGGTCTTCGTTCGCGCCCGGAAAGACCTTGACGAAGAACTCGATGCGGTTTGACAAATCGTCGGAATACTTGGGCGAGACGGCGAGCATGCGTTCCGCTTTTCGCGACAACTCGTCGAGATACTTCAGGTCACGCGTGTCGTCGAAAGCCCGCTTCAGGATCGCGCCCGCGAAGCGATAGACAAGAGACTGCCCGATGTTCGAGCCCGGCCCGGCGGCGTTGATCCCGCTCGGATCGGCGGACTGCAGCACGAAATTCGCCGTGCGAATCTGCTGCGCGGAATGCAATCGGCGCGGCGCGATCAGCGATTCGAGCGTGGTTACGTTATAGCCCGCGACGCGCGTGCCCGCCGGACCGTCGCCCAGATCGAGCGGCGCGAGCGACGTGTTGTTCGCGGCGTCCTGCAGCACGTTGGTCGGGCGCAGCGACTCGTACATGACGTTGGTCAACTGCCGGTAGTTGTGCACGTTCTCGATGCGGTAACCGTTCGATAGCGGCCCGGCCGGTCCCCAGACACCCGATTGCGTGTGGCAGCTCATGCAATGCGACCCGAGCAGGCTGCCGGTGTCGCGAATGCGCCGGTCGACCGCCGCGCCGCGAGGACGATTCAGCAGCCACGCGTGCACTTGCGCGAGATGGTCGTACATGCCGAGACGGACCGCCGCGCGCGGATCGGCAAACGGAGCCGGTCGGCGGACGCGCAACTCGACTTCGTATCCGGGCGAGTTCGATTCGACTTTCAGGAAATAAATGCCGCCCGGCTGCAGCGAACGGCTCATCGCGGTGCGGTGCCCTTCGGTCTGCTGGTGCACGCGCTCGTTGGCGTTCGCGCCTTCGCGGTACTCCTTCCCATCACCCGTGTAGAACAGCACTTGCGCGACGACGAACGGATCGGGCAGCGTCAGATTCGCCGTGAACAGACGCGGCTCGCGGCCTTTGTACTCGATACGAAACCAGTCGATGCCGCTCGTCCCCACCTTGCCGTTGTCGAAGTATTCGACGTCGTCCGCGCCGCCCACGATGTGCAAGTTCTCTTCGTCGCCGGTCGCGCCGATAGCGATGGGCTGCGCTTCGGCGATCGAATCGTTGGGTTCGGCTTCGAGATGCAGGCCACGCGTGGAAGCGCCCTTCGAAACTTTGAGGAGGTTCGCCGGTTTCAACGAAAGACGTAGCGGCACGGCGAGCCCGGCGGGCCAAGGCGTCGAGACGGGAAAGCGCTCCACTTGTTGAATCGAGCCCGGCTCGCGCCAACGGGGCACGTTGTGGATGGGTTCTTCGTTAACGACGACGGAAGCTTTCAGGGCGAACGTTCCGGTTTTCGGCGCGCGATAGAGAAGATAGAAATCCGGGTCGAGCGCGTGCAGAATTTTGCGATAACCCGCCCACTCGACGGCGACGCGACCGTTCGGCGGGAGTTTGGACGGCGCGGGCAACGCGGCGTGGACCTCGACGGTTTGACCGGCGGCGAGAGCGATGGTGCGCTGCGCGGTTCCGCCGGACTGAATCGTGTCGATCGCGAGCAGCGGCAGTAGGTGCAACACGCCCGTATCGTATCTAATGCAGGGGTTTCGAAAAAATCTCGGCGTCGGAGCGGCGAACGTAATTGGCGTCGAGCGACATAGGGTCGGGCCGCTCGCCGAGCGAGTAGCGACGCGCGGCGATCCGCGCGATGGCGGCCGCGAGCGGAAGGCCGTCGCCCGGGATACGTTCGGCGGCGGCGGGTAGCGACGACTCCCACGACTCCCGCGGCCCCACCGTTTCCGCGGCGAGCGAGCGAAGCTCGGAATCGAACAAGCCGCCGTAGATCTCGCCGCGCCGCGCGTCGAGCCACGGAGCGCGAATCGCGGCGTTGCCGAAACTCGCCGCCGCCTGGAGATTCGACACCGCGAACGCCGGTCGGGAAAGCGCTTCGGCCAATCCCTTCACCGCCGCGAGTCCCACGCGCACGCCGGTAAACGAACCCGGTCCCGAAGCCGCCGCGAAAGCGTCGAGCGAATCGAGCGTCCACGCGCACCGGGCGAGCGCCGCCTCGATGGCGCCGAAGATCACCGGCGAGTAGCCGTCTGGTTCCGCGAGCGAGAGTTCCTCGACGAGCAGACCGTCCTTTAAGAGCGCGAGTCCGCCGGCGGTCGAAGTGGTGTCGATGGCGAGCAGTCTCATTCGACGAGGCGATACACCTTATCGAGCGCGTAGGCTTTGCCGTTGGCGTTAATCGCCATCACGCGGACGTTCAGCACGGCGGGAAAACGCGCCGCTAAGTCGCGCGGAAGATCGAGCGCGCCCGACGCGCCGAGGCCGAGGATGCGAGCGCCCTCGCCGTCGTTCACCACTTCGCCGGTCCACACGTATTGCATCGCGCGAGAGGCGCGGGTTTCGCGCTTGAGCTTCACGGCGAACTTCGCGGGCTTCGACAACGCAAGGTCGTTCCCGGCGGGCTCGACCAACTCGAAAGTCACGGCGGGCGAGTTCTGCTCGATCTCCTGCCCAAGGTTGCGGCGCGATTCGAACTTATAACTCTTGAGCATCCCGGCCTTCTTACCGTCGCGCGAAAGGTGCAGCACCCAATCGCGGTCTTTCGTCGGGGGTTCTCCGGCGAATGCTTCGCCGCGATAATCCTTTCCCTTGGTCGACTGGCCGGTCGCCGGATCGATCCAGTAGACGTCGTAGCCGTGTTTGGCCACCTGGACCTCGACCGGGCCGGAAGGCTTCTCGACGTAGACGATGTACTCGGTCTCCTCGAGCGCCAGCGCGCGCCCACCATCGACGTCGAACCAGGGTTCGAGTTCCCAGTAGCGCGTGCGCTCGAAAAACTCTTTCCAAACCTTGATCGTCCCCTCGTCGCCGCCCTCGAACGACGGATATTGTCCGCTCATCGTCGCGTTCCAAAGCTGTTTGCGAAAAGCGTCCGCGCCACCGCGCGCCGGGGCGGTCGTCATGAACGGTTTGGCGAAAAACTGATGCTCGACGCTCGGCAGCGCGTCGGAATCCGCGCCGACGGTAATGTAGTCGAGCCAGCCGTCTGCCGAGAATGGGGAAGAGGAGAGCTTCGTTCCCACGCCGCGCGGGTGATTGTAGGGGTCGTGCTTCTTGAAGAGTTCGCCGATCTCCTTCAGCGCCGCGCGCGCGCCGAGCTTGCCTTCCCATCGATCCGTCAGGATCCACGTCACGTCGAACGCGGCGTAACGAGCGACAATGCCGCGCACCCAAGGCTCGCGTTCGCGGCGCCCGGCGGGCCAAGGCGGCAGAATCAGGTCGGCGGTTTTTCCGGCGGCGTTGGCTTCGCGAATCGTTTTTTCGGTTTCTCCCGGCTCGCGCATCGGGACGCGCACGTGATTCACTCCGCCGATCCACAGATGCGGCTTGATCGTCTCGGGATGAATCCAGTGATGGTAGTTGGCGGGCCGAATGAAGCCCGGATGTTCCGACGGTGTCGCCTCCACTGTGCCCGTCTTGCCCGAGTATCGCGCGACATTGCTGGTGACGCGAAACTCGTACGTCCCCGCGTCTATGGGCGCGAACCGGATAATCCACTTACGACCGCCGTCGTGGAACGCGGGCACGAGCGAGGTTCGGAAGCGCGGCGACTTGATCTCCGCCTGCAGTTGCGTTACCTCATTCACGCCCGCGTCGAAGGCGATGTCGCAGATCGCGTAAAGCGGTGTGGGTCCGCAGGCTTCTTGCGCCCGCGCGAGGACCGTCAGCGAAAGTGCCGCTAATGCGCGCATACTTGATTTCATTATGGTGCGACTTCTCGCGACGCTGTTTCTCGCGGCCGGGCTTCTGCCGGCGCAAACGTTTCCCGGTTACTTCGCCTATCGTTGGGACGCGAAAACGGGAAAGATTCTCCTCGAGATCGACAAGCTCGGCGTCGAGTTTCTTTATGTGAGCTCGCTCGCGGCGGGAGTCGGGTCGAACGACATCGGCCTCGACCGCGGGCAACTCGGCGCGACGCGGATCGTGAAGTTCGAGCGCAGCGGCAACAAGATTCTGCTGATGCAGCCGAACCTCGGATTCCGCGCCTTGTCGCGCGACGAGTACGAACGCCGCGCCGTCGAAGACTCGTTCGCGCAAAGCGTGCTGTGGGGTTTCCCCGTCGAGAGCGAGAACGACGGCAAGCCGACGATCGATCTCACGCCGTTCCTGCTGCGCGACGCGCACAACGCGACCGGAGCGCTGCAAAGGTCGCGCCAAGGAACGTATCGTGTCGATCCGACGCGTAGCGCGATCTATTTGCCGCGCACGAAGAATTTCCCGAAGAACACCGAGTTCGAGGCGACGATTACGATGACCGGCGAGCCCACCGGCATGTTCGTTCGCGACGTCGCGGCTTCGCCGGACGCGATCACCGTTCGCCAGCACCACAGCTTCGTCGAACTGCCGGGGCCCGGTTACGAGCCGCGCGAGTTCGACCCGCGCGCCGGTTATAGCGGGCCGAGTTACTACGACTTCGCGACGCCGCTAGACCAGCCGCTGGTCAAGAAGTTCATCTCGCGGCATCGATTGAAGAAGGGCGGATCGATTACGTACTATCTCGACCGCGGCGCGCCGGAGCCGGTGCGGAGCGCGTTGCTCGAAGGCGCGCGCTGGTGGAACGAGGCGTTCGAGGCGGCGGGTTTTCCGAACGGCTTCAAGGTGGAGTTGCTGCCCGAAGGCGCGGATTCGATGGACGTCCGCTACAACGTCATTCAATGGGTACATCGCGCGACTCGCGGGTGGAGCTATGGATCGAGTGTTCGCGATCCGCGCACGGGCGAGATTCTCAAAGGTCACGTGACGCTCGATTCGCTGCGCGTGCGGCAGGATTTTCTCATCGGGCAAGGATTGCTCGCGCCCTACGAGGCGGGGAAGCCCGTCGATCCGAAAGTCGTCGAGATGTGTCTCGCGCGCCTTCGCCAGCTTTCCGCGCACGAAGTGGGGCACACGCTGGGGCTGTCGCACAGCTACGCCGCGTCGAGCTACGGACGCGGTTCGGTGATGGATTATCCGCATCCGGTGATCGCGTTGCCCAGCGGCGACGGCGCGCCGGGCGTGGACGACGCGTACGCGAAGGGCATGGGCGAGTGGGACAAAGTCGCCATCGCGTGGGGTTACGGCGAATCGACGGTGCAACAACGGCGCGATCTGCTGGCGAAGGCGCACGCTCGCGGCGTCTACTTCCTGACCGACGCCGACGCGCGTCCCGAAGGCTCGGCGCATCCGCACACGCACCTGTGGGATAACGGCGCGGACCCGGTGGCGGAACTGAAGCGCATGATGGCGCTCCGCAAGCGCGTGATCGAGCGGTTCGGCGAGAAGTCGATTCCCGAGTGGGCGCCGATGGCGACGCTCGAAGACGTTCTGGTGCCCGCGTACCTGATGAATCGCTACCAGATCGAGGGCGTCGCGAAGATCGTCGGGGGGCTCGATTATCGCTACGCGTTGCGCGGCGACGGCCAGTCGACGACGGCGCTCATTGCGGGCGATAAGCAGCGCGCGGCGCTCGATACCGTGCTCGCGGCGCTGTCGCCCGAATCGTTGACGATTCCGGAGCGCATCTTGAAGCTGATTCCGCCGCGCCCGTCGGGCGTCACGGCTTCGCGCGAACTGTTTCGGGGGCGCACTGGGTTGACGTTCGACGCCATCGCTCCGGCGGAGGCGGCGGCGAATCACATCGCCGGATTGCTGCTGCACCCGGAGCGCGCGGCGCGGTTGGTGGAGTATCACGCGCGGGACGCGAAACTGCCTTCGCTCGACGAGACGCTCGACAAGATTCTCGCGGCGACGTTGCGGGCGCCCGCCGCCGTTGGCTTGCAGCGCGAGGTACAGTACGCGGTGAATCGAGTCGTGCTGACGCACCTGATGAATCTCGCCGTGGACGAAAGCGCTCCGGCTCGCGTGCGCGACATCGCGCTGGCTAAGGTGGAATCGCTCGACCGCGCGCGGACGCCCGAGTCGCGGCTGATTACGAAGTTCTTCGAGAACCCGAAAGAATTCCGTTTGCCCAAACCGCTCGACCCGCCGCCGGGACAGCCCATCGGCGAACTGTGCGGGCAACCGTAGCTATTTCGTGAGGCGCGCGATCGTAACGTTACGGTACTCGACCGTGCCGTGGTCGCCTTGCAAAGACACGGGGCCGGGCTTCGTCTCGTCGGGGTCGAGGGCGAGTCCGGTGAGGCCGCGAATGGGTTGGCGGTCGACGACGCGCTTTCCGTTCAAGATCACGGTGAGGTCGCGCCCGATGAGCGTTACGTCGAGCGTCTGCCATTCGCCCGGCGGCTTGCTGGCGTTTGTCGACGGCGCGATCTGGCTATAGAGCGAAACGTTGCCGTGGACGCTCGGTGGTTGGCTGTAGTCGTCGGCCAATTGCAGTTCGTAATGATGGCGCAGGCCGATGCCCGCGTTGCCGCCCTTCGGCAGCTTGTATTCCAGGCGCAGGCGGAAGTTCCAGTAGTCGTCGCGCGTCACGAGTAGTTTCGCCGATTCGATCCGATTCGAAAGCGTGCCATCGGCGAACCGCCATTCGCGATCGCGCTCGGGATACTCGCGCCAAGCGGCGAAATCGGGCGTTAGGAGCGCGCGCCGCTCGCCCTCGCGCCACGAGCCGTCGTCGCGGTCGGCGATTTCTGGCGAACGCCACCCGCGCACGGAAAACTCGCGGCGGTCGTTGCGTACCGTGCCGATCAGACCGTCGCCCTCCCGGCGCAAGTCGGCGAAGCCTTCCAGCTTCCGTCCGCTCTCGTGAATGCGTTCGACGCGGAATCGCAGCCGCGCGCCGTCGAGCGTCGCGTCGCGCAAGGATTCGAGCCGGCCGCCTGTGACGCCGAAAAACTGTCCGGTCACCGGCGATTCCGAAGCGACTTCCAGCCAGAAGACTTTGCGCGAACTATCGGTGGCCTGGATCGCCCATCGTCCGGCGAACGGACCGGCGTGTACGGCCAGGGCGCAAAGGGCGGCGAAATACTTGGACATGACTGTAGTATTGTGTCCCACGAGATGGAGCGGCGAATCTTTTTGGCGAGTTCACCTTTTTTGGCGAACTCACTAGGCGCGGCGGCGGGAATCGCCGGTCGAATCCGCGTGGGAATGTTGGGCACCAAGCACAGCCATTTCGACGGCAAGCTCAAAGCGGTGAAGGCTTCGCCCGACTACGAGCACGTGGCGACGGTCGAGTTCGAGCAAGCGGACAAAGTGCTGAACGATCCCTCGATTCATCTCGTCGTCGTCGAGTGCGCGGCGTGGGAAGCGATTCCGTGGGGCAAGAAGACGATCGCCGCCGGAAAGCATCTGCACCTCGAAAAGCCGCCGGGCAACGAGTGGGCGCCGTTTAAGGAACTGGTCGAGGAAGCGCGGCGCAAGAAGCTCCTCCTGCAGACCGGGTATCTCTGGCGATTCCATCCGGGCGTGTCGGCGGCGATCGACGCGGCGAAAGCCGGTTGGCTTGGCGAGATTCTGATGGTGCGCGCGACGATGTCCGCGGACCGGGACGACGCGCAGCGCGCGGTCGAGGCGAAGTATCGTGGCGGCGGATTGTTCGAGTTAGGCGGCCACGTCATCGACCGAACGGTCGAGCTACTGGGACGGCCGAAGTCGGTGAAGAGTTGGTTGAAGCACTCGACCGGGGTACCCGACAAGCTCGCCGACAACAATCTAGCGGTGTTCGAGTACGACAAGGCGCTGGCGGTGATTACGCAATCGGCGAAGATGGCGGGCGCGGGGCCGCATCGTTCGTTCGAGGTGATCGGGACCGACGGAACGTTTCTCGTTTATCCGGAGGCGAGCCCGCCGCGCATGCACGTGCACTTGCGAAATGCGCGGGGGAACTACAAAGCGGGGTGGCAACAGATCGAGTTGCCGCCGCAACCGCGCTTCATCGCCGATTTCGCGGAACTGGCGCGGGCGCTGAAATCCGGCCAACCGCTGAAGCATTCCTACGATCACGAATTGCTGTTGCAGGAGACGCTGTTACGAGCCTCCGGAGAACTTGCCTAGGAGATTAAGATGACGATTCTTACTAGAAGAACTTTGCTGGCGGCTCCGGCGTCGTTAGCCGCGCAGACCACCGCGAATTCCGCGCCCACGGTGGGCGTGATCGGAGTCGGCAATCGCGGCTCCTACGTCGGCGCGACGATCGCGAAGAACACGCCCGCGCGCGTGGTCGCGCTATGCGACCTGTTCGACGAAAAGCTCGAAGCGGCCAAGAAGGCGATGGGGCTGGAGAATCCGACCCTTTATAAGGATTACGAAAAGCTGCTTGCCAGCGACGTCGACGTCGTCGTGATCGCGACGCCCGTCTTCTTGCACGCGGAGCATTTCGAAAAGGCGGTGAAATCGGGCAAGCACATCTATCTCGAGAAACCCGCCGCCGGCGACGTCGAAGGTTGCAAGCGCATCATGCGCGCGGCGGACGCCGCGAACCGCAAGATCAATATCACCCTCGGATTCCAGCGCCGCTATTCGGAGCTTTACATGAAAGCGAAGCAGAAAGCCGACTCGGGCGACGCCGGGCGCATTTACATGGGCGCGGCTCGCTTTATCAAGAGCGGCGGCGCGTGGAACGAATCGGCGAAGCTGCCGCCGCCGACCAACGACATGGCGAAGGTCGTCGGCTGGAACGCCTGGAAGTCGCTCAACGGCGATCTGATCGTCGAAAACAACATCCATTCGATCGACTGTCTGAACTGGTTCCTCGGCGGGCGTCCGGTAAGCGCCATCGGTGCGGGCGGGATTACGATTTCGCGGCAGGGCGACAATCGCGATCACAATTTCGTCGCCTACGAGTATCCGGGCGGAATCCAGGGGCAGCTCTCGGGCGCGACGCTCGCTCCGCGCGGCTATCGCGACGTGGTCGAGCAGTTCTTCGGCGAGCTCGCCTTCATCGAGACTTCCGAAAATCACTGGCGCTACCGCAAGGCGGGAACGCCGGAGACGTTCGAGAAAACGCCGCGCAACAACACCATCGATTCGATGACCGCGTTTATCGAGCGCATTCGAACGGGCAAAGTCGAGAACGTCGGCGTGCGGGGCGCGGAAAGCACTCTGACGGCGATCCTGGGCCGCATGGCGATGGAGAAGCGCCGCGAAGTCACGTGGGACGAAATGATGAAGAGCTAAAGGCTCTCCACCATCGTTCGTACTTCGCGTAGCGTCGTCGTCGCGTCTTTCGACGGTACGTACTCCATGCCGACGAAGCCCGTGTATCCGGTGTCGCGGATGGCGCGGAAAACGTTGGGGTGGTGAATCTCGCCCGTTCCGGGTTCATGCCGCCCCGGCACGTCGCCGACGTGAAAATGCGCGATCGCGCCGATGTTCGCGCGCATTGTCTCGATCAAATTCCCGTCCATGATTTGGGCGTGGTAGAGGTCGTAGAGAATCTTCACGAACGGGCTCGCCACCTCGCGCTGGATGGCGAACGCCTCGCTCGAACGGTCCAGAAAGTAATCCGCGTGGTTGTTGCCTTTCGGATTGAGCGGCTCGACCGGCGCGAGCGTGTTGATCGGCTCGAGGGCGATCGTGACACCACGCGGCGAGACGATGTCGTGCGCCCTCTTCAGCCCCTCGACCACGCTGGCGCGTTGGCGATCTCGCGGCACGCCGGGGATCTTGAACCCGGTCAGCACGACGATCTGCGACGCCTCGAAACGTCGCGCGGCCTCGGCGGACGCGCGAATCTCGGCGAGAAAGCCGTCGCGCTCCGCCGGATCGCAGAGGCCCATGCCTTTGGGATTAACGCCGCGATTGCCGACGACCGACACGCACTCGACGCGCAACTTGTTCTTCAGTGCGACGATTTCGCGAGTGTCCGCCGCGCGCCAATCGCCGAACTCGAAACCCTCGTAACCGGCGTCCGCCACGCGGCGCACGCACTCGGGCAGCGCGACGCCGGGAAACAGCGCCTCGACGCGGACGGAGAGCTTGAACAACCGTCGAACCGCCGCCGCGAGCGGGAGTGTCAGCAAAGTGCGCCGGAGCATTGGAGTCTGATATATCATCGTGCGCGATGAAGACCGTTCTTGCGTTGCTCTCCGCGAGCGCCGCGTTGGCCCAAGTTCGGGTGATCCCGTTCTCCGCGAGCGACCCCTTTCGCATGGGCGACGTCACTTCGCGGCGGATCGTGCATCCCGGGCTGGGCGCGAAGAAGACGACGCTGAACCTCTCCGTATCGCAGCCCGGAGCCGAGTTCGCGCAGCACGTGCACGATTACTCCGACGACACGATTCTCGTGCTCGACGGCGAAGTTAACCTGCGTCAAGGCGATTCGTTGCGCCTGTTCAAATCGGGCGAATGCGCGTTCGTTCCGACGGGGCAGATCCACGGCACCGTCACCGCGGGCACGAGCGCCGCCACGATGATCAGCTTCCAGAATCCGCCGGATTTGATCCTTTATTCCGGTGCGCGCGATTCGAAGAAATCCGGCGTCGCGCCTAAAGGCGTCATTACGCCGGGGGCGGTGAAGTACGTCGATTTTCGCGGCAAGAACGGAGCGTTCACGAACGCGGCGCTGGGGTCGATGCGCGCGACGGGTTCGCACCGCAAGCCGAAGAAGGGAGAATCCTTCCGCACCGTCAACGGAGAGGCCGGCGAGCAGGTGCTTTTCGTGTGGCGCGGCGCGATCCGAGTGAAGCACGGCGCGAGCGTCTACACGGCGGGCGAGCGCGACACGGTGTTCGTGCAGGGCGCGGCCGATCTCGAAGTAATCGGCGACGCCGTGTCCACCGAACTGATCCACATCGAGGCGCCATGACCCGCCGCGAGTTTGGAGCGCTGGCTCCATTGGCCGCACAGACCGAAAAGCCGATTCGCGTCGCCCCGATCCGTATCGCAATGATTGGAACCGGGCATGGTCACGCCGGAAGCAAGCTCCGCGCCCTGCGAAGCATGCCCGAGTACGAGTTTCTCGGCGTCTGTCGCATCGATGGGGATCCCATCACCGGACCCGCGTTCGCCGACGCGACTTGGCTGCGTCTCGACGAAGTTCTCCGCGACGCGTCTATCGAGGCGGTCGCCGTCGAGTGCGCCGACGGCGCTACGAATCTCGACCTCGCGCAGCGGGCGATGGACGCGAATAAATTCGTACACCTCGACAAGCCGCCGGGTTCGAGTCTCGCCGGGTTGCGCAAGCTGCTCGACGACGCGAAGCGTCGCGGCCGCGTCGTGCAGATGGGCTACCAGTGGCGCTACCACGCCGGAATGCAGGCCTTGTTCGAGGCCGCGCGAAAGGGTTGGCTCGGTCGCGTCTATCGCTTTCGCGCCTCGATCGACAAGCCGATTCTCGCCGACGAGCGCCGCCACCTCGCCAAGTACCGGGGCGGCATGATGTTCTCCGAGGGCTGTCACTTGATCGACCGCGCGACGGCGCTGCTCGGCAAACCGTCTCGGGTTAACGGCTACATTCGCCACCATGGCGCGCTCGACGACGGCTTGGCCGACAATTCCCTCGTCGTGCTCGAATACCCGCAAGCCATCGCCGAAGTTTCGCTCGCCGGTTTCGACCCGCATGGCAACAGCCATAGATACATAGAGGTCTTAGGCACCAACGGTTCGGCGAAAGCGCAGCCCTTCGCGCCGGTGCGCCTGCACATCCAACTGAAGGACGCCGCCGGTCCTTACCGCGCCGGGGAACAGTCGCTCGAACCGCCCAGCCCGCCCGGTCTGCCATACACCCCGGACTTCGCCGAACTCGCGGCGGCGATCCGTCGAGGGGCGGCTCCCATTTACTCCCCGGAACATGATTTGATGACGCACGAGGTTTTGCTTCGCGCTTGCGGCATGCTTTCGTAGGCGCGAACGAAAGGGGTCCACCATGAAACTCGTTCTTGCATTCGCGTTGACCGCGATCGGCGGAGCGGCGGCGCTCGCCCAAAACGTCAGCGGCTCGATTACCGGGACGGTAACGGATACGTCGGGAGGCGTCGTTCCGGCCGCCAAGGCTACCGCGCGCAACACCGGTACGGGCGCGACTTTCACCGCCGCCACCGATAACGACGGCGTCTACTGGTTGCGGAATCTTCCGGTCGGCGGTTACGACTTGCTGGTCGAGGCCGGCGGCTTCCAGAAGTTCGAAGCGAAAGACGTGCGGCTGCAAGTCAACGAGATCGCCCGGCTCGATGTCCGCCTCGGCGTCGGCGCGACCACGGAGACCGTAACCGTCGCGGCCAACGCCGTGACGGTCGATACCACCACCTCGACGCTCAAGGCCGTCGTCGATCAAAAACGCATCGAGGAGCTTCCTCTCAACGGCCGCAACGCCACGCAGTTGATGCGACTCGTCGTCGGCGTCGTCAGCGATCCCGGCGCGAACGTCACGTCGGGAACCACCTATCCCGGCACGGTGCCGGTGTCGGTGAACGGCGGCCGCTCGAACGCCACCAACTTCGTCCTCGACGGCGCGCAAAACAACGACGTGTATTCGAACGCGCCGAGCCCGCTGCCGAATCCCGACGCGCTGCAGGAGTTCAGCGTTCAGACGAACAATTTCTCCGCCGAGTTCGGGCGGCAGTCGGGCGGCGTCGTCAACGCGGTCACGAAGTCCGGGACCAACGAACTGCACGGTTCGGCGTTCGAGTTCTTGCGCAACCAGGCGCTCAACGCCGCGAACTATTTCTCCCCCATCGTCAACGGCGCGAAGCTGCAGGACGGCCTGAAGCGGAATCAATTCGGGGCGACGCTGGGCGGGCCGGTGGTTCTGCCGAAAATCTACAACGGCAAGGATAAGACGTTCTTTTTCGCGTCGTACCAGTCCACGATCATCAAGCGCACGCCGGTGTCGGCGCAGCGCGTCGTGGCGACCGAAGCCGAGAAGAACGGCAACTTCTCGGGAATTCTTCCGCGAACGATTCGCGATCCCGGCACCGGACAGCCATATCCGGGCAACGTCATTCCAGCGTCGCAACTCAACGCCGCGTCGCGCACGATCCTCGGGTTTATTCCGAGCCCCGCCTCAGGCAACACCATCTTCACCGCCGCCCCGAACAATTCGAACGACGAGCAGGTCCTGGCGCGCGGCGATCATCAGATCAACGACCGCAATCGCATCTCGGGCCGCTACTACCGGTCATGGGCGAGCGCCTCGGCGTTTCTCAATCCATCGAATTATCTCGAGCGCAACAGCGGAGGCCAGTGGATCAACGAGAGCGTTTCGATCACCGATACGCACAGCTTCACGCCAACCCTGATCAATCAGGCGCTGTTCAGCTATTCGCGCACCGACGGCTTCTTCGTCCCGCCCCAACCGGAGCGCAGCCTGGCGTCGCTGGGACTCAACTACTACAACGACCCGATTATCAAGTGGGATATCGATATCGCGGGCTACTTCCGCATCGATACCGGCGATACGAATTCGTTCCCCCGGAACGAGTTCCAGTATCTCGACACGCTGCGCTGGACCAAGGGCAGGCACCAGTTGACGATGGGCGGCGAGTACGCTCACGGGTCGAACGACATCGTCAATAATTTCCGCGCCAACGGTCAGTGGAACTTCAATAGCGCCGCGCCGTTCACGACCAACTCGCTCGCCGACTTCATGACCGGCCGGTTTAACTCGCTTACGCAGGGCATCGGCGAATACAAGGGCACGCGCATCCGTCGATTCGGCATGTTCGTACAGGATTCCTGGAAAGTGTCGAAGCGCTTCACGCTCGACCTCGGCGTGCGCTGGGAGCCGTATCTGCCCTACACCGATTCGCTCGACAAGCTGTCCGTGTGGCGGCCCGCCGAGCAATCCACTCGTTACGTCAACGCCCCCCGCGGCGTGATCTTCGCCGGCGATCCGACCGTACCTCGCGGAACCGTCCCGACGATCTGGCACAACTTCGGACCGCGTCTAGGCTTCGCCTGGGACGTGTTCGGCGACGGCAAGACTTCCGTGCGCGGCGGCTACGGCGTGTTCTTCGATTGGTCGAATACCATCGCGACCAACAGCCAAGCCAATCAAGCGCCGTTCGGCACGGTGGTGACCGTCTTCGGCAACGCGAACAACAGTTTCAACAACCCGTGGGCGGGCACGACGAATCCGTTCCCGGCGTCCCTCAATCCGCCGTCCGACGTCCGATTCCCGCAATTCTCGTCGCAGTTCGTGAGTTCGGCGGACTTCCGCAACCCGTACGTGCAGTCCTGGAATCTCACCGTCGAGCGCGAGGTTTGGGGCGGCTTCGTGATGCGCACTTCCTACGCCGCGTCGAAGGGCACGCGCCTCGGCACGGGCCGCGAACTCAACCCCGCGGTTTACGCGCCCGGCGTCACGACGGCGACTACGAATCAGCGCCGGCCGCTGGGACCGGCGCTCGGCGCGACGCCGATCATCGAAAGCGTCGGCAACTCCACGTATCACGCGCTGCAATGGAATATCGAGCGGCGCTTCTCGGGCGGTCTCACCGTGCTGGCCAACTATCAGTTCTCGAAGGCGATCGACGACACTTCGCAGAACAAGCTCACCGGCGTGACGCGCACGCTTAGCCAGCGATTCGATAAAGGCCTCTCGGAGTTTCATCGCGCGCACGTATTCAACTTTTCGGGGATTTGGGATCTTCCGTGGTCGCCTAAAGCGGGCGTGGCGCGATTCTTCCTGGGCGGCTGGAGTATGAACGGCATCGTCAATCTCTACAGCGGACAGCCCTTCTCGGTCGTCAGCGGCGTGGATAACGCGCGAACCGGAATCGGCGGCCAGCGCGCCGACCTCGTCGGCGATCCCAACTTCTCCGAAGAGCGCGCCCGGCAACAGATCGTCACGGAGTATCTGCGCAAAGCGGCCTTCGCGCCGAACGCCATCGGCACTTACGGTAACCTCGGTCGCAACACGTTCTTCAACCCCGGCCTCGCGAACGTCGATATCGGGCTGGTGAAAAATTTCAAGTGGAACGAGCGTGTCGACACGTTTTTCCGTTTCGAAATGTTCAACGCGCTGAATCGCGTGAACCTCAACGGTCCCAATGGCGCGCAGAACAACGCCAACTTCATGCGCATCACGGGCGCGCAGGATCCGCGCATTCTGCAGCTCGCGCTACGCGTGACGTTCTAGCGAGTAGTTGTTTCCGTCGAACCGGGACGTCGCTCGCCGATAGTCGGCGGTCAGTCCGGGATACAACGTGTTGTTGCGCCCCGCGCGATTGATGTACCAGCTCTTGCAGCCCGACGCCCACACTGTGCGAGCGAGGCCGAGTTGTACCCGATCGCAATACGCGCCCTGGATCTCGGCGCGAACGTCGAGAGCCGCGCCCGGGGAGCGATCCAACGCGTCGAGATACTGCGTGACATAGCGCATCTGCGACTCCATCACGTGGAGCGCGGACGAATGCCCCAGGCCGGAGTTCGGTCCCAGCAACAGGCAGAGATTCGGATATCCGGCGACGTTGATCCCCAGGTACGCTTGCGAGCCGTTCGCGTTCCATTCCTCGGCCAGCCCGCGCCCGCCGCGGCCCACTACGCGCAAGTAGCCCTCGGTGTCCGCCACGTTGAAGCCGGTGGCGTAAACGATCGCGTCGTGTTCGCGCGTTTGGCCGTCCCGCGTCTCGATCCCTCGCGGACGGATGTTCGCGATGGGTTCGACGATCAGGCGCACGTTCGGTCGATTGAACGCCGGATAGAAGTCGTCGGACACGAGCACCCGCTTGCATCCCAGCGCGTAAGCCGGAGTCAGCTTGCGCCGCGTCTCCCGGTCCCGCACCTCGTTCCGCAGCTTGCGTAGAGCGATCGTTTCGAGAAGGCGATAAATCAACCGGTTGCCGAGAAACGCGAGGCCGAAAAATTCGAGCGACCAATAGATCGCCGACCGCGCCGCGCTTTGCAGACCGGGTATGCGCCGGAACGCCGCGCGACGCAGCGGGCCGTATTCGCGATCGCCGCGCGGCATGACCCAAGCCGGAGTGCGCTGGTAGACGTCGAGCGACGCGACGATCGGAGCGATGTTGGGCACGATCTGAATCGCGCTCGCGCCCGTTCCGATCACGGCCACGCGTTTGCCGCGCAGCTTTTCGGTATCGTCCCAGGCGGACGAATGGAACGAAAGGCCCTCGAAACGTTCGATGCCCGGAATGTTTGGGAGCGCGGGCCGGTTCTGGGGACCGGTGGCGAGGACGACGGCGCGGGCGCGGATCGCCGGGCTGTCCTTGATCGCGATCTCCCATTCGCCTTCGGCTTCGCGGAAGCGCAACTCCTCGACGAGCGCGTCGAAGCGGATGCGACTCCGCAGTCCGTCGTCGCGCACGACGTTCTTCAGATATTCGAGGATTTCGGGCTGCCCCGCGTACGACGAACTCCAGTTCGGATTCGGCCGGCTTTCGATCGAATAGAGGTGAGACCGTATGTCGCACGCGCAACCGGGGTAGCGGTTGTCGCGCCACACGCCGCCGACTTCGGAGCTTCTTTCGAGAACGACGAACGAGTCGCGGCCCGAATCGCGCAACGCGAGCGCGGCGATAATGCCGCCGAATCCCGCGCCGACGATGGCGACCTCGTACCGTTGAGCGCCACTCATCCCGCTAACCGGCCGACGGTTTCTCCCCCGCGACGATGAAGTACTGCAAGGAGTGCGTTAACTGATACGTGTAGAGTTTGATCAAGCCTTGCCCGAACACGCGCCCTAGAAGGTACATCGGCGCGCTCGCGCCGTTGCGTTCGGTAAACCAACCGTCGGTGGCGTCGAAAGCCTTTAGTACGCGGTCCGTAAAATCCTCGCGGGCGACGACGTTGAAAGCCAACCGGTCGAGCGCTTGGTCGTAATGCTCGCGTCCCCAGTGGTACAGAAACATCTTGCGCTCGATCGCGCTCGGCGGCTTGCCGTCGCGCCGAAGAAGATCGGCGATTACGAATCGCCCGCCGGGCCGCAACACCCGCTTTAGTTGCGAGAGAAATTTCGTCTTGTCGGGATAGTGATGCGCGCTCTCGGTGCAGATCGCGAGATCGAAGCTCTCGTCCGCCGCCGTCCGCAGAGCTTGCGCGTCGTCCACCGCGAAATCGATTCCCGCGAATCCTTGCCGCTTCGCTTCGTCCCGCGCGAGACCGATATGCATTTCGCTGATGTCGATCCCGTACACATAGGACGGCTGGTACGCCGACCGGATGTAGTTCGCCTGGACGCCGTTCCCGCAACCGACTTCGAGCAGACGCTTGCCGTCGAGCGGCGGCAGAAACGACAAACAGTAGTCCGTAAAGCGCCGCTGGCCTTCCATTAAGCTCTGGCCGCTCTTCTCGTAAAGCGGGTAGTGCAGCATATGCTGCTCGCCGAATACGCCTTGGTAGGCGCGGTGCATCGCGTGATAGAAGATGCCGAGCATGAAACGAACGTAGGAGCCCGATCAAGCGCGACGGAAGTACCAATTACCTTGCTTCCGGCGCGATACCGGTTTAATCTAGCATGAGAACAAGCCGGGGCAAAATGTTTTCGGCGGTCCAGCGTTCGGATCCCGATCTTCCGGCAAAAAAAGAACGCCCGCGCACCAGGAGGAACCATGAGCCATCGCGTCGGCGCGCTAGCCGTCGCTGCGGCGCGCGTTCGGCCGGAATCGTTCGCCTCCGTTTTGCGTGTCCGCCTCGACGACTACTTTAAAGAGCGCCGTCTTTCGCCCAAGGGCAACGCGGCGATGGCGGCGAAAATAGCGCTTGGCTTGGGAACGTTGATCGTCGCTTATTCGGCGATGTTCGCGTTTCGTTTGCCCCTTGCGAGTTTTCTCGCCGCTTATTTACTCTGCGGCCTCGCGCAGTTGTTTCTGCTGCTGAACGTGACGCACGACAGCAACCACAACGCGGTGTCGCGCTCCCGGCGCGTCAACCAAGCTTTGTCGCTGCTGATGGACGCCTCGGGAGTTAGTTCCTACATCTGGCGCATGTTGCATCACGAAGGCCATCATTCGGTAATCAACGTGTTCGGACGCGACGAGGCGATTTTCGGACGGCGCTTATTGCGATTTTCGCCCGCCGCGCCTTGGCGCCCCTTCTACCGCTACCAGAACGTTTACGCGCCGGTTCTTTACTGCCTGTTCTCGATCGACTACATGCTGATGAAGGACTTCGAGTATTTCCTGTTTCCGCGCGAGGAGCCCTTCAAGAGCGCCAAACATCGTCCGAAAGACTACGTCGTGTTCTTTCTGGGTAAGCTGTTCTATCTTTCGACCATGCTCGCCGCGCCCATCGCGCTAGGCGGCTATTCGTGGACGTGGGTGCTGACCGCGTTTATCGCCGTCCATCTCGTCGCGGGTTTGGTGAGCGTGGTGGTTTTTCAAACCTCGCACGTCCTCGAGGAAACCTCGTTCCCCGCCAGCCGCTTCGAGTACCAACCGTTCGTTCACCATATCTTCGCCACTACGGCCGATTATGCCACGCGCAACCCGTTGGTCGCCTTCTTTACGGGCGGACTTAATCATCACGTGGTGCATCACATTTGTCCGCATGTCTGTCACGTTCACTACTCGAAACTCACGCCTATCGTTAGGGAGACCGCGCGCGAGTTCGGAATACCTTATCGGGAGCACGACACGGTGATCGAAGCGTTCCGCAAACATTTATCGCTGCTGAAAAGACTCGGAGCCCAAGCATGACCGCCGCCAACGCCGTGGATTTCCCGGCCCTCGTTCGGGACCGCGTCGAGCGCTACTTCGCCGGCCGCTCGAAAAAAGCGGACCGGTTGATGAAGGCGAAAGTCTTTCTCGGTTTCGGCGCCGCCGCGTTCACCTACGCGGCGCTGTACGCGAACGCCTGGAACGCCTGGCAATTTTCGACGATCTACCTTGTTCATGGATTGACGCAGCTTTTCCTGTTACTCAACATCGCGCACGACGGTAACCACGGCGCCGTATTCCAGAACCGCCGTTGGGGCAAACTGCTCAACTACACGTTCGATCTGTTCGGCATCAATTCGTACATGTGGCGGATTCTGCACAATCGCGGCCACCACCAGAACATCAACATGCCCGGCGACGACGAGGACGTTCTGGCGCGCGGCTTCCTGCGTTTCTCGCCCGAGGTTCCGCGCCATCCGCTGCACCGTCTTCAGCACGTTTACGCGTGGGTGGTGTACGGACTCTCTACGTTCGACTACGTGATTTTGAAGGATTGGCTGTACTTTTTCGGGCGCGGCTACAAGCCGATTCTCAAGACGAAACACCCGCCGTCCGAGTATCTCGCGCTCTTCGGTTTTAAGGCGCTCTACTACACGTACATGCTGGCCCTGCCGATCTTCGTTTTGAAGCAACCGTGGCCGGTCGTAATCGCGATCTTCGTCGCCACGCATTTCGTCATCGGTCTGATCGCGCAGTTTATTTTTCAAACCACGCATATCGTCGAGGACAGTTACTTCCCGCGCGGCAAGAGCGATTACGACGTGTACGTCTATCACGTGCTCGCCACCACCGCCGACTACTCCACCGAAAGCCGCGCGGCGGAATGGCTGATGGGCGGGCTGAACCATCACGTGGTGCATCACCTGTTCCCCACCGTTTGCCACACGCATTACCCGGCCTTGACGCGCATCATGCGCGAAACGGCGCGCGAATGCGGCGTCGTCTATCGCGAGAACCGGACCTTGTGGCGGGCGCTCGGTTTGCACTACCGTTGGCTGAAGCGAATGGGAGAGCCGGTAGCCCCTGCGGCGCGGCCGATAGCGTCATGACCCGGCGCGTCCCCGAAGTGCCGCGTTGGCGTTCTCTCGCCGACTCGGGCGGCATGATCCGCAATCCCATCGAAGTGTTCGCGCGCCACACGCGCGAACTCGGCGAGACGTTCTACTTCCACTTCGGCGGCGTCAAAAAAGCGCTCGTGTCGAGCGATCCCGAAGTGCTGCGTCACGTCCTGAAGACGAATTACGAGAACTACCACAAGTCCGAAATTCAGGTCCGCCGCATGGGACATTTTCTAGGCAAGGGATTGCTCACCACGCACGGCGAACCTTGGAAAACGCAGCGCCGCTTGATCCAGCAAGGGTTCCACCGCGAACAACTCGCGATCCTCTGCCGGATCATGCGCGAGTCTCTCGACGAAACGCTCGCCGAGTTCGACCGCGCCGTCGCCTCCGGCCCCGTGGACATCTATCCGCGGATGATGCAAATGACCTTTCGCATGGTGAGCCGATCGTTGTTCAGCGCCGCCTTCGAAGCGCGCGACGCCGACCTCATCAGCCGCACGATTTGCGAAATCCAGGAATTCATGGTCCGCCAGATCGTGCAGCCGTACCTCGACCCCTGGTTCGCCGTCAACGGCGAGCTCGCGAAATACGACCGCATGCGCGAGCGCGGCGACGCGATTCTCATGCGCGCCATCGAGCGGCGGCGCGCCGAAAACGCGGCGGGCGACTCCTCGCACGGCGATCTGCTGCAGATGCTGATGGACGCCCGCTACGCCGACACCGGCGAAGGCATGGACGACCGAACCGTCCTTAGCGAAAGCATGCAGCTTCTCGTCGCCGGGCACGAAACGTCGTCGAACGCGCTCTGCTGGACGCTCTATCTGCTCTCGCGCCACCCCGCCGTTCTCGCTCGCGTTAAAGCCGAGTTCGACCGCGTCCTCGACGGTCGCCCACTCGATCATTCCGACGTCCCGCGTATGGAGTTCGCGGCGCAAGTCCTCGACGAGTCGCTGCGCCTCTTTCCGCCCTTCTGGATGGTGGACCGCATGGCGCTCTCGGACGACGAAGCCGGCGGCGTCTCGATTCCGAAAGGAACCACCGTCATCGCGTTCATCCACGGCGTCCACCACTCGCCGAAACACTGGCCGGATCCCGAATCGTTCCGCCCCGAACGTTTCGAGCGCGAAGCCAAGAAGCGCCACCAACCCTTCACGCACTTGCCGTTCGGCGGCGGCCCGCGCGGCTGCATCGGCGGCAATTACGCGATGCTCCAAATGCTCATGATCTTGAGCGAACTCGTGCGCCGCTACGATTTCACGCTAACCGCCGGAGCCCCAGTCGAGCCGAGGCCGATGATTATTCTTCGACCCAAGGACGGCATCCCCATGGCCTTCTCGCCCGCGACCGCAAGACAGGCGGTCTTCGCGCAATGACCCACATTCTTCGCGAACTCGACCGGTGGACCGCGCTCGATCCCGAAAAGCGTCTCTACACCTTCCTCGATCTCGCCGGTCGCGAAACGCAGGCCTACTCGTACCGCGAATTCGCCGAACGTACCTACGGCATCGCACGCCGTCTGCGCGACGCGGGCTTCCGCCCCGGCGATCGCCTCATGCTCGCCTACCCCGCCGGACTCGAAGTCATCGCCGCGTTTTTCGGTTGCATCCGCGCGGGCTTGATCCCCGTGCCCGCCTATCCGCCCACCTCCCACGGACTTCACGCCTCGCTTCTCCGCATGGCGCACATCGCCCGCGATTGCGAAGCCTCGGGCGTCCTCACCGGCGAGGAGTATCACGGATCGTTCCGCGCCAACCTCGCCAAGCAAGGCGTGCGCGAATCGCTCAACGGCGCCGGATTCGTCACCGAGCTTCCTTGGATCGCGACCGACGCTTTCGCCGCGTCTTCCGAACCGTTCGATTCGGACCCCAACGACGCTCTGTTTCTGCAGTACACCTCCGGCTCCACCAGCGACCCCAAAGGCGTCGTCGTCACGCACGACAACATCTTGCACAATTGCTGGCTCGTCGGCGATTATCCCGATCCCACCGCCGTGTCGTGGCTCCCGCAGTATCACGACATGGGATTAATCGGCTACTACATCTATCCCGCCTTGCGCGGCGGCTCGACCTACGGATTCTCGCCGATGGACTTCATCCAGCGCCCCGCGCTCTGGCTCGAAGCTCTCACCAAATACCGCGCCCGAGCCTCCTCCGCGCCCAACTTCGCCTTCGACTACTGCCTCCGCCCCGGCCGCATTCCGCAAGAGACGCTCGACCGCATCGACCTCTCGTCGCTCGATTTCTTGATGACCGCCGCCGAGCCCGTCCGTCCCGATACGTACCAACGTTTTCTCGCTAAGTTCGAGCCCCACGGCCTCAAGCCCGAAAGTTTCTTCGTCGCCTACGGTCTCGCCGAAGCCACGCTCGCCGTATCGAGCTTCGGCCGCAACGTGCTCACCGTCAACAAGCGGGCGCTCGCCCTCGGCCGCGCGAAGGCCATCGGGTCGGCCTCCGAGATCGTCGCCTCGAAACAATTGATGAGTTGCGGAAAGCCGCTCGGCGACATCGAGGTACGCATCGTCGAACCCGACAAACACGTCGCGCTCGACGACGGAGCGGTCGGCGAAATCTGGGTGCGCGGCCGCAGCAACGCCGCCGGTTACTGGAATCGCCCCGAGCTTTCGAAGCGTACCTTCGACGCGCGCGTCATTCGCGGCAGCCACGGCGAGGACGGCTACATGCGTACTGGCGACCTCGGCTTCCTGCACGAGGGCGAGATCTACGCGTGCGGCCGCATCAAGGACATGATCATCGTGCGCGGCCAGAATTATTACCCGCAGGACGTCGAGTCGATCGTCGAGGATTCCTCCGAGTCGATCCGCAAAACCTGCGTCGCCGCGTTCGAGATTAACGAGGACTCGTCCCCCGGCCTGGCCGTCGTCGCCGAAGTCAAGAGCGTCCGCGAGGTGCCCGATCCGCTCGAAATCGTCGCCGCCATTCGCAAGTACCTCAACGTCGAGGCGGCGTGCGTCGCGCTGATCGCTCCGCGCGCGATCCCCAAAACCAGTTCGGGTAAAATCTCGCGCCACTTGGCCAAGCAAATGTGGCTCGACGGCAAATTCCAAGTTCTCAAACGCACTTCGGAGGAAGGCGCCACCACGACGCCGAACTCCGGAACCGTCTCCCCGTTCGGCGAGCTGAAAACCCGCTACAACCTGTCGGGGAACGAGAAGCACACGCTGGTCGAAGCCGGCGTCGATTCCGTCGATCTCGTCGTCTTCATGCACGAGATTAAGGAACTCCTCAAGGAAAAAGGCGCCGAGCTGCTCGCTTCGCAAGTGGACGTTCGGCTCATCCAGCGCATCACGGTCGCCGACCTCTTTCGGCTCGCCGAGCTGTTCGAAAAATCTCCCGAAACCGCGGTAATTCAGGTGCGCCGCGCTCTCCACGGCATGCAGGAGGAAATGCGCGCCGCCGAGGAACGGGCGATGCGCGCGGACTGCAAGCTCGCCTTCCGTCCTCGCGGTGGACAACCGGCCACCTCCGACAACGGCGCGATCTTGCTCACCGGCGGCACCGGCTTCCTCGGACCCTTCCTGCTCAAGAGCCTGATCGAACAAACGCGGAAGCCCATTTATGTTTTGGTGCGTTCGAGCGGACCCGAACAAGCCATGAAGCGCTTGCGCGAGGGCCTCGCCACCATCGACGACTCGTCCTCCCTCCTCGCGAAGACGTTCGACGAACGCGTAATCCCCGTTTGCGGCGACCTCGCCCAACCCAACCTCGGCCTCGACGCCGCCGCGTGGAAGCGTCTCTCGCAAGAGACCTCCGACATCGTCCACAACGGCGCGACGGTCAACTATCTCTATAGCTACGAGAACATGCGCGCGGCCAACGTCGGCGGAACCAACGAGGCCGTGCGTCTCGCGATGGAAGGTCCGCGCAAGATTTTCAATCTCGTCTCGACGACGTTCATCTTTGGATGGGCGACGAAAGAAGTTCTGTACGAGACCGATCACAACCGGAACATGGAACTGCTCGACTTCGGCTACAGCCAGTCGAAGTGGGTCGCGGAGCAGGCCGTCCTCGACGCCATGGCGAATCACGGTTTGCCGGGGCGCGTCTTCCGGCCCGCGCTCATCAGCCCCTCGGTTCACGGCGGCGGCGACAATCTCGATATCGCCATGCGCACGCTCGCGTTCATGATCAAGCACGGCATCGGCGTCGACGCGCTCAATCAAGTCAGCTTCGTGCCCGCCGACGTGTGCGCCGCGAACATCTGTGCCATCTCGGGCGATCCGTCCACCGTCGGCGGATCGTTCCACGTGGTGCGCGACGATTACAACAACATGGTCGACGTCACGGACATCATAGGAAAGCTCACCGGCCGTAAGTTCGAAATGCACAAGATCAAGGCGTTCGTGCCGGAGGTGATCCGCCGTTGCACGCGCGAGGATTTGCTGTTCCCGCTGCTCGACTTTTTGATCGGCTCGATCGACAGCATCGCTTCCATGGAGTTCAAGCGCTACGACAGTTCCGAATACCGAAAGGCGCGGGACCGCAGCCCGCACGGTCGGCCCGATCCTTCGCTCGAGGAGACGGTGGCGGGCATTCTCCGGTTTATGCACCGCCGGGGAATTCTCGCGTTCGACGCCGCGCGCCTCGAAGCGGCGGCCCGGCCGCAGCCGGTCTGACGGACGATGATCCGTCTGCGGAACGTCGTCAAAAACTTCGAAGGCAAGCGCCAAGTCGTCGCCCTCGACGGCGTCGATCTCGAAATCGGGCGCGGCGAAATGGTCTCGATCGTCGGCCCTTCGGGCTCCGGCAAATCGACGCTCCTCAATCTCGTCGGGGGGCTGGACCGCGCCACGTCCGGTGAAGTCGAGCTCGACGGGCAAACGCTTTCCTCGCTCGACGACGACGCTTTAACGCTCGCCCGGCGCGACAAGATCGGTTTTATCTTTCAGTCGTTCCACCTTTTGCCGACGCTCACGGCCCTCGAAAACGTTTCCCTCCCGCTGCATTTGCGGGACTGGCCGGCGCGGCGCGTCGCCGAACGCGCCCGAGAGTTGCTGTCGCTCGTCGGCCTCGCCCCAAGGCTCGATCATCTGCCCGACGAATTGAGCGGCGGCGAACGGCAGCGCGTCGCCATCGCCCGCGCGCTTAGCGTTTACCCGCCCGTGCTGCTCGCCGACGAGCCCACCGGCAATCTCGACATGACCTCCGGCCGCGAAATTCTCGGCCTCGTCCGCGATCTGCATTCGCGATTCGGATCCACGATCCTCGTCGTCACGCACGATACCGCCGTCGCCGAAAGCTGCCCGCGCACCGTGGGGTTCCGCGACGGTCGCGTCGTCTCCGACGTCCGCCGGGAAAACGTCCGGCGCGAGGTTGCGGTCCCGTGATTCTGTTGCGCCTCATCTCCTGGCCTTACGCCAAAAAGCACGGGCAGCGTTGGCTCTTGACGATCTCCGGCATCGCGCTCGGCGTCGCCGTGTTCGCCGGAATGCACACCGCCAATCGCGGCGTGCTCGCCGCGTTTCAGCGCACCATCGATCGCATCGCCGGGCGGGCGCAATTGCAAGTCTCGGCGGGCGAAGCCGGTTTCGACGAGGAAGTTCTCGACCGCGTTCGCGCCTTGCGCGGCGTGCGCGCGGCGGCGGCCGTGCTCGAAGCCACGGTCTCCACGCCCGCCGGCAATCTCCTGATCCTCGGCGTCGATATGCTCGGCGATCGCAGTCTCCGCGACTACGACCTCGAAGGCGCGGACGACGTTCTCGAAGACCCGCTCGTGTTTCTCGCGCAGCCCGATTCGATCTTGTTGGCGAAAACATTCGCCGACAAAAATGGTTTGGCTCTAAATAGCCGCTTCCCCATGCGCACCATGGAAGGCGACCGCGTCTTCGTCGTGCGCGGACTCGTGAAACCCGGCGGCATGGCCGAGGCTTTCGGCGGCTCGCTCGCCGTCATGGACCTGTTCGCCGCGCAGAAGTTTCTCGGCCGAGGCCGCAAGTTCGACCGCGTGGACGTGGCCGTCGACGAAGGCGTCGATCCCGACGACATCGCCGCTCGCCTCCGCGCCGAACTCGGCCCGGGCTTCGACGTCGAACCGCCGCAATCTCGCGGACGGCACTTCGAGGAAACCTCGCGCATGTACTCCGTCGCGTCGAGCATCACCAGCGTCTTCGCGCTCGTCATCGGCATGTTTCTCGTCTACAACACGCTCGCCGTGGCGGTGGTGCAGCGCCGCGCCGAAATCGGCGTGCTGCGCGCCCTCGGCGCGACGCGGGCGCGCGTTCGCACTCTCTTTCTCGTCGAAAGCGCGGTCGCGGGAATCGTGGGTTCGCTCGCCGGGGCCGCGCTGGGCGTGGCGCTCGCCCGCGGCATCTCGGGTTACGTCGGCGGCATGCTCGCCACCATCTACGGAGTGCCCCTCGCCGGAGAATCCGCCCCCGACGCGCGCTTGCTGCTCGGAGCCGTCGCGGCGGGCGTCGTCACCAGCGTGCTCGCCGGGTGGCTGCCCGCGCGCGCCGCTTCCTCCGTCGATCCGGTGGCGGCCCTCAAGCGCGGGCGCTTGGCGTCGATCGGCGCTCGCGAATCCCGCTGGCGCTTGCGCGTCGCCTTCGGCATGGCGCTTTTCTCGCTCGCCGTCTTGATGGCAAATCCAAACCCTTACGTCTTTTACTCGGGCTTCGTTCTGGCCGCGCTCTCCGCGGCGCTGCTCGCGCCGTTGTTCTCGAAGGCCGCCGCCCAAGCGCTGCGTCCCTTGCTCGCGCGCGTCTTACCGGTGGAAGGCACGCTCGCCGCCGACAGCATTCTGCAAGCGCCCCGCCGCGCCGCCGGCACCATCGCCGCGCTCATGCTCTCCGTGTCTCTCGTCGTCGCTCTCGGCGGACTCGCGCGCGCGAGCCATGGAGCCATCAAGGACTGGGCCGACATCGCTTTAAACCCCGATTTCTTCGTCACCGCCGCCGAAACCGTCACCGCGCGCACCTTCGTGTTCCCCGCGTCGCTGGCCGACGATCTGCGCCAAATCGAGGGCGTCGAGGAGGTGCAGCCGGTGCGCACCTTGCGGGTCGCGGTGAAGGGAAGCAGCGTGCTCCTGATGGCCACCGACGTCGCCGCCATCGAGCGTCGCGCCAAGCTCCCCGCCGTCGAGGGCGACGCGGCCGCGATGTACCGCGAAACGGCGCTCGCGCGCGGCGTGCTCGCCTCCGAAGGGTTCGCCCGCCTGCACGGCGCGAAGCTCGGCGAAACGCTCGAAATCCCGTCGCCGTCGGGCGTCGTTCGCCTGCCCATCGTGGGGATCGTGCGCGATTTCTCCGACCAACGCGGCAGCCTCCTGATCTCTCGCGACCTCTACCGCAAGTCTTGGAACGACGATAAAGCCAGCCTCTTCCGCGTCTATCTCCGCCCCGGCGCGGATTCCGTCGCCACGCGAGACCGCATCCTCGGGCGCTTCGGACAAACGGCCCGCCTCTTCGTGCTCACCAATCGCGACATCCGCCGCTTTATCGACGAAGTCACCGAGCAGTGGTTCGGACTCACCTACATCCAGATCGCCGTCGCCCTTTCCGTCGCCGTGCTCGGCGTCGTCAACGCGCTCACCGTCTCCATCGCCGAACGCCGCCGCGAACTCGGCATGATTCAAGCCGTCGGCGGTCTACGACGCCAGATCCGCCGCATGGTCTGGACCGAGGCCGTCGCCATCGGCGGCATCGGTCTCGCGCTCGGCCTCGCCCTCGGAGTGGTAACTCTGTTTTATGCGCTCGCCATTTCGAGGCGCGACTTGATCGGTACCGACATCGGCTTCGCCTACCCCTGGCAAACGGCGGCGATTCTCGTTCCCGTCGTCTTTATCGCCGCCTTCGTCGCCGCCCTCGGACCCGCCGAGAGCGCCGTTCGCGGACCCGTCGCCGAGGCCCTCGAATATGAATAGGCTCGCCGTCCTCGCCGCCTTCGCGCCTCTATCGATGCCCGGCTTCGCCCAGACCCCGCGCGAAATTATGGAAGAGGTCCAGAAGCGCCAGAAGTCCGCGTCGCTGCATTACGAAGGCACGCTCGAAGTCTCCGGGGGCGGGGGACGCGTCGCCACGAAGAGTTGGATTTTCGACCGCCTCGGTACGTTCGGCGAAAGCAAGTCCATCCTCCGCTTCACCGTGCCCGCCGAAGTCAAGGGCGTCGCGCTCTTGATCGTCAATCACCCCGATCGATCGAGCGACCAGTGGATTTGGCGGCCCGCCATCGGCCGCGAGCAGCGTGTCGCGATTCAGGACCGCTCCACTCGTTTCTTCGGCACCGATTTCAGCTTCGAGGATCTCGAAGAGCGCGACCTTAACCAGTACGAGTTCCGCATGGCGGGCGGCGACGCCTCTTCCTGGATTCTCGACGCCAGGCCGAAAAAGTCCTCGCAATACGAGACCACCAAAGTCACCGTGTCGAAGGACCGCTACACCGTCGTCCAAGTCGAGTGCTTCGGCAAAAAGGGATTGGTTCGAACCCTCCAATACCGCGATTTCGAGCGCATTAAGAACATTTGGACCGCGCGTACGGTCGAAGTTCTAGACGCACAGCGCAACAGCCGTACCGTGCTCCGCTACGACCGCGTGGATTACAACGTCTCGCTGCGCGAATCCGATTTCACGGTCGACGCTTTGCGGCGGCGCTAAACATGGTTCGCGCGGCGCTCCCCGTTTTACTGGCCTCCACCCTTGCGGCGCAGACGTTCGAGCAGCGCGGCTTCGTCGAAAACCGGCTTCAGCTATTCCCCCAAACCGCGCCCAACGATCGCGCCCACGCCGTCGATCAGATGACCGTCCGCTGGGAAAGCGCCTACCGGCCCGCGCCCTGGGTGCGATTCAACGTCTCCTTCGACGCTCGCGCCGACACGCACCGCCAAGTGGATCGCCAGTCGCGCGTTTCCCTCGACGATCGGCGCATCGCCCGCCCCGCGCTCAACGCGCGCCTATGGAGCGTCCAACTGGCGAAAGGTCCGGTGACGCTCGAAGTCGGCCGCCAATTGATCCGCTGGGGTAAGACCGACGCCCTGCCCATCACCGACCGCTTCGCCCCGCGCGATTACCTATCGAGCGTCGTCGAACCCGAGTTCCTCCCCGTGCCCGCCGCGCGCCTCACGATCGCCGGATCGCACGACAGTCTCGACCTCGTTTATCAGCCCTGGTTCGTGCCCAGCCGCACGCCGCTCCTCAATCAACGCTGGACCGTGCCGCCCGACTCCGCGAGCGGTCTTTCGTTCTCGGACGCCGGAGCGCGCTATCCCGGTGGCGCGCAGTTGGGCGTCCGGTGGAATCGCACCACGGGCCCGCTCGATTACTCGGTGTCGTACTTTCGCGGCCGCGCGAACCTGCCGTTATTTGAAGCGCTCGCGCCCGCCGATCCCGTGCCCGTCCGCCGCCTCTACCCCACCATGGAAACCTACGGCGCCGACGTCGCCTGGCAGTCGCGCTGGGTAACGCTGAAGGGCGAAGCCGCCTATCTCGGCACACGCACCTCCGGCGCCGAGGAGTTTATCCTTTACGCCATCCAGGCCGAGCGTCAGATTCGCGAAGTCTCCCTCGCGGGCGGCTACATCGGCAGCGTCGTAACGGCCGCCGGGGCCGCCGCGCTTCAATTCGCGCCGGATCGCGGCTTGGCGAAATCCGTCTTCGCGCGCGCTTCCTGGACGATCGATCCGAACCGCGCCCTCACCTTCGACACGGCGGTCCGCCGCAACGGATCGTTCGCCCGCGTCGAGTTCTCGCAAGCCATCGGCGGACACTGGCGCATCTCGCCCGGCTTCGTTTGGTTGCGCGGCGATCCGCTCGACTTTCTTGGGCAGTTCCGCCGCAACTCGTATTTCTCGCTCGCTCTGCGCTACAGCTTCTAGCGGGCGTCGTGCTCGTAGAACATCGCGTCCATCGCCGGTTGCCGTTTCCGTGCGAGCCCATTCTTCGAGAACACGACGTGCCAGATGTGCGCGATCCGCGCCTGGAAAATGCCGCGCGCCATGGCCAGATACAGCTCCCACATGCGGTAGAACCTTTGGTCGTACTTGCCTTTGAGCTGCGGCCAGTTGCGCCGGAAGTTCTCCTGCCACGCCGCCAGCGTCCGGTCGTAGTCGTCGGCGAAATGGTGCGCCCCTTCGACGACGAACAGCCCTTCCGCCGCCGTCATGATCTGCGCCAACGACGGCAATTCGCCGTTCGGGAAGATGTACTTGTTCAGCCACGGCGCTTCCGCCGCGCCCACCGGCTCGTTGCCGACGATTGAGTGCAGAAAGAACAACCCGTCGTCCTTCAGGCAGCGCTCGGCCACTTGCATAAACGTCCGGTAGTATTTGTGGCCCACCGCCTCGAACATCGCGATCGACACGATGCGGTCGTAGCTGCCCTGCGCCTCCCGGTAATCCTGCAACCGGATTTCCACCGGCAGCCCCGCGCACCGCTCTCGCGCCAGCGCCGCCTGCTCCTTCGAAACCGTCAGCCCCACCACCTCGACGCCGTAGTTTTCCGCCGCATGCTTGGCCCAACCGCCCCACCCGCAGCCGATTTCGAGTACTTTTTGCCCCTTTTTGAGCGCGATTTTGCGGCAAATCAGGTCCAATTTGGCCCTTTGTGCGTCGTTTAGGGTACCGGAATCGCGCCAATACGCGCAGCTATACACCATTTCCGGGTCCAACATGGCCTTAAAAAGGTCGTTTCCGAGGTCGTAATGCGCCTCCCCGACCTCGAACGCCTTCGACGCCTTCCCCAATCCGCTGAGCCGGACTTCGAGGAAATACAGCAGCGCTTTGAACGACTTAACGGTCTCTTTGTGAAGATTCGCTTGAATAAACCGCGACGTCATCTCGTCGAGCGCGTCGCAATCCCACCAGCCATCCATGTAGGCTTCGCCCAGCCCGAGCTGGCCGTCGCGGATGATACGCTTGAAAAATAAGGGGTTATTGACCCGAACGTCAAACGGGCGGGGACCATCGATGCGGATGTCCGCGAGCGCGAACATCCGCTCGATGAGCTGTCGGTATTTATCGGCCAAAGCGGCCCGCGCGGGCGGCGAGAAGGGCGAGACCGGCGGCGGCGAGGGCAATGCTGGCCGGTTCGGGAATGGCGACGGGGTCGCCGTAGAGGGTAAAGGCAAACGAGGGGTTCTCTCCGTTGTAGTTGGTGATGAATCCGGAGATAATCGTCGTCCCAACGCCGTCGTAAAGGAAGTTTTCCGTGATCGTCCAGGCCGGATTGAAGCTCAGCGCGGAGCGGTTCGCCGCGTCGGACCAGTCGCCCTGGATGCGAACGGTCGAGACGAAGGTGTCGCCAATCCCGGTACCGCCAGAGCCACCGCCCTCGAAGAACAGCGCATAACGGCCCATGTCGATCCCGGCGGTGATGAAGCTTTCGGCGAACGTCGGACCGACGCCGACGTCGTAACCCCAGTCGTAGTAGCCGTTTACCCCGGAAATCAGGGTCGCGTTTACGGTCATGGTACCGGGCAACAGCGTCAAGTCGAGAACGGCGTCCATTTCGGGCGTACCGAAGGCATAGTGGTTGTAGGCGCCCAACTTAACGGTCCAGGGTTCGATCGCCGTGTCGCCGGGGGCTCCGCGCAGTTCGCGGGAATTGTAGTAGTTCACGTAGGTCCCGGTGAGATCGCCCCCGACCGGGTACAAATAGGTAATTGTGGTGCGGTCGCCGCCCGTCAAGGGCGCGCCGATCGCGGAGGCAATCGCCAAGGTGGTAGCAAATAAGAGTTTCAAGGCTCCTCCAAGAACATTCCCAGGGCGGGATTTGCCGTTCTTGACGATTATTTAGAATTACCGCCACCTAACGCAAGTACCAATCGCGAAGGCATTCGAAGTTTAGTACTACTGACGCAAGTCGAAGCGGTCCAGGTTCATGACCTTCGCCCAGGCTTTGGCGAAGTCCTGGACGAACTTCTCTTTGCCGTCGGCGGACGCGTAGACCTCGGCGACGGCACGGAGCTCGCCGTTCGAACCGAAGATTAGGTCCACCGGAGTGGCGGTCCACTTCGCTTGGCCGGTCTTGCGGTCCACGCCCTCGTAAAGTCCTTCGGTCTGGGCCGACTTGTTCCATTTGGTGGACATGTCGAGCAGGTTGACGAAGAAGTCGTTGGTCAGCGCCGCCGGTTTGGAGGTGAACGAACCATTCAGCACGCGGAGGCCGCCGACGAGAACGGTGGTCTCGGGTACGGTCAGCGTGAGGAGACTCGCACGGTCGATCAGCGCTTCGGTTGGCGAGGTGGACGTTCCGGCGCGGTAGTAGTTGCGGAAGCCGTCGGCTGCGGGCTCCATCGGGGCGAACGAGGCCACGTCGGTTTGCGCCTGCGTGGCGTCGGTGCGGCCAGGCGAGAAGGGAACTTGGACGCTGTAACCGGCGTCCTTGGCGGCTTTTTCGACGGCGGCGACACCGCCGAGGACGATCAGGTCGGCCATAGACACTTTCTTCTTGCCACCGGTGCGGTTGAAGTCGCGCTGCACGCCTTCGAGGGAGGCGAGCACCTTCGACAACTCCGCCGGGTTGTTCACTTCCCAATCCTTTTGGGGTGCGAGCCGGACGCGCGCGCCGTTCGCGCCGCCGCGCATGTCGGAGCCGCGGAAGGAAGACGCGGACGCCCAAGCCGTCCGCACCAATTCCGGCACGGAGGGACCGGACGCCAGGATTTTGGTCTTCAGTTGCGCAATATCTTTGGCGTCGATCTGGGCGTAGTCGGCCTTGGGCAGGGGGTCCTGCCAGATCAGTTCTTCCGACGGAACTTCCGAACCGATGTAGCGGACGCGCGGGCCGAGGTCGCGATGGGTGAGTTTAAACCAAGCCTTGGCGAACGCGAGACGAAACTCCTCGGGATTCTCGCGGAAGCGCATGGCGATCTTGCGATACTCGGGATCGGCCTTCAACGCGAGGTCGGTGGTGAACATGATGGGCGCGTGGCGCTTTGCGGCGTCGTGCGCGTCGGGTACCAGATTGGCGGCCTGGTTGTTGGCCGGAATCCACTGCGTCGCGCCCGCCGGGCTCTTCGTCTTTACCCATTCGAAGGCGAACAGGTTTTCGAGATATTGCGACGACCATTTCGCGGGAGTGGAAGTCCAGGCACCTTCGAGGCCGCTGGTGACCGTGTCGCCCGCGTTGCCTTTGCCGCACTTGTTTTCCCAGCCTAAGCCCTGCTGGGCGACGCCCGCCGCCGCCGGTTCCGCGCCGACGCACTTGCCGGGGTCGTGCGCGCCGTGCGCCTTGCCGAACGTGTGGCCGCCTGCGATCAGCGCGAGCGTTTCTTCGTCGTTCATCGCCATGCGGCCGAAGGTTTCGCGGATGTCGCGCGCGGCGGCGAGGGGATCGGGATTGCCGTTGGGACCCTCGGGATTGACGTAGATCAGGCCCATTTGGACGGCCGCGAGCGGTCTCTTTAAGTCACGATTTCCGCTATAGCGTTGATCGTCGAGCCACTTCTTTTCCGGTCCCCAATAGACGAGTTCGGGTTCCCAGTCGTCGGCGCGGCCTCCGGCGAACCCGAAGGTCTTGAAGCCCATCTGTTCCATGGCGACGTTGCCCGCGAGGACCATCAGATCGCCCCAAGAAAGCTTTTGACCGTACTTGGCCTTGACCGGCCAGAGCAGGCGGCGGGCCTTGTCGAGGTTGCCGTTGTCGGGCCAACTGTTGAGCGGGTCGAATCGCTGCTGGCCGCCGTCGGCGCCGCCGCGGCCGTCGAACGTGCGATACGTTCCGGCGCTATGCCACGCCATGCGGATGAAGAACGGCCCGTAGTTCCCGTAGTCGGCCGGCCACCAATCCTGGGAGGTGGTGAGCGTCTTTGCGATGTCCTGCTTGACGGCCTTGAGGTCGAGGGTGGCGAAGGCTTTCGCGTAGTTAAAGTCTTTACCCAACGGATTCGATTCCGCCGCGTTTTGACGGAGTGGCGTGAGGTCGAGCTGATCGGGCCACCAGAACTTGTTGGACTGCGATTGCTGGGCGCCGATCGTGGTCGCGAAGGCGAGGAGAGCCGGGAGAAACTTCGAGGTTTTCGTCATTCCGATCCGAGTTTAGTACGCGTGCCGGAAGGATGGGCCTATAGCTCGAAGAGGCGTTTCCTATCGGTGGCGACGGGGCGTTTATTCTTGAAGAAGATGCCGGAAGTCAAAATAGTTCCGGCCAATCAAGTCCTCCACCAGTTTTCGCGCGGCGAATAACGCATCGGAATTTCCGCTGTCCAGCGCGATGCGGAGCACCTGCTTCGCGCTGTCTTCGACCGCCACGATCAGCCAAGGTTCCTTCGCACGAACGATCATTGTAGTCAGCGCGTTCACGCATTTCAGGGGAAATTCCGGAGCCAGTTCAACAAGCCTCTCCGCCACGTGCATTTCCAGATCGATTTCACCGACAAGATCGAGTACCTCCTGGAGAATAGTCAGGCTCCACCGGTCGCCAAACCTCTTCGACGTGAACCAGCAACCGAATCTGGACAGTTCCGAAGCGAACTCCTCGGGAGAATCGGCTTCCCGAGCCGCTCGCAATCTTTGCTCTAACAACGCACGAAGCCGGTCGAAAACCACGGGTGGCACATCCGAAACAGCATGGCCGACAAACCAGATAAGGTGGCCGCGCACTCCTGGTGGAGTCGAATTGAAGAACTGGGGAAGTAGCCCGCCGGGCTCATCGAGTTGCAGTTCGTCTTCCCGGTAGTAGACCGCAAGGTGCTGGGCGAGACGTTCCTCCGGAGCGGCCAGATGCTTCATGAGAGATGGGACGGTTGAGACTCTACCGATCGCGGCCCGATAAAGCGGCAGTAGAACGGGAAACAGTTTCGTGTTCGGATTATTGAAGACCACGAAGCTTTCCCAAGCGGCCAGTAGTCGGCGAATGTCGGCCGGGTCCTCGGGAAAAATTCGCGGCAACGAAGCTACGGTCCAGTCCCAATCGAGAGCGGCCAAGAATGGGAGCCATCGCCCATAAATCGAGCGGATGGTCAGCGACGGCTCGATCCCCGTGTCCAAGTGGGAATCCAGCACCTCGCGGACCTCGGGCATGGTCTCCAACGACCGAGCGGGCGACTGAGCCTCGGACGAGTTCTTATCGAGCGCTCGCACCCAAAGGGCGAACCTAACGAGACAGTTAAAGGCAACACCACGAACTGTGTTGATCGCCATCGTCGCCGGGTCCATATAGTTCCCACCGGACTTGGCTTCGTCCTCCGGCGTCGGATGTGGGTCGTCCGTCAGCGGTCGAAGGACTCTCCATACCCGCTCTCGATGTTCTAATCGAAGACTTCCGTCGTCTTCACCCAGCGACTCTTCAATTAGATTGAGGATGGACCTTCGAGTCCAACCCCAATCGGGATCGCGGTCCATCAACCCACCCGTTCTGCCAGGGATCTCGCGCGGCTGCCCAACTACCCATTCCGCGAGTGCTAGCACTGGATCCCAGGTGAATCCGTCGTTGTTCTTTCGAACATTAAGCAACCCTTGAAAATAGGCGCTAACGTAGGTTGGATCGACAACCTGGAAGCCTGCGGCATGGCGAGCGAACTCTTCGGCACGCCGAGCCACTACTTTCGTTAGAACCCTTCCCAGCCCTTCCATGGATGCCTCAAGCGGCCCGGGCGTAGGTTTCCAATCCTGAAGGTACGAGACGATTTGTTCCGGCGACAAGAGATCTAGTTTCTCGGAGTCGGCCGGAGTATCTGGTTTGACCAACGTCGAAAAGCGTACCGCCGGCGTCGGTGGGTTCGGTGGCCCCAGCAACGCCACGAGATCGCCGAGGCGTTCTTCCCAATCGGCCGGGAGCTGGCCCTCGATTAACGCGAGTTGGTCCCGACGCCAACGGTGGCAGTAGTCGTCGATATCCCGTGGGCTCGCAGATTCACCAAGCCAGTTTGCAGCCGAATTTCTGTCAGGTCCCCGTTCGATCCAAAGTAGAATCGATTCCCGAACGTCGTTTGGAAGCCGCGCGTAGCTGGTCTTCAGTAAAGCCTTCGCCTCCAACCGAGTGCTGGGTCGATCCAAGACATCCGCGTTAGCAAGCTGATGTGCGCTTTCGGACGCGCCCAGGTCGGGAAAAACCGCGCACAAATGCAGGGCGAGCCGTCTAAAGGAGATCCACCGGCGCCGCTTCAGATCCCGAAGAATGGCGTCAAAGTTTTGAGACTCTATTCGGACCGCTTCCTCCGCGATGCGGCGAGTCGCGCAGAGAAGCACGTTGGTGGCTCGGTTGAATCTAGGCCCGGAGTTCAGGTCCGGCTGCCAGATGTAAAGGTTGTCCTCATCGTCCGCTTCGCCCGGTCTCTGTACGAGGCAGATCGCGTTTTCCAGCAAATCGGCAAACGTGGAAACCGCCTGCGCGCCGACGGCTTTTGCTAGCGGCGAGATGGCGCGATCGACTATGTTGTTGTAGTCGTAGTCGCGAAACAAGGGCAGTGGCTGGGGTGTGTAGAACTCGTTGTCTTCATCCTCCCTTAGCGCAGGAGCGCGGAGCGTCAATGCCTCCCTCGCTACCCTCAACGCGGCCGTTCCCTCTCCGCCGTTGGCGAGATGCGGAACGAAGTCACGGAGCTTGTAGGGCAAGCTGAACTTGTAGGGTGACTTCACGCAGTCGATAATTCTTGGGACGAGCCGGGTCGCCGCAGCCGCAGGCACCGCTAGCGCGACATCCAGCAGGTCCTCATGGACTCGCACGTTTTCGGTCTCCGGGACCTTGTCGGCAATATCGAGAACAACCGTTTGAGCGTCCGGAATCTTGGCCATGCGGGCAAGGTATCGGGTCTGCTCCCAGAACGGAAATGAAATGTACTGGCCATCGGCGATCGGAGGTGGCGGCTGTTGAAAGTATCCCGCTTCGGCAAGCGGTACCAACCACTCCGGCGACTTAGCGTGCGCGAAGAAGTAGTTTCGTTGCGCTTCGCCCTTTGCGATTTCCTTCAACGCACGGTCAATGGTCTCTCGTCTAAGCATTCGTGTTCTCCTCCGCCAGAATCTCGTCGATCGCCGAGAGGTCTAAAGACGGCGAAGGGAGCCAGAGGGTGATCAGCAACGACTCGAACGCGTCAAGGTTTGCGTTTAGTTCGTCCAAATTGCGGACGCTGTGATGTGCGCATTTAGTGAAGAACTCGTGGATCTTCTTCCATTGGCGTTGGCGTGCTTCCAGGTCTGACGCGGGGTGCGAATTTACGTCAAGCCGCTGGCTCGCGAGACCGATCCGGTTCAGTCGCGTCGGATTGAATCGCTCATGATCCGCCAAAACCGTTTTCAATCGATCCAGAAACTTGCGCAGTCGCTGTCCGACATGGTTCGCGCACACGCCTGTACAAGTCGCGGCGTCCTTCTGCACCTCTTCCCAGGGGTTAAGGAGATCGGTGATTTCCTTGCCGAGATTGAAGTTCGACCTCTGGACTCCCTGCACTTTCATTAATTCACCGCTCACTTCGCGTAGACCGTGTGCGGCGAGGGCAATCCGATCCGGATTGGCCTCGTCCCTTAGCACCAACAGCGCACCGAGATAACGATCACGCAACTGCGGTTCGATCTTTTCGAGCTGATCAATGACAAATCTCCGACGATTCAGCAACCAGGGATAGGAATACTCCGCGCTCATAAGCTCCTTGCGTTGGTTATTCTCTCAGGCTGCGTGGCCGCAAAATCGGCTCGGATTGTTGCAGGAGCCGGATTGGGTAGAAGTCGGCTGAAACTGCCATACAATGGAAAGCAAAGGGACTGCCGATGACGACCAGAGAAGCGTTACACAATCTCGTCGAACAGTTGCCCGAGGACCAAGTCGATCTGGCTCGGCATTGGCTGGAAGACCTGCGTGACGCCGCCGATGACGACGGTCCGGCACTGGACGTAGCGGCTCTCGAATCGCTCGACCGCGGGCTCGCCGATGTCGCCGAAGGGCGGTCAAATCGCTCGGCCAGTACGAACGCGAACGCGGCCGGTGAGCTATCGCGTCGTCATCGCGCACGAAGCGGAGAAAATTCTCGATCGGTTGGACCGGCCAACGGAGCGGCGCATCCGGACGAGGATTGTTCAACTCGCCGAAGACCCATTCGACCCTAGGCTTTCCGCGCCGCTAGCCGAGCGCGCGGGTATCCGCAAATCGCGCGTCGGAGGCTGGCGGGTTCTGTTTATGGCCGACCGCGAAACGAAAACCATGTTTGTGCTTACCGTCGATACGCGGGGCCAAGTCTACAAACACTCGTAGCGCCCCCGACCTGGGCGAGGCCGAGAGCGGGCCCGATTCAGAACTTTTCAGATCGATTCATAGCCGGTACTAGGTCCGTATTCAGGATTCTTCACCGCTGCGTCGTGTTTTTCAGGAACAGATCGCGAAACCTTCCCCAATAATCGCGGAGGACTACTCACCTGTAGTCACGAACCTTGGAGGAAGAAACGAAAATGATTCTCAGACTACTACTCGCCGCCGCAGCCTTCGTGCTGGCCGCGCCGGCGGCTACCATCGATAACGGTACCTTCGATTCCGGCTGCGCCGGATGGACCGGAGCCGGCAGCGACGGCCTCGGGGGCTGCTTCAACTCTCTCGGAAACCCCGGCGGCACGTTTATCATGAACGCGAGCGGAGATCTGCTGTTGGATCCGTCCGTGTCCCAAAATGTCGCCGGACTGGTGATTGGAGAGTTCTATCGGATCACCGGCGACTTCCGGAGTGTCTACACGGGCTTCCCGGCGAAAAAGGCGTTCGGGGCGGAGATCGACGGCGGCCTCTATGAATTCGACCTGGCCGCACCCCTTGGCGTGTGGAAGAACTTTTCGTTCGACTTCGCGTATACCGGCGGCTCTTCGCTGCTCCGCTTCTCGGCCGAGCGCAATGGAACGGACGCCGACGCTGGGATCGACAACATCGCGATCGCCGCACTTCCTAACCCCGACCCGACGGCAAACCTCGCGGAAGCGGGCGCTCTTCCGTAAAGAGACAAAAGCCGGATCCACGGCGACGTACATCATGGCGTAGGGTTTGGACGCCACGCCCGCTTCGAGTTCCGCGAGCGCGGCGTCCGGTTCCCCGATCCACATGTGCCACAGCGCACGGTTATAGCGATGCACCTCGCGCGCCGAACCGGCGCTTACTTCCTCAAGCCAGGCCCGCGCCAGACCCACGCGGCGGCCCTGAACGAGGCTGGGAGCAAACTTCTCGCGAAAGGCGTCGGCGCTTGTTGCGGGATGGCAGGAGGTCACCTCCATCGCTCGCGCGTGCAGAGCGCCGGTCTCGTCGCTTAACTGCATGTATGCGCGACAGGCCCAGTAATGCGCTCCGGTGAGGCGCCGGTCTAGAGCCGCCGCCTCCGCCGCTACCGGCGCCACCGCCGAAGCCGGAAGCTCTTCCTCCTCGATGGCCACCGCTAGCCGGTATCCGACCCGCGCCACGGTTTCGATATGACTATGGCCGTCCGGCGCGGGATCGAGCGCGCGGCGCAAGGCGGTAACGCACTGCGCCAGATTCGAATCCTCCAGCGCGGCGCCTCCCCAGATTTGCCGGTGGAACTCTTCCTTGGGAACCACTTCGCCACGCGCCTCGATGAGTATGGCCAAACATTCGGCGACGCGCCAGGCGATTTTGGTGGGCTCGCCGCGCACGGTCAGCCGCCGCGAGGCACGGTCCCATGAAGCCGCGCCAAACCGGACTTTTGGGGTCGCCTCAAGGCTGGGCATAGGGGAACGAGATCCTTCCCTGAAGAGTATATGCGGTTGCCGGATTCGCTCGCGCGAAGGCCGCCACCGACAGGAACAGGTCAAGACGGGTGCGCCGATTCTCACAGAAGCACGCTGAGAGGAGGGTTGGGGTTCGAGCATCTTACCTTTTCGTTAACGCCGTCGGTTAACGCTTCGCCGCCAATCCGCGTCTTGTCCGGCGAAAGGAGATTGCATGAAACGCATTCTCGTCCCAATGATTCTCGCCGCGATCCCCGCGCTCGGGGGCGGATTCTACGTCGAGCTCGGCTCGCCGTCCGGGCGGTCGGACCCGAAAGCCAAAGGCGCGGTAATGCTCGCGCGGCTCACCGGCTGCCACAATCCGGAGAACGGAAAACTCGCCGCCGTCGCCGAAGGGATGGTGAACGGCGAGCGCCGGTCGATCGCCATCGAACCCATCGCTCTCGACTCGCCCGGCCTTTACGCCATCCCCAAGGCTTGGCCGAACGAAGGCAAATGGACCGTCCGCCTCGTCGGCCGCCATCCTTCCTTCGACCGACCCACGAGCGCGGTGGTGCGCGTCGAAGGCGACTCGTTCCACCGGAAGGACGCGAAGTACGTCCCCGGCGCGGACGGCGCGCAAGAAGCGGCGGATATGCTTCGATAGCGTGCCGAGCGCGGAGGGGGGTCTCGATTTCGACCGGCTGTACGAGCGGTACTCCCGTCTGGTGCACGGGATTCTGTTGGCGCACGTGCCTTACGCGGACGCCGAGGATCTGACGCAAGACGTGTTCGTGCAGGCGATGGAGAAGATCGGGGCGCTCTCGAATCCCCAAGCGGTGGGCGGTTGGCTGGCCGCCATCGCCCGCCGCCGGGCCGTCGATTTCCATCGCCGCCGCAAGCCCGCCGAGCCGATCGAGAATCACGACCCCGGGCGGCGCGACGCGCGGGGCGAAGCGCTGCTCGCGCTCGGCGAAATCCAACGGCTGCCGGAGGCGTATCGCGAAACGTTGATTCTGCGGTTGGTCGAGGGCATGACCGGACCCGAGATCGCGGAACGTACCGGTTTGACGCACGATTCGGTGCGCGTCAATCTGCATCGCGGCATGAAACTGCTGCGGGAAAGGTTGCAGGGATGAACGACGACTATTTGTGGGACCGTTCGGGACCGGCCGATATCGAGGTGGTGCGGCTCGAAAAGCTGCTCGCGCCGCTCCGGGCGAAGCCGCGCCCGCCGCGCCGCCGCTGGATGGCCTGGGCGGTGGCCGTCGCCGCCGCGGCGCTGCCGATCGTCGTCGCGCGGCCGCCTCAAACCGAGTGGAAACAAGGGGAGCGTCACCTGCGCGCGGGCGATGTCGTCGTCGAGGGGACGATTTCGTCGCCGTCCGCCGGATCGCTTCAACTCGAACCGGGCTCGCGCCTAAGGGTCGCCGGAGCGCGGCGGTTCTCGCTCGACCGGGGCACGATGCACGCCCTGATCTGGGCTCCTCCGACGGAGTTCGTGGTAGACACTCCGGCGGCGAAAGCGATCGATTTGGGCTGCCGGTACACGCTGCGCGTCGAACCCGGCGGGCGAGGGACGCTGACCGTCGAAACCGGCTGGGTGGCGTTCGAGGCGGCGGGCCGCGAATCGTTCGTCCCCGCCGGAGCGTCGTGCGAAACCACGCCGGGGCGCGCTCCCGGAGTTCCTTGTTTCGACGACGCCGCGCCCGCGTTTCGCGAAGCGCTGCGGGACTTCGAGGCGGGCCGCGCCGAGGCGCTGGACCGCGCTTTGTCCGCCGCCCGTCCGCGCGACGCGTTGTCGTTGTGGCACTTGCTGTCGCGCACCGAGGGCGACGCCCGCGCCCGCGTCTACGACCGTCTGGCCGCCGATCGCCCAATGCCGGACCGGGCGGCGATCCTGCGCGGGGGCCGGCCGGATCTCGACGCGGCGTGGAACGCGTTGGGTCTGGGCGGCGCGGAATGGTGGCGTCTATGGAAGCGTAAGTGGTAAAGGCTCCCAATACTTGACAGGCTGTGATATCCTCTACGACTGGGAGGGCTCCCCGCCCATGTTCCCAACCTCTAGGAGCGCAACCGACCCCATAGCATGAGTTTTACCGTTTTCCTTGGCAATCTCCCCATCTGGGTTACCGCCGACGACATTACGTCGTGGCTCACCGCAGAAAACCTCGTCGCCGACCACGTCAAAGTTATTCGTAATCCGGAAACCCAGGAGTCCAAGGGATTCGCCTTCATCGAGGCGCCGAATCAGGAGGAGATGAATTCCATCATCCGCCGGTTCGACCGCGCGCCGCTCGAAGATAAGCTGCTGCGCGCCAATCCGGCGCAGCCCCCGAAAGGCCGGGGCATGGGCATGGGCACGGGCGCGCCCCGTCCCGCCGGAGCGTTCGGATCCGCGCCCTCCGGTCCGATGGGCGCCGCAGGCGGTCCCGGCGGTTTGCAGCGCAGCCGCCGCGGCGGCAAGAAGCATCGCAAAACCCGCCCGGACGGCCCCCCCAGCGCCTTCGCGGAAGAGCTCGCGAAAGCTCTGTAGTTCCGACACTTACGCCCTGTATTTTGTTAAACGGAATTCACCGTCGTCCGGCAACACTTGTTAACGGGCGGTGATATACTCCACAAAGCCCGGCGCGTCTCCGTTAGACTCGCGGGCGAATAGGGAGGCTGCAAGTGGCCGATTGGGCGGTGGCACGGGTCACCGTTGTAGTTCTTTTGACAGGCGCGGGATGGTGGTTGAACCCGCCGGACCCTTTCGTAGGCGCGGCGTTCGGCTTGGCGGCGGGTTTGGCGACCCTTCTCATCGAAGCGCGATTCCGGAAAGCGCCCCTCGAATCCATCCTCGGCGTCGCCATCGGCGGCTTGGCCGGACTCTTGTCCGCTTGGCTTCTCAGTCCGGCTTCGGGCGATAGCGCCGCGGTTCGATTCGCTTTCTTCGCCGCGTTCGGATATCTGGGCGCGGCGGTGGGGGCGGCCAAAGCGGGCGCGCTCAACCTGGGCGCTTTGGGCGGGATCTTCTCCTCGGGGAACGTCGGCGTACCCGGGTTCCCCGTCAAAATTCTCGACACCAGCGTGATTATCGACGGCCGGATCGTCGAGGTTTGCGAAGCGGGATTCCTCGACGGCGCCCTGGTGATCCCGCAGTTCGTTTTGCGCGAGTTGCAACTGGTGGCCGATTCGTCCGAGACGGTCCGCCGCAACCGGGGACGCCGCGGGCTGGACGTCCTGCAGCGCCTCCAAAAAATGAACAAGCTCGAAATTCAGATCACGGAGCAGGATTTCCCCGTCGTCAAGGAAGTGGATCTCAAGCTGATCGAACTGGCGAAGCTGGTGGGAGGCAAGATCGTGACGAACGACTTCAACCTCAACAAGGTGGCGCAAGTTCGGGGCGTCGAAGTACTGAACATTAACGAACTGGCGAACTCTCTGCGTCCCGTAGTCCTGCCCGGCGAAACCATGCGCGTGTTCATTTTGAAAGAGGGGAAAGAGCAGAACCAGGGCGTCGCGTATCTCGACGACGGCACGATGGTGGTGGTGGATAACGCCCGGCGGCTGATCTCGAAAACCATCGACGTGACGGTGACCAGCGTCCTGCAAACCACGGCCGGAAAGATGATCTTCGGAAAGCACGACGACCGTCTGCATTCCGTTCACGAAACCAAACCCACGGCGGAGCGTCTCGTCCGGGAAGGGCAGCCGGCGCCCGCCGCCGTTCCCCCGGCGGGCTGACGTTTGCCGCTACAATTGAGGTCCCTCGATAGAGAGGGCGCTTATGAAAGTTTCCGTGATTTTGCCCGCCGCCGGGCTCGGCACGCGCATGAAAACGCCGGAGAAGGCGGGTACCAGCCGAAAGCAGTTCATGCTGCTCGACGGCGCGCCGATCCTGATCCATACCCTGCGCAAGTTCGCCGCCGCGCCGAGAGTCTCCGAGATCGTGGTCGCGGTGCGGCCCGAAGATCGGGAGTGGGTGGAAGGTCTGATCGCGGCCGAACGTCTCGCCAAACCGGTCCGTACGGTGCCCGGCGGCGACAGTCGGCAGGAGTCGGTGGAGCATGCGTTGACTTCGCTCGATCCTTCCGTCGATCTAGTGGCCGTCCACGACGCCGTCCGTCCGTTCGTCGAGCCGGAGACGATCGACAAAGCTATCGACGCGGCGGCGGAACACGGCGCGGCGATCGTCGGGATCGTTCCCGTCGACACCGTGAAGCAGGTGCACTTGAATAAGGTCCGCGCCACCATCTCGCGGGAGCGCTTGGTGCTCGCCCAAACGCCTCAGATTTTCCGCCTCGATCTGCTGCGGCGGGCGTTCGAGAAAGCGCGCGCCGACGGCTTCACCGGGACGGACGAGTCGAGCCTCGTCGAGCGGCTCGAGGAAGTGGAGGTTACCGTCGTTCCGGGGAGCGACCGCAATCTCAAAATCACCAAGCCCACCGACATGGATTTGGCGCGTATGTTGCTCGCCGAAGAGACCGCGCGCGTCTGATGGCGGACTTCGAGTACCGCACCGGGCTCGGCTGGGACAACCATCGCATCGCGGCGGGACGTCCGATGATCCTCGGCGGCGTGCGGATCGAGTGCGATTTCGGGCTCGACGGGCATTCCGACGCCGACATTCTGCTGCACGCGCTTACCGACGCGATCCTCGGCGCGGCCGCGCTCGGCGACATCGGCATGCACTTTCCCGATACCGATCCGCGCTGGAAGGGCGCGTCGAGCGACCGATTTCTGATCCACGCCCGCGAACTGGCTGAGGCGCAAGGCTGGAGACCGGTTAATGCCGATTGCACGGTGATCCTCGAGCGTCCCAAGCTCAAGGATTACCGCGCGTCGATTCGCGAATCGGTGGCGCGCCTGCTGGATCTGCCGCTCGATTGCGTCAACGTCAAATTCAAGACGGCGGAAAAAGTCGGACCGGTGGGCGAAGGACGCTCGGCGGAAGCGCAGGCGGCGGTGCTGCTTCGGCGCTAAACTGCGGGTATGCGCTGGACGTTGCTGCTCGCGGCCGTCGCCGCTCGCGGCGAAGTTACCTATACCAAGGAAGTCTCGCGCATTCTACAGGCGAAGTGCGCGCAGTGCCATCGGCCGAACGACATCGCGCCTTTCGAACTTTCCACTTACGAGCAAGCGGTCACCTGGGCGATCGACATCGAGCGGGTCGTGACGGAAGGCATTATGCCGCCGTGGAAACCGGTCGAGGGACACGGCAATTTTCGGGATTCTTTCGCTCTCACGGCGGACGAGAAGCGCGATCTGCTCGCGTGGATTCGCGGCGGCATGCCGAAGGGCGACGAAACCGACCTGCCGCCGCCGCTCGCGAACAAAGCCGATTGGCCGCTCGGCGAACCGGACCGCGTAGTCGAAATGCCGCAAGCCTACGCGCCGCCGCGCGGTCGCGACGTCTACCGCTGCTTCGTGCTCGATCCGCAAATCGATTCCGATAAATGGGTAAGCGCCGTGGACGTATTGCCCGGCAATCGGCAAAGCGTGCATCACGCGATTCTGTATCTCGATTCCTCGGGCGAGGCGGAGCGGCTCGACCGCCAGGACGAAGAACCCGGCTATTCCTGCTACGGCGGCCCCGGATTCTCGATCGTCGGCCAGAACTTCGACGGCCTCTTCGGACTGCTCGGTCTCGACGCGACGCTCGGCGGATGGGCGCCGGGAGCGCGAGCGCGCCATCTGCCGGACGGTATTGGGATGCGCTTGCGCCGCACGGCGAAAATCGTGATGCAGGTGCATTACTACAGCGCGCTTTCGACGGAGCCGGACCGTACGCGCGTGGGTATCTACTACTCGACCAAGCCAGTCGAGAAAGGGCTGTACTACTTTCCGCTCTTCCAGACGCGGCTCGAAATTCCGGCGGGCGCGAGCAAGCACGAAGTTCGCGCGCAATTCGCTATGCCGCCGTTTTTCGACGCCCGGGCGATCCTGACCTTCCCGCACATGCACCTGTTGGGCCGCGAAATCCGTACCGAAATCGAGCCGCCGCGCGAGTCCGCGAAGCCGCTGCTCTGGATCGACAAATGGGATTTCAACTGGCAGGGCGCCTACACCTACGTCGAGCCGGTCAAGATTCCGGCGTTCACGCGCCTACGATTGACGTGTACTTACGACAACTCGGCGAACAATCCCCGCAATCCGAACGATCCGCCGAAGGTGGTGCGCTGGGGCGAAGAAACTTCCGACGAGATGTGCATCAACTTTCTGGGACTGACGTTCGACAACGAGAGGCTGTTCAACGTCCCGTAGGCTTCGACGCGTCGCGCGCGGCCTTAAACTCGTCGCCGTCCTTCCACGTCGGCCACGCGTCCTGATTCGCGATTTCCAGCCCGATCGTCATGCCGAAGCGCGCCATCTCCTCCATCCCGGAAAAATCCCACGTCTCGGCGTACTCGTCCGAAGGCTGATGGTAGTTTTTCGAGTTGAACTGGAGAAAGAAGTCGTCGCCCGAATCCCCCGCGCGCAGTTCGTTGCCCATCTTGACGCTGAACGCCGGCACACCCACGCGCGCGAGCGAGAAATGGTCGCTGCGATAGTAGCTGCCCTGTTCCGGGCGGGCGTCCGGGGCGATAATCAGGCGAAAACGCTGCGCCACGCTCTCTACCGTCGGCCAAATCGTCGTGCGTTCCGCGCCGGTCACCACGACGTCCTTCGTGCGTCCGAACGGGTACATCGCATCGTAGTTGATGTTCACGGCGTGTTTTCCGATGGGGATGATCGGGTTGCGCCCGTAGTGCTCCGCGCCGCGCAAGCCGCTTTCTTCCGCCGTCACCGAAAGGAAAATCGCCGACCGCCTCGGCTTTACCGGCAGCGCCGCCCACGCGCGAGCCAACTCCAACAGAATCGCGCAGCCCGTGGCGTTGTCTACCGCGCCGTTGTAGATCGCGTCGCCGTTTACCGGCGCGCCGATTCCCAGATGGTCCCAGTGCGCGGTAAAGACGATGGCCTCGTCCTTCAGCTTCGGATCTCTCCCTTCGACCATGCCGATCACGTTGCGCGTTTCGATGGGCCGGATTTTCGCGGGCAGCTTCGCGGCGACCCGAATGCCGAGCGGGATCGGCTTAAATCCGCGCGTGTCGGCGAGGTTCGCCATCTCGTCCACCGTCTTGCCGATGGGCGCGAACAGCCGCTCGCCCGCGCGCTTCGTCGTCCAGCCGGAGAGCGCCAGCGCCGCTTCGCCGTCGGCGAGCTTCATTTGCGGATCTTCCTTGCCCCAGGAGTTGCGCACCACCTCGAACGAGTACCCGGCGGTGGGCGTCGTGTGGACGATGATGCACGCGATGGCCCCTTTTCGCGCGGCCTGCTCGTATTTGTACGTCCAGCGGCCGTAGTAGGTGAGCGCGCGTCCGCCGAAAAATTTCGGATCCTCGCTCGGCGGTTCGTTGGTGAACAGCACGACCACTTTGCCCTTCACGTCCACGCCTCGGTAGTCGTCCCAATCGAACTCGGGCGCGGAGATGCCGTGTCCCACGAAAATCGCCTCGGCCTCGAACTCTTCGTCCGTCTTCTGCCGCTGCGTCGATCCGACGAACTCCTCGCCGAACTTGAGCGTCGCGCGGTCCGTTCCCTTGACGATGGCGAGCGACGCCGAGGTATCGGTGGCTACTCCCACCAGCGGCACGCGCTGGAAGTAAGTCCGGTTGTCGCCCGCCGGTTTCAATCCCGCGAGCGCGAACTGAGCGGCTAGATATTCCACCGTCAACTCGCCGCCGCGCGCGCCGACGCCGCGCCCTTCAAGGAGATCGCTCGCCAGAAACTTCGTGTGCGCGCGAATCCGAGCGCCGGATACGTCGGCGATCTGCCCTTGCGCCGTCAGCGCGATCAGCGCCATCCAGCCGGTCACTTTGCCTCCTCGATGGCCGACACCCAGTAGTCGTCGCCCTTCTCCACCACCGTCGCCTTGATCTTCATGCCCTCGCGGAGTTTGGCCCATTCGGCGGGCTCGGGAATCGAGAATCCCATCGTCATCGCTTCCATAAAGCCTTCGATGTTGTCGTGCTTGATCACGGCCACCTTGTCCTTCTCGTTCAGCCGCAGCACTTCGCCGGTGATCGGATAGCGTTTCTCGGCGGCGGGCGGCGGCGTTTTTTTCACGCACGAGGCCAGCGTAAGCGCCGCCAGCGCGGCGACAATAGAAATAATGACGCGACGATTCCTCACGTTCCTCATTCTCGCCGTTTCCGCGTGCACCGCGCAGAACCCGCCGGCCGGGCCGTTCCTGGCGAAACCGTATTTGCAATTGGGCGACGCGCCGAAGATGAGCGCCCGAGAGTCGGTGGAGGTCTTGTGGCAGACCGAGGATCGCGACCAAGCTTGGTCCGCCGAAGCGCGCGTCGTGGGGCAGACCCGCTGGCGCAAGGCGGAGGCTTCCGTGCTCCGGCGAGTGCGCGTCAAGGGCTTCGAACCGCATCGCGTGTACCGGGCCGCCTTAACCGGCCTCGCGCCGTCCGCCGAATTCGAGTATCGCGTGCTGCTCGAAGGAACTCCGGTGTTCGAATCGAAGGCCCGCGCGCGCCGCGCCGAAGGCCAACCGCACACCTTCGCCGTGATGGGCGACATGTCGCAGGATTCCGAGGGCCAGCGCGGCGTGGCGTATCAAACCGTTCTCGGCAAGCCGGAGTATACGGTGGCCGTCGGCGACATCGTCTATTCGCGCGGGTTGGTGCACGAGTATCACAAGAAGTTCTACCCGGTCTACAACGCCGACGCGCCGGATCCGAAGATCGGCGGCCCGCTATTGCGCTCGACGATTACGCTCGGGATTCTCGGCAATCACGACGCGAGCCCGAAGATCGATTTAGGCTCTCACCCGGACGCCCTGGCGTACTTCTACTACTGGTCGCAGCCGATGAACGGTCCCGTGGCGCTTGGCGCGACGAATCAGCCCGAACTGAAGGGCGATCCCGAACAACTCGCCGAATTCCACCGCACCGCGCCCAGTTACCCGCGCATGGCGATGTACTCGTTCGACTACGGCGACGTTCACTGGACGATGCTCGATTCGAACCCCTACGTCGATTGGACCGACCCGGCGCTGCGGAACTGGGTGCGCAACGATATCAAGTCGTCAAAGAAGATTTGGAAATTCGTTACGCTGCACCACCCGCCGTTTCAGTCCTCCAAGGCTCATTTCAACGACCAGTGGATGCGACTGCTTTCGGACGTTTTCGAGGAGGAGAAAGTGGACGTCGTGTTCTCCGGCCACGTCCACAACTACCAGCGCAGCTATCCGATCCGGTTCAAGGTCGATCCTTTGGACGCCGCGGAACGGCCGATGAAAAAGGGCAAGATCGGCGGCGAGATTACCGCCGACAAATCCTACGACGGCGCGACTAACACCAAGCCGAGCGGCGTGATCTGGATCGTTACCGGCGCGGGTGGGGCGGGTCTTTACGACAAGGATCAGGAGTTGAACAAGGCGAGCTGGCAGCAATTCACCGCGAAGTTCTTCTCGAACATCCATTCGGTTTCGCTGGTCGATATTTCGCCGTCGAAAATGACTCTACGCCAGATCGCCGCCGACGGACGCGAACTCGACCGGTGGACGGTGACGAAGTAGCGAGGCCACTGGGGACTCCGGCCCGGCGAGGGGACCGGACCGGAGTTTATCGATCGGTTAGCCGCGAGCTTTCGCGGCCGCCCTTTCGATCGCGTCGCAGCGCACCACGATGCCCTTGGCATGGGCGCGCAGCAAATCGAGCCTTTGCGGAGTCGTCGTCAGCAGAGTCTGCTTGTTATCGACGAACACGCCGAGAATCGCCACCAGTTCGCGCAGCCGGTTCATTTCGTCGCGCTGCGCCGCGGTCAAACTTTGGTGCGAAAAGTCGAGCTTGTCGATGAGCGCTTTAAGCTCGTCGGCATGGCTATCCACGACGCGCATGCGCTCGCCGATTTTCGATAGATCGGCGTTCTTATTCCTGAGTTCCGTCGCGAGGGTCGCGGCCTCGCCGCGTACCTTTTGGGCCGCCGAACGGACCTCGTCGAGGTGGGCCGCGTTCGGATTCGCCAGCGCGGACCCGGCGAGCAGGCCCGCGAGCAGCACGCTAGCAATGGGTTTCATGATTCTTTGGTTCTCCTTGAATTTGGGGATGTTCGCGGGTACGTTCGCCTCCGCGTACATCCCGACAGATGAGGCAAAGAATCAGTGGGTTACGAGAAAATTTAATGAATTTTAATTATGGAAAAACGAGTTTCCATTACACTCGGAAGTCCGCCGCGAAAGGGTTCCGCACGGTCATCGACCCGATCCGCAAGCCATCCTGAAAGTCCTCGGAGTAGAGAATCTCGCACCGCGCCTCGATCGCCGCGGCGACGACGAGCGAGTCGTACCAGGGGAATTGGTAGCGATTGGCGAGGTCTATGGCCGACCGAAACAGCTCGGTGGACGAATGAACGCGCAGCATTGGATCCAGCACCAGATTCAGGAAGGTGGTGGCGTGCTTGGCCTGAAAGCCGACCTTGCCGCGCCGGACGACATGAACGAATTCTTGCGCTACCTGATAACTGATCGTGCCCGTTCCGTCGCCCAGAACCTCCCGAACCAGTCGACTTGCCCGACTCGTCTTTTCCGGTGGTGCGAGAGAGTCGACGGCGTAGATCAGAATGTTAGTGTCGAGAAAACGGTTACCGCTCATTCATTTCGTCGCGAGTGTACTTCCGGCCTATCTGCACGTAATCGAGTTGCGCCCACAGCTCTTCGACGGCTTTCTTTCGCGCTTCCCGGCCGCCGTAGGTTTCCAGCCACTCGCGGAACTTTGCGTTCAATGTCGTGCCGTCGCGCTTGGCCTCCTGGCGGGCTAGTTCGATCAGTTTTTCGTCGGCGCTGAACGTGATATTCTTCACACTCGCAGTGTACACGACAGTGTACACTGCCTGGAGCGTTTACCCACGCCGTCAAATTCGCGATTACACTGAAGCGTATGCGGTCTGCGGTTCTCTTATTCGTCTCCGGCGCGGCCTTCTCCGCCGATGTCGCCGTCCTCGAACAGATCATCGCCAAGGTCAACGGCGACATCATCACCACCTCGGAAATCGACCGTTCGCGGAAGCAGTTGCGCGAAGACCTGCAGCAGCGCGGCGTCAAGGGTCCGCAGATGGAGGCCGCCCTTAAGGAGCGCGAAAAAGACTTCTTCCGCGACCGCATCGATCAGTTGCTGCTGGTCCAAAAAGGGAAGGAACTCAGCGTCAATGTCGAGGCGCAGCTCTCGAAATACGTCGCCGATCTGATGCGCCAGTTGAAGATCGCCGACCAGGAAGTGCTGGCGCGCAATATTCGCGAACAGACCGGCATGACCTTCGAGGACTGGAAAAACGAAGCCAAAAACTCGATGCTGACGCAGCGCGTCGTCGGGCAGGAAGTGCAGTCGAAAATCAACATTCGCGACGAGGACAAGCGCAAGTACTACGAGGAGCATCAGAAGGAGTTCGTCCGCGAGGAGCGCGTGTTCCTGCGCGAAATCTTCCTGAAGACCGACGGCAAGAACGACGCCGTCGTCGAGAAGAAGGCGAAAGATCTCGTCGCCCGCGCGAAAAAGGGGGAACGCTTCGGCGACCTGGCGCGCGACAACTCCGACTCCGACAGCGCGCAGCAGTACGGCGAACTCGGCGGTTTCAAGAAAGACGAAATGGACCCCGTTCTCTTCGCCCAGCTCTACCAGGGCGGACGGAACTATGTCACCGAGCCGCTCAAGCGCGCCAACGGGTTCGTGATTTTCAGAGTCGAAGAAGTCCACAAGCCCGGGCAGGCGCCTTACGAAGAGGTCGAGAACGAAGTGATGGAGCGCCTCTTCATGCCCAAAATGCAGCCCGCCGTGCGCGAGTACCTCACCAAACTGCGGCAGGAAGCGTTTCTCGAAATTCGCGACGGCTACGTCGATTCCGGCGCCGCGCCCGGCAAGGACACCGCCTGGACCGACCCCGCGCAACTCAAGCCCGAAACGATCTCGAAAGAAGAACTCGCCAACCAGAAGCGACGCAAGCGCCTGCTGTTCATCCCGATTCCCGGTACCAGCACCTCCGTCATGAAGCAGGACAAAGACGGGCAGCCGGTCGAGGAAAAGGGCGAGTCCAAGTCGAAGGCGCTCAAGGCGAAATAACCGCTTGAAATCCGTTTTTGCCGCCGGGTTGCAGCCGGACCAGGAAATCTCCGCCGGCTTTCTGGTCCAGTACAAGGAAGTGCGCCAGAAGCGTACGGGCGAGCCGTACTTGGTCCTTACTTTGGCCGACAAAACCGGCGAACTCGACGCTAAGATGTGGGATAACGCCGCGCCCGTGGCGAACGCGTTCGAGAAGGACGATTTCGTCGAGGTGAAGGGGACGGTGCAGGTCTTCCAGAACCGGATCCAGCTTACGGTCCAGAAGCTGAAGAAGCTGCGGGACGACGAGGTGGAACTGGCCGACTACCTCCGCGCGGCGAAGCGCGATCCGGGCGAAATGTTCGGAGAATTGCGGGCCATGATCGCCGGGATGCGCGACGCGGACTTGCGCGCGCTGCTCGACGCCCTGCTCGACGATCCGGAAATCGGCCCGGCGTTCCGGCTGGCGCCCGCCGCGAAGTCGATCCACCACGCCTACCTCTCGGGATTGCTCGAACACGTGCTCTCGATGGCGAACGTCGCGCTGCGCATCGCGCCGCTCTACCCGGAGGTGGACGCCGATCTCCTGCTCGCGGGCGTCGTCTTGCACGACATCGGCAAGACCCGCGAACTCGCCTATCGCCGCTCGCTCGGCTACTCGACCGAAGGGCAGTTGCTCGGCCACATCCACATCGGCCTGGCGATGGTGGCCGAAAAGCTGCGCGCGCTGCCCGAGTTTCCGCCCAAGAAACGCCTGCTGCTGGAGCACATGATTCTGTCGCACCACGGCTCGCTCGAATTCGGTTCGCCGAAGCTGCCGCAGTGCTTGGAGGCGATGCTGCTGCACCAGATCGACGCGCTCGATTCGCGCATGGGGGCGATGCGGGCGGCGGTGGAGAACGACGACCATCTGGGCGAATGGACGGGTTTCGTCTCCGCGCTCGAACGCAGCGTGCTTAAAAAAGACCGCTTCCTCGCCGGACCCTCCACGCCCCCCGCGCCCGCCCCCTTTGCCGACCAGCTCGCCAAGGCCTGGCGCGGCAAGTAGCGCCATTTCGTACGCGGACTGTTATCATCGGGTAACAGGGGTAGTTATGAAGACAGTTCTTTCCAGTTTGTTTGTTCGCGTGGTGTGTTCGCTGGCTTTGGCCGCTCCCACCTTCGCGCAGACCATCACGGGTACCATCACCGGTACAATTACCGACGCCACCGGCGCCGTCGCTCCCAACATGAAAGTGACCGCGACGGCCTTAGGCACGAGCGTCAAGACCAACGTTACGTCGAATAACGCGGGGATCTACACCCTGCCGTTCCTCCCCGTCGGCGAGTACACGATCTCGGTCGAGGGCAGCGGCTTTAAGCGCTCCGTCGTGGGTCCGTTCCGGCTCGAAACCAATCAAGTCGCGCGCCTCGACGTCACGCTGCAAGTCGGCACGGTCAGCGAATCCGTCGAGGTGAAGGACATCGCTCCGGCGCTTCAAACCGAAACTACGGCTAGCGGCCAGACGCTCGGGAGCGAGCGGCTGCAAGACCTTCCGCTCAATGGCCGCAACATCGTCTCGGCGATCTTGCTAGTACCCGGCGCGGTGCAAACCAATCCCGGATCGGTGAACACGGCGTCGCGCTTTTCCGGACGCGCCTTCGTCAACGGTAATCGCGAGCAGACCAACAATTTCCTGCTCGACGGCGTCGACGTCAACGACTCGATGGACAACCGCATCGGCTACACGCCGAGCGTGGACGCGCTGCAGGAAGTGCAAGTCATGACCGGCAACGGGTCGAGCGAATTCGGCAACTCGGCGGGCGCGGTGGTGAACATGACGCTCCGCAGCGGCACCAACGAAACGCACGGTTCGCTGTTCCACTTCCTCCGCAACGACAACCTCGACGCAAATACCTTCTTTGGCAATCAGAACCTCGCGCTTCCGAAAGAAAAGCAGCGCCGGGCGTTCGCGCAGAACATGTTCGGTGGCACGTTGGGCGGCGCGATCAAGAAGGATCGGCTGTTCTACTTCGTCAACTATGAAGGTACGCAGCGGCGCGACAGCGGCCCGGCGCTCGCGAGCGTCGCTCCGGTCGACTTCCGCGCCGGCAACCTGAGCCGCCTGCCGCAGAACATCGTCGATCCGGCCACGTGCGTCGTTTCGGGCGGCGCGCGCACCTGCCAGCCGTTCGCGAACAAGCAGATTCCACTGGCGCGCATCGTCGGTCCGGCCCGGACCCTGTTTACCGATAGCTCGCTTTACCCTCTGCCGAACTCCACCGGTACGGGCGGGTTGGGCCTCGTGAATAACTACTCGGGCAGCGCGGCGAACTTCCTCAAGAACCACCAGGGCGACGCGAAGGTCGACTTCAAGGCCACCGACAAGGACAACCTGATGTTCCGCTACTCGCATGGGTTCTACACCGACGGCACGCTGCGCCCGGTGCTGCCCACATCGGCGGCGGGCGTCAAGGAAGCGCCGACGAAAGGCGCGGTGGCGGCCTGGACGCGCACCGTCAGCGCGTCGGTCGTCAACGATTTCCGTTTCGGCTACACGCGTACGGATATCGTCGATACGTTCGCCGATCCGTTCGGCACGCAGACCGACGGTAACGCGAAGATCGGCATTCCGGGCGGCCAACTCTCGCCCGGATTCAGTTCGCTTGCGCCCGGCGAAGGTCTATCGGCGATCGGCACGACCGGTATCCTGAGCGACGGCCGCGACCACAAGTTCCACCTCTCGGAAACGTTGAGCTGGTCGAAGGGCCGCCATTTCTTGCGCTTCGGCGCCAACGGCGTGCGCTACCGGCAGAACCGCTTCTACTCGGGCAACAACGGCGCGCTGGGCAGCTTCGGCTATTCGGCGCTGTTCACCGGCTCGCAGTTGGCCGATTTCATGCTCGACCAAGTTTCCTCGAAAGGACGCGGGCAGGGCGACGGTCGCCGCTGGGGCCAGCGCCACTGGCGCTTCGGCACGTTCTTCCAGGACGACTGGAAGGTGACGAGCACGCTCACCCTCAATCTCGGCCTGCGCTGGGAATACACGCAGCCGCTCTACGAAGTCAACGATCTGCAAGCCAACGTGAACGTCAACACGGGCGCGCTGCAACTCGCCGGGCAAAACGGCAACAGCCGCGCGCTCTACGATCCGTACTACAAGCAGTACATGCCGCGCGTGGGCTTCGCCTGGACGCCGGAGATGTTCGGCAAGCGCCTGGTCGTGCGCGCCGCCTACGGCATCACGAGCTTCCTCGAAGGCACGGGCGTCAATCTTCGCCTGCCGCTCAACCCGCCGAACTTCTTCGAGTCGAACCAGAACTACGATCTGACCACCGGCGCTTCCTCGGCGCGCATCGGCTTCTCCGATCTGCCGGGCTTCACCGGCGTCCTCGCGGGCAACATCCGCACTTGGGACCCCGATCTGCGTCCGCAGTTCACCCAGCAGCGTAACGTCACGCTCGAGTATCTCCTCACCAACAACACGGTGCTGAGCGCCGGATACGTCAGCCAGCGCGCGACGCACACCATCGTGGCGCGCGACCGCAATCAGCCGCTGCCCGGCCCGTCGAACGTCAGTCCGGCGCAGTGGGCGAACGCGCAGACGCGCCGTCCGCTCTACTCCGTCCTGCCGCTGGTCACTACCACCGCGACCACGGAATCGAGCGGCACCATGAACTACGATTCGCTGCAAGTTTCGGCGGCGAAGCGCTATTCCTACGGCGTCGATTTTAACCTGTCTTACACCTACTCGAAGACGTTTAACGACGCGCTCGGCTTCTTCGGCGCGGGTGGCGTGCAGGCCGAAGGCGCGTACTGGCAGAACGCCTACGACCGGCGCGGCAACTACGGCTTCGCCGCCTGGGACGCGCGCCAGAACCTGACCTTCTCCTCGAACCTCGAGATGCCGTTTGGGCGCGGGCGCAAGTTCGGCTCGGGCGTGAACAAGGCGGTCGATCTGGTCATCGGCGGCTGGAGTTTGGGTTACGTAATGCAAGCCCGCACCGGGTTCCCGATCACCGTTCAGACCGTCGGCCAGAGCCAGCAATCGCCGCGCGGCGTGCAGCGCCCCAATCGTCTCCGCGAGAGCGAAGTGGGCGAGCGCTCGCTGCGCAACTGGTTCGGCACGGGCAACGTGTACGAATGCGCCCAGGGCGTCGACGACGGCCGCTGCGCCTACCAGCGTCCGGCGCTCGGAACCTTCGGCAATTCGTCCATCGGTACGGAGCGCGCTCCGGCGTTCTTCAACGTCGATGTCTCGATCTTCAAGAACTTCGCGATCACGGAGCGCCACCGCATCGAATTCCGCGTCGAGTTCTACAATCTGCCGAACATGACGATGTTCTCGCCGCCCGCCCGCGACGCGAGCGCTCCCGGGACGTTCGGCCTGATTTCCGGTCAGGCGAACAATCCGCGCAACATTCAGTTTGGCCTTAAGTACAGGTTTTAGTCGACCGCCACCCCTCGTGCGAGCAGTTCCCCCCGGAGCTGCTCGTACGACTCGAATCGCACCGCGTCGATTCCGGCGCGCTTCGCGCCCTCGACGTACTCGGGGATGTCGTCCGTGAAGAAGCACTCCTCCGCCGGCACTCCCGCCGCTTCCACCGCCACCCGGTAGATTTCGGGCGAGGGCTTCTGCGCGCCCACCTGGTGACTCAGCACGAACGCGTCGAAATGGTCGAGGATCGGATACCTAGGCCGCACCCAGTTGAAATGCATGTCGTTGGTATTGGACAAAAGTACCAGCCGGTACCCCTGGCGCTTCAACCCGGCGGGGAGGGAATCGGGAATCAGGGTGTGGGGCTCGAAGATCGACGACCAGATTTCGAGAAATTCCGCGACCGTTAGTTTCAGATCGAGCCTACCGGTGAGCCGGGCGACGAACTCCTCGGTGGAATACTTTCCGCATTCGTAGTCGGAAACTAAGCTGTCGGCGGCGATGCGGCGGCGGATTTCGGCGGGGTCGAGGCCGCTCAGGGCCGACATGCGAGAGTAGCCCCGCGCGAAGTCGAACGGAACGATGACGCGGCCGAGGTCGAAGAGAATCGAACGGGGAGTGCGGAGCATGCCCTCCGATTATCGCTGGAAGGTTTGTCGCTACGAGGCTCGAGCCTGGGCCTGCGTGCGGAATTCGTAGTGTTGGATTTCGAGCGCCGCCTGGTGATCCTCGACGCGTACCAGCCGCCCGCGCGCCACCAGTTTGAGGGGCGTCTGGTTATTCAACTGCGCGGGCCACGCCACCGAGATCTCCACCTGCTTCCCGGTTTCAAGCGGTTGTTCGGTGGAGAACAAAATCCCCGAACTGGAAATATTCACGGTCTTGCCGGTGCCCGCTTCCTGGCCGCGCCGGCTGATCACTTTGTAACGGACTTCGCGTTCGATCGGAAAGCGGCCCGACGTTCTACGTTCTGACATGGCGGTGTTCCACAGGCCCTGAAGCGCCTGAACCTCTCTATTCCCTTGTGTGCGCACCCGCGCTGGCGTTTCATCCGCGCCGGTATGCTTACCTCTACGATTCATCGCGGCCTTTCGGATGGCAATGAACCGCGGGACTCAATTCGGCTGGTACAGTCGTACCAGAGACCAACCCTATGCGCACAACAATACTCCTTCTGGCATCGATTTGCACGAGCCTGCCGGCCGCCGCCCAAAGCTCGCCCGCCCCCGCCCGCAAGGTTGTGCAACCTCCGGATTTCGCTACCGGCCGCCCCTTCAGCCCCGGCGTCTGGGCGGGCGACACGCTTCATGTCGCGGGCCAGATCGGCACCGACCTCAAGACCCAAAAACTAGGCGCGACCTTCGAGGACGAGACGAAGCTCGCGCTCGAAAACGTCGGGCTGATCCTCAAGGAAGCGGGTCTAAGCTTCGACGACGTCGTGACCGTCCACGTCTATCTCACCGATATCGGGCTGTTTGGGCGTATGAATTCGGTCTACATGCCGTATTTCCGGGAACCGCGTCCCGCGCGGACCACCGTGGCCGTGGCGGCGCTCGCGGGAGGCGCTCACATTGAAATCACCGTTACCGCTCACTCCAATAAGGCGAAAAACAAGGGCAAAAAGTAGTCAAGAAGCGGGCTGGGACGCGCGCCGCAATCGCCGTAATTCCGTAAGACGTTTGGAGATACGCTCCTCTGTCCCCCGGTCGGTAGGGTTATAGAACTCCCGGTCCTTCAAGCTGGGCGGTAGGCATTCCATATCGGTGACCGCGCCGGGTTCCAGGTGGGCGTGGCGATATCCTTCGCCGTATCCCCACGCTTTCATCGCGCGCGTGGGAGCGTTGCGCAGATGGAGCGGCACCGGTTCCGCCGGAGCCTCGCGAACCGTCGTCAGCGCGTCGTTCAGCGCCCGGTACGCCGCGTCCGATTTCGGCGCGATCGCCAGGTACAAAGCGCATTGCGCCAGCGCCTGATCGCCCTCCGGAATACCTAGAAAGTGCGCCGTCTCGCGGCAAGCGATCGCTTGTTCCACCGCGCGCGGGTCGGCGAGCCCGATATCTTCGACCGCCATCCGCACCAGCCGCCGCGCGAGGTACATGCGGTCCTCGCCCGCTTCGAGCATGCGCGCCAGCCAGTACAGCGCCGCGTCCGCGTCCGACGACCGCACGCTCTTGTGCAGAGCCGAAATCAGGTTGTAATGCTCCTCGCCCGATTTGTCGTAGATCACCGGGCGCTTGCCCAAAACCTCCGCCGCGGCTTCGAGAGTCACCGGGCCGTTCGCCGCCGCGAGTTCGAGTAAGTTGTAGGCCGACCGCGCGTCGCCGTTCGCGAAGATCGCGATCCGTTCCAGCGCGTCCGCGTCCGCCGCGACGCCTAACGCCTTCGCGCCGCGTTCGAGCAAAGCGACGGTTTCTTCCACCGTCAAAGGCCGAAGCGCGTACACGCGCGCCCGCGAAAGCAGCGCCGAGATCACTTCAAACGAGGGATTCTCGGTCGTCGCGCCGATCAGGGCGATATCGCCCCGCTCGACGTAGGGGAGAAACGCGTCCTGTTGCGCTTTGTTGAAGCGGTGGATCTCGTCGATGAAGAGCACGGTGCGGCGGCCCACGCGGCGGTTGCGCTCGGCGGCGGCCATCACTTCCTTGATCTCCTTCATGCTCGACATCACCGCCGAGAACGGGTGAAAGTCGGCCTGCACCGCCGAGGCGAGAATGTGCGCGAGCGTGGTCTTGCCGACGCCCGGCGGTCCCCAAAGGATCAACGACCGGAGTTCGCCGCGCTCGATCTGCGCCCGCAACGGCTTGCCGGGTCCGAGTAAATGCTCCTGCCCCGCGTAATCGTCGAGCGTGCGCGGGCGCATGCGCTCGGCCAGCGGGACTTGCGCCGGGTCCTCGAAAAGACCGCCGGGCGCGGTCATTTCCGGGAACTTTCGTATAAGAGGATCGCGGCGGATACGGCGGCGTTCAGCGATTCCACGCGCGCCGTGGGGATGCGCACCAGCGTCGCGCGCTCTCGAATTTCGGGCGACAGTCCCCGCGCCTCCGAGCCGACGGCGATAGCGCAGGGGCGCTTCCACTCGACATCGCGCGGCGCGACGCCCTCGTGCGCGTCCGCTGCGTACAGATGGAATCCGGCGGGTAGCGTAGGCGCGATCGCCAGCCGAAAAATCGAGCCCGCCGACGCTCGCATCGCTTTCGAGTTGTACGGGCTCACCGTGCCCGGCGGGAACACCGCGCCGCAGGCCCCGAACGCTTCCGCCGACCGCAAGATGGTCCCCGCGTTGCCCGGATCCTGGATGCCGTCGAGAACCACCGCCAAGTCGCCCATCCGCCGCAGAGGAGCCAGGCGAACCAGCGCGATGACGCCCGGGCTGGTTTCCGTGCTCGCCACCTGCGCGAGCAACGCGTCCGACACCTGAATGCGGCGCGCGTCGCCGGTGTAGCCTTCCCAAAACGACGGGGCCAGTGCGACCTCGACCAGAGCCGGACTCTTCAAGGCTTCCTCGAGTAGGTGCCGTCCTTCGACGGCGACCAGCCCGTCGGGCGTCGACTCCCCGCGCTGTAGCGCGCGCCGGATGCTCTGCAGCAACGGATTGCGGATACTGGTGATAGTCTCCGTCACTGTGAAAAGACTAGCAGGCCTTACCGCCATCGTGGCTCTAGTCGGCATGGGTTGGGCGGCATGGTCCGTTTGGCGCGAATCGCGAGTGGACCATGCCCAACCGGCCGGGGCGATCGTCGTGCTCGGCGCGGCCGAGTATCGAGGAAAACCGTCGCCCGTGCTGCGCGCGCGGCTCGATCACGCCCTCGATCTGTACCGTCGCGGTTTGGCGTCGAGGATCCTGACCACGGGCGGATCTGGGGAAAACTCGCGCTTCACCGAAGCGGAGGCGGCGCGGGACTATCTGGTGAAACACGGCGTGCCCGCGGAAAACGTACTACTCGAAACGGAGGGAACTTCGACGTACCAGTCGGCCGCCGCCGCCGCCGAGATTTTGCGGCGTCTGGGGCTCTCTTCGTGCATCGTAGTTACCGACGGCTACCACGTGTTCCGGGCGCGGAAAATGCTCGAAGATCGAGGGATTCGGGCGTACGGCTCGCCTAGGCAAGGCGGCCCGGTATCCATCTGGAGCTATGTCCGAGAGGTGGTGGGCTACTGGGTGTGGGCCCTCCACCTCTCGCGTTGACTGTCCCTCTTACTGACCGATGATGTCGAAGGTCGTCGTTCCGGCCACGCGCACTTTCTCGTAAGCCGCCATCCATTCCTTGTGATAGGGGTTGGCGGTATAGGTTTTCAGCGCGCCCTCGTCGGTCATCTCCATGCAAACGCCGTGCTTGCGCTGCACGCGCGTGACGTCGCCGGTCGCCTTGGCTTCGCCCGCCATCAGCGTCTTGCGCGCGGCGGCGTCCACGGTGAAGATGTTGAGCGGCGCGCGCAACTTACCGTGCCAGACTTTCGAGACGGCGGGATTCTTCGAGGGCAGCGCGTCGGTGGCGGCGGCGAACGCTTTCCAATCGGCTTCGGAGGCCGTGTCGATCACGGTGAAAGCGAAGCAGTGCATCAGCTTTTTCTCGCCGGCGGCGAGGGTCCCGCTCGCGAGCAGGGACAGGGATACGATCGTTAGGGTGCGCATATCAGGTTCATTAGAGCAAAAAATAGGGCCGGTCGAAAAGACCGGCCCTATTCGATTCGAAACGCGTTTGCCTTAGCCCTGACGCTTCCGCATCCAGGCCAGAACCATCACGCCCGCGCCCAACATCAAGTAGGTCGAGGGTTCGGGGATCGCCGGATCCGTCAGCGTAGCCACCATCTCGAGCTTGGTCGCAGTGCCGGTCCAGTTCAGGAACGTCGGGAACAGCGTCGTGAATGCCGGGTCCTTAGAGTCCAGCAGACCGACTGCGATGCCCGAAATCTTGAACGTCGTCAGCCCGCCGAAGCCCAAGCCCACCAAGTCGTACAACACGCCGGGCGTCATGAGGAAGTCGCCCAACGAGCTTTCGAACTTCAGGACGCCGTAGCCGAAGCCGGGCGGAGGCGTGGACACTTCGGTAAAGGTCGCGCCGCCGAACAGCGTGTAGTCGAACGCCGTGGCGAACGGCGGGTCGAACCAGCGTCCGGGGATCGGCGCGTCGAACTCGAACATGCCCGGCGCGGGAACGAACGGCAGGATCGGGAATTCGGGAGTCGTTCCGGTCTCGACGCCGCCCACGCCGCCGAACGCGAAGATGAACGTCGCGCTATTGTCGTTGGCCATATCCGGGATCGAGGAGGTCAGTATTTCGCAATCGATCTCGCACTCGTCGTCGCCGCCGCCGTCGCCGAAAATCGTCGATTGACCGAGGGAATACAGGCTGCCCGCCGCCGGTGTGCCGAACGAGTCGATCGTCACGCCAAGCTGCGCGAGTCCGGAGTACGCGTCGGCGAGCGTCGCCCGGCTGCCGTAGAAGATATTGAACGTCGTCGATTGGCCGGGGGCCAAATTACCGAGCGCGAAGTCGAACACCGAGCCGTGGTCCGCGACGCCGTACTGGAAGAAGTCGACGTTGATCGTCGTCCCCTGCGGCGCGCCGACTTCGCCCGCAGGTGCGGACGGGTCGGAACTCGCGAACCCGTTGTTGCTCGCGTAAAGCAGCTTGCCGCCGTTCGTGGTCAGGTTTTGCTCGACGCCCCGATGGGTGACGAACTCGTTAAACTCGGTGGGTGGAACGTCCCAATCCATCGCGCGGCGGTAGACCAAGTCCGAATACGTGGCAAACGTCGAGTTGTTCGTGATCGTCACGTTCACCTGGAAGATATCCGCGGCGAGCGACGGGCCGTAGGCGTGACGGATGCTGACGTCGGGATAGGCGGCGAGTCCGATTACCGAGGTGGCGGTGACGGGTGAAGCGCCGAAGGTTCCGCCCGTAAGCCCGCCGTTGCCGGACGCCTGGTTCACGAATCCCGAAGTCATGCCCGCCGGACCGGTCACCATCAGGCCCCAGCCTTCGCAAAGACAGCCGGGCGAAATCGCGTCGCCGACTCCGGCGCGGAACACGCCGAAGGGGAAGCCGGTGATGGGATCGAAGAAGTTCAGATGGCCTTCGTCGTTGACGCCGAGCGAAGTGTTGCCGTAGGTGATGACCGCGCCTCCGAAGGCGGGAACGACCAGGGTGCCAACCGCGAGCAGAGCGGTGAACAACAGCCTTCTCATGTTGGGTCCTCCAATACAAATAAATTAAGGTTTACGCCTTAATTTCAGTGCGAGTGTATTGCGGAATCGAACGAGAGTCAATGGTTCGGGGTGGGTACTAGTACTTTTCGCAAAAAAAAAGGCCGATCCCGAAGGACCGGCCTCTTCTTGCTTTACCGCGATGCGGGGTTAGGCTTGGCGCTTCCGCATCCAGGCCAACGCCGCGATGCCCGCGCCCAACATCATGTAGGTGGAGGGTTCGGGGATCGCTCCGCCGGGGGGCGGGAACGGAATCACGTCGATGGTCAGCTTGGTGGCGGTGCCCGTCCAATCGAGGAACGCCGGGAACGCCGCCGCGAAGCCGGGCGACTTGAAGTCGATCGCCGTGGCCGAAAGGCCCGTGATCGTAAACGTGTCGAGACCGCCGAAGCCCAGGCCCACCAGATCGTACACGACGCCCGGGGTCATCGCGAAGCTGCCCAAGGTGCTCATGAACGTCAGGATGCCGTAGCCGAAGCCGACGGGAGGAGCGGCCACTTCCGTAAACGTCGCGCCGCCTTCCAGCGTGTAGGTGTATTCCTTCGCGTAGGGCGGGTCGAACCACCGGCGCGGGGGAGGATTCACGAACGTGAACGTCGTGATGCCCGTCGAGGGGTCGGTGCCGATGTTCTCGTCCGGAGGAATCAGCGGGTTGAACGGAGTTTCGCCGTCGCCCGGCTCCACCACGATCGGCGCGCCTACGCCGCCGAACGCGAAGATGAACGTCGCCGCGTTGTCGTCGGCGCCGGCGGCCACGTCTTCGAAGTAGGTTTCGTAGCCGATGATCGGGTAGATCACGTCGTCGTAACCGATCAGGTTGCCGTCGTCGTCGTACACGGGGTTGATGTACTCCGGATTGTCGAAATCGTAGATCGGTTCCGTGACTTCGACCGTCTCAAAGGCGGTGGACTGGCCGAGCGAGTAGAGGCTGCCCGGCGCCGCCGTGCCGTTCAGGTCCGTCGCGATCGAGAGATCGAACAGGCCCTGGTAGGCGTCCGTCAGGTTGGCGCGCGAACCGTAGTAGATATTGAAGATCGTCGACTCGCCCGGCGCGAGCGTCCCCAGCGCGAAGTCGAACACCGAACCGTGATCGGCGGCGCCGTATTGGAAGAAGTCGATATTCGCCGTCGCCCCCTGGGGGGAGCTCAAATCGCCCGCGAAGTTGACGGGGTTCGAGTTCGCGAACCCGTTGTTGCTGGCGAACAGCAGCTTACCGCCGTTGGTGGTCAGATTCTGCTCGATGCCCGCGTGCGTAACGTACTCCTGGAATTCGGTCGGCGGCACGTCCCAGTCCATGTTGCGGCGGTACACGATGTTCGAAAACGTGTCGCTGGTCGATTGATTGGTGATCGTAATCTGGCCGACGAAGATATCGGCCACGCCCGACGGACCGTACTGGTGCACGATCTGGATCGGCGCGCCCGAAAGTCCAATGGTCGACGTGGCGGACGTCGCATTGAACGAGAAAACACCGCCGGTCAAACCGCCGACGCCGCCCGTGTCCACACTGGCTTGACCGGAAACGATGCCGCTCGGGCCGGTCACCATTAATCCCCAGCCTTCGCAGAGGCATCCGGGGAACGTGGCGTCGCCCACGCCGTTCCGGTACACGCCATAACCGGCGAATCCGAAGGGCCCGTCCGCGAACATATTCAGGTGGCCTTGGTCGTTCACGCCGAGGGCGGTTTGGCCGGTCGCGATGACCGCGCCGCCGAAAATTGGGGCCGTTAGCGCGAGGGAAAGCGCCAACAACCCGAGCAAAACTCGCTTCATTTTGGTTGTCCTCCTAAAAACATCCGGCGGGACTAATGTTTTTCTACTAGACGCCGAGACTGCTTCGTATTCTATTCGAGGCTTCCCAATCTGTCAACCTAACTCGTTCTAGTACCGGTACTTCCAACCGTTTCGCTCTGCCAGGGCCCGCATCTGGTATCGTCTTCCTGTATGCAACGGATTTTCCTTCCCTTCGCCGCGTTGCTGGCGGTGGCCGCCTTGGGATTCGTCGTGTGGAACAACCGCGCCGACTTAGCGACACCCACCGGCTACCATGCGGTTTTTCTCGACAACAACCTCGTCCTGATCGGTAAGTTAAGCGGCGTAAACGCCCGGTTCCCCGTGCTCGAAGACGTGTTCTACCTGCGCCCCGGCGTCAATCCGGAAACCAAGCGCCCCGTGAACGTCGTGCTGAAACGCGGCGGCGAGTGGCATGGTCCAGACCGCACCGTGCTGAATCGCGAGCACATCCTGTTCATCGAGCCCGTGGCCACCGGCTCCCGCCTCGACAAGCTGATGCAGGACGTTCGCACGCGCGGCAATCCCCCGGAACCGGTCGATCCGCCCGCGACCGAAGCCGCCAAGCCCGCCGAGCCGGCGAAGAAGCCCTAACTTGTGGGGTTTACGCCCCATTTCGAGATTCTTCCCGAAGCTCAGCGCACGCTTTGGGGCGAATTGAGGCGCGTCGAGGGCAGCCGGTTAGGCGGGCCGATACCGCGGCGCGCAAGAGATCCTTTTTTGCGGCGGAAACCGGAGGGAATTTCGGGGTCGCCGACGAGTTCGACGCCGACGCTCAACTTCCGGGGCTGGAAGTTCTGGGATACGGGCCATCGTCCAACGTTCCCCGTTCGCCCGGGTCTGGTGGGAGAATGGCCGATATGAAGGCGGCCGGATCGATTCCCGCCGATTTGGCGCGAGTGGCCCGCCAGGTGGTCTGGTTCGCCGAACCGGAAGTCGCCCTCGCCCGGCCCCGGCACTTCCTCGCCCACGTCATGACCCACGGAAGCCCGGAGCACGTGGCCATCGCGGAGCGTTACTTCGCCGAACGCGACTTTCGCGACGCTCTCGACCACGCGCCCGTCGGCGTGTTTACCCGGGAAGCCTGGGCCCGCTGGCACCGGCGCTTCGGCGTCGAGAACCCGCCGCCTCGCCCGCGACGCCGTTTGCCGGGCGGGGTGGAAGCTCCGCTGTGGGAAGAATTGGCGGGGCGGGGCTAAGCCCCCGTCACCCGCTTCACCAGCTCGAAAAACGCCCGCTTGCGCGCCGTATTGAGACCCCAGTTCACCGGCGGACACTGGTAGCCGTCCGAGTAGTCGCTCGAACCGGGGTCGAAGTAGCCCCACGAGGCGTATTGCCGGATCGCCGACATCATATTATTCGCCGGCTTGTCGAAGTCGAAGTGATCGTCCTCGTTGAACAGAATCGGCATCGTGCGATAACCCTCCACCGCGCGCGTTTGCCGAACCATCTCCGTAATCCGCGCCGGATCCTTGACTCCGTTACCGTGCAGCAGCAGAAAATCCGACGCCTTGACGACGTTCGGCGTCGGAATCGCGCCCCCACCATAACTCGTCGAAACGAGCATCCGCCGCCCGCCTTTCTTCTGCGCCTTTACCAACTCGATCAATTCGTGGACCCGCTCCGGCTTCAGAATCTCGTGATCGTACGCCTTGACGTTGGTCTCGTTATCCACCTCGACCAGTACGTGCCGGTCGCTGCGGTCGAGCAGCCAGTTCGTCGCGTTCTCCACCGCGCGCTTCACCGCCGCTTCGTCGCGCACCCGCTGATCCTGCCCGAAATAGAAGTACCCGACGATGGGAACCATTCCCAACTCGTCCGCGCGGTCGAGAATCCGCGCCAGCCGCTTCATGAACTCCGGCCGCAGCGAACCGTCCGGGGTGATCGCGCCCGTCTCCCACGGCTGGCCTTTCGAGTAGCCCTCGGGACTGCCGCCCTGCAGATTGATCGTGAAACTCAATAGGCCATGCTTGCGCCACTCGGGCATCGCGGCCAGAAACTCGCGCACGTTGCGCTCCGCGTCCCACTTCTTCGTGTCGGGATACGCCCAGCGCCCCCGCGTCTCCGGATTCAGGTCGTCGAAAATTCCCTGTACCATGCGCGAGTTCATCAGCAGTCCCTCGATCTTCGCGCCCTCGAACGTTCGTCCGGCGTAAGTCGGCTTGCCGTCGATCAGAAAACGGTCGCCGTCGATCGAGACGGTGGTTTTCGAAGCGGCGCGGGCGAGCGGTGCGGCGGCGGTGGCGGCGAGGAAATTCCGGCGGTCGAGCATGGCGCGATTCTAGCGGATTTTTTAGTTAAGAAACCTTAACTAAAGGTAAGATAGAAGTATGAAACTACTCACCGTTCTGCTCGTCGGCGCTTCCCTGTTCGCCGCCGACCGGCAGACTGTCTACGTCGACAAGATGAACGGGCTCGAATCCTACGTCGAAGACGCGCTCCGAAGTCAGGAATTGCCTTTCGATTTCGTCGAAGAGGTTCGCTTTCCCGATAAGAAGGCGCAACTGAAGCAACGCAGTCCGAAGACCTATGCCGAAATTCTGTATCACAAGCAGACCGGCCGCACCGACATTTACACGCTCGAACTGCTGGACCTGCGAACCAACAAAATCGTCGCCCACACGGAATTCAAAATGCCGTACGACGAGGATTCGAAGAAGGCGATCGCGCGAGACTTCGCCGTGGCGGTGCGGAAAGCGGTGAAGCCTTAAGAAATCGGCGGTGGGGTGGTGGACGGCGCCGGGATCGAACCGGCGACCTCCACGTTGCGAACGTGGCGCTCTCCCAACTGAGCTAGCCGCCCTAACCGCTCTTCAGTATAGCAAACGGCCCGGCTCTCACGCCGCCCGCAGTAACACCGTGGTGATATTGTCCGGGCCGCCCGCGTCGCGCGCCGCCTCGATCAGAAAGCGGCACTTAGCTTCGAGCGAGCGAGCCGAATTCATGAGCGCTTCCGAAAGAACCGCCGACGGCACCACGCCGTGCAGGCCATCGCTCGACAGGAGAATCTGCGTGCCCGGATCGAGATCGCGGGTATAGCGATTGACGCGCAGCGGCTGGCTCACTCCCACCGCCATCGTCAAGACGTGCCGCATGGGATGCGTCTTCAGCACGGCGTCGTCCATCCCCAGCCGCCGCCCGATCTCGTTCACCCAAGTTTGGTCTTCGGTGACTTCGTGAACGCCTTTCGCGTCGCAAAGATAGGCGCGACTGTCGCCCACGCTGGCGATGGCCATGCGGCGCGCTCCCGGCGGCCCGCCGTTCACTTCCATGGCGACGACCAGAGTCGTACCCATGCCTTCGAGACGCGCGTTCGACGAAGCGGCCTGCATCACCGCCGTGTTCGCTTGTTGGATGGCTTCCACTAGCGCTTCCTCGTCGCGGCGGGGGGAGTTCCGGATGCGATCCCGAACGAAATCGACGGCCATGTGGGAGGCGTGCTCGCCCGCCTGCGCCCCGCCCATGCCGTCGGCCACGATGTACAAACCGAGTTCGGCGTCGATCAGATACCAGTCTTCGTTATTGGTGCGGACGCAACCGCGGTCGGTGAGCCCGTACGCTTCGATCATCGGCTTCCCGATTATACTCATGCCTTTCGGAGGTCCTGAACGGTAATGGCCACCAAGGCGAGCGTCAGGCCGATCATCACCGCCACCGCGATCCACGCCACCAGATTGTAATCCGCCGAATTCGTCCACTCTTTCATCAAGCGCCGCTTGTTGACCAAAAGAATCATGAAGATCAGCACGAACGGTAGCAGCATTCCGTTCAGCACTTGGCTGGCCAAAATCATCTTCACCAACGGGAAACCCGGAATCAGGATCACGCCCGCTCCCACGACGATCAGGAACGTAAACAGGCCGTAAAAGATCGGCGCTTCGCCGAACGTGCGGTTCACGCCCGATTCGAATCCCAACCCCTCGCAAATCGTGTACGAAGTGGACAGCGGCAGGATGCAGGCGGCGAACAGCGACGCGTTGAACAGCCCGGCGGCGAACAGCAAGAACGCGTACGGGCCGAACGGTTTCAGTCCCTCGGCGGCGTCGGCGGCGTCCTTGATATCGCGCGGAGCCACGGCGCCGATCGCCCCCGCGCACGCCACGATAATGAAGAACGCGATCACGCTCATCACGACGCAACCCACGATCACTTCGATGCGCGATTCCTTGTAGGCGCTGGCGCTAATTCCTTTCTCCACCACCGCCGCTTGCAGGTAAAACTGCATCCACGGCGCGACGGACGTCCCCACCATGCCGATCAGCATGCCGATGTAGCCGGGGTCGAACATCAGCACCGGGCGCACGCTGTAGATCGCGGCCTCGCGCCAGTCGGGCTTCACGAGAATCCCGGAGACGATGTAACAGACGTAAACGACGGTCGCGAACAGGAAGACTTTCTCGATTCGCTCGTAGGTCCCCTTCACCACCAGTAGCCACACGGCGATCGCGCCCAGCGGCACCGACACATAGCGCGAGATATGAAACAGTTCGAGCGAACTCGCGATGCCCGCGAAGTTCGCCATTACGTTCGTCAGATTCGCGCCGAACAGCGCCAGCATCATCGCGAACGTCGTGCGCAACCCGAATTCCTCGCGGATCAAATCCGAGAGCCCCTTGCCCGTCACCGCCCCCATGCGGGAGCACATCTCCTGAGCGACGATCAGCAGCAGCGTAATCGGCCCGAGCGTCCACAGCGGCAAGTACCCATAGCGCGCGCCCGCCTGCGAGTAGGTGTAGATACCGCCCGCGTCGTTATCGACCACCGCCGTGATAAACCCCGGGCCGATTACCGACAGGAAGACCGCGATCTGATAGCGCAGCTTCTTGAAGACGTTCATTCGTTCCTCAGCAGCGAAATCACGTCGTCGGCGGTAATCACTCCGGTCAGTCGCTCCTCGGCGTCCACCACCGGCAAACACAGCAGGTTGTACTTGTCGAACATCTCGGCGACGCGCTTACGCCGGTCGGCGATGTGGGCGTGGATCAGCGTTTCGTTCGCCAGCTTCGCCAGCGGCGTCGCCGAATCCTGCAACAACAGCCGGGCGAGCGGCACCGTGGAGGTCAGCCGGCCGTCTTCGGCGGTGAGGAAGATCGTGTTCAGCGATTCGAGCAAGTCCTCGTTTTCCATCGCCGCTTTCAGCGCGTCGCCTACCGTCGCCGATTCGGGTAGCGCGACGTATTCGGTATTCATCAACCGGCCCGCGGAATCCTCGCGCAGTTCGAGCAGTTCTTCCACCTCGGCGGCGGGAGCGTCCTCCATCTCTTCGAGAATCTCCCCCGCCGTTTCGCTCTCCAGTTCGTCCAGCGCGTCGGCGGCCTCGGCGGGCGACATCTCCTCGACGATGTCCGCCGCTTTTTCCGTATCGAGCGACTCGAGAATCGCCGCCTGAATTTCCGGCTCCACCTCGGACAGCGTCTCGGCGGCGACGTCGCTCGCGAGGTCGGTGAAAATCGCCTCGCGGTCGTCCGGGCCGAGGTCCTCGACGATGTCGGCCAGATCGGCCGGGTGCATCTGTTCGAGCAGCTTGTTCGAAAGGTTGAGCCGCAGGCGGCGCATCGGGTCCGATTCGACGATCGAGCAGTTCGCCCAATCGATCGAGTGCGGCGGGATGGGGCGCTGCAGACGGCGCACCCAACGGCGGGGAAGCGCGCCCTGGAAGAGACGGCGAAAGATGCTGCGCAAACCGATGTCGATGTCCTCGACGTTCAGGATTTCGTTCGCGCCCCGGCGGGCGGCGCGAAAGGTAACGTCGGTCACCCGGACCACCTTGCGGCCCTCGGCGTCGATAATCTGCTGGTCGAGCAGGTCGCGCACCACGCGGAGCACGAACTCGTCCGCCTGGGCGTGGTACGGCGTCAGCCGTTCGTCGGAAAGCCGGATGCCGTCGAGCGAAATTTCGCGAATCTGGTCGTGGCGGACGTTCAGCCAGGCGTACCCGGCGCCGCCGAGCAGGTACCGGTCGACGCGATTGGGATCGATCAGCGGGACGATGGCGGCGTCTTTAACCACGCCGAGGCGGCGGTCCCGGAGGTCGAAGACCGGGAGCCCAACCAGCTCGGTGAGATAGAGAATGCCGTCCATTTGCCGCCGGGTCCCATAGAGGGCGCGAGTTGCGCCACCACCACTATGCGGGATTCGCGCGGCGAAGGGCAACTTCCGGCGGTGGTAAACGAGGGACGACGGTCGCGAGCGCAGCCCATCCAATTTGAGATTGAGCTTGCGAGTTCATCCCATGGGGCTATCTGGCTTTTCTTGCGGGCAATTCCTCGACGCGATAGTCCGGTGGGATCGCCAGCTTCGCGGCGGGTGGCTCGACACCTAAGCGAAGATCGCTAACCTCTTCGACGATGCGAAGTCGGTAACTGGAATTTGTCAACCTGATGTAATATTCCGAGCGCAAGCGGATGTCCTGCTGTGGCAAGTCGCACCATTTAGAAATGCCGGCGGAGCGTTGTGCTTCGTACGCTTGGCACGCTATACCGTTGACTTCCGCCCTTCCCTTCGACGCACTTACTCCTTGGTTGTGGGTCGAGCGGGGAACGTTGCTAAGAACCTGCTTCACTTCGACCAGCTTGCGCCCCGGAACCAAAGCGTAAACTTTCTTTGTCTTGGCGTCGATCAGAGTTGCCGAACTCATTCCGTTGCCGAAAGAGTATCGAAAGTAAGTAATCTCCGAACCGTCGGATGCTCGAAGATACTCGCCCTCAATCACCGCTTTCAGCCGCTCCGAGCCGTCCTCCATGACCTCGTATTCGGAGATCTTTTTCGTGGCCGTGAATGGTTCCGTCCCGGCAAGTAACTGAGTCGAAAAAACTAGCGAAAGTAAGGATTCCATTTTCGTCTCCTCAGGCGCAACGGCGGCATTCCCCATCCGGACAGCCAATGAACAAGCTTTCCATGAGGCGATCGTTCCTCCAAATTTCGCCAAAGTAACCGGCGCAACCGCCGGGACACGACCCCTTGGCAAGAATAACGAACAAACCGCACGCACTCGTTTTGGATCTCGGAGCATTCCGGACAGCATCGACCGGCGATCACCGAAGAAGGTGCCGTGACGAATGCGCTCATGCCCGCGATGCTAGGGCAAGAAAAAAGAGAGGTCAATGGATCGCAGTCGTAAGCCGTACCAGTCCGCCGGGTCCCATAAGGGGCGCGAGATGCGCCACCACCGCTATGCGGGATCGGCTCATCTCATAGAGCCCCTGGTACGTCGACCTCACTCCGCGCGAACGGCGTCCGGGTCGGCGGGCGCGGGCCGGGCGGGGGATGCCATAAGAGAATGTGTCCCGTCTCGACGCACTGTATCACGGGTACGGCAATCCAAGGAAGCCGCTAGCTCGTAGATATAGAACAGATTCCTCACGAAGGAGGGGAAATGCTACGCACACTCAAACGCTTTAGCGCCGTGGCGGTGAGCTTGACGGGGATGTTCGCCGCCAGCCACCGGAACGGTCCGCTGATGCTCGAAGATCAGACCGCTAACCTCAACGATTTCTACATCTTCCGCAGTTGGGAGACGGGCCGCGCGGACCGCGTCGTCATGTCCATGTCCGTCCAGGGCTTCCAAAATCCGGACAACGGGCCGAGCTACTACAAGTTCTCGGACAGCGTGCTTTACCGTTTTAACGTCAATAACTCCCGGGGCCTCGACGGCAATCCGGACCTGCAAATCGACCTCGTTTTCCGTACCGAATTGCGCGAAAATCCGACATTTGTGGCGTATTTCGGTACACTTTCGGCCATCGACGGACCGGAAGTGTTCCTGGTGCAGCGCTACACGGTGGTGGTCAGGAACCTGCGGACGGGAACGGCGACGTTCTACGACCGGGACCGCAACGGCCGGTTGCTGACCGTCGCGCCGCCGAATATGGGACCGAAATCGACGCCGAACTACGAGGAAAAGCTCGGACGGGCGGCGATTTTCGAGCTGGCGAACGGAATGCGGATCTTCGCGGGTCCGCGCGACGACGCGTTTTACTTCGATTCGGGCGCGACGTTCGACACGCTGAACTTCCGGGCTCCGGCGCCGGTGCTGGCGGGTATGGCGGACCAGGGTCAAGGTCCGGCGGCCCCGGCGGCCATCGACGGGTTCGCGGGCTACAACATCAGCCTGATCGCCGTCGAAGCGCCGATTACGATGCTGACGGCGGACGGGACGGTCCCGACGAATCCGCAAGCTCCGAACGCGAAAATCGGCGCTTGGGCGGTGACGGCGCGGCAGTTGGTGACCATCCGGCCGAGCCCCGCCGATCCGATCCACATCGGCGAGTACGCGCAGGTGGGCCGGGTCGGCAACCCGCTGACGGTCGAGGCGCTTATCCCGCTGCCGATCAAGGACCGTTGGAATCGCAGCCACCCGGCGGACGACCGGCAGTTCGCGCAGTTCATCGGCGATCCGTTCTTCGCCACGGGCATTTTGCGGGGCGTGTACAACTTGAACGTTCCGCCCGCGCCGCGCAACGATCTACTGGGCGTTTTCGTGCCGGATATTACGCGCATCGACCTGACGATCGCGCCGGTTCCGGCGGCGAGCCAGAGCCGTCTAGGACCGCTGGGCAACGATAACGCGGGTTGGCCGTTCGGCGGACGCCGCATCGGCGACGACGTGGTCGATATCGGGTTCCGGGCGCTCGCGGGTGTGCTCGTCGGCTCGAATGGCAACGTGCCGCTGGGCGACGGCGTGAACTCGAACGACGTGCCGTATCTCGACCGGTTCCCGTTCCATGCGGCTCCGCACGCCGGGTTCCGCCACTCGCAGTCCGAAGGTACGAACGGACGCGGGACCAACCCTAACCAATAGAACGCTCCTTGTCGCGGGGCGGAGGGACGCTTCCGCCCCATTTTTTGCGGCAAGACCGGACGAAGGAGGAGACATTATGCGACAAGCGATTTGTTGGATCTTAACGGCGGGGGCGATTTGCGCCCAGGACCCGGAGCGGCTGGCGGCGGCGATGAAAGAGCGCGCGCTGCTCGACAACGTTATGCGATTGAAGACGGACAACCGCATCCAGGTATACAGCACGCTCGCCGGGACGAAGCCCGAGAATTTGCATTACCAAAACTTGCTGGCGGCGACCTACGTGCAGAAAATGCGCGAGACGACCGACCCGAGCTATCTCACGCGGGCGTCGAAGCTAATCGACGGCGTGCTGGCGACAGACGGTTCGAATTACGAGGCGCTGCGGTTACGCAACGAGATCGGGCTCGAGAATCACGACTTCCGCAAGGTGGCCGAGGCGTCGCGGAAGCTGACGCAACTCGCGCCCGACGATCCCTGGAATTGGGGCACGCTGGGCGACGCGCTGATGGAGCTGGGCGAGTACAACGAAGCGGCGGAGGCGTACCAGAAAATGGTGACGCTGCGGCCCGATCTCTCGAGCTACAACCGCGCGGCGTGGTACCGCTACGTGGCGGGCGATCGCAAGGGCGCGATCGAGATCATGCGGATGGCGATCCGCGCGGGCAGCACGTCAAAGGAGCATATGGCGTGGTGCCTCGTCGAACTGGGGAATCTCCACTTGCGCGGCAACGAGACCAAGGAAGCGTTGGAGGCGTTCGCGGCGGCGCTGAAGTATCAGCCGAACTATCATTCGGCGTACGGCGGAACGGGCAAGGCGCTGGCGGCGGCGGGCGACGCGAAGAGCGCGATCGAAGCTTATAAGAAGGCGCAATCGATCGTGCCGATGCCGGAGTACGCGGGCGCGCTCGACGAATTGTACCGGCGGGAGGGCAACCGCGCGGAGGCGGACAAGCAACTCGCGATGGTGGACGTGCTCGACAAGATGGGACAGGCGGCGAAGGAAAGCTGCAACCGGACGATCGCGCTAATCTACGCGGACAAGAATCATCGGGTGGAGCGCGCGCTCGAACTCGCGAAGGCGGAAATCGCGTTGCGGCAGGACATCTTCACTTGGGACGCGCTGGCTTGGGCGCTGTACAAGAACCGGCAATACGACGAGGCGTGGAAGGCGATCGAGAAGGCGATGGCGATGGGCACGCCCGAGGCGCAATTCCACTACCACGCGGGGATGATCGCGGCGGCGCGGGGCGAGAAGGCGGCGGCGGCGAAGCATCTCGAAAAGGCGCTGGAACTGAATCCGGCGTTCGACACGGCGCAGGCGGCGGCGGCGCGAGAGAAGCTGGCGGAGGTGCGGTCGTGATCGAACTGGTGCTGCTGGCGGCGGATTTGGCGCGGTTGACGGACGAGAAGGCGACGATCGCGCAGCGCAACGACGCCTGTTTCGAACTGCGGGGGAATCGCGACGCCGAAACGGTGGCGGCGATGCGGGAGGGGCTCGCCGATCCCGCGATCCGCTCCTGCGCGGCGCGCAATCTGATCGAGATTCGCGCGGGCGAGGAGTTGCTCTCGATGACGGGTCACGAGAATCCGGACGTACGGGCGGTGGCCGTCGATTCGCTGGCGCGTTTCGCCGACGAACGCTACCTGCCGGTGTTCGAGAAAGCGGTCCGCGATCCGCAAATGATGGTGGGCGTAGCGGGGATGCAGGGGTTCGCGGCGCTTTCGGGCGAGAAGACGCTCGAAGCGTTGTTGCGCGTGGGCGCGAAGGCGGACGGCGCGGGACTGATGGCGCTAGAACAGACGATCCGTTTCGGGGACCGCCGGACGCTGGGGCGGGGGCGCGAGTTACTGAGTTTGGAGGACGTTCCGGCGAGATTAACCGCGATCCGGATTCTCGGGGAGATGGGAGAAGCGGAAGATATCGAGCGGCTGCGACCGGTAGCGGCCAGCGCGGAGCAAGTTTCGACGGCTGGACGCGGGTTCGGACTGATGCCCGCGATCAGCCTTGGGCGCGCCGCTGGGGTGGCGATTTCGCGGATCGAAACGCGCGCGACAGGAAACTACAAATCGGACAAAACCAAGCGCCTTTCGGGTTTGTCGCCAGCATCATCGCGTAAATAAACGCGGCCAGCAGGGCCAAGGTGACTAGGAGATCGAACATGGGCGGTTCCTCCAAATTCCGGGGTTACTCCCGGGCTTTCACCAGAACTTTGTCAGTGTAGATCAAAACGAGATCGCCGTGTTGATTTTTTACTTCGGTGGAGAACGAAATTACGCCACGACCGGGCGGTTTCGGTAACATTTCCGTCACAATCCAGCTCGCTTTAATTGTATCGCCAAAGAACACCGGTTTGACGAACCGCAGACGATCGACGCCGTAGAAGGCGACGACGGTGTCCTCAATCAAGTTCAGTTGCGTCTTTAACCCGTTGGAAATAGAGAAGATCAGGGCTCCGTGGGCGATCCGTTGGCCGAAGGGAGATCCGGCCGCTTCGACGGCGTCCATGTGAAGGCCGGTGTAGTCGCCGGTGAGTCCGGCGAATTGGACGACATCGGCCTCGGTGACGGTGCGGCCACGGGTGGTCCAGGATTGGCCGAGGGAGAAGTCTTCGAAATGCATGGCTACTCTATTTCGGGTTATGCCGCTTGGGCAGGTGGTCGTAGAAACGGGCGCGGTGCCCGGCCGCGAAAATCTTAACGATACTTCCTTCGACCCGAAACGCAACGCGCCACGAACCAAATTTCAGCTTGAAGCCGTTCGGCATGTTTTCAATCGGCAGGCCGCCCACGGAGTATGGATCGTCGGCCATATCCACAATAGCCGCCAGCGCTTGCCTCTTGATTGCGGCGGGAAATGCGTCCAGCCCCCGCTCAGCGTCGCTTTGGAGCCGTACCGTCCAAGCCATGCCTTCTCAGGTACTCATCGAAACCGATGGACGGTTGGTCGCGGTTGCGATCCGCAAGGTCGGCCAACTGAGCGTCCTCCAATTGGTCGCGCTCCAGTTCGGTGAGCGCCCGGCCCAACTCGCGCTCCACATCGGCAAGCCGCAAACCAACGCGTTGGGCGGCATGCCGCCAGCCGGTTTCCGTTCGGTCTTTCGCTAGCGTCATTGAGCCCTCCCACTCCGAGCATAACTTACCGGTCACCCGGTAGACCGGGAAATACATGGCTACTCCAGATCCAGCTTGGGTTGCCGGGCGCGGCTGGCCGGTTCGGCGGCTTTGGCGACTTCGGCGGTCATCGGCAGGTCGAGCCGGCGCTCCTTCTCCACCAGATCGCGCACGGTGACAATCTCGATCCGGTTAAAGGTGCGGCCCATTAGAGGGTGATGGTAGACGCCGGATTTGGCGGCCTCCTCGATCATGGCGGCGGTGGGTTCCTTGAGGGTGATGAGGGTTGCGAGTTCGGCGCCCTCGCGTTCCATGTCGCCGCGCAAGGTGGCGATGTCGGAGCGCTTGACATCTCCCGATTTGACCTGAAAGACGATTTTTTGGGTCTCGTTCTTGCCGGTATAAAAATACGCGGAGCCGTCGATCCCTTGGTCCGCTCCCTTCCTGAGATTGGGAACGGCGCGATTGTTGGAATAGGTAAGCACCGCCCATTTCTCGAACTCCTTGCGTGTGCGATCGTCGGCGCGCCGGGCGAGCGCCGCCGCCGCCTCGACATCGCGGGGGATTCCCATCGTTTTGACGCCCGCCATCACGTCGTAGTGCTTCGAGAACCGGTCAGTGAGCCGCTTGATAATGAGCGAGACGGACTGGTAGGTGATGTCGATGCCGATCCAGCGGCGCTTGAGGCGCTCGGCGACGGCGACGGTGGTGCCGCACCCGCAGTAGGCGTCCATGACGAGATCGCCGGGGTTGCTGGAGGCTTGGATGATTCGTTCGAGGAGCGCTTCCGGTTTTTGCGTGGGATACCCAAGGCGCTCCTTGGCGTGGGGGGATAGCGGCGGGATATCGGTAACCACGTCCTGAATGGAAACTCCCTTGTCGGGATCGAGGTAGCGCTTGAATTGCGGAACTCCACCCTTAGAAGGCCAATGGATTAGTTGGAGCGCATTCAGCGTGTCTAGGCGTTCCTGAACCGTTAGTTCTTCGATCTGATACTTGGAGTAACCGGGGATCGACGGCACGGCCCAATGACGGCCTACGGCGGTCGGGTTGACGGCGCGCCACGGCTTGCCGGAATCTCCGGTGCGTCTTCCCGCGCCAGTGAGGTCGCCAAGCCGGTACCGCCCGTTTTCGTCCTCGTGCCGGTAGAACTTCTTGACATAGGCCTCGTCGTAGTCCTGCGCGACGCGGTTCCAGGTGAACGCTTCCGATTTCGAGTAGAAGAAGATCGTGTCGTGTACGGGACCCCAGCGCTTGGCGCTGTTGTGCCCGGAAGTGCGCTTCCAGACGATTTCGTTGAGGAAGCGGTCCGCGCCGAATACCGAATCGAGCACGAGCTTCAAGTAGTGCCCGGCGCTGGGATCGCAGTGCAGGTAGAAGCTCCCCGCCGGTTTGAGAACGCGGTGAATCTCGACGAGCCGCAGAGAAACGCTAATCAGGTACGCCAACTGGCTGCCTTCGCCGAGAAGCGTGCGCAGTCCGCGAAAGAGGTCGATGGTCTCGCGCTTGTAGCGGCCGCCTTCGTTGCTCAGGATCTCTTGCAGCCCGACGTTCGCCTGCATGTCCCAAGTCCAGGTGTCGAGGAAGGCTTGCGCTTGCGCGAGATCTTTGCGCGATTCGGTCGTATAGATCTGGTTGTAATCCCGCTGCGAACTAAAAGGCGGATCGATATAGCAGAGATCGACGGTTTCGCCCGGCATGCCGCGAAGGATGTCGAGGTTGTCGCCGTAATAGAGTTCGTTCACGCGGGGCTAGTAGATCGACTTCGATTTCGGGTCGATGGACTTGCCCAGTGTATCGAGAAAGGGTTTGGATCCGTTCTGCATGAGGACGATATCGGACACGCCCTGGAGGAAGAGAAATCCCTCTTTGAGCGCGGCCTGGATGTCTTCGGGCGAACGGATGGGGCGGCCGACGGGGACCTTGTGTTTACGGCCCGCGGCGAGCACTTTGTCGATGGCCGCCTTGACGACGGGATGGTTGACCTGCCCGCCGTGACCCAGCGAATAAGAGAGATCGCTGGTGCCGATGAACAGCGCGTCGATGCCGGGCGTGGCGGCGATTTCGTCGATGCGATCGACCGCGCGGCCTTCTTCGACGATGACGATGGTGGCGATTTCTTTATTGGCGAACTCGGCGTAGCCTTCGGGGATGGGCCAGCGCAGTTCCGCGAGCCGGGGGCCGTAGCCGCGCCGACCGCCCGCGCTGGGGTAATGCGTCGCGGCGGCGGCCTGCTTCGCGAGTTCCGGGGTCGAGGTGAAGGGGAAGATGACGCCGAGCGCTCCGATATCGAGCGCGCGCTTCGCGGTCCAGAGTTCGTTCACTGGCACGCGAACGAAGGGAACGGCCTTAAGTCCGCGCGTGGCGAGGATCATGTTGCGGGCGGTTTCGAGCGTGATGGGCGAGTGCTCCATCTCGATCCACAGGAAGTCGTAGCCAAGGCTCGCGGCGAGAGTGGAGGCTTCGACGCTGGCCATCGAGATCGTCGCGCCGATAACGGGCTTGCCTTCGCGCAGCAGTTTCTTGACGGGGTTTTCGAACGACTGAGCGCTTGCGGCGAGGGCGAGCGTCAGCAAACAGGCGGTTCGCATGGCCTGCATCATATGCTAGGCACGTGCCGCCAATCGTCGCGCTGGCCGCCGAGGCGGCGTTCTTTCTCGCTTTAGCGTTCGGCTTGTGGGCACGCGTCCCCGCGCACTGGCTGCCGGGCGCGCTGGTGGGCGCGGGCTTGCTGCCCTATCTGCTGCTGCCGCAGGCGCACGACGACTGGTGGCGGCTGCTCACGCTGGTCCTGATTCCGGCAGTGTGGTTCGCGGTGTTGCCGAGAGCGAAGGCGCTCGATTTACTGTTCGTCGCGCTGATGGCGGCGGTGTATCTGTCGGACGCGCTCGACCGGCTGTATCTCGCGCCGAAGTCCGAGTTTCTGGGCAAAGCGATGTGGTACCGCACGGGGATGATCGCGGTGTTGTACGTCGCGCGGGAGCCGGGGATCGGGTTCGGATTCTGGCCGTCGAAGAAAGAGTGGCGGATCGGCGCGCGGGAGTTTCTGCTGTTTTTGCCGGTGGGGCTCGCGATCGGATTCGCGTTGGGCTCGCTGAAGTGGCCGGTAAATCCGAACTGGGGGAAGCAGGCGCTGGCGGGCGCGGGGATGTTCTTCGGGTCGCTGTGGTTCGTGGCGTTGTGCGAGGAGTTCTTCTTCCGCGGACTGTTGCAGCGCTGGCTGGGATTGCCGCTGGCGGCGGTATTGTTCGGGTTGGCGCATCTGCCGTTCCGAGGCTTTCCGAACTGGAAGCACGCGATCCTGACGGTGGCGCTCGGGGTGTTTTGCGGGCGGGCGTTCCGGGACGCGGGGTCGATTCGCGCGCCGATGGTGACGCACTCGCTGGTGAACGCGCTGTGGGTGGGCGTGTTCGGCAAGATCTAGCGGACAAGCCGCGACCGATTGCGGTAGTCTGAGCGAGCGCATGAATCCTTTCGACAAAGCGGAGTTGGGGAAGACGGGCGTTCGGGTTACGAAGTTGGGTTTGGGAACGGCGGCGCTGCCGGGGCTGTACACGGCGGTGGAGGAACGGGACGCGGTCGGCGCGATCGAGCGGGCGCTGGCGGCGGGCGTGAATTTTATCGACACCGCGCCGATGTACGGGCACGGCAAGAGCGAGGAGTTCGTGGGCCGGGCGCTGGCCGGGGTCGCGCGCGACAGTTACGTGTTGTCCACTAAGGTGGGGCGAGTGCTCGAACCGGCCGATCCCGAGTCGATGCGCGATAGTCAGTGGAAGAATCTGAGTCCGTTCCGCTGGCGGTTCGATTTCTCGCGCGACGCGGTGCTGCGCAGCTTCGAGGAGAGCCTGAAGCGCATGCAAGTGGACCGCATCGACGTGCTGCTGATCCACGATCCGGACGAGCATTGGGAAACGGCGATCGGCGAAGCGTATCCCGCCATTCACGAACTGCGGTCGCAGGGCGTCGTCAAGGCGATCGGCGCGGGGATGAATCAATGGGAGATGTTGCAACGGTTCGCCGAAGAGGGCGAGTTCGACTGCTTCCTGCTCGCGGGGCGCTACACGCTGATCGACCACACGTCGCTCGCGAGTTTCTTGCCGCTGTGCGAGCGCAAGGGGATTTCGATTATCGTCGGCGGGCCGTACAACTCGGGGATTCTCGCGGGAGGAACGACGTTCAACTACGTTCCCGCGCCGCCCGAATTGCTGGCGAAGGTCGCGAAGGCGCGATCGGTGTGCGATCGGCATCGGGTGGATCTGAAAGCGGCGGCGCTACAGTTTCCGTTCGGGCACGCGACGGTGGCGAACGTCATTCCCGGCGCGCGCGATCCGAAAGAGTTCGAGGAAAATTTGCGGCTCATAAGCGTTCCCATTCCGAGCGCATTGTGGGACGATCTGCGAAGCGAGGGAATTCTGCCGGAGGAGGCTCCCGTTCCATGACCGTGGCGCTGCTGCTGTTGGCGATCGATTTGTCGAGTCCGGACGCTTGGGAGAAAGTGGGCGACGGCGTGTGGACGTTTCTGCGCGACGGGACGATTTTGGGCGAGCGCGACGAATCGGCGCCCGATCCGAAGCGCAATCCGAATCAGGCGTGGATCTACACGAAGCGCGAGTTCGGCGAGTACGATCTGCACGTCGAATGGTGGACGCGATTTCGCGGGAACTCGGGCATTTCGATTCGCGACACGACTCGGGCGCGCTACGCGCATGGGGCGGAGGCGGACCCGAAGCGCACGCCGTCGCACAACGGCTACGAAATCCAGATTCTCAACGGCTATCTGAACGACAAGTACCCAACGGGTTCGATCTATCTGTTTCAGGCGGCGCGCAAGGGTCCGCAGATCGAGAACGATTGGAACGCGTTCGATATCGAGGTGCGCGATTCCACGATTCGCGTGAAGCTGAACGGGGAAGTGGTGTGCGAGCATCCCGGCGATCCGGCGCGGCCGAAGCGCGGACCGATCGGCCTGCAACTGCACGACCGGCGGAGCGTGGTGATGTTTCGCAATGTTCGAGTGACGGAGCGGTAATGCTCGCGCTTTCCGATTGGATCGCGAACTTGGCGGCGGACGCCGTGCGCGTGCAGGCGCTACTCGACCGGGGAGGCGCGAAGATGCGCGTGGTCCGGCACGAAGTTTCGGCGGCGACGGTGATGGAAGCGCGCCGCTCGCGCGGGTTCGAACTGAACGCCGCGCCGTTTAATTTGAGCTACGCGATTCGTTATGGCGCTCGCGAGGAAGCGCATTCGCGCGTGACGCTCGAAGTGGTGTCTCATCCAGTCCAAAAGGAGGCGGCCGATGGCGCAGCCCGCTAGCAAACTGATCCAGGATTTGACGCACGTCCCGAATATCGTGGGCGCGCTGGGGCTATCGATCGCGGCGGCGCAGAAGGCGCTGAACGCGGACTATCTCGATTCGGTGGAGCGGCTGCTCGCGATGGCGAAGCTGACGCTCGGCGACCCCGGTGCGGACGCGGAGAAGTTCGCGCAAACGTTCCGCGATCTGCTCGTCGCCTGCGCGCCCGCGCGCTACCAGTACACGGAGACGACGCTGAGCGTGAAGCTGGATTTGGCGCAGTCGATGGATGCGACGGCGACGGTGGGGCTGGGCGTCGGCTTTCCCGGCGTATCGGTGAACGCGGCGTTTACGGTGGGCTACGCCTACGACTATCGCGCGGCGGCGGAGGTGAAGACGACGATCCACGCGATCCCCGCGGATCAGACGTCGCTGCAGACGCTGCTCGACCGGGCGAAGGAACTCTCGGCAAAGTCGCTCGAATTACCGAAGGACACGCCGCAGGTGGATAAAGATTTGCTCGAAAAGCAAGCGTCGATCTTCGAGAAGATCGTGGGACGTAAGCCGGCGGCGGTGACGGAGACCTAGTGGCTACGAAGAAAGCCGCGACGAAAAAGGCGATGGCGAAGAAGAAGGCGCCTGCGGCTCGGAAAGGCGGAGCGAAAGGCGCGGCGACGGGCGCGCCCGCGATCGCGGCGGGCATTTTCGGCGGCGACGACGACGATCAGAAGGCGGACTTCGCCGAGTTTTTCGAAGCGGTCGGGCAAGGTTTGGTGACGGCGCAATCGAAGATGGACGAGGCGTCGCGCGAGTACTTGAAGTCGGTCGCCGCGAGTCCGTATTTGCTGCCGAGCGTCTATCGCATCCCCAAGCTGACGGCGCAAATGAAGTTCGCGCTGACTAAGGAGAAAGAAAAAGGCTTCAACGTCTTCTTTTTCGGCAACGAATCGAAGGCGCAGACGATGCACCAGCAGAGCGTCGAGTTCGAGATCGTGTCCGCGCCTCCGCCCGCGCCGGGATTCGACGCGCCCTTCCGCTACGAGCCGGTCTTGTCGCCCGCGCGGCGCGCCGCGATTCTCGATCTCCTGAAGACCGTCGGCGCTCCGGCGGCGCTGACGGCCGCGCCTTTCGATCGCGCGCTGATTCTCGCGACGGACGCGAACGGCTATCTGCTGATTCGATCGGACGCCGGCAAAGTGGGCCTGTGGTTCTTGACCGAACTCGCCGAGGGAGCTTCGCTTGTGGCGTTGCGCGAACCGGCGGCGAACTCGACGGCGACGACTTTCGCCACGCAGGGCGAGCGGCTTGAAGCGTTTTTGAAAAAGCTGGAGTAGCGATGGCGGAAGCGAATCCACTCTCGCGACTGCCGGAGGATTTCGCGGAGTTGGGGCGCGCGATTCCCGAGGCGGGACGGCGCGTAATGCGCGCGTCGGTGGATCGCTGGTTTCCGAACGGCGGCCAAGGCGAAATGGCTCACTTGCGGCGCGTTCGATTCTCATGGCGCTTCTTCATCGAGCGGCGGTCCGGCGCGACGTTGTTCGGATTCATTCCGCTGGGCAAAAAAACATGGTCGCCCGTCGACGCGCAAGTTTCGACTGCGATGGAAGCGGTAACGCAAGCGGCGCCGATGAACGCCGCTCCGGTGACGGCGTTGACGATGCCGGTAGAGGCGGCGGCGCTGGTCCGCGAGATCGCCGCGGCGCTGACCGCCGCTTACGAACGGTTGCGGCGCAGTCTCGCGGCGGAAGCGCGCAACGCTTGGGAACCGGTTTCGTTCGAGGTGTCGGGCCAATTGCGTCTGAAGGCCGACGGGACGCTCGCGACGAAACCGTCGCAGGAGGCGATGCGGATTTCGATCGAGGGACGGGTGATCGGAGTCTCGGCGCCGGTTCTAGAAATGACGGCGACGCGCGAAGGGCCGTGATGCCGGAGCTAGCGGCGGGACTCGAAGAACTTCTTCAACAACTCCGCGCACTCCGCGCCGAGCACGCCCTCGACGATCTCGACGCGATGGTTGAGCAAATCGGAATCGGCGAGCCGGAACTTGCTGCGGACGCCGCCGAAGCGAAGGTCGCGCGCGCCGAAAACGAGCCGCGCCACGCGAGCCTGTACCAGAGCGCCCGCGCACATCGGACATGGTTCGAGCGTGACGTAGAGGGTCGCGCCGGCGAGGCGGTAGTTGCCCACGGACGCCGCCGCTTCGCGCAGCGCGAGCATTTCCGCATGGGCCGTCGGATCGTTCGCCGCGATCGGTGAGTTGCGTCCGCGCCCACGAACTTCGCCGCCGATCTCGACCACCGCGCCCACCGGCACCTCGCCCGCCGCTTCCGACTCCCGCGCGAGCGCCAAGGCGAGCGCCATAAATTTCTCGTCGATGTCCCCCAAACAGCCGAGTCTACGCTTCTCCAAGCGAAAGGGAAAAGCGGCAGGACGCCGCGCATCTTTATGCAGAGAGAAATTCTGAGCGTGTTCGCGCTACTTGTGCCAACGTATGGACAGGAGCTTACGATCGATTGGCCGACGAAGACGGCTTTGGGGTGCCAAGCGGTTACCTCGTCGGGCCGCTCGCTGACCGTGACCCTACGGAACGTCAACGACATTCTGTACACCTATCAAGTGAACTTCGATGTGAAGGCCACGGTCCCCAACGATTGGGGACATCTATTCGGTACCACGGCGTCCGCCGACCGGGCCGAGACACTGTTGGTGGAGACGAGCCGCGCTCTGGAGCTCGTCGAGAAAGCGGTGAAGGAGAACCCGTCTCTGACCGCGATTCCAGGCGCCGATGGAAAGTACGCAAGTGTCGCGATCTCGACGACGCAAGCCGCTTGGCGCGTGGTCGAGGCGAGCGCCGACTACGCGAAGTTGCGGGACGGGATCGACGGTTTGGCGAACGCGAGCTTCCCCAACCAGGAGCAGATCGAGCTGCTGCGGAACGTTCGAGCGGGCGCGGCGAAACTCGCGCAGTTCGGGCAACGAGTAAAGACCGGAAACCACAGCTTGGTCTTCGTAACTCCGATTACGCAAGGCGCCGACAACACGGTGAAGATCGCCGTATCGGAGTACGCCAACGGCCAGATAACGGGCGACGGGAAAGCTCGCGAGTTTACCTGCGAGATCAAGTCCGCCGCGCTGTCGTTGTCGGCGGGAGTCCTGGTTTCGACGATCGGCGGGCGGGAATACAACGTTCGCGCGGTGCCAAGCACCGGCGCGAACGGTCAGACCGCGAACACCACGTACAACGCGCTCACCGTAGATAACCGGACCAATGTTCAACCGGTCGGCGTCGCGTTGCTGAACTACCAACTGCCCGGTGGACGCTGGGCGGAGCGATGGAACATCTCGGCGGGGCCGACGTTCCGTTTGGGCGGCGCTTCGGGGCAATCGCCGTTCGGATTCTTCTCCGGCGTCTCGTTCGACCTCTGGAAGCGGCTGTTCATTACGCCGGGCGCGCACTTAGGCCAGTACTCGGATTTTCCGGTTGGGTATTCGGAAAACTCCTTCGTTCCCGCCGGGCTCGGCAATCCGGTTCCGGTGAAGCGGTGGACGGTGAAGTTTGGAGTGGCGATCACCTTCCGGACCACGAGTTTCGACGGACTCGACTTGGGGATTAAGCCTCCGGCAGCACCCGCCGCGAAGCCTATCGAGGCTCCGAAGGCGGAAGCTCCAAAAGCGCCAGCGCCCGCGAAAGAACCTGCGGCCGGCGGCGCCGATCCGAACACAATCCAGCCCAGCCCCGTTTCGAATCCGGTGAAGCCATGAGCGAACGAGTCTTTCGAATCAAGTTGAGCCGCGTGGCGTCGCCCGCGCGAGTGCTCCCGTCGGAGTGGGTGGACGCCATTCTACCCGACGCATGGGCGATGAGCGACGAACCGCGCATTCGCAAGCCGAAACCGCCGAGCCCAGGACTTACGGCGTCGGTGATCGGCCCGGAAAACCGGCAACGCGTAATGGCTACAGACAAATTCCCGTTCTCGCCGATCTGTCATCTTCTGATCCTGGACAATGCGGGCAAGCCTGTGGCGATGGGTACGGGTTGGTTTGTCTCGCGGCATGTCGTGATTACCGCGGCGCATGTGGTGGCCCCGATTCGTAACGGCTCGCCCGTTAAACCGCCGGCCATCGCCGTCATCCCGGGAAGGAACGGGTCCGACAATCCATTCGGCCATTCGATCGCGAAACGATTCGATTTCGCTCCGAAGTGGGCCGCGCCCGCCACGCGCAACGAAAACGACTACGGCGCCATTTTTCTCGACGACCCACTTGGGGACAAGCCGGGGAGCGTCGATCCCGGCGTCTTTCCGGACAACGTCGTTCCACAACTGAACGTGAATCTGACCGGTTATCCGGCCGATCCTCCCGGTACGGCGGGGGCCGGCACCATGTGGGGCACCGCCGGAAAAGTGCAACTGCTCGCGCCGAACGGTCCGATATTCCGCTACGGAATCGATATGACGCAGGGCCAGAGCGGCTCGCCGCTCCTTGTCAAGACACAAACGGGTAGCATTCTCGCGGTGGGCATCAACACGGCGGAGCTTCTCGATTCGAACGAAGGCGTCAGAATCACCGCACCCGTGGCGCAACAAATTTCGTTGTGGGCGGGCGCTTCCTGACCGCTCACCGCTAAACTGGATGGGTGCGGTATTGGCCACTGATTTTCAAGAATACGCTGCGCAACCGGCGGCGGACGCTTTTGACCGTCGCCTCCGTGGCGGTGTCGTTCTGTCTGCTGGGCGTACTGTTCGCGATGTACAACGCGTTGTATCTCGCCGACCCGACGCCGAGTCAGGCGTTGCGGTTAATTACGCGCCATCGCGTTTCTTTGACGCAGCAGATGCCGGCGTTCTACAAGCAGCGCATCGCGCAGGTGAAGGGCGTCGAGGCGGTCTATATCGGGCAGTGGTTCGGCGGCACCTATAAAGACGAGCGGGATCCGAACAATTTCTTCGCGCGCTTCGCCGCCGAGCCGGCCGACATGCTGAGGGTCCAGAAGGACATCGTGATGCCGGAGGATCAGAAGCAGGCGTTCATTCGGGAACGGCAGTCGTGCATCGTGGGCGCGGGTTTGGTGAAGAAGTTCGGGTTCAAGATCGGCGACCGCATTCCGCTTAAGGGCGACATCTTTCCGGGCGACTACGAATTCATCGTGCGCGGGATCTACGATTCGGCGGACGACGACGAAACGCTGTATTTCCATCTCGAATCCCTGTACCAAGCGCTTCCCGCGAGCCGCCGCGATTTCGCCGGAACGTTCGGTATTCTGGCGTCGAACAAAGACGAGTTGCCACGCATCGCCCGCGAGATCGACGCGATGTTCGAGAACTCGACCGCGCAAACGCGCACGGAAACGGAATCGGCGTTTCTGCTGAGCTTCGCGTCGTTCTTCGGCAACGTGAAGATGTTCCTGTTCGCGATCTGCGGCGCGGTGACCTTTACGATCCTTCTGGTTTCGGCGAACACGATGGCGATGGCCGTGCGGGAGCGCGTCCGCGAAGTGGGCGTGATGAAGACGGTAGGCTTCACCGACGGCGGCATTCTCTCGATCATTCTCGGCGAGGCGGTGCTGGTGGCGGTGATCGGCGCGGCGGTGGGTTGCTTGCTCGCCTCGGTTCTCGCGGCGGGCGTGGGCGCGGCGGCGGGAGCGTTTCTCGCTCAGTTGCGCGAGCTCAGCCTGACGCCCGCGACGGCGGCGATTTGCCTGGCGCTGGGCGCGGCGATCGGCTTCGTGGCCGCGCTGGTGCCCGCCTGGAACGCGTCGCGCACGCCGATTCTCGACACGATGAGGTTCACGGGCTAAGCGATGGCCGTTCCGATCTCTTACAACATTCGCAACCTGGTGGTGCGCAAGACGACGACGCTGATGACGGCGCTCGGCATCGGATTGACGGTGGCCGTGCTGCTAAGCGTACTCGCGCTGGTACAGGGCTTGCGGACGGCGTTCGCGGCGTCCGGCGATCCCCTGAACATTTTGGTGATGCGCGACGGGTCCACGGCGGAATTGAACAGCGCCTTTACGCGCGAAATGTACCAGAACACCAAGTTCAAGCCGGGGATCGCGCGCGATTCGAAGGGCGAGCCGATGGTGTCGCTCGAGATGGTACAGGTGATTAATTTGCCGCGCGTGGACGCGCCGGACGGAATGAACGTCACCATTCGCGGAGTGCTTCCGGTGGGGATCGAGATGCGCAAGGAACTGAAGCTGGCGGCCGGGCGCTGGTTCGAAACCGGCAAGCGCGAAGTGGTGGTGGGCAAATCGATCGCGGAGCGCTTTCCCGACGCGAAACTCGGCGGCAAGTTGAAGTTCGCGCGCGGCGAGTGGGACGTGGTGGGCGTAATGGACGGCGGCCGGTCGGCGGTGAACAGCGAGATTTGGGCGGACCTGAATCAGGCCAGTTCCGATTACAACCGTCCCGATACGCTGAGTTCGGCGTTGGTGCGCGCGACGGACGAAGCGTCGGCGCAGGCGCTTCTGAATAGCTTCGAGGCCGACCAAAAACTGAGAGTGAAGGCGCTGAACGAGAAAGCGTATTTCGAATCGCAAACCCAGTCCGCCGCGCCGCTGCAATTTTTGGGCGTCTTTATCTCGATCGTAATGGCCGTCGGCAGTTGCTTCGCGGCGATGAACACGATGTACGCGGCGGTGGCCCGGCGGGCGAAGGAAGTGGGAACGCTGCGCGTGCTGGGCTTCTCGAAGTCGAGCATTCTGACCAGCTTCTTTTTCGAATCGCTATTGCTCTCGCTGGTGGGCGGCGCGCTCGGCTGCCTGCTGGTGCTGCCGCTGAACGGCCTGACGACCGGCATCGGCAACTTTGTGACCTTCTCCGAAATCTCGTTCGACTTCGCGATCACGCCCGCGATCATGGCGATCGGCATGGCGTTCGCGCTGCTGCTGGGCGCGGTGGGCGGCTTGTTTCCCGCGTCGAGCGCCGCACGAAAGGAAATCCTCGCCGCGCTGCGCGAAGCGTAACCGTTCATGGAAGCCGACCTCAAGAGTTTACGGATCGATCGTTCGAAGAAAGCCCCCGAGAGCGAAGGCTCGCCGTGGGCCAGACGGTTTATCGTCGCGGGCGTTCTGTTGTTTCTCGGCGCGGGCGCCGGCCGGTGGTTATACGGCATGCTGAACGCGGCGACCGAAGTGGAGTTGTATCGCGTGCGGCCGGCGGTTACGGCGTCGGCGGGCGGCTCCGTGGTGCTGAATGCGACGGGCTACATTGTGGCGCACCACAAAATTCAGGTGGCGTCGAAAGTCGTGGGACGCGTGCAGTGGATCGGCGTCGAGAAGGGCGACAAGGTGCGCGAAGGACAAACGATCGTGCGGCTCGAAGACGACGAGTACCGCGCGCAGTTGCAGCAGGGCAAGGGGCAGTTGATGGCGCTCGAAGCCCGCTTGCAGGAGTTGCTGAACGGCTCGCGGCCCGAAGAGATTTCGGCCGCGTCGGCGAATGTCGCGCAAGCGAAGGCCGATCTGGCGAACGCCGAAGTGTCGCTGAAGCGCACGCGCGAGTTGGTGGAACAGAAAGTGCAGGCACAGCAGTTGCTCGACGACGCGCTGGCTCGCCGGGACTCGGCTTCGGCGCGGGTGGCGTCGCTCGAAAAGACGTACGAACTGGTGCGCATCGGTCCGCGGCAGGAGGTTATCGCCGCGCTGCGCGGGCAGATCGAGGAAGCGAAAGGCCGCGTGGCGTTTTACGAGACGCAACTCGCGAACACGCTGATCAAAGCGCCGGTGACGGGAACCGTGCTCGAACGCAACGTCGAGAAAGGCGAGTTCGTGACGACCGGATTCGTCGGCGACCGCGGCGCGAAAGGCTATGTGGTGTCGCTCGCGGATCTGAACGACCTGCAAGTGGAACTCGACATCAATCAGAACGACTTCGCGCGGCTGGACGCCAAACAGAAAGGGACGATTACGACGGACGCCTACCCGGATCGCAAGTACGACGGCGTCATCGACGAGATTTCGCCCGAGGCGAACCGGCAAAAAGCGACGGTGCAGGTGAAAGTGAAGGTGCTCGCGCCGGACTCGTATCTGCGACCCGACATGAACGCGAGCGTGGCGTTCTTGAGCGCGGAACCGAAAGCCGCGAGCGCCGCGCCGGCCAAACCGGTGGTGTACGTTCCGGCGGCGGCCGTGCGTGGCGACGCGGTGTTCATCGTGGTGGGCGGCAAAGTGGTGAAGCGCGCGGTGCGGGTGGCGGGATCGACCTCCGAAGGACAGCGCGTCGAGGAAGGTTTGATCGGCGGCGAGGACTTGGTGCTAAATCCGCCGGTGGCATTGAAGGACGGCGACAAGGTGAAGGCGAAGGGAGCCTGATGGAAACGGTCATCAAGACGGAGAATCTGACGCGCGTTTACAAGCGCGATCAGTTCGAGGTGACGGCGTTGAAGGACGCGTCGCTGACGATCGGCAAGGGCGAGTTCGTGGGGTTGATGGGACCGTCGGGCTCGGGCAAATCGACGTTGCTGTATCTGATCGCGGCCATGGATCGCGCGACTTCGGGGCGGATCGAGGTGTTGGGCGCGGACCTGCGCGCGTCGAGCGACAAGACCGTCGCCGCTTGGCGCAACGCGCACATCGGGTTCGTCTTTCAGAGCTTCAATTTGATCCCGGTGTTGACGGCGATCGAGAACGTGGAACTGCCCTTGCTGCTCACGTCGCTCTCGGCGAAAGATCGCAAGGAGCACGCGGCCACCGCGCTGAAGCTGGTCGGCCTGGGCGACCGCTTGACGCATCTTCCGAAGCAACTCTCGGGCGGGCAGGAGCAGCGTGTGGCGATCGCGCGGGCCATCGTCACCGATCCCGATCTGATCCTCGCCGACGAGCCGACTGGCAATCTCGACGCCAACTCCGCGCAGGACGTGCTGAGCGTGCTCGAACGGTTAAATACGGAGTTCGCGAAGACGGTGGTGATGGTTACCCACGACCCGCACGCCGCCCGTCGCGCGACGCGGGTGCGCTATCTCGAAAAAGGCTCGCTGCTCGACGAAGGGCAAGTGCCGGAGGATTGGACCGCGGTCCAGACGCGGGCGAATTAGTGCCGGAAGTGGCGCACGCCCGTGAAGACCATCGCGATGCCGAGCCGGTCGGCGGCGGCGATCACTTCCGCGTCCTTCACGGAGCCGCCCGGCTGGATCACCGCCGAGACGCCATGTTTCGCCGCTTCCTCGACGCCGTCCGGGAACGGGAAAAACGCGTCGGAGGCGACCACCGCGCCCTCTAGGGGGAGCACGGCCTTCGCCGCGCCGAACTTCACCGAATCGACTCGCGACATCTGCCCCGCGCCCGCCGCGATCAGTTGCGTGCCGCGCGCGTAGACGATCGCGTTCGACTTCACGTGCTTCACGACGCGCCAGGCGAACTGGAGCGCTTCCATCTCCTCGAAGGCCGGTTTGCGCTCCGTGACGGCGTCGATCTTGAACGGCGCGCCGTAGTCGGGCGACTGGACGAGGAAGCCGCCGGAGATCGATTTCACGACCGGCTCGTCCGTCGAGACGTCCAAGACCCGCAGCAAGCGCAGATTTTTCTTCGCGGCGAGAATCGATTGCGCCTCGTCCGAATAGCCGGGCGCGGCGATCGCCTCGATAAACGTCTTCGCGATCTCTTGCGCCGTCTCGCCGTCCACGACGCCGTTGAACGCAAGCACGCCGCCGAACGCCGAGACGGGATCGGCTTCGAACGCCTTTCGATACGCGTCGGCGAGCGAATCGGCGACCGCGCATCCGCACGGATTGGTGTGCTTGATGATCGCGGCGGCGGGCCGGTCGAATTCGAGAATCAATTGCCACGCCGCGTCGAGATCGACGAGGTTGTTGTAGCTGAGTTCCTTGCCCTGCACCTGATACGAGCCCGCGATGCCCGAGTGTCCGCTCGCATAGAGCGCCGCCGTCTGATGCGGATTCTCGCCGTAGCGCAGCGACTGCTTAAGCGGGACCCGCAGATCGAGCGTGGGCGGCTCCGGCGGATCGAGTTTCGCGAGCGCGTTCGTAATCGCGCGGTCGTAGGCGGCGGTGACCGCGAACGCTTTCCGCGCCAGCCGCCAATGCGTCTCCGGGGACAATACGCCCGAGTTGCGCAGCATCTCCTCGTACACCGCGCGATAGTCCACCGGCGCGGTCACTACGGCCACGTCCTGGTAGTTCTTCGCCGCCGCGCGGATCATCGTGGGGCCGCCGATATCGATGTTCTCGATCAACTCGTGTTTCTCGACGCCGGGGCGCGACGCCGTTTTTTCGAACTCGTAGAGATTGACCACCACCATATCGATGGCCGGAATGGAATGCTCGGCGAGCGCGGCCATATGCTCGATGTTGTCGCGAATCGCGAGCATGCCCGCCGCGATGCGCGGGTGGATGGTCTTTACACGGCCGTCGAGCATCTCGGGAAATCCCGTGACGTCCGCCACCTCGGTAACGATTAGGCCTTCCTCGCGCAGCAGCTTCGCGGTGCCGCCGGTGGAGACGATCTCGCAGCCCAGCTTCGCGAGTCCGCGCGCGAACGCGCCGACGCCGGACTTATCGGTAACGGAGATCAAGACGCGTTCTATTTTTGCCATTGGGGAATTTTGGCGATTCGGGAAGGTCAATGCCAGTATAGAGGCATGGCCTACAACGTGACGCTGATTCCCGGCGATGGAATCGGCCCCGAAGTCGCGGAAGCGGCGCGCCGCGCGGTGGACGCGACGGGCGTGAAGATCCATTGGAACGAAGTGGAATTGTCCGCCGCGATCATGGAGAAGACCGGAACGGAATTGCCCGAAAACGTTCTGGCGTCGATCCGGCGCGACAAGGTGGCGCTGAAGGGCCCGGTGACGACGCCGGTGGCCGGAGGGTTCAAGAGCGTCAACGTGCGGTTACGCAAGGAACTCGACCTGTTCGCCAACGTGCGTCCGGTCAAGCGCTTGCCGGGTATCAAGACTCGCTTCATGGACGTTCCCATCGACATGGTGATCTTTCGCGAGAACACCGAGGACTTGTATTCGGGCCTGGAACACGAAGTGGTGAAGGACGTGACGCAGTCGCTGAAGATCATCACGCGTTACGCGTCGATCCGCATCGCGAAATACGCGTTCCAATACGCGAAGGCGAACGGGCGGAAGAAGGTCACCGCGGTCCACAAGGCCAACATCATGAAGCTGTCGGACGGGCTGTTTCTGCGGTGCTGTCGCGAGGTGGCGGCCGAGTATCCGGAGATCGGGTATCAGGAACTGATCGTCGATAACGCGTCGATGCAATTGGTGATGCGGCCGGAAACGTTCGACGTGCTGCTGTTGCCGAACCTCTACGGCGACATCGTCAGCGATCTCGCGGCGGGATTGGTGGGCGGGCTAGGCATCGTTCCCGGCGCGAACATGGGCGAGGAGATCGCGGTGTTCGAAGCGGTGCACGGATCGGCGCCCGATATCGCGGGACGCGGGCTCGCCAACCCCACGGCGCTAATGGCGTGCGCGGTGATGATGCTGCGCCATCTGCGCGAGGTGGACGCGTCCCAGCGGTTACAGAAAGCGATCGAGACGGTGCACGCCAAGGGTGCGCACACCACGGGCGACGTGGGCGGTAAAGCTTCCACGAAAGAGTTTACGGACGCGGTGGTGGCGGCGCTCGGCTAGTCGCGGACGGTAGAAGAGCCCGCCAGCGCCGGTTCGTCGACTTCGACGCCGATGCCCGCGTCTTGCGGCACGGTGAGGAATCCGTTTTCGAGCTTGTAGCCGACGCGCGCGACGGACATCAGTTCCGGAAACTCGTCCGGATCGGGGTACTCGACGAACGGGCCGCAGTTCGAGATGGAGGCGAGGAAGTGCAGCGACGCGGCGGTAGAAAACGTCGGCCGCGTGTTGTGGCAGATAATCTGTTTTTCGAACGCTTGGGCCATCGCGGCGATCTTCTTCATCTCGGTGAAGCCGCCCGCTTTGACGATGTCGGGGTTCAGGTAGTCCACATTGCCGTGCACGATAAGGCTTCGCAACTGCCAACGCGTGTATTCCTTTTCGCCGGCGATGACGTAGGTGTTGGGCAGGGCGCGCGCCACTTCCGCCGACGCCTCGTGATACTGATCGCTCACCGGCTCCTCGTAGTAGCGCACGCCAAACTCCTCGTAGAGCCGCTTGCCTACTTCGATGGCGCGCTTCACGGTGTAGCCGTTGTTGATATCGACCAGCAACTCTACCTTAGGCCCGACGGCGCCGCGGACGGCGTTGACGAAGTCGAAGGTCGGGTCGGGATCGGGATTCTGCCGGTTCTCGCGAATCTGGATTCGCACCTTCACCGCCGTGAGTCCCTTCGAGACGAACTTGCGGGCTTTCGCCGCCGCCTGCTCGGGATTCATACGCCTTCCGAAACCGACGCCGAAGGAACCGTAGGCGCGCACGCGGTCGCGGTACGCCCCGCCGAGCAGCTTGTAAACCGGCACGTCGAGCAAACGCGCCTTCAAATCCCACAACGCCAGATCGACGCCCGCCAGCGCGTTCGCCAACGCGCCGCCCGGACCTAGATCGTGATTGGCGTAGAACAGGCGGTCCCACAAACGTTCGGCGTCCCAGGCGTCCTGACCGATCAGCTCCCGCTTAAACCCGTCGTGAACGAACGCCGTCATCAGCGAAGGATGGTCGAACGCGCACTCGCCCCAACCGGTGGCGCCGTCTTTCGCGCGCACGCGCACGATCACGGCCTGCTTGTGCGAGTACGTTCGCACTTCGGCGATCTCGATCGGCGGACGGCCCGCGGCGGAGAGCGCGGTGGCCCCCCAGCCGAGAATCGCCCGCCTCGACAAGAGCATGGCGCTATTTCATCAAGAAGCTAACGAGATCGACCACGCGGCAGGAGTAGCCCCATTCGTTGTCGTACCAGGCGACGACCTTCACCAGATTGCCGTCGAGCACCTTGGTCAGATCGGAATCGACCGTCGAGCTGGCGGAGCTTTTCATGAAGTCGCTCGATACTAAGGGCTCGTCCGTATAGGCGAGGATGCCCTTCATCGGCCCCTCGGCGGCGGCTTTCAGCGCGGCGTTCACTTCGTCCTTCGTCGTGGACTTTTCGGTCACGGCGACGAAATCGACCACGGAGACGTTCGGCGTGGGGACGCGCATGGCGTAGCCGTCGAGCTTGCCCTTGAGGGCGGGCATGACCAGTCCGATGGCCTTGGCCGCGCCGGTGGAGGTCGGGATCATGTTAATCGCCGCCGCGCGCGCGCGCCGCAGATCCTTGTGCGGAAAGTCGAGCACGTTCTGATCGTTGGTGTAGCTGTGGATCGTCGTCATCGAGCCTTTGAGGATCGTGAACTTTTCGTGCAGCACCTTCACCACCGGGCCCAGGCAGTTGGTGGTGCAGGAAGCGTTCGAGACGATCGAGTGTTTCGTCGCGTCGTACATCCCGTCGTTGACGCCGAGCACGATCGTGACGTCTTCGTTGGTGGCGGGCGCGGAGATGATCACTTTCTTCACCGTGCCGCGCAGGTGCTTCTTCGCGTCCTCGGCTTTGGTAAACCGGCCGGTGGATTCGATCACCACTTCGGCGCCCGTCGACGACCAATCGATCTCGCCCGGGTCCTTGATTTCGAACACGCGGATGCGCTTACCGTTCACGGTGATCGATTCGGCGTCGTGCGTCACTTCGGCGTCCAGCGGCCCGAGGATCGAGTCGTACTTCAGCAGATGCGCGAGCGTCTTGTTATCGGTCAGGTCGTTGGTGGCGACGATTTCGACCGCCGGATTGTCGAGCGCGGCGCGAAATACGTTGCGTCCGATGCGGCCGAAGCCGTTAATGGCGACTTTGATAGCCATGAGAGAGGGGGAACTCCTTCGCAAAAGGGGGATTTCGTTTTCAGGATAGCAATCGCCCGCGATTCCGACGGGATATGATGGCGGCGATGCAACGGCGGACATTTTTAGGCGCGATTTCGGTCGCCGCGCAAGCCGCGCCGGGCGGCATTCCCATCGCGTTTCTGGGCGGAACCCATTCGCACGCCTTCGAGAAAGCGAAGGTCGCGCTGGCGTCGCCCGATTGGGATCTACGCGGCGTGTGGGAGCCGAACGCGGACGTGGCGGCGAAGTACAAGGCGGCGGGCGTGGCGTCGCTCGACCGCGACGCGATCCTGCGCGACCCATCCATTCGCGTCGTGGCCGTCGAATCGGACGTGATCGACCATCAGGAGCACGCGACGCTGGCGCTCGAAGCGGGCAAGCACGTCCATGTCGAGAAGCCTCCCGCGCACACGATGCCGGGCTTGCGCAAGGTGATCGAGTTAGCGCGGTCGAAAAAGCTCCTGCTGCAGTCGGGCTATATGTGGCGCTACAACGATGCGGTGGCGAAGACGGTCGAGGCGGCGAAGCAGGGCTGGCTGGGGGACGTGTATTTGATTCGGGCGTCGATGAACACGCTGGTGGTCGGCGAGCGCCGCAAGGAATGGGCGGTGTTCGCGGGCGGCGACATGTTCGAGCAAGGCGCGCACTGCATCGATTTCGTCTGCCAGTTGCTAGGGCGTCCGGAGAAAGTAACGCATTTCCTGCGTAAGGATAACCGCCAGTTTCAGGACACGTTGAAAGACAACACGGCGGCGGTGTTCGAGTATCCGCACGCGATGGCCATCGTGCACGCGACGGTGATGCAGCCGGGCGCGGGGCCGTATCGGACGTTCGAAGTATTAGGGACCAACGGGACGGCGACGATCCGGCCCATCGAACCGCCCGCGCTTGAAATCGACTTGGCGAAGGATGCGGGCCCGTATAAGAAAGGCCGCCAGAAAGTGGACTGTCCGCCGTACAAGCGGTACGTGGCCGATTTGGCGGAATTGGCCGCCGCCGTGCGCGGCGAGCGCAAGCTGACCGTCGATCTCGACGGCGAATTCACGAGTTGCGAGACGCTGCTGCGCGCTTCGGGGCAAGCGTAGCGCGCTACCGGGGTTTTCGCGCTCTCCAGACGTCCCACGTGAGCGGCCCGGCGGTATCGTCGTCCAGCGGCCGGCCCGCCGCCTTCAGCGCCAGTTTTATCTGGCCGTGGTGGTACGACTCGTGGAAGAGCAGCAGTTGGATCAGCAGGATGGGATGGTCGTAGTTCCGGTCCAGCGCCTTGCCCGATTCGACGCGGCTCTTCACGGCGTCGCGCACGCGCCGGGCGCTTTCGACGAGTCTCGCGGCGATCCGCGTAGGGTCGTCGTCTCCCGTCCATTCTTGTTCCGGTACGACGCCCGCGAACTCCGGCGCTTCTTCGAGCACGGAAATCATCCGCTCGTGATGCATGTGCGCGAACATCTCGCCGACCGACGGACTGCCCTCCATGGCCCGCGCTTGTAGTCCGCCCTCCGGCAGCGCAGCGAGCAGGTTGACGAGGATCGTATTCGCTCGGTCCCACGAGTCGAGGACAACATCGAGCATCGTCTGAGACGGCACGAGCGTCAGACTAGCACGCCGCCCGTTACACTAATCGATTGACCATCACCGCGCAGTCTCCGTGCCGTGTCGATCTCGCGGGCGGGACCCTCGATATCTGGCCGCTCTACCTCTACCACCCCGGTGCCGTCACCGTGAATTTCGCCGTCGACCGCTATACGTATTGCACGATCCGGCCGCGCGAAGACGACAGGATCGTACTGACGTCGACCGATCTCAAGAAGAGCGAAGAATACACGTCGATGGTGTCGCTGCTCGCGACGCGGAAACCGGCGCTCGGGCTGCATGCCTGGGCGATCCGGCATTTCGCCAATCGTATCGAAGGCGGGTTCGAACTCGAAACGAACTCCGAAGCCCCGGCGGGCGCGGGAATTTCGGGATCGTCGGCGCTGCTGATCACGGTGGTGAGCGCGTTCAATAAGCTTTGCGGGACCGGCTATTCGATCGAGCGCGTCCGCGAAGTGGCGCAGAATATCGAGGCGCAGATCATTCGCGTGCCCACCGGCGCGCAGGATTACTATCCGGCGATGTACGGCGGCGTGGGGGCGCTCGAACTGCGCGTCGACGGCTTGGTCCGCAAGCCGATCGAGGTGGATCTCGACGATTTCGAATCGCGCATCGTCCTCGCTTACACGGGCGTGCCGAGAAATTCCGGCGTCAACAATTGGGAGGTGACGAAGGCGCATCTCGACGGCGACAAAAAAGTGCACCGCAACTTCGAGCGGATCTGCGCCATCGCGCAAGCGATGCGTGTCGCGCTGTCGAAGAGCGATTGGCCGGAAGTGGCGCGGCTGCTGCGCGAGGAGTGGAGCCATCGGCGCAAGAACGCCCCCGGAATCGCGACGCCGTTGATCGACCGTCTGATCGCCGCGACGGCAAAGCGCGGCGCTCGGGGCGCGAAGGTTTGCGGGGCGGGCGGCGGCGGATGCGTGTTTTTTCTGGTGGAGCCCGGGGCGAAGGCGGCAGTGACGGCGTCGATCGAGGAAGAGGGCGCGACGGTGCTTCCGGTGAGGGTGGCGAAACGCGGTGTCCGAGTCAAAACCCAATAAGCCGCAATTACTGGTTCGCGTCCTGGTGTTCGGGATCGTCGCGTTCGCGGCGCGCGAAGTTTTCGCTCGCTTGTTCGGATTCGCCGGACCGCTGGTGGCCGGCGCGATGGTGGTGTTCGGTTCGGCGCTGCTCTCGAACGGCGTGACCTTGCGGATTTACGAGCGCGCGCGATTCTCCGATATCGGACTGAAGCTCGACGGCGACGCGCTGCGTAATTTCGGATGGGGCGCGACGGTGGGTTCGGGCGCGGCGCTGCTGGTGATCGCCGTTTCGCTTCTCGCGCGGCTGGCGACCCTGGTTCCCGCGCCGGAACAACCGCGCAACGTAGGCAGCGCCGTCTTCGTCGCGATCGTGTTGCTGATGGGCGCGATGGGCGAGGAAATTCTCTTCCGCGGCTATGGATTCCAGTTGCTGCTCGCCCGTTGGGGCGCGTTTTCCACCATCCTGCCCACCGCCGTTCTGTTCGCCGCCGCGCATGGCGGCAACCCGGACATCACGGAACTCGGCTACTTCAACACATTTCTCTGGGGCGTGCTGTTCGGACTGTGTTTCCTGCGTTCGGGCGATCTATGGCTGCCGATCGGCGTCCACTTCGCCTGGAACTGGACGCTGCCGCTGTTCGGCGCGAATCTCAGCGGCTTTACAATGAGTGTGACGGGATACGCGATGAAGTGGAACGCGAGTCCGATATGGTCCGGCGGCGGCTATGGCCCGGAGGCGAGCCTGTTGACCACCTTCGTCATGCCCCTCGCCGCCTACGCGATTTGGCGCTTGCCCGTGCGTGTGGACAAACCGTTTCTGTTGCGGGAGGCGTCGTGAAAATCGCCGCGCTGGCGCTCGTTCCCGCCATTCTCGAAGCCGGAAAGCTCACGCCCGAGGATCGCTTCAAGCTGGTTCGCGGACTCTCGGCGGAATACGCGAACGCCAAGGTCGTGCTGCCGCGGTCGAAGAAGCCGCTCGAAGTGGCAAGTAACGGCACGTGGGACAAAGCGAAGTGGGAAGAGGCGTTCCGCGAGAACGGCCCCGCCGCCAAAACCGGCGATCAGGTGCAGATCACCAAGGTCGACATCAACGACGACAATATCGTGTTCGAGATCAACGGCGGTTTGAAGAACGGGCGGTCGTGGCGGGACCGCATTCAGGTGGGCATGGGAAATACGACTCGACCGATCGGGAGCGGAAACCTGTCGCTCGGCACCGCGGTGGTGCTGAAGTTCGAGAAGGAGATCGAGCCGATCGAGGTGGCGGAGGTGAAGAAGATGCTCTCCACCGTTTTCGATTTCGACAAGCATTCCGCTACCGAAGTGTTCGTCGAGAACCTACCGCCCGAGGTGCAGGAGGCCATCAAGTCGAAGAAGGTGATCGAGGGCATGGATCGCGAGCAGGTGATTCTAGCCGTCGGCAAGCCGCGCCTGAAGTCGCGCGAGACGCGCGAAGGGATCGACTACGAGGATTGGGTGTACGGCCAAGCGCCGGGCAAAATTACCTTCGTGACGTTCGAGGGCAAGAAAGTCTCGAAGGTCAAGGAAACCTACGCCGGTCAACCGTAGCGCTTACGCCAAGATCTCTTTCACCACGTCGCCCGAGATTCCCGTCAGCCGCACGTCGAGCCCCTGGAACTTAATCGTTAGCCGCTTGTGGTCGATCCCGAGCAAGTGCAGCATCGTCGCGTGGAAATCGTGCACGCTCACCGGATTCTCTACCGCGTTGTAGCCGAGATCGTCCGTCGCGCCGTACGTGACGCCACCCTTGACTCCGCCGCCCGCCAGCACGAACGAGAATCCCTTGATGTGGTGATCGCGCCCGCCCGCGCCTTGCGACATCGGCGTGCGGCCGAACTCGCCGCCCCAGATCACCAGCGTGTCGTCGAATAGCCCGCGTTGTTTGAGATCGGTTATCAGCGCCGCCGTCGCTTGGTCTGTCTCGCGAGCTTTGATCGGCATGTTCTGCGCGATTCCGCCGTGGTGGTCCCAATCGCGGTGATAGAGCTGGATGAACCGCACGCCCCGCTCGGCCAGTCTTCGCGCGAGTAGGCAATTCGATGCGAACGAGCCGTCGCCCGGAACCGCTCCATACATGTCTAGGACGCTTTGAGGCTCCTTCGCCATGTCCACCAAGTCGGGCACGCTCGATTGCATGCGGAATGCCATCTCGTATTGCGCCACGCGCGTCTCGATCTCGGGATCGCGCAGACGCCGCTGGGCGATCGCGTTCAGCCTGTTCACCGCGTCGATCGCGTCGCGCTGCGCCCGTGCGGTGACTCCGTTCGGATTGCGGACGTACAACACCGGATCGCCGACCGAATTCAACTTCACGCCTTGATACTTCGACGGCAGCATGCCCGCCGACCATTGCCGCGCCGCGATCGGTTGATTCTGTCCGCCCTTGCCGGTCGATAGCAGCACCACGTACCCCGGCAAATCCTTCGTTTCCGCGCCGAGACCGTAGAGCAGCCAACTGCCCATGCTCGGCCGTCCCGCGAGAATCGAACCGGTGTTCATCAGCGTGTGCGCCGGGTCGTGATTGATCTGCTCCGTCCACATCGACCGGATAATGCACAAGTCGTCGGCCACGCGGCCCATATGCGGGAACAGGGTCGTCATCGCTTGGCCCGACTTGCCTTGCCGCGCGAATTCGAACTGCGGGCCGAAGCATTTCAGTTCCTTGCCCTGCAATTGCGCTACCTGCTGGCCCTTGGTGAACGATTCGGGCATCGCCTGCGCGTGCATCGCTTTCAGCTTTGGCTTGGGATCGAACGTCTCGAGGTGCGACGGCCCGCCCGCTTGGTACAGAAAGATCACGCGCTTGGCCTTCGCCGGGTGGTGCAAGGGCATAACTGCGGCGTCTTGCGCCAGCATTTGCTCGAACGCCGTCAATCCCAGCCCGCCCAATCCGGCGCGCAGAAACGAACGGCGAAGGATGTCAGTTCCGGGTAATGGTTTCATGAAGGTTCAAAATCGCTCTGGTCGTCGAAGTCATGGCCGCCAGTTCGACGAGCGGAATTTGCGTCGAAATCGGAGCCTCGCCGATGGACAGAAATTCGCGCGCCGCCGCCGGTTCCTTGCGGAACCGGGCGAGTTCCCTCGCGTGCAACGCCCGCAGAACGCCCAGTTCCTCGATCGTCGGCCGCCGCGTCAGCGCCCGCTCGAACGCTTCGACGAACCCCGCGCCGTCGCGAAGCAAGTTCTGCGCGAACGCCCGCGCCGCCTCCACGTAAATCGGATCGTTGAGCAGCACCAGCGATTGCAGCGGCGTGTTCGACGTAGTGCGGTTGATTGTACACTCCTCGCGCGCCGGAGCGTCGAACGCCGCGAGACTCGGATGCAAAAACGTCCGCTGCCGAAACACGTAAACGCCGCGCCGGTACTGCTCGCGGCCCATCGATTCCGAGTAGTCGCGGCGCGGAAAATTGAGTGCGGCGAGGTAGGCGGGCGGCTGGTAGGGCCGCACGCTCGGACCGCCGAACCGCTCTTCGAGCAGGCCGGAGAAGGCAAGCACCGAATCGCGCACCGTCTCCGCGTCAAGCCGCAAACGCGACTGCCGCGCGAGCAACCGATTGTACGGATCGCGCTCCTCCATAAGCTTCGTCGCTTGCGACGAGCGCCGGTACGCCGCGCTGGTGACGATCGTGCGGATGAGCCGCTTCACGTCCCAATCGGAACGGAATTCGAACGCGAGCCAGTCGAGAAGTTCGGGATGCGACGGCAATTCTCCTTGCGAACCCAGGTCGTCGAGAACCTTCGACAACCCCGTGCCGAAGAACTGCTTCCACGTCCGGTTGGCGAAGGCGCGCGCGGTGAGCGGATTGTCTTTGGCGACGATCCAATTGGCGAGGTCGAGCCGGGTAGCGCGCCGGTCCCCCGAAACCCGTCCCAAGAACTCGGGGATCGCGGGCTCGACGATCGCGCCCGTATCGTCCATCCAGTTGCCGCGCGGCAAAATGCGAGTCTCCTTGGGCTCGTCCGGTTCGGTAACTACGACACGAGGGACTTGCGCGTCCAGCAATCCGCGCTCGGCGGACACGCGCGCGTAATCGATCGCCGCTTGTTCCGGAGCCGCGCCGTCTTTCGACAACGCGATGCGGAATCGCCCCGTCGTCGCGCGCCGGAACTCGGAGTCGTGGCGGACGACTACCGTCAGCACGCTCGACGCCGTCGTCCGCACCGGAGCGGGGAAGTGCAGCGCGAGCACCGGCGTGAGCTTTTCGAGATACGCCACCAATCCCCACGCGGTGCGCGGGTCGCCGTCGATGGCGGCCATCGCCGGATGCTCCGGTACGGGCTGCGTCGCGTCGGTGGTGGCGAGAACTACCGGTAACCGCCGCCCGTCGAGCGATACTTCCACCTCGGTGATCGCGACACGATCCGATCCACGCGCGAAATCGTTACCCGGATTCGCGAGGTCGTTGTAGAGTTCGAGGCCCACCGCGCCCCACTCGCCCGCGCCGGGTTTCGCCGTTACCGTGTAGGTTTCGCGATCCGGGTTCGGTCCCGTGGCGACTACGATTCCCGGCACAATTACGCGCTCCGAGTTGTTCGATCCGCCCTGCGTATAGGCGCGTTCCACCGGGGTGTCGTTATGAATTTCGAGTTTCGCGCCGTGCTCCGTTCGCGCGCTCTCGAGCTTCAAGAACGTCCAGGCGAGCTTCGGCGATTCCGGTTCGGGAACCGTGTCGAGCCACGCGTCGAGTTCGGCCAAGCGTTTCTTCTGCGCCTCGTCCGGCAGCCGCAACTGCACGCCCCATTGCTTCTTGCCGCGGTCCGGCACGAAGCCCTCTTCCTTGATATCCGCGAAGAACGCCTTCATCGCGTAAAAATCCTTGGCGAGAATCGGATCGAACTTGTGATCGTGACATTCGGCGCAGCCCGTGGTCGCGGCTAGCCAAACGGCGCTAGTCGTGCGCACGCGGTCGGCGGCGTACTTGGCGAGATACTCCTTCGGCTGAATGCCGCCCTCGGCGGAAGTGCGCGTCAGGCGGTTATACGCCGAAGCCACTTTTTGTTCGTCCGTCGCGTTCGGCAAAAGATCGCCCGCCAGTTGTTCGCGCGTGAACCGGTCGAACGGTTTGTTGTCGCGAAACGCCCGCAACACGTAGTCGCGGTACGGCCACACGGGAATCGGATTGTCGCCGTGGAAGCCACTTGTGTCGGCGTAGCGCACCGCGTCGAGCCAATGCTGCGCTTGCCGCTCGGCGTACCGTGGCGAGGCGAGCAAACGGTCGACGACCTTCTCGTAGGCGTTCGGCGAGCGGTCCTCGACGAACTCCCGAATCTCGGCGAGCGTCGGCGGAATGCCCGTCAGATCGAGCGACACGCGTCGCAGCAGCGTGCGCCGGTCCGCTTCCGGCGACGAAGAAAGCCCTTCCCGTTTCAAACGTTCCCCGATAAACGCGTCGATAGGGTGCGAATAACCGGCGGATACTTCCGGCTTGCGAATCGGTTCGTAGGCCCAATGCCCTTCGTACTTCGCGCCCTCGGCTACCCATTGGCGGATCGTTAACTTCTGTTTCGTCGTGAGTTCCTTATGGGCGTGGGCGGGCGGCATTACGAGCGAATTCGCCGCCATCACGCGGCGCACGATTTCGCTCTTCTCGGGATCGCCGGGGACGATCGGCGCGACGCCTTTCTTGTTCGGCTTCAACGCTTCGTCCCGCCGGTCGAGACGCATGTTCGCCATCCGGCTCGACGAGTCGGGCCCGTGGCAACGGAAACACGTATCCGACATGATGGGCCGGATATCGCGATTGAAACTTACCGGCGCGCCCGCCGCGAGCGCCGCCGCCGCCGAAATCAGAATTGCCAGCCGCACGATACAAAAATACACTGAGACTGATGCTTAGCCGCCGGACCGCCGTCTCTACGCTCGCCGTGCCCGCCTTCCTCCGCGCACAGTCGCGCCCCAATATCTTGTGGATTCTCGGCGACGACCTGGGACCGCAACTCGGCTGCTACGGCCATCGCCTCACCACGACGCCGAATATCGATCGCCTTGCGAACGAAGGTGTGCGCTTCACGCAATGCCACACCACCGCGCCCGTTTGTTCGTCGTCGCGGTCGGCGTTTAACGTCGGCATGTACCAGATCGCCACCGGCACGCATCACCATCGCAGCCATCGCGAAAAGCCCTATCCGCTGCCCGCGGGCGCTCGCTTGATTACCGATCGGCTGCGCGAAGCGGGGTACTTCACCGCCAACGTCACCGACATCGCGCCCGGCGTTCGTGGCACGGGGAAAACCGATTTCAATTTCGCTCCGCCCGGCAAGCCCTTCGACGGCACGCACTGGAACCAGCGCGCGAAAGGGCAGCCGTTTTTCGCGCAGATCAACTTTCAAGCGCCTCACAAAGGCCCGGCGTTCGCCGCGGCGCGTAAACAAGCCAAGCTAGTCGATCCGGCCAAAGTCGAGCTTCCGCCGCACCACCCCGATCACCCGGTGGTTCGCGACGAGTGGGCGAACTACTTCGACGCCGTCAATTTGCTCGACACGCAAATCGGTGCGACGCTCGCGGCGCTCGAAAGCGACGGCCTGCTCGACAACACGGTGATTTTCCATTTCGGCGACAACGGCCGCTGCCTCATCCGCGGCAAGCAGTGGCTCTACGACGCGGGTACGCACATCCCGCTGATCGTGCGCTACCCGGGCGTGCTGAAGAAAGGCTTGGTGCGCGAAGATCCCGTCACCGCGCTCGACATCAACGCCCAAACGCTCGCCTACGCGGGACTCGCGTTTCCCAAGCCGTATCACGGACAGCCGCTTTTCGACTCGAAGCCACGCCCGCACGTCTTCACCGCGCGCGACCGCTGCGACATCACGGTGGATCGCATCCGCGCGATGCGCGATTCGCGTTACAAGCTCATTCGCAATTTCATGCCGGAGCGTCCGTACACGCAGTTCAACAACTACATCGAAACTTCGTACCCGACGCTCGGCGTGATGAAGGAGTTGCACGCGGCGGGCAAACTCGACGCGGCGCAGTCCCTATTCATGGCCGCGCGCAAGCCGGACGTCGAGCTTTACGACACGAAGGAAGACCCGCACGAGATTCGGAACCTCGCCGGCGACGCGAAGCACGCCGCGCGCCGGAAGTCGATGACCGCGACGCTCGACCGTTGGCTCGCCGACGTGAACGACCAAGGCGCGAGCGGCGTCTACGAGCCTTAACCCGTCGCCGCGAAATCGTCGCGTGTCTCCGCGATCCAGCGCTTCAGCAGCGCCCGGTGCTCGGCAAGGAGCGCCGTTTCACGCGACGCCAGATTCGCCGTCTCGCCCGGATCGGTTTCGAGATCGAAAAGCTGCTCCGCGTTCGCGCCGCCGTTGAAGGCGATGTACTTGTAGCGTCCCGCGCGCAGCATCCGGCCTTCGCGTTCCGGTCCGCCATAGCGCAACTCGGACACGACGGGCCGTTCGGAAAGTGTTTGCCCGCGCAAAAGCGGTGCGAGCGAACGTCCGGTCGTCTTCGGTGCGCTAACGCCCGCGACCTGGCACAGCGTCGGCAGCACGTCGGCGAGACTCGCGAGCGCCTCCCGCTCCACGCCCCGCCGCGCGACGCCCGCGCCCGCGAAAATTAAGGGGACGCGGACGCTCTCTTCGTAGAACGACGCTTTCTGCGCCCAGCGGTGCGCGCCGAGACCCTCGCCGTGATCGCTCATAAACACGATCTGCGTGCGCTCCCACAACCCCGCGCCGCGCAGCGCCCCAAGAACTTTCCCGATCTCGCGATCCACGTCCTCCACCATTCGGTAGTAGTCGTGCAGATAATGCCGCCAATCGTCGGCGCGCCATTCGCGCGCGATTCCCACCGCCTGCGACATCAGGTCGTAGCCCGCCTCGCGATGATGCCGGACCGCCTCCGGCTCTCGTGGATCGACGCCCATGTTGGCGGGCGCGGGCGGATACTTCGCGACCTCTGGATGCGTCCGATGTCCCGGATGTTGCCGGATCCAGTCGCAAACGTCGTGCGGATTCATGAACGACGCCACCATCAAAAACGGCCGTACCGGCGATTTGGCCAGCCAGTCCGCGCAAGCCCGGCTTACGCCCGCGTCCATGTCGCGGCCCAACGCGCTACCGCCCGCGATTTTGGTGAACCCCGTCATTCCGTCGAAGCCCTTTGGTAAATGCCACTTACCCGCGTAGACCGTTTCGTAGCCCGATTCGCGAAAGATCTCGCCCATCGTGGGAATGCCCGCCGCGATCGCCGCGTTGTTGCCGCGGACCCCGGTTTCGTGCGGCATACGGCCGGTGAACACGCTCGACCGCGACGGCGAACACACCGGATACGTGCAATAGGCGTTCTCGACTCGCAAGCCCTCGCGCGCGATCGCGTCCATCGCCGGAGTGGTTAGCCACGGATTACTCGCCGTCGACAGCGTGTTCCACGCCTGCTGATCGGTCATGATCAGCAGCACGTTCGGCCGCGCCGTCTGCGCGGAGGCCGAGGCCGCCGCCGTACCCACAAACGCCCGTCGCGTCATACCCGGAATTGTATAAGTAGAGGATGTCTTCCCCTGTAGAAAATCCATTCGACTTAACCGGCCGCGTGGCCGTCGTCGTCGGAGGCACGTCCGGAATCGGCAAGACGCTCGCGCTTGGCTTCGCGGGTTCGGGCGCCGATGTCGTCGTCACCGGCCGTCGCGAGAATCTGATCGACGAAGTGGCCGGCGCCATCGAGGCCAAAGGCCGCCGCACCGTGCGCAAAACTTCGGACGCTTCGAACCGCGCCTCGCTCGACGAATTTCGCGACGAAGTTCTGTCGAAGTTGGGCCGCGTCGACATCCTTCTTAACGCCGCCGGGCAGACATTCCGCAAGCCGACCGTGCAGGTCACCGACGAGGAGTGGTCGCGCCTGCTCGACATCAATCTCACCGGCACGTTGCGCGCGTGCCAAAGCTTCTACGAGCCGTTGAGAGCGAGCGGACAAGGCCGCGTGATCAACATCGCGAGCCTCAGTTCGTTTGTGAGTTTGTTCGAAGTAGCCGCCTACGCCGCGTCGAAATCGGCGGTGCTGTCGCTCACCAAGTCGCTGGCGATCGAGTGGGCGAAAGACGGAATCTGCGTCAACGCCATCGCGCCGGGCGTGTTCCGCACCGAGCTGAATTCGAAGTTGCTCGACGGCACCGACCGCGGTCGCGAGTTTCTGTTGCGGACGCCGATGAAGCGTTTCGGTAAGACCGAGGAACTGATCGGCGCGGCGCTGCTGCTCGCTTCCGGCGCGGCGAGTTTCATCACCGGGCAGTGCATCGCGGTGGACGGCGGCTTTTTATGCTCGGGCGTGAACAGCTAAGCTGGACCGCCCTGACGCTGACGTTCGCGCGTATCTCGAATCTGACGTTTGGAGGGGGCGCACCAACGGTCGCCGCGTTCCAGCGCGAACTCGTCGTTAAGCGCCGTTGGCTTTCGCCGGAGAGGTTTGCGCTAGCCTATGCGCTCTCGCGGGTTACGCCCGGCACCAATCTGTTCGCGTTCTGCGCCGCCGTGGGATCGATGCTGCGCGGCCCCCGGGGAGCGGTCGTGGCGCTGCTCGCCGCCTCCGTGCCGTGCTGCGCGATCGTCGCGGTCCTCGCCGCCGGATTCGATCGCTGGAGCGCCAATCCCTGGGTGAGCGCCGCGATCGGCGGCGCTCTGGCCGCTTCGGTCGGCATCCTGCTGGCGAGCTTTTGGTCGATCGTCGAACCGTACTTCACGAAGCGCGCCTGGCCGCGAACGGCGGTCATCGCGCTCGCCGCGTTCGGGCTTTCGCTGAAGCTCTCGCCGATTCTCGTCCTCGCGCTGGCGGGATTGGCGGGGTGGTTCTGGAAGGAGCCGGAATGAATCCGGTCGCGCTCTATTTCCTACTGCTCAAAGCGAGCTTGAGTTCGTTCAGCGGACTCGCCTCGCTGCCGATCCTCCGCGAGGACTTCGTCGTCGAACGGCAGCTTCTCACGGACCGGCAATTGAATACCGCGCTGGTGGTCGGACGAACCACTCCGGGACCGAAAGGCCTGTACATCGTCGCCCTCGGCTACTTCGTCGCCGGTTATCCGGGCGCGGCGGTGGCGTGGGCGGCGGTGATCACTCCGGCGCTGCTGGTGCTCATTTTGTTGCGCTGGGCCGCGTCGCGCACCGAAGATCCGCGGGCGCGGCGGGCCCTTCGCGCCATCGTCGTCGCCAGCGCGGGCGTCGGCTTTTCGGCCACGTTGCCGCTCGGCGTCGACGCGCTCACCTCGCCGCTCGCGTGGATCCTGGCCGCCGTCTCCCTAATCGTGCTGCTGCGCACCGAACTCGACACGATCTGGGCGATCGCCGCCGCGGCGCTAGTGGGAATCGCCGCTCACGCGATTTAGACCTCGCCCTTGAGCGCCGCCACGATATCGGCGCGAATCTGCGCCGCCGTCGCGGGATCGCGCAGTTTGTCGGGAGTGATGTCCTCGAGATTGCGCCGCGCGGGCGCGGGCGGCGCGAGTTCGGCGGCGATCAGCGCTTTCTGCGAGTCGCTCAGTCCGGCGATCAGTTCGCGGATTTTCGCTTGCGTGTCCATGATGGTCTCCGTTCGGATCGGGGTGGTCTCCGTTTAGATCGAATTCAGGCCGTCGAGTTCGCGGAGCGTCTTCTCGTGCTTCGCCTCGCGTTCGTCCGCCCAGCGGCGATGGCTATCCGCCTGTTTTTCGAGTTCCTCGGCGTGCGCGATCAGCGCGCCCGAAAGCGTCTGCGCCGGATCGAACTCGAGGCGACCCTCGAATTCCGCGGCTTCGGCCATCAGCTCCGCCGTCCGCGCGATGCGCCGCTGCGCTTCGGCGCGCAAGGCCGACGCCTGGGCCAGCAGATGTCGCGCCGAGGCGCGCAGTCCCTCGATTTCGGCGGCGGGCGTCAGGCGCTCGATCAATCGCCGATTGGCGCGCGTCAGCAGGCGATGCTCGGCTTCGAGAAGCATCAGCGAGTCGAGCGAGGTCGCGTCGAACTCGCCGCCGGTGGCCCACGCGAGTTCGCCCGTTTCCGATCGCGACGCGATGGCCGCCGACACTTCGGCGATACGCTTCATCAGCCGCGTTTGCGACTGCCGGTAGATTTCCACTTCCCGCTTGCGGGTTTCCTCTTCGCGCGCCCGTTCGGCCACCGCCGGATCGCCGCTTAGTCGCGAGAAAATCTCGGCCGCCTGCGCTTGAACCGCCGCGCTTCGCGCCGCGAGCGTCCCATGGACTTCGATGCTGACGTGTTTCTGTGGAGGCATCCGGCGACGAGTTTCGGCACGAGCGCCGGATCGCCGCCTCCGTTTCTCCGGGAAACGGTTCAGAACAAACGGGAAGTAGTTCCGCCCGAACGGTGACTACGACGCGGGAGCGGAGGGCGCGGGCGGAGGAGGCGGCGCTTTCGGCTTTTCCTTCGGCGGCGCTTGCGTCTTCACGGGACTAATGATCACGTGCGCGTTGCGGCCTTCGAGCTTCGGCTGACCCTCGACGGTCCCGACTTCTTTCAGGTCTTCCGAAAACCGCATCAACAACTTCTTGCCGAGATCGACGTGGGCGATCTCGCGTCCGCGAAACTGCACTACGGCCTTCACGCGATTGCCCTCTTTCAGGAATCGAATGGCGTGGTTCTTTTTGAAATCGTAGTCGTGATCGTCGGTGTTGGGCCGGAATTTCAGCTCTTTCACCTGAATGACGTGCTGCTTTTTCTTGGCTTCGTTCTGCTTTTTCTTGTTCTCGTACTGCCACTGGCCGTAGTCCATCGCCTTGGCGACCGGAGGCTCGGCTGTGGGCGACACGCAAATCAGGTCGAGCCCCAGTTCCTGCGCGCGGCGGATCGCGTCGCGCGTATCCATCACGGCCACCGTGCCGTCGGGGAACACGGCGCGCACTTCGCGGGCGCGGATGGCTTCGTTGACGTTTTCTCGAATGCGGGGGCGAGGCCCGCGAGGGGGGTAATTCCGGGGAGGATACATGCGCTAGAAGCGGACCGTGCGGTCCTGGGAGTGCACCATGCCCGTAGGCTAACAGATTTTTCGCGAAATCGGCGCCACGGTGAATCAGGTTCAAAATGGCTCGCCTCCTCAATCGTCCGCCGATGGGCGCCAGCCCGCCATGTACCTCTTCGCCAGATGAACCAACTCGAAGTCGTCACTTTGGTCGCCGTCGCCGAGGACCTCGACTCGTTTCTTAACGATATCTCAGGGCTGGCCGTGCCGACTCATAAGAGGGAATATGTCGCCGAGGACCTCGACTCGTTTCTTAACGATATCCTCGTCACCGTACACATCCACCAAGCTTTTCCAAGCGAGATGAGGAGAACGAGTCTCCCCAAAGCCCGAGGTCCAACTCACTCCTTCGCGATACGCGGAACGTAGGAGGGCTCGGGTAACGTCGGGAGAGTCGGGAATCTCGATAGAGGGCTCGCAAGGATCGGCCTGTTCTCGGGGAGAGGAATTTGCTCAGGCTGATCCTCCACGCACGTAGCTCAGCGCGCCAAGCTCGTTCCAACCCGTCCGCTGCGGCTTGCGATACCAGTTTGTGGCCTGCATTCGGTAGATATCCAACGACCTGGATCAATTCGCGCTTGGCATCCAGGGTCCGAATTTTTGGCAGGATGTTTTGAACTGCGTTCTCTACCTTGTCCTGATCCTTGAGGCACCGCAGCAGCCGTAAGACAAGCGTTCTCACGCGCCCTGCGGAGCCTAAAAAACTAAATGGCCAATTATCCTGATTGGATAGATTGGGCAGAAGGTTCAAGAATACAGGGCAAGCGGGTAAGACATGATTGGGACGGAAATCGCTTTCATAAATCTCCAAAAGTCCTATCACCTCCGTCCGCCTTTCAACCGGCACGGAGCGCAGATGCCGATCCAGTTGCTCGCTGTCCTCCATAACCACCCAAGCCTGCCGCGCGTCCAACACTGAAAGCATCTCTTCATCCACGTATCTCTCCAGATATCGGCGAAGGATATCGGGATGAGCGACCCGCCGATCTCTGAGCCACTTACTGCTCCACTCGGTCCCATAGCAAGAATTGCCAATGTGGTGGTCGGCGGCTGGAAAGATCAGCGTTATCAGCGATCGGACCACATCGTCGCGACCCTTACTGAGCTGACACAATCTTTCTATCTGCCCACGTTCCCGCTCCGATGAAGGGCGAAGGTGGTAATTAGTCGCTGTTAGAAGTTCCACTAAAGTTGCCAACTCGCTGAACACGTCGGGAAGAAACACGCGGATCGCTTCAAGCGCAAGCAAGTCCTCGGAGGCGACATCACGACCAACGTCTGATATCGAAGCTCGAATTGCTAAAGCGTAACGGCGTACGTCGCGAATGTTACGGACCAGCGGTCGAATGATCTTAACGAAGATCCCGGACCGAAAATCGTCCGGCAGGGCGATATTTTCTTCGCAAGGAGACAAGGCCTGTTCGATGGCACGAAAGATCTCCTGATCGAGCAAGCGCCTCGGAATGGCCGGCAGGTCGTAACTGGATTGTAAGATCTTTTCGAGATAGTCCCCGCCTGGGATTGCTTGTTCATCGAGAGCCTTCTCGACCCGTGCCCGGTCGAACGATACGACGTAGATGAGATTAGGAAAATTGGCGATTAGACGAATCAACTTAAAGACGTCCCGAATTTCGGAAGTCGTAAGTCGGTCAATATCGTCCAAGAACACGACGATTGGCTTATCAAGCTTCCTTAGGGCGTCACGAACTCTGTTGCGTCGTTGGTGTGATCCATCTCTTCCTCCGAACAAACGTCCCAAAACCCGAACGGCTTGGCCGCATCTGGCTGCCCAAGATCCAACAAAGGGTAGCCCCCCGAGCCTCGAAATTGTTTCACCGAACTCCTCAAGCCGTTTGCCAACCTCCTTGAGGGAGGGACGAAGCTTTAACCCAGCCGATATCTCTAGAAAGAAGAGTTCGATTAGCTGGTCCGTCCCGCTAAACATCCACGGATTGAAATCCAGGACGACGATCTCGCTTTTTTTTAGATGCTGCCGAACGAGGTTTACAAAAGAGGTTTTGCCCGACCCCCAAGGACCAAGAACTCCAACGACGCATCCTTCACTGGAATCAATTGATAGAATCTCGTTCGCAAAACACCGCGCTGAATCGTTTCTCCCGAGAACATCTTGTTCGGGAGTCGAAATAGGGTTGTCGGCCGGAATTCGAGCGCCATCTTGAGTGGCTTCGGAAGGGTTTGGTTTCTTGCCAAGCCAAAATTTCGACAACCAGTTCAAGCCGCCATTTTAGCGGTTCGCTTGACCGCTGAAAAATCATTCTGCGTTACACTCTTAGCGTTCATGGCCATCAGCAAAGAGCTGCTCGAAATCTTGGTCTGCCCCTTCTGCAAGGGCGATCTCGAACTTCGCGCCGAACCTCCCAGTCTTAAGTGCGTCGCTTGCAAGCGTTCCTACCCCATTCGCGACGACATTCCGGTGATGCTGATTGACGAAGCTACCGTCGAACAGTAGATTGCTCGCCATCCGCCTCCGTTCGCTGGGCGATTGCGTGCTCTCCACCCCCGCGTTTCACCTGCTCAAGCGCGCGCGGCCCGACATCGCGATCGGCGTCGTCGCCGAGCCCCGGTTTCGTGCCGTTTACGAGGGCAACCCCGACGTCGAAATCGTCGAGGACGTACGCGCCTTTCGGGCCGACGTGGCGCTCAACCTGCATGGCGGACCGCGTAGCGCCGCGCTGGCCCTATACTCCGGCGCGCGTTGGCGGGCCGGTTTCGCGCACTACCGCTTTCCCGGAATTTATCACTGGCGCATTCCCCGCGCGCAGGAAATCCTGAACGTCGACCGTCCGGTCCACACCGCCGAGCATCAAGCGTCGGCGATGTTCTGGCTCGGAGTTCCGCCGACCGAGATTCCCCGCGCGCGCCTGTTCGCCGACCCTTCTCCCGCCGCGCGGCCCTACGCCGTCATCCACCCGTTCGCTTCGGCCCCCGGCAAACAGTGGCCGCCCGGGCGATTCGCCGAACTCGCCGCCACTCTCGATCTCGATCCCGTCTTCACCGGCGGACCCTCGGACGATTTCACACCGTTCGAACGATTCCGCGTCGCGCGCGGCACGCTCGCCGAAACGAAGTCCTTACTGGCGGGCGCGAGTCTCTTCGTCGGCAACGATTCCGGGCCTGCGCACATGGCCGCCGCGTTCGGCCTGCCGGCGGTCGTCCTATTCGGACCGTCGGACGAACTCGCCTGGGCGCCGTGGCGAACCGAAGCGCAAGCGCTGAAGCGAGTACCGCTCGCGGATCTGCGCGTCGAGGAAGTAGCGGCGGCGGTCGCCAAACTAGGAGTCCGCCGGTGAGACGCCTGCTCGGTTACGTTCGCCCCTACTGGCCCGCGCTGACGCTCTCGGTGGTCTTGATGGCGATGGCCGGGGCGGCGCAATCGGCGCTCGCGCTGCTGATCCGGCCGATCTTCGACCGTGTGCTCAACCCCGCCTCCGCCGACGAGCCCGTGCCGCTGTTCGCCTTCCCGCGATGGGGCGTCGCCTTAAATCTGAACGATCTCTTTCCCGCCGCCGTTCACAACGTCTGGACCATGGTGGCGTTGGGCATCCTCGCGGTTTACCTGGTGAAAGGGCTGGCCGATTACGCCGGCAATTATCTGGTGAACTACGCCGGCCTCGGCGCGGTGACGGACTTGCGCCAGCGCGTCTTCGAACACGTTCTCCGCCAGGATTCGCGTTTCTTCGAAGGACAGTCCACCGGCCGGCTGATGTCGTCGATCATGAGCGACATCGAAAAAATCCAGACCGCTACCTCGCACATGCTCGCCGATTGGCTGCGGCAGACCTTCACCGCGCTCGGCCTCGCCGCCGTTCTCCTGCAGCACGATTGGAAGCTCGCGATCGCGTCGCTGACTCTACTGCCGTTCGTGCTGATTCCAACCGCGCGCCTGGGCAAGCGGCTACGGCGCACCACGCGCCGCGCGCAGGACGACGCGGCGGAAGTGACGCACGTCCTGCAGGAGGCGCTTTCCGGACACCAAGTGGTGAAAGCGTTCGGCGCGGAAGCGATCGAATCCGAAAAGTTTAAGACCGCGACGGGGCGATGGCGCTCGTCGAACCTTCGCTACACGGCGCAACAGGCGCTGGCCTCGCCGCTCATCGAGTTTTTCGGCGCGCTTACCATCATCGGTCTGCTCACCTACGCGCGCCAGCAGATCAAGGTAGGACAGATGACGGCGGGCGAGTTCACCAGTTTCGTCATCGCGCTGCTGATGCTGTACGAGCCGGTGAAGCGCCTTACCGGCATTCACAACATTTTCGAACAGGCCTCGGGCGCGTCCCAAAAAGTCTTCGAGTATCTCGACACGCCCACCGCGACCGCCGACGATCCGAACGCCGCCGAGCTGCGCGAGTTCCGCGAGTCCATCGTCTTCGACCGCGTTACGTTCCGCTATCCGACGGCCGACCGGGATTCGTTGCGCGACATCTCTCTCGAAGTCCGCGCCGGACAAGTAGTGGCGCTCGTCGGCGCGTCGGGCGCGGGCAAGACTACGCTCGCCGGCCTCGTTCCTCGATTCCGCGATCCCATCGCGGGACGCGTTCTCGTCGACGGTCGCGACATTCGCGAATACACGTTCCCGTCGCTACGCTCGAAAATCGGAATCGTCGCGCAGGAGACGTTTCTGTTCGACGACACCATCGGCAACAACATCCGCTACGGCCGCGCGGGCGCCACCGCCGCCGAAGTGCGCCGCGCCGCCGAATATTCGCTCGCGGCGGAGTTCATCGAGCGGCTGCCCGCGGGCTACGAAACCATGACCGGCGAGCGCGGCGTGAAGCTCTCCGGCGGCCAGCGCCAGCGCCTCGCCATCGCGCGCGCTCTCTTGCGCAACGCGCCGATCCTGATTCTCGACGAGGCCACGTCGCATCTCGATACCGAATCCGAAATGCTGGTGCAGAAAGCTCTTCAGAATTTGATGCAAGATCGCACCACGATCGTCATCGCCCACCGCCTGTCCACGGTGCGGCGCGCCGATCTCATCGTCGTGCTCGACGAAGGCCGCGTCGCCGAAACCGGGACGCACGACGAACTGGTCGAGCGGGGCGGTATCTACCGGCGGCTGTACGCGCTGCAATACTTGGAGACCGCATGATCCGATCTCCGATTCGGTCTATGACAGGGTACGCGCGGCTGAAGCGCTCGACGTCGGTGGGCGAGATCACCGTCGCCGTCAAGAGCGTCAATCATCGTTCGCTCGACCTGAGCGTCGGCCTGCCGGGCGCGCTCGATCCCTTCGAGACCGCGTTTCGAACCGCGCTCAAACGGCGTCTCTACCGGGGGCACGTCGAGGTGCGCGTTTCGCTGGAGCGCAAGGGCGAAGCCGCGCCGCCGATCGACCGCCGGTTGCTCGACGCTTACATCGCCGCCTTCCGCGCCGCCGCGAGCGAGTACGGCCTCTCGGGCGAGCCCGATCTCAACGCGGCGCTGCGCATGCCGGGCATTCTCGCCGAGGCCGCCGCCGTCGAACCCTCGGAAGCCCTCGAAGGCGAACTGGTCGCCGCGCTCGAAGCCGCGCTCGACCTGCTCGACCGGTTTCGCGAGCGGGAGGGCGCCGGGTTGGCCGATGACATCGCGTCGCGCCAGGCGCGCATCGCGGAACTCGCGAGCCTCATCGAGCCGCTGCGCGAGTCCGTCGCCGCCGCCCTGCGCGCGCGAGTCGAAGAGCGGCTGGCGGATTTGACGCTGAAGCTCGAACCGGCGCGCGTGGCGCAAGAGGCCGCCGTACTGGCCGACCGGTCCGACATCGCCGAGGAGATCGCGCGCCTGCGCATCCATTCCGACGAACTGGCGAAACTGATCGACAAGGGCGGGGAAGTGGGTAAGAAGCTCGACTTTCTGTTGCAGGAAATGCAGCGCGAGGCGAATACGATCCTCGCCAAGTCGGCCAACGCGGGCGAGGCCGGTATGGCGATTACGCGCCTCGGTCTCGAACTCAAATCCGAGATCGAGAAAATCCGGGAACAGTCGCTCAATATAGAATGAGCCAACTTCCTCTACGGACCGCGTTCCCGGAATGACCACCGTTTTCATCGTGTCCGCGCCCTCGGGCTCGGGCAAATCCACTCTCGTCAACCGTTTGCTGGAGCGCGACCCGCTCATCGATTTTTCGGTGTCTTTCACCACCCGACGGCCGCGGGGGCAGGAGCGGAACGACGGCGGCAGCTATCATTTCATCGAGCGCGCGGAGTTCGAGGCCCGCATCGCCCGCGACGAATTCCTGGAATACGCCGAAGTCTTCGGCAATTACTACGGCACGCATATCGGCGTGCTCGAAAACGCGCGCGCCGCCGGGCACGACCTGCTGCTCGACATCGACGTTCAGGGTGCGCGACAATTAAAGGAGCGGATTCCCGACGCCGTTTCCATTTTCGTCCTCGCGCCCTCGCGCGAGATTCTCGAGAAACGGTTGCGGGCGCGTTCCGAAGACTCCGAGGAAGTGATCGCGCGGCGGCTCAAGGAAGCGGCCGGCGAAATCCGGAACTACGCCGCTTACGACTACGTGGTGATCAACGAACGAGTGGAAGAATCGGTGAGGACGCTCGAAGCCATAGTTACGGCCGAGCGCGTTAAGCGCGTCCGTATGGAGCGCCGCATCTCGCCGATTCTCGCCACCTTCGACCGCCCGTAGCCCCTAAGGAGATTTTTTATGACCGACCTTCGCCCCAACGCGCTGAATACCATCCCCGACGACGACGAATCGAGCACGTACCGCTTCATCATCGTCGCCGCCAAGCGCGCTCGCCAGCTCCAGCAAGGCGCCCGCAGCTTTTTGCCCACCGCCTCGAAAAAGCCCACGATCGCCGCGATGGAGGAAGTGCGCCGCGGTTTGGTGAAGTACGAGGATTCCATGCGTCTGCCGCTCGAACCCGAAGCCGAAGCGGTATAAGGGCGACCGGGAGAGGGAATAAGATCGTTCCATGCGCATCGCCCTGGGCGTCGGCGGCGGCATCGCGGCGTATAAGGCCGCCGAGACCGCCCGGCGGCTAATGGAACGCGGCCACACCGTCCGCGCCATCCTTACCGAAGCCGCTCAGGAATTTATCCGCCCGTTGACCTTCGCGGCGCTCACCGGCGAAAAAGTCGTCACCGGTCTCTTCTCCGATTCTTCGCCCGAAGCCACGCTCGCCAGTTCCGTCGAACACATCGGCGTCGCGCGCGAGTCGGATTTGCTGCTGATCGCGCCCGCCACCGCCGACTTGCTCGCCAAGCTCGCGCACGGCCATGCCGGGGACTTTCTCACGACGACCTATCTGGCGTTTACCGGACCGGTCGTTCTCGCGCCCGCGATGAATAGCGACATGTGGCGGCATCCGGCCACCCAAGCGAATCTCGAAATCTTACGCCTTCGCGGACACGCGATCGTCGAGCCGGGCGACGGCTTGCTCGCTTGCGGCGAGGTGGGGCCGGGCCGGTTGGCGGAGCCCGAAGACATCGCCGCCGCCGTCGACCGCATCGCTCGCCCGCTCCGCGATCTCGACGGCGAAACCGTACTCGTCACCGCCGGACCCACGCAGGAACCGCTCGATCCGGTCCGCTACATCACCAACCGTTCGAGCGGCAAGATGGGCTACGCGCTGGCGGAAGCGGCACGGGACCGCGGCGCTCGCGCGATTCTCGTCACCGGCCCGGTGCATATCCCGGAGCCCTCGGGCGTCGAGGTCGTCCGCGTCCGCACCGCGCTCGAAATGCACGACGCCGTGCTCGACCGTCTCCCCGAATCGACGATCATCGTCAAGGCCGCCGCCGTCGCCGACTATCACGTCGCCCACGTGCCCGCGCAGAAAGTGAAAAAGACTGCCACGCGTCTGACGCTCGACCTGGATCCGACGCCCGACATTCTCGCGGAAGTGGGCCGCAAGAAGGGCGACCGGCTGCTGATCGGCTTCGCGGCGGAGACCGAGAACCTGGTCGCCGAGGCGCGCCGCAAGCTGCAAACCAAACGCTGCGACATGGTGGTGGCGAATCTCGTCAACTCCTCGTCCACCGGCTTCGAATCGGACCTGAACGCCGTGACGCTGGTGATGGCCACCGGCGAAACCGTCGAGATCGGGGCGTCCCCCAAACGCGAAGTGGCGGACGCGATTTTCGAGCACGCTTTGCGTCTCCGGCTGGCGCTCGCCGCGCGATGACCTCGGACGCGCTACGCCGCCGCGTCGAGTTTTATCGCGACCTCGGCTTTACCTATCTGTACCGCCGCCCGTCCGCCGAGTCGCTCGTCTCGCCCGCCGTCGAAATCGCCGCCGCCGAACCGGAATCTTCCATGGACTCTCTTTTCGAACTCCCGCCCATCACGCCGCCGGGCGATACGCTCGCCAAAATCCGCGAGGACATCGGCGATTGCAAGCGCTGCCGCCTCTGCGAACAACGCACGAACATCGTGTTCGGCTCCGGCAACGAGAAGTCGCCGGTCGTGTTCGTGGGCGAAGGCCCCGGCGCGGACGAGGACGAACAGGGGCTGCCTTTCGTGGGCAAGGCCGGACAACTGCTGACGCAGATGATCGACAACACCGCCGCGAAGGAAGGCATGCCGATTCGCCGCCCGGACGTTTACATCGCGAACGTCGTCAAATGCCGGCCGCCGGGCAATCGCACGCCGGAGCGCGACGAAATGGAAATGTGCGGCCAGTTCCTCGCTCGCCAACTCGAAGCGATCCGGCCCAAAGCGATCGTGTGTCTGGGTGGTACGGCGGGCAAGGCGCTGCTCGACTTGAAGGAAGGCATCACCAAGGCGCGCGGGCAATGGTACAAGTGGCGCGACATTCCCGTGATGCTCACCTATCATCCGTCGTACTTGTTGCGGAACCAGTCGAAGGAGCTGCGCCGCGAGGTCTGGGAGGATCTGAAGAAGGCGTTCCACTTTGTCTATGGCTGAGCGGCGCGGCCTGTTTATCACCTTCGAAGGCGTCGACGGCGGCGGCAAGACCACGCAGATCGCCCGCTTGCTGGAACGCTTGCGTGCCCTGGGGCGCGAAGTGGTGGAGTCCGCCGAACCGGGCGGCTCTCGCATTTCGCAACGTATCCGCCAGGTGCTGCTCGACCCCGCGACGCCGGAGCTTTCGCCCACGACCGAGCTGCTGCTCTACTTCGCGGCGCGCGCCCAGAACGTGGACGAGATCGTCCGTCCCGCGCTCGAACGCGGCGCGCTTGTCGTCAGCGACCGCTTTACCGACTCGACCCTCGCCTATCAAGGCATCGCGCGCGGCCTCGGCGAAGAGGTGGTGCGGCAACTCGACCGGATCGCCTGCCGCGGCCTTAAGCCCCATCTCACGCTCTGTCTCGATATCGATTTAGCCACCAGCGCGCGCCGGGCCGCCAAGCGCGACCGTCTAGAAAACGAACCCGACGAGTTCCGGGCGAAGGTCCGCGAGGCGTATCATCGCCTCGCCGCCGCCGAACCCGAACGAGTCCGCCTGATCGACGCGAGCGGCTCGCCGGACGCGGTGGCGGAACTGGTCTGGAAAGAGGTCGCCGCGCGTGTTTCCTGATTTTCACGGCAACGCGCGCGCCGTCGAGACGCTCGAGGGGATGATCGAGAGCGGGCGTATCCCGCAGACGCTGCTCCTCGACGGCCCGGACGGTGTCGGCAAGGCGACGCTAGCCCGGCGGTTCGCGGCGCGATTGCTGGGCCGCGCCGACCGGATTGAACAGGACGACCTCTCGCTCCCCGCTAACCTCGAACGCGTCGCCGAGCGCGAGAAATGGGCCGCCGAAAAGCGCAACGACGAGCCGCTATTCTTCGCCTCGCACCCCGACTTCCTGACCTTCTCGCCCGACGGCCCGCTCCGCCAAATCGGAATTCCGCAGATGCGGTTCCTGCGCGAGCAAGCGCGCTTCGCTCCGCTCTCCGGCGCGCGCCGCGTCTTTCTGATCGACCGCATCGACCGCGCCAACGAGCAAGCGGCGAACTCGCTGCTGAAAACGCTCGAAGAGCCGCCGCCCCACCTGATTCTGATCGTGACGGCGGCCAACGTCTACGACCTTTTGCCGACCATCCGCTCGCGCGCCGTGCCGGTGCGCCTGTCGCCGCTCGGCGAGTCCGAGATGGAGGCGTTTCTCTCGACTCGCCCGGAACTCGACCGTCGGGAGCGTCGCCGCACGCTGGCCGCCGGTTCGCCGGGGCTCGCCGTGTCGGTCGACGTCGAGGCGCACGACCGGCGTCGCGCGGCCATGCTCGCTTTGCTCGAAGTGGGCGCGGCGAAAGCGAAGTTCGGCGCGTGGACGAAGTTTTCGGAGTCGCTGGGCGCCGCGAAATCCGAAAGGCTCGACGACTATCTGGAAGTGGCGGGCACGCTGGTGGAGGACTTGCTGCTGCTGCGCCACGGGCACCCGCCCGTACGGCACTCGGACATCCGGCGGAACCTCGAAACGCTCGCGCCCGCCCTGTCTTTCCCTTGGCTGCGCCTGGCGGCCGGCGAGATCGAGGAACTCGCGCGCTTCGCGCGGCGCAACATCCAGAAAAGTCTGGCGCTCGACGCGATGGCCGTAAAGCTGCGGCGTGAGGCGCGTTCAGTATCATTAAGAAACTAGCGGACGCCCCGCCGCGTCCTCACGGAAACCCCCATGGAACCTACCAGCCGCCGACCGATCCGCAGCGCCGCCGCCACCGGAACCCCGACTCGCCCGCCCGTCAAAAAGCAGACGCCGCCCGACCAGACCAACGCCGAGAATTTCTACTACCTGAAGCAGATGCAGTCGAAAACGACGATGGTCATCGTGCTCAAGGACGGCGAGGAACTGCGCGGCGTCATCGAGTGGTACGACCGCATGAGCCTGAAGCTCAATCGCGAGGGCGAGCCGAACTTGCTGCTGTTCAAGGACAACATCAAGTACATGTACAAGGCCTAGCCGCGCGGGGCGAGGAAGCGATTAAGCTCCCGCGCCCCGTGAACCACCGCGACGATTTCAACCGGCCTCTCTTCCCACGCGTAGGCGATCACGTAGGAGTAGACGGTCCAAAAGCGGTATCGGCGATTGAGCAAGTCTTCTCGGTAATGTCCGATCCCTGGGCTCCGTGCCAAATCGGCAAACGCTCCACGAATCTTCTTTCCAACCTGCCTCGCCGCTTGCGGACTGCCTTCCGCGAGACTGGTGAGAAGACTGGACAAGTCTCGCTTTGCTCGCGGCGTAAGCCGGAAAGCCTTCATCGTGAAGGAACGGCGGTCTTCGACCGTTCGATCTCGTCGATCATCCGGTCGAGTTCCTCAAAAACCTCTTCGCCGTCCAACAACTCGCCCCGTTCGGCTTCGGCGGCTCCAGCCTCCAAATGCCGCTTCAATTCCAAAAAAGCCGGATCTTCGTCCATACCCCTACCCTACCTCCTCAGCCTCTCGCACGCGATTTCAGCCGGTACTCGCGCCGCCTCCCCGCCTCCTCGAACCTCCGCTTCTCCGTTTCCGTCTCCGGCGTCACCGGCGGCACGGGCGTCGGATGTCCGTCCCGGTCGATCGCCACAAACGTCAGATACGCCGACGACGTGTGCCGCACGCTCCGCTGCCGCAGATTCTCGACGATCACCTTCACCCCCACTTCCATCGACGTGTGGAACACCCGATTCACGCTCGCCTTCAGCGTCACCAGTTCGCCGATGTGCACCGGGTGCAGAAACGTCATATAGTCCACCGACGCCGTCACCACCGGGCGGCGCGAGTGCCGGGCGGCCGCGATCGCCGCGCAAATATCCACTAGGTGCATCACCTTCCCGCCGATCAAATTCCCCAGCGGATTGGCGTCGTTCGGCAGCGCCATCTCGGATATCTCCGAGATCGAATCGCGCACCGGGCGCGGCTCTAACTCCGGCTTTTGGTCCATGCCGTCCATTGTCGATGGAGAGCCGTCCCCGCCGCGACCTCGCTCGTCGATCCCCAGCGCACCGGCGCGTGATCCTTCTCCAAGACGAAGAGCGTCTCGCCGCGCCAAACGTCGAACCGCACCGCGTCCGCCTCGCGATCCTCCGGCAGGTGCGGACACTCGACCGTGTTGCCGAAATTGCACTCGTCGAGCTGCATCCGCTCGTCCGGATCGCCGCCCGCCGAGCATTCGCCCAGCCAGAACGCGCCCAGCGGCAGCCGGAACCCCACCGTTCGCGGCGAACGTTCGCGCGGCAGAAAGTAGGGGCAGGGCACTCGCCCGTTACGATAGCAGCAGATGCCTTCTCCTCGATCCGAAGCGCTCCGCCAAATGCTCGCCGCCGACCCGTCGAACAGCTTTCTCCGCTACGGCCTCGCGCAGGACTTGCTGAATTCGGGCGACGCCCAATCCGCCGCCGCCGAGTTCGACGCGCTGATCGCCGCCGACCCTGCCTACGTCGCCGCCTACTTCCACGCCGGGCGCGCGCTCGAACAACTCGGGCAAACGGACGCCGCCCGCGAAACTTACTCGAAGGGCATCGCCGCCGCGCGCGCCAAGGGCGACACGCACGCGCTTTCGGAACTCGAAGGCGCGCTCGCCCTGCTCGGCTAGGCCCATTCGGTAAAGGTTTCTTAAGCGACAACGCCGCGATCGGATGCTATTCTGCGGCCATGAAGTCACTTATTTCCCGGACGCTCGCCGTCCTGGCGATCGCCGGAGCGGCCCTTACCGCCGCCGACAAGCCCAATTATTCGGGCGACTGGAAGCTCAACAAAGCCAAAAGCGAACTCGGACCCATGGCCGACCGCATGCCCGAAACCGTGGTCGTCAAGATCGCTCACGACGAACCCAACCTCACCGTGTCGCAGCCCGGCATGGGCGGGCGGAATCAGGAAAGCAAACTCACCACGGACGGCAAAGAAACCGTCACCAAGCGCCAGGGCCCGCAAGGCGAGATGGCGATCAAGACCATGGCGAAGTGGGAGGGCGACGACCTCGCGCTCAACACGTCCATCGACTTCGGGCAGGGCACCATGACCCAGACCGAAAAGTGGACGCTCTCCGAAGACAAGAAAGTCCTCACCATCCATCGCAAAGCTTCGTCGCCCATGGGCGACATGGAGATGAAGCAGGTCCTCGAAAAACAGTAGCGCGAGCCGCGTTTAAAACGGCACGTCGTCGTCGGAAATGCCCGGCGGGAAATCGTCTCCCGCCGGTGCGCCTCCCATCGGTCGCGGAGCGCCCGTCGCGCGCCTCGGCGCCGATTGCATCCCCTCGCCACCACCGCCGCTGCCTTCCTCGCCGCCGCGCCCGCCCAGCAGGATCACTTCTTCCGCCACCACCTCGGTGACGTACTTCTTGTTGCCGTCTTTGTCGTCGTAGCTGCGGGATTCCAGCCGCCCCTCGACGTACACCTGCTTGCCCTTCGTCAGGTAGTTCGCGACGTTTTCCTGCCGCCACAGCACCACGTTCGACCACGTCGTCGCGTCTTTCCAATCGCCCGTCGCTTGATCCTTCCAGCGCCGCGAGGTGGCGACCGAGAACGACGTGACCGGAACTCCTTGCGGCGTGAAACGCGTTTCGGCGTCGCGTCCCAGGTTGCCGATCAGGATGACTTTGTTAACGCTGCGTGCCATAGCTCAACGTGAATGTAGCACGTCTGAGAAAATCGGTTCGACGGGAAAAACTCTGCTCTACACCAGGGATTTCGGCGACTCCGGTCCGCGCCTCCTGCTCGAATCGGGCATCGCCGCCACGCATCTTAACTGGCTGGGAATCGCGCCCGAGCTGGCGAAGTTCGCCCGCGTCCGCGCCTACGACCGCGCGGGGTTCGGTTACTCGCCGCCGCTTCCCGGACCGCGCACCGCGCGCCAATGCGCCCTTGAGGTTCCCTTGGACGAACCGGCCATCGTCGTCGCGCACTCGTTCGGCTGTCTCGTCGCCCGCGCCCTCGCCGAAACCCGGCCCGAACTGGTCCGCGCGCTCGTGCTGCTCGACCCCATCCTCACCGCCGATTGGTGGCCCGCCACGCGCGAATCGGAAGCCCGTCGCCGCTACGGCGTCTGCGTCGCCCGCACGCTCGCTTGGGCCGCGCGTTTCGGGCTGGTCCGCTTGGGAGTCTCGCTGATGACCGCGCAGCGCCGCCGCTTGAGCGCCTCGGCGCAACAGTTGCTGGGCGAGATCGAAAAGCTCCCGCCCGAAACCTGGCCCGTCGTCCGCTCGCATTGGTCCCGCCCGCAAAGCTTCGTGTCGATGCGTGGGTATCTCGAAGCGCTCCCCGAAAGCTGCGAGGAAGGAGCCAAGTTCGCGCCTTTGGGCGATCTGCCGCTCACCGTGATCTCCGGCGCGCACTGGTCGCCCGAACAGCGCGCCGAGCATCTCCGTTGGGCGCGACTATCGTCGAATGGCCGCCATTTGGTCGCGCGGCAAGGCCGTCACTGGATCCACCTCGACGATCCCGAACTGGTGATCGAGGAAGTGCGGCGGTTGTGTTAAGCGCCGCTCGTCTCGCGGCGTTTGACGCGCTCCAAGCGGTGGAACGCGGCGCCCACTCCGACGAGGCGCTCGTCTCGCGATGCGTCAATCTCGATTCCCGCGACGCCGGATTGGCCCAGGAAATCGCCCTCGGTACCCTCCGCCGCCAATCGCAACTCGACTTTCTGATTTCGTACTTTGGAGCGCCCGCCAAGCTCGACCTCCCCGTGCGGCTCGCGTTGCGGATCGGCGTCTACCAACTGCGCCACCTCGACCGCATACCCGATCGCGCGGCCGTTTCCGAATCGGTGGAACTCGTAAAGCGCGCGGGCAAGCGTTCGGCCGCCGGTCTCGTCAACGCCGTGCTCCGCAAAGTAACCCGTGACGAAATCGCGTGGCCGGACCGGGCGACCGCGCTCTCCTGCCCGGAATGGCTGCTCGCCCGCTGGGGCGCGCGTGCCGAAGCCGTCGCCCGCCACGCCCTTACCGTTCCGCCTTCCGGCATGGACCCCGGCGCTCGCTCGATCGTCCCGTTGCTCGCCCTCGAACCCGAAATGAGCTTCCTCGACCTCTGCGCCGCGCCCGGCAACAAGACGCGCCAGGCGATGGAAGTCGCGCCCGCGCTCACCGTCGCTTGCGACCGGAGTTTCCGCCGCCTCTCGACCGTCCCCGGCCACCGCGTCCTGCTCGATGCCGCCGCGCCGCTACCGTTTCGCGCAAAGTTCGACCGCGTGCTCGCCGACGTACCGTGCTCCGGTACGGGCACGCTCGCACGCAACCCGGAGATCAAGTGGCGCTTGACGCCGCCAGACCTGCCGCGTCAGGCCGAGCGCCAGCGCCGCATCCTCGAACGCGCTCTTCAAGCGGGTCGCCGGATCGTGTATTCCACCTGCTCGCTCGAACCGGAAGAGAACGAGGAAGTCGTTCGCGGGCTCCCCGTAGTCGAAACCATGCGCCGCTGGCCGGGCGAGGACGAAGGCGATGGTTTCTTCGCCGCCGTCGTCGTACCCTAGTCGCATGGCGGCTCTCAGAACGCTCGTCACCGAAGCCGACTATCTCGCCATCGAAGAAGTGGACGGCGGCCCGCGCTACGAACTCGACGAAGGGGAATTGGTGGAGATGCCGAATGCCAGCGCGATCCACAACGAGATTAACGCTCTGGCGGCCATGGCGTGCCTCCTATATTTTGAGCGGAATCCGATAGGTCGCGTCTTCACCGAAACCGACGTTCGTCTTTCTACCGATACCATCCGACGGCCCGATCTCATGATCTATCTCAACGAGACGATCGTCGGGGTCGATCTCTTGCGCGTCCCGCTCCCGGTAGCGCCCGAGTTCGTCATGGAAATCGTCTCGCCGAGCGAATCGTCCCGGGACGTTGATCGCCGCCTGCGTCAGTACGAGCGCGCGGGCGTCCGCATGATCGTCATGGTCTACCCGCTGGACCGTTACGCCGCCGCTTATCTCGACGGCCGCCGCATCGACATTGAAGAGAGCGAATTCATCGAAATCCCCTTCCTCCCCGGCCTCCAACTGCCCCTCGCGAAACTCCTGAAAAACGTCCCCGCCGGGCGCTAAACTACCTTTATGGCGGCGCTCAAAACGCTGATTACCGAAGCCGACTATCTCGCCATCGAGGAAGTGGACGGCGGTCCGCGCTACGAACTCGACGAAGGGGAACTGGTGGAGATAGTCGCTACCAGTGCCGTGGAAAGCGAGGTTGCCGGAGAAACTCTCTTTGTCGTCCGCCAGTACCTGAAGGAGTCGCCGCTCGGATTCGTTGTAACGAGCGTCGATTTTCGAGTTGGTCGTGACACGATCCGCCGGCCCAGAATAGCTTTCTATCGGAAAGAAGCGCTAAAAGGAGTGGACCTAGACAAGGTTCCGCTGCCTGTAGTTCCGGAGACGATCCTGGAGATCGTGTCCCCACGGCACAAAGCGGGCGAAATCGAACGACGCCTCCGCCAATACCAGCGCGCGGGTGTCCGCATGATCGTCATGATTTACCCCCGCGACCGCTACGCCGTCGCCTACCTCGACGGTCGCCGCATCGCCATCGACGAAGCCGGATCCATCGAAATCCCCTTCCTCCCCGGGCTCGAACTTCCGCTCGCCCAACTCTTCAAAGGCGTCCCCGCTTAAGTGCCCGAAATTCTTCCTTCGCTGCTCGCCGCCGACTTCGCGTGCCTCGGCGACCAGATCGCGCAAGCCGAGGCGGGAGGAGCTACCGTCCTGCACGTCGATGTCATGGATGGCCACTTCGTACCCAACATCTCGATGGGGCCGCCCGTGCTCGCCGCCGTGCGCAAGATCTCGAAATCGTTCCTCGACGTGCACCTCATGATCTCGGACCCCGACCGGTACCTCGCCGCCTTCGCCGACGCCGGAGCCGACAGCCTCCTCGTCCACCAGGAAACCTGCCCGCACCTCCACCGCACTCTCGAAGCGATCAAGAAACTCGGCCTCAAGTGCGGCGCTGCCCTCAATCCCGGAACCCCCATCTCCACCCTCGACGAAGCGCTCGACCTGTGCGGCATCGTGCTCGTCATGTCGGTCAATCCCGGGTTCGGCGGCCAGAAATTCATTCCCTCCACGCTCGCCAAAACCCGGGCGTTACGCGCGAAGGGCAAGTTCCTTCTGGAGATGGACGGCGGTATTGGGCTCGACAACGCGCGCGCCTGCGTGGACGCCGGGGCGGACTGGCTGGTCTGCGGAACGTCCGTCTTTGGGAACGGAGACCCGGCGGCGTCCGTCCATCGTTTGTTCGCGACGTTACAATAAAAGAAACCTCGATAAGGAAATCATTGATGCGCCAAGTTGTCACGCTGCTCGTTTGCCTTTCCATTCTCTTCGCCGCGGGATGCCGCCGCAAAAAGTACGAGAACCCCATTTCGAAGGACACCGAGCAGCCCGACAAAGTGTTGTACGACAAGGCCGTCAACGATATCGAAAAGGGCCGCTACGAGATCTCCCGCATCACGCTCAACACCCTGATCAACACCTACGACACCAGCGAATACTTGGCGAAAGCGAAGCTCGCGATCGCCGATAGCTGGTTTCGCGAAGGCGGTTCGCACGGCCTCGCGCAGGCCGAAGCGGAATACAAAGACTTCATCCTCTTCTACCCGACGATGGAAGAAGCTGCGGAATCGCAGGAAAAAGTCTGCATGATTCACTACCGCCAGATGGAGAAGTCCGACCGCGATCCGATGCACGCCCAGCGCGCCGAAGACGAGTGCCGTCAAGTGCTGGTGCAGTTCCCGAACTCTAAATTCGCGCCGCGCGTCGCGCAGTTGCTGCGCAACATCCAGGAAGTATTGGCCGAGGGCGAGTACCGCGTCGGCGAGTTCTATCACAACAAGGGTTCGTTCCCCGCCGCTTCGAACCGGCTTCAGAATGTCGCCGATCACTTCCCGCTGTACAGCAAGTCCGACGAGGCGTTATGGTCGCTGGGCGACTCTTACGAAAAAATGGGCGCGCGATTCCGGGACAAGGCGGGGTCGGCGTATTCGAAGATCGTTCGCGATTATCCGCTTTCGTTGCGCGCCGAAGAGGCCAAGTCGAAGCTGCAGGAGATGGAACTGCCTGTGCCGGAGCCCGACCCGGTGGCCGTCGCGCGCATGAAATACGAAGCGGAGAACGTCACGACGCCGGGCATGATGTCGCGCTCCTTCGGCTTCATCCGCAAGAGTCCGGACACGCACATGGCGGCGAAATCCGGCGCTCCGGCCATGACCGCGATGCGGCCTACCGCTCCGGTGAGCGTGCCCGTGCAGGCCGACGCGGCGGGCGGCGGGGTGACCGACGTCAGCGTCTCCACCGTGCCGGGCGCGAACTCCGATCTCGACACGAAACCGGACGCGCGGCAGAATCCGCCCGCTCCGGGCGTCGCCTCGGGTACCGAAGGGGGCCCAGCGGCCACCGCGCCGCCCCCCGCCGCCGAACCGGCCAAAGTGGAACCTCTCCCCGCCAATCGCCAAGCGCCCGCGTCGAAGAAGCAAAAACAAGAGAAGCCGAAAAAACCCAAGGCCGCCAAAGCTCAGAAAGCCGAAAAAGAGAAGAAGTGAGTCGCATTTTGCTCGCCGACGCGAGCCCCCACGCGCAGCGCCTGGGCGAAACCATCTTGCGCGGCGACGGTCATGAAGTGGTGACGATCACCGACGGAGAGACCGCCTTGCGTCGATTGGCCGACGTCGATCCCGATCTGGTGCTCGCCGACGTAGCGTTGCCCGGCGCGTCCGGCTACGATCTGTGCCGGTGGGTGAAATCGCAGCCCCGGCACCGGTTTACGAAGGTAATCCTTACGGTAGGAGCGACGGCCTCGCTCGACGACGAAGCCGCCCGGCGCGCGGGCGCCGACGCCACGCTCCAGAAGCCGTTCGAAGCGAGCGCGCTGCTCGAAACCGTCGCGCCGCTCGCCGAGTTCGTCCGCCGCGACCGCGCCGCCGCCGACCCGCGAACCGCCTCCGCCGTCGATCGCGAGCGCATTCGCGCCGCCGTCACGCTCGCCCTCGACGCCGCGCTACCTGCGATCATCAATGAAGTGACCGACCGGGTGGTCGCCTCGCTTGAAAACTAAGTTCGAAAATTAATATGGCCGACAACAGTTTTGACATCGTCTCGAAGATCGAGCTTCCCGAAGTGACCAATGCCATCCAGCAGGCGTTGAAGGAGATCGGCACGCGCTACGACCTGAAAGACTCCCGCTCGTCGATCGAGCTAAACGAAAAGGACCTGAAAATCGTCCTCGCCTCCGCCGACGAGTTCAAGCTCAAGGCCGTCAACGACGTGCTGCAAGGCAAGCTGGTAAAGCGCAACGTGCCGCTTAAGAATCTCGAATATCAGCCCATTCAACCGGCGGCCAACTCCACCGTGCGGCAGGAAGTGAAACTCCAGCAAGGCATTCCGGTCGAGAAGTGCAAGGAGATCGTGAAGGCGATCAAGGACTCGAAAAAGAAGGTCCAGGCCTCCATTCAGAGCGACCTCGTCCGCGTCTCGGGCAAGGACCGCGACACGCTCCAGGACGCGATCGCCCTCGTCAAGAGTCACGACTTCGGGCTCGAATTGCAGTTCACCAACTACCGTTCGAACTAATGGCCCGGCGGATCGAGTCCCACTTCGTCCCCGGACCCGCGGGCAAGATCGAAGCGCTGCTCGAAGAGCCGGAGCATCTCGACGCGCCCACGTTCGCCGCCCTCGTCTGCCACCCGCACCCCCAGCACGGCGGGACGATGCACAACAAGGTCGTCCACCGCATTGCGCGGGGCTTGCGCTCCGCCGGGGCCGTCGTGCTGCGCTTCAACTATCGTGGCGTGAACTTGAGCGAGGGCTTCTACGACAACGGAATCGGCGAGACGGAAGATGCCCGGTCCTGCCTGAGCTTCCTGTTGCAGCGCTATTCGACGCTTCCCTATACCATCGCCGGGTTCAGCTTCGGCTCGCGCGTGGCGCTGCGGCTCGGCTGTCCGCTGCCGGACGTCACTCGGATTATCGCCGTCGGCTATCCCACCAAGTATCGCGAGAAGGACTGGATGACAAACTGCCCGCGCGACAAGGTGTTCGTCCAATCGACCCACGACGAGCACGGCCCCATCGAGGAGTTGCGCGCCGAGGTCGCCTCGCTCGCCGAACCGAAGCGCTTGATCCAAATTCCCTCGAAGGATCATTTCTTCGTGGACGCCCTGCCCCAACTCGAAGAGACGATTCGCGGAATCGCGACGAGCTAGCCCGCGTGACGCATGGCGCGTTCCACACGCCGCTGCGCGCGCTCGCTCACCAAATCCGCCACCTTGTCGAGGAGTTCGGGCAGATTCTCCGGCTCGACAAACATCGGCCGGCTCGACGGTTTGCCGGTGCGCTTGGTCTGCTTGGCGGAATAGGTGGTGATCAAGGCCGTCGCCGGTTTGTACTCCATCATCCGGGCATGCGCCAAAACCCGCAAACCGGACTCCGGCGACTCCATATGCAGGTCGGTGAGAACCAACTCGTATTCCTGTTTTTCGAGTTTGCCGACCGCTTCGGCGGCGGATGCGGCGGAATCGACACGGTACCCTCCGGCTTCGAGTACCGTCTGGAGTGTCAGACGCGACGCCGGGTCGTCGTCCGCCAGCAGCACTCTTGCCAGCCCCAATCCCTGCGGCCGATCTTTCCTTTGCTTTTGCGCCATCGAACTTGTCTGTCTCCAGTATATGGAGCCACGTCGATTTTCGACCTACAGATTTCGGTTATTTTGACGATTCGAAGACGCGCGCGAAGATCGCGGGGACGTTTTGGAGCTGACGTTCGCTGGAGAAGCTCGACGCAAGTTGTTCTAATGAAAGATGCTTAGAAATTTCGGTATCGCCCTCTACAGCGGCTCTGAAATCGTTTCCATGAGACCAACAGTGCATGGCATGCGCCTGTACGAGTTGGTACGCTTTCTCACGCAGCATCCCCGCTTCGGTTAAGTCGAGCAGCAGTTGTCCGGAAAAGACGAGACCCCGCGTCAAGTCCAGGTTGGCCTGCATCCGCTCCGGCGACACCACCATCCCCGAAACCAGCCAATCGGTCTTGGCGATCAGATAATCGACCAGGATCGTCGAATCGGGGAGGATCACGCGCTCCACGGAAGAGTGAGAAATGTCGCGTTCGTGCCACAGTGCGATGTTTTCGAACGCCGCCTGCACGTTCGACCGCACCAGCCGCGCGAGCCCGCAAATCTGCTCGCAGGTCACCGGGTTGCGCTTGTGCGGCATCGCGGAGGAACCTTTTTGGCCGGGGGCGAACGGTTCTTCGGCCTCGCGGACTTCGGTGCGCTGTAAGTGTCTGATTTCCAAAGCGATTTTCTCGCAAGCGGCGGCGATCAAGGCGAGGGTCGAGCAGTAGTTGGCGTGCAGGTCGCGCGAGATCACCTGGCTGGCGATGGCCGCCGGACGGAGGCCAAGCCGTTGACACACTTGGGCTTCCGCGTCGGGGGTGATGTGTCCGAAGGTACCGACCGCGCCCGAGAGCTTTCCGACGCGAATTTCGTCCGAAACGTACCCAAAACGTACCTTATTGCGCCTTATTTCGTCGAAAAAGAGCGCTAATTTGAGCCCAAACGTGTACGGTTCGGCGTGAATTCCATGCGTCCGGCCGATGCAAACGGTGTCGCGGAACTCGAACGCGCGCCGCTTTAGCGTGTCGAGCAGCCGGTCGAGCGCGGCGGAAATCGCGGCCGAAGCCTGGGCGATCAGGAGCGCCTGCGCCGTATCGACCACGTCGTTCGAAGTCAAACCGTAGTGGAACCAGCGCGAGTGCTCCGCCGCTCCGGCGCGCTCCATGTGTTCGGCCACGCAGGTGGTGAAAGCGATGACGTCGTGGCGGACGACGGCCTCGATTTCGGCGATCCGCGCGGCGGAAACGGCGGCGTGGGCGCGGAGAGCTTGGGCCGCCTCGCGCGGAACGAGTCCGAGTTCGGCCAGCGTTTCCGAGGCGGCTAATTCTACCTCTAGCCAGGCTTGGTAGCGGTTGTCCTCGCTCCAGATGCGGCCCATTTCCGGGCGGGTGTAACGGGCGATCAAATTTCGAAAACCTCGCTTAGTTTTCCCGGCTCCTGGACGATCAGACGGGTGGGCAGGCCGCGCTCGTCGAGCGCTTGCCCCGCCACCAACCGCACCAATTCCGGGTAGTTATTCTGCTCGCTCAAGTGTCCCAAGACCAGCGTGGAAGTCCGGCCGTCGAGATCGGCGCGGATGAACTGGCCGGCGACTTCGTTCGATAAGTGGCCCATGCGTCCCATGACGCGCTGCTTGACCGACCAAGGGTACGGGCCGACTTTCAACATGTCGAGATCGTGGTTCGATTCGAGCAGCAGAAAGTCGGTTTGGCGCAGGTGCCACTTGATCGAGTCCGTCAGATAGCCGAGATCGGTGGCGACGCCGACGGTGCGCTCGCCCGCGCGAAGGCAGAAGCCGACCGGGTCCGCCGCGTCGTGCGGAATGGTGAAGCTCGCGACCTCGATGTCGCCGATCGAAAAAACGGAACCGGCTTGAAATGTTTCGACGTTCGGCCGTTCTTCGCTCCACTCGATCAAAGGGGCGGTGAGGCGAGTGAGGTAGACGGGAATCTTGAGCGACTTGGCGAGCGTCGGCAAGCCGCAGACGTGGTCGGAGTGTTCGTGCGTGACGAGGATGGCGTCGAGGTTCGCGGCGCTTTCGCCGATCGCTTCGAGGCGCGCAAGCGTCTCCCGGCGGCTCAACCCCGCGTCGACGAGGATCCGGGTACGCTCGGTGGCGACGAAGACGGAATTACCGGAGCTACTAGAGGCGAGAATCGCGACGCGAGCGGACAATACTCGATCTTAGCGCCGCCGCCGTCGCGAATGCGGCCACGCCCCAGCCGTAGGCCGGTTCGGGCGTGGGAGTTCCGATGGGGACACCGCCCCGGTACTCGATCGCGAGCAGCGGTCCGAAACCGAGCGGCGATTCGCGGCTCGCGAAGTACGGCCACGTGGGTCCGTCGGGAGTTTTCTTGAGCATCACGCCGAAGTTGTCGTAGGTCCCGGCAAGCCATCCGGCGACCAGCGCGGTAACGTCCCACTCCCGGTAGAGGCCGGTGGCGAGGTCGGCGACGGTCATGGTGGAAACGGCGGCGGGATCGTAGGCGGGCGCATCGGAACCGGTGGCGTCCATTTCGGACCAATTCTCGGAAATTCGGTAGATATTCAGTTCCGCTCCGGGTTGCGCGTTGTAGACGTGATAAAGGCGCAGCGTGGCGTTGACGATCGTGGCTCCCCAGGGAACCGCGCCGAGGTGAAATCGGACCAAGCCGGAGGAGGAGTCGGCACCCGCCGGATCGAGGTAAAAGTACTCGTCGGCACCGCCGTTGATCTCGCTGAAAAGAGGACCGTTGGCGATCCAGGTGTCCGCAGCGGCGCCAATCTCGACAGTACCCCCGAAAGAGGTAAGGGATAGAGCGACGAAGAGGAGGGTGTGAGCGATGGCGGATGCGATGCGGCGATTCATGGAGTTGGCGGCCCCCGACAACCAGCCCTTGGATTCTAACTCTTATTCGAGATAATTCGCAAGGAGTTTTGTATGTTTTTCCGGTTACGGAGACGCCGTGGCATCATAGAAGTACGATGAAAGCGCGCGTACTGGTGTCTCCGAAACCGACGGTCCTCGATCCTCAGGGCCAAGCTATCCAACGTGCCGTCAATGGGTTAGGGCATACTTCCGTGAAGAATGTCCGCCAGGGTAAAGTGTTTGAAATTGAAATCGACGCTCCGGACGCGGCGGCGGCGAAGGCGGAATTGGAACAATTGGCCCGAGAAGTATTAGCCAATCCCGTCATCGAAACGTATACGGTGGAGCTGCCCGCTTAGTCGCTGATCGACATGCTCGGCAGCGATGGCGCGCCCGCCCGCCCGGCCCTCTCGACGACGCGCCGCGCCAGATCGAAGAACGGCGCCGCCGGACCGTGACTTTCGCCGAATAACGCCACCGGACGGCCCGTGTCGCCACCTTCGCAAATCTCGGGATTGAGCGGCAGCGCGCCGAGAAACTCGCGCCCCATCGATTCGGCGGTTTTGCGTCCGCCCCCCGAACCAAACGCGCCGCCGGACATATTCTCGACGATGCCGAGTACTTTCACGCGGAGCTGATCGAACATGCCGACGGCTTTCCGCGCGTCTTCGAGCGAAACGACGGAGGGCGTGGTGACGACGATGCCGCCGGTGACGGGCGTCGTTTGCAATAGCGACAGTTGCACGTCGCCGGTGCCGGGCGGCAGATCGACGATCAGGTAGTCGAGTTCGCCCCATTCGACGTTGCGCAGAAATTGCTGGACCACCGAGTGCAACATCGGCCCGCGCCAGATGAGCGGCTTGTCGCCGGGCGAAAGCAATCCCATCGAGATCATGCGGAGGCCTTTGACTTCGACGGGCCGGATGACTTTTCCGTCGCCGAGGGGCTGTTCCGAAGTCCCGAGCATCGTGGGGACGTTGGGGCCGTAGACGTCGGCGTCGAGGAGACCCACTCGATATCCCAAGCCGAGCAAGGCGAGCGAGAGGTTGACGGAGACCGTGGTTTTGCCGACGCCGCCTTTCCCCGATCCGACGGGAACGATGTGCGTAATGCCGTGGATCGGCTGCTGCGGGGCGGGCGACGGGGCGTTGGGGGCCATCGGCTTTAGTGTAGCGGGCCGGAGCGTTCGCTCAGGTAGTGGTAGACTTTCTACACAATCAAGAGTAGGATATCTACACGATGGAACTGTTGCGAGGCACGCTGGACCTGCTGATCCTGCGCACACTGATCGCCGGGCCGGCCCACGGCCACGCGATCGCGAAGCACATTCAAAGGACTTCCGAGGATGTTCTTCAAGTGGAGACGGGATCGTTGTATCCGGCGCTTCATCGGCTGGAGGCGAAGGGCTGGATCGAGGCGAATTGGGAGCTGTCCGAAAAGGGCAAGCGAGCCCGCGTTTACCGGCTGACCCGGCCCGGGCGCAAGCAACTGACGGCCGAGCAAACGAAATGGGAAGCGTTCTCGCGCGCCATGCGGCTGATCGTAAATCCGGCGGGACAGGGGGGACGATGAATTCGTTCTTACATAAGCTACGCGCGCTCTTCGCGCGACGCCGCAAGGAAGACGAACTGCGGGAGGAGATAGAATTTCATCTCGCGGAAGAAGCCGAGGAGCGCGGTCACGACGCCGACGAAGCGCGAACCGCCGCGCGGCGGGATTTCGGAAATCTCGCGTTCGTCCAGGAAGAGACACGCGCGACGTGGACGTGGATTTGGTTGGAGCAACTCGCGCAAGACCTGCGCTACGGCTGGCGGACGATGGGCGCGAACAAGGCGTTCAGTCTGCTGGCGATCGTTTCGCTGGCGCTCGGCATCGGCGCGAACACGGCGATTTACAGCTTTATGGATTGGCTGCTGCTGCGCTCGCTGCCGGTGGCCGATCCGCAGTCGCTAGCGGTATTCCATTGGCGCGCCGCCGAGCGCTCTCGCGACAGCGTGGTGCGAAGTATGAGCGGCAGCATCTGGAAGGACGAAAGATCGGGCGGCCCCCGATCGGGCATCTTTCCGTATCCGGCGTTCGAACTGATCCGGGACAACTCCGGTGAAGTCTTTTCGAGCGTGTTCGCGCATTATCCGACCCGTAAAGTGAACGCGATCGTGAAAGGCCAAGCCGAGTTGGCGAGCGGCGTGTATGTTTCGGGCGACTACTTCCGCGGACTCGGCGTGACGCCCGCCGCCGGACGTTCCATCGTTCCGGACGACGACCGGGAGGGCGCGCCGTCGGTGGTTGTCCTTAGCTTCGCGTATTGCCAAAGGCGTTTTGGAGACGCGGCCCGCGCGCTCGGGCAATCGATCCTCATCAACAACGCGCCCTTTACGGTGGCGGGCGTCGCGCCGCCGGAGTTCTTCGGTGTCGATCCGCAGGCGGCGCCCGACTTCTACGTTCCGGTACGCGCGAGTTCGCAAATTAAATCTCGGGGCGGGGGGAGCGACGCGAAAGATTACCTCAACGCGAACTACTACTGGATCGAGGTGATGGGGCGGTTGAAACCGGGCGCGAGCCGGACGCAGGCTCAAGCGGCGCTGAGCCCGATGTTTCACCGGTGGGTGGCGTCGACGGCGGCCAACGACCGGGAGCGGGCGAAGCTTCCCGAGTTGCTCGTCGAGGAGGGCGCCGCCGGCCTCGACACGCTGCGGAGGCGCTACTCGAAACCGTTGTACGTGCTGCTCGCCATGACGGGCTTGATTCTCGCCATCGCCTGCGCGAACATCGCGAACCTGCTGCTGGCGCGAGCGGCGGCGCGGCGTCGCGAAATCGCGGTAAGGCTCGGCATCGGCGCGGGGCGGTTCCGCGTGATCCGCCAGTTGTTGACCGAGAGCGTACTGTTGTCCTCGATCGGCGGGGCGTTGGGAGTGTTATTCGCCGTTTGGGGCATTCGATTTCTGACGCTGCTGCTGGCGAACGGAAGCGAGGATTTCACGATGCGTCCCACCGTGAATTGGAGCGTATTGGGCGCGGCGCTGGCGCTGTCGCTGCTGACGGGGTTGGTGTTCGGGCTGGCTCCGGCGTTGCAATCGACGCGAGTGGACGTGTTTCCCGCGCTGAAAGAAGCGAGGGCGGGTCAACCTTCGTCGCGGCGCACGGTAGGGCTTGGCCCGGCGCTGGTGGCGGCGCAGATCGGTCTATCGGTCGTGATGTTAGCGGGGGCGGGTTTGTTCGTCCGCACGCTCGGGAATCTGCAATCGGTCGAGTTGGGATTTAACCGCGAGAACGTGCTGCTGTTCCAAACGAACGCGCGGCAAGCGGGTCATCGGGACCCGGAAATCGCGACGTTCTACCGCGAGTTGCGGAACCGGTTCGCCGCCATTCCGGGAGTTCGCGGGGCAACGGCGTCGCAGTCGCCGTTGCTGGGGCAAGGGACTTGGAGTTCGCGTGTCGTACCCGCCGGAATGGAGGCGAAAGGGTCGACGAACGTGTTGGCAACCGGGCGGGATTTCTTTTCGACGATGCAAATTCCGGTGATCCTGGGGCGGGCCTTCGACGAGCGGGACCGGCCGGGTTCCGCTCCGGTGGCGGTGGTCAACGAAGCCTATGCGACGAAGTATTTTGGCGAACGCAATCCGATCGGCGAGCGCCTCACGATACACCTCAACGAATTTCCGAAGCGCGAAATCGAGATCGTAGGCGTCGCGAAGAACTCACGCTATGGCGCGATCAAGGGCGAGTTCCGCGAGATTTTGTATCTGCCTTTCGACCAGGGCTCTTACTATCCGCCGGAAGAGATGACGTTCGCGCTGCGGACGGGCGGCGACCCGCTGGGCTACGTGCACGCGGTCCGCGAGATCGTGCGCCAAGCGGACGCGCGCGTTCCGGTGACGGACGTGCGAACGCAAGAGGCGCAGGTGGACCGCATGATGAATCAGGAAATTCTCTTCGCGCGGCTGTGCACGGGGTTCGCGACGCTGGCGCTCGCGATCGCGTGCGTCGGGTTGTACGGCACGATGTCGTACACGGTGGCGCGGCGGACGGGCGAGATCGGGATTCGCATGGCGCTGGGCGCGAAGCGCGGGACGGTGATTTGGATGATCGTGCGGCAGGTGCTGATTCTCGCGACGGTGGGACTCGCGGTGGGCGTTCCGATGGCGTTGGGCGCGTCGAAATGGGTCGAGTCGTTTCTCTACGGAGTACCGCCGAACGACGCGGCGGCGTTGCTCGGGGCGGTTGCCATTCTCGTTCTCGCGGCGCTGTTCGCGGGGTATTTTCCGGCGCGGCGGGCGTCGCGGATCGATCCGATGGTCGCGATCCGGCACGAGTGAACGTGATACATTTCGTATAACGGCATGCGCTTCGAGTGGGATCCGGAAAAGAACCGATCCAACCGGAGGAAGCATGGCGGCTTGGATTTCGAGACCGCTTCGCAGGTCTTCGCCGACCCTAACCTGCTTCTTCGAAAGGACCGCGTGGTTGGGGGCGAGCAGCGTTGGCACGCGCTCGGCGCGGTTCGCCGAGCCGTCCTCTTGGTCGTGCATGTGTGCGTCGAGGAGAATCCCGATGGCGAAGAAACGATCCGCATCGTCTCGGCCCGCGAAGCCGATCCGCAAGAGCGCCGAGTCTATTTGGAGCAAACCGTTGACTGACCGGCGGAAGAAGACGCTCGATGGAATAGCGGCCCGCCAGGCGCGGGCGGACGTTTCCCAAATCGACTATTCGGACATTCCCGCTTTCACGGCCAAACAATTATCGGAGTTCAAACGCACGCCGAAGAAACTGGTGGCGGTACGGTTGGACGCGGATGTTTTCGACTGGCTCCGGCGGTTCGGCTCGGGATATTCGACGCGAATCAACGACGTGCTGCGGGTCGTGATGTCCCAGCAGCGCTGAGCGTTACTTCAACGACGGCATCTTCTCCCATTGTTCTTTCGCGCGTTCGACGATTTCGAGCAAGTCCTCTTCGAGCGCGTAGCCTTGCTTGACCAGGGCGCGGCCGTGGGCGAGGGTTTTCGCGACATAGTCGTCGCGGTCCTTGTACAGAGCGGCGACGCGGTCTTTGGGGAACGGGAACGTCGAGCCCACCATGTCGAAGATTTCGCCCTTTGCGCCGATCGACGCGGTGCGATAGTTCCAACCGGTGTAGGTGGCGAGCGGAACGGCGAGTTGCGGCAGGCGAATGCCGGCGATTTCGTTGCCGTCCGAGTCGACGTTCGGCACGAGCACGGGGAAGGTTTGGAGGACTGCGGGCGGATCTTTCGAGACGACGCCGGAGGATTCGAACTCGGGTCCGAAATCGAGACGGCGCGCGGCGTGCGGATGCTTGGGCGTCGGCGCGGCGGCGAACTTCAGCTTGTCGAACGGGACCAGTTCGCCTTTGGCGAGCGACGGATAGGCCGAGGGCGGCGGCTGCTTGCCGGTGGTAATCCAGGCGTTGAGCGCGACGAGCAACGCGCGCATGGCGAAGCGATAGTCGTTCGCGTTCGCCAGATGCTCGGTGTTGGCGCGCGCGGGGGGAAAGCGTCCCGCGCCGTGCTGCGTGCCCGCGAGGTAGTAGCGGCGCGAATCGGGCGAGAGCGGCGCGTCGGCGGATCCGTCCTCTGCCACGTGCGACATCGCGGCGGCGCGGCCCCAATACTCGTAGGAACCGTCGGTGTAGAAGATCTTGGGCTCGACGTTTTGCGCCTTCGATTTCGCGCGCAGGGCTTCGTCGGTGAAGGGCGGCAAATCGGAGGGATAGAGGAAATTCATCATCGGGTGGCCGTCGCGCGAGGCCTGCGCGAAGCGGTGGTTGAAGCTGCCGCGCCCCGCGCCCGCGACGTGCGCCCAAACGCCGTCGAACACTTTGCGGCCTTTCTCGTCCGAGTTGAACCCGTCGTAGAGGAACTTGCGGAGAAAGCGTCCGCTTTGCGAAGTGCCGAAACCGATGGCGCGCTTGATCGCACGATTTTCGGCGTTCAATAGATTGCCGCCGCCGCCGTGTTTGAAGAAGCTCACGAGGTCGCGGACGCTCGCGGGTCCGAGTCCGGCGACGAGCGGATTCTCGGAGGTGTAGACGAGTTCGTAGATACGGCCGGGTTCGAAACCGGCGCTCATTTCGATGGCTTGGCCGTTGAACGAGACGCGATAGGCGCTCGCGGGGATGGGCTGACGCTCGCCGTCGGGCGTGGCGCGCACGGTGAGCTTCGCGTCCGCGACGACCGGGTAGGCGACGTGATTGCGGTCGCCCAGGGGCATCGTCGTTGCGCGAGCGTTGGGGACGAACTCGGCGCGTACGGGTCCGCGAATCGGCTTGCCGTTATCGGTGGCGACGGGCGGGTACATCCTCAGGCCGTCCATATTCATTTCCGGAATGTCCCATTGCCAACCGCACCACAGCAGGGTGAAGCCTTGTTGGAGGAGCAGGTGCTCGCCTTCGCGATGGAACTGCGCGAGCAGGCCGCGCCCGCCGCGATTCGAGACCTCGTAGAGCGCCGTGCCGTTGCCGAGACGCGAATCGCGCGGCTTGAGAACGTAGACGTCCGCCGACCATTCGACGCGACCTTGCGCGTTGCGCGGCGCGAGCGCGAGATCGACGACGATCTTGTTCGCGGCGTTCGCGGGGTCGGCGGCGAAGAACGCCTTGGCGCGGACGATTTCGTAGGCTCCGGCGGGGCCGAACGCGCGTCCGTCGAGGTAGTCGAGGCGCTCGACGAGTTCGAGGCGCGTGACCTCGCCGAACGCGGCGGCGGAGAGCAGGAAGGCGGCGAATCGCATCCCGCGATTTTACAGCGCGAGCGAGACTTTCGCGCGGAGCGTGGAATCGGCGAAGTCGCGGCGTTCGAACTTGGGGAACGCGGCGGCGGCGATCATGACGGCGTTGTCGGTGGAGAGCGCGCGTTGGGGGAAGTAGGCGGGGAGGCGCAAGCGTTGGGCGGCTTCGCGCAGTCCGGCGTTGGCCGAAACGCCGCCGGTGACGATGGCCGAGCGCGCGCCGGTCGCGCGGCGGGCTTGCTCGACGTGATCGAGCAGATCGGCGATCACGGAACGTTGGAAACTCGCCAGTAGATCGAGCGTCTCGCGGGGCGTGACGGCGAGCCATTCTTCGTCGGTGGGACGCGAGCGCGCGGAGAGCAGCGCGCGGCGGGCGGCGATCTCGGCGGCGAGGTCGCGCTCCTGCGACCAGCGCAGCACGGCGGTCTTGATGCCGCTGAAGCTGAAGTCGAGCGGGTTGCCCTTCATGTTGGGCGCGGTGAATTTGACGGCGCGCGGATCGCCGAATTTCGCGAGACGATCGACGACGGGTCCGCCGGGATAGCCGAATCCGAGCAGCTTCGCGACTTTGTCGTAGGCCTCGCCCGCCGCGTCGTCGCGCGTGCGCCCGAGCAAGCGCAGGCGGAACTCGGGATCGAGTTCGAAGAGATGCGTGTGACCGCCCGAGACGACCAGCGCGAGAGCGGGAAAGCGAAGGTCGGCGCGATGTTCCATTACGACGGCGTGGACGTGTCCTTCGATGTGGTTGACGGCGATCAGCGGCTTCGACCAGGCGAGCGCAAGGGCTTTCGCGTAGGTAATGCCGACGAGCAACGATCCCGCGAGGCCCGGGCCTTCGGTGACGGCGACGGCGTCGGGACGGCACCCGTTTAGCGCTTCACGGACTACGGGAACAATCGCGCGGAGATGTTCGCGCGAGGCGAGCTCCGGTACCACGCCGCCCCATCGCGCGTGCACGTCGAGTTGGCTCGCGACGACGTTCGAGACGACGCGCGTCCCGTCCTCGACCAGCGCCGCCGCGGTCTCGTCACAAGAGCTTTCGATGCCAAGGATCAGGGCCACCACTGTTATCGTGACAGGTTGAAAGTCTCGGATTTCGCCTACGACCTGCCGCCGGACCGGATCGCGCAGGAACCGCTCGCGGAGCGCGACGGCGCGCGCATGCTGGTGCTTGATCGCGAAAGCGGCGCGTGGAGCGACCGGATGTTCCGCGATCTGCCGGAGTATCTCTCGCCCGGCGATTGCTTAGTCGTCAACGACACGCGGGTGCGTCCGTCGCGATTGTACGGGCGGCGCGCGGGCGGCACGGGTACGGTGGAGTTGTTGCTGCTGCGCGAACTCGATCCGGCGCGGCGGCGGTGGCAGGCGCTGGTGCGGCCGGGGCGAAGGCTGCACGAAGGGGCGGTGATCGAGCTATCGGAAACGTTGGGGGCGATGGTGGAGGATACGGGCGTTCGCGGCGAGCGGACGATTCGTTTTCTGGGCGACCCCGAACCGTTTATCGCCGAGCACGGGCATATGCCGCTGCCGCCCTACATCCGGCGCGACGATTCGGCGGCCGACCGCGAGCGTTACCAGACGGTCTATGGCGATAAGACGGGCTCGGCGGCCGCTCCCACGGCGGGCTTGCACTTTACGCCGGAAGTTCTCGACCGGTGCCGCGCGGCGGGCGCGGAAATCGCTCGAGTGACGCTGCACGTGGGCTTAGGCACGTTTTCGCCGCTGCACGTCGAGACCGTCGATCAAGTGAAGCTGCACGCGGAACGCTTCGAGATCGAGCCGGACACCTGGGACCGGATTAACGCCGCGAAACGGCGGGTCGCCATCGGCACCACGGCGGTGCGGACGCTCGAAACGGCGGCGCGGACCGGCGCATTGAGCGGCGATACCAACCTGTTTCTCTCTCCGGGCGCGCAATTCGAAAAGGTGAACGCGATGCTGACCAATTTTCACTTGCCGGAATCGAGCTTGCTGATGCTGGTGTGCGCGTTCGCCGGGAAAGAGTCGACGCTCGCCGCGTACCGGCACGCGGTGGCGGAGAAGTACCGCTTCTTCAGCTACGGCGACTGCATGTTGATCGTGTAGCGACTCGGCGTAGATTAAATTCCACTCTTGCGGAGAAGCTTCAATCTAACCGCATTTGGAGGGGTAATGACCGATCAAGACAATCGCCGCAGCTTTTTGCTGGGGGCCGGGACGCTCGCCGCCGCGGGACTTTCCTCGTGCGGTTCGCCCTCCCAGGACCGGAAGGCGAGCGCCGCGCCATCCGGCGAAAAAGCGCCGCAATTTCCGCGGGGATTCCGCTGGGGCGTGGCGACGGCGGCGTACCAGATCGAAGGGGCGCCGGACGCCGACGGCAAGGGGAAATCGATCTGGGACACCTACTCGCACATCCCGGGCAAGATGGAGAACGGCGATACCGGCGACGTCGCGATCGATCACTACAACCGGTATAAGGAAGACGTCCGGGCGATGAAGGACTTGGGTGCGACGGCCTACCGGTTCTCCATTTCTTGGCCGCGCGTTTTCCCGAACGGCACGGGTCAGCCTAATCCCAAAGGTCTGGACTTTTACCGGCGGCTAGTGGACGAACTGCTCGCCGCCGGAATCGAGCCGTTCGCGACGCTTTACCACTGGGATTTACCGCAAGCGCTGCAGGATCGCGGAGGCTGGCAGTCGCGCGAGACGTCGAAAGCGTTCGGCGATTACGCGGGGTATGTGGCGAAGAATCTCGGCGACAAGGTGAAGCACTTTTCACGCTCAACGAATTCCAGAATTTCGTCGAAATGGGGCATCAAGGGACCGAGTTAACGGTGCAAGGAAAACTCGTTCGCATCGAATTAGCGCCCGGATTGAAGCTAGGAACCGGAGCTTTGAATCAGGTGGCTCACCACGCCGTGTTGGCGCACGGATTGGGCGTGCAGGCGATTCGCGCGGCCGCCCCGGGAACCAAGGTCGGACCGGCGGAGGTGCTGTTCTGCGGCGTTCCGGCGATCAATACGCCGGAACACGTCGCCGCCGCCGAGAGGGCGACTCGCGAATTCAACGCGCAGTTTCTCGACGTCATGCTCACGGGCAAGTACAGCGAGGACTATTTGCGGACGGCGGGGAAGGACGCTCCGAAATTCACCGACGAGGATTTGCGGGCGATCGCCGAACCGTTGGACTTCGTGGGCGTGAACATCTACATTCCGAAGATGTTCGTGATGGCGGCGGAGGACGGAAAAGGCTACCGGGAAGCTCCGGCGAACGTGTCGCATCCCAAGATGTTTTCGTCTTGGCATACGTTTTCGCCCGAGGTGCTGTATTGGGGGCCGCGGCTGCTCAATTCGATTTGGAAGCCTAAGGAAATTTACATCACCGAGAACGGGTGCGCCGCCGCCGATAAAGTCGCGCCGGACGGGAACGTGTACGACGTCGACCGGGTGATGTACTTGCGAAACGTATTGACGCAGTTGCAACGGGCGACGGCGGAAGGCGTCCCGGTAAAGGGCAACTTCGTTTGGAGCGCCTTCGACAATCTCGAATGGACCGGCGGGTACGGCACGCGGTTCGGGATGGTGTACGTCGACTTCAAGACGCAAAAGCGCATTCCGAAACTGAGCGCGCAATGGCATCGGGAAGCGGCGAAGCGCAACGCGGTAGTTTGAAACGCCGGCTATTTGGCGGCTACTCGGCCAAAGGAGCGATGATGAACGGCGTCGTCGTCGGCGCGGGCGAGCCGGATTCGGGTTCTAGACTGACGGCGACGGCGGCGGTACCGGCCACGTCTACCGTGCCGCCGCGAACGTAAATCGCGGTTCCCTGGGCCGTGGTCTGGAACAGACCGGCGGAGATAGGCGCGCCGGATTTCGGCACGAACCACATCTGATAGATGCGGCCTTGCGCGGCGGGCGGCAGGTTCGAGACCAACAACAAGGCTCCGCGCGTGGGCGACACTAACACGCGTCCGCGCGGCGGAGTGGGTTGCGTTTGTCCGAACGAACTGAGGCGCAATTGCGGTTCGTTCAGGAAGTCGAGCAACTGGCGGACTTGAGCCAACTCGCCGCCTTGCCGGACTAACTCTTCGCGAACCTGCGCTAACTCTTCGTTCTTACGTTGTTCACGCTGCCAGAAATTAAAAGTCACTAATGCGAGCAGCGCCGTAGCGGCGGCCCAAGCCCACACCCAGCGCGGAAATCCGGAGGATTCGCGTTCCACCGAAGCGCGGATGCGGCGGCGCAAACGCTCCGGAGGTTCGACTTCGGGGGCGAATCCGGCGAATCCGGCCACGAGGGCGCGCGCGGCGGAGACGCCGGAGACCGTCTCCGGATCGTTCGCCGACAGCAGACCGCGGATCTCGGCGGCGGCCTCCTCCTCGGCGACGCCGAGCACGAAGAGTTCGTAATGTTCTCGTCGTTCTTCGTTGCTCATAGGGCGGATTCCGGTCCAAGAGATTCGCGCAAAACCTTGAGTGCGGCGCGAGTCCAGGTCTTCACGGTGCCGAGGGGTTGATTCAACTTAGCGGCCATTTCCGATTGGGAAAGGCCTTCGAAGTAAGCGAGCTCGATCACCTGCCGTTGATTCTGGCTAAGGTTTTCGAACGCCGCTTTCAATTTGCGTCCCCGGTCGCTGTTCAGTACCTCCTCATCCATACTGACGAAAAGGCCGGGCTGTTCGGATGCGGATAACTCCAACGAACTCTGACTCATGCGCCCGTCCACCGACCTTAGATAATCGATCGACCGGTTTCGCGCGATCGCGAGCAACCAGGGCCCGAGTTTTCCACGCTCGCCGTCGAACGCTTGTACGCGATTCCAGACCCGCAGAAACGTTTCCTGCGTCAGGTCCTCGGCGACGCCGGAGTCGCGAACCACTCTTACGATGAGCGAGAAAACCAGTTTGCCGTAGCGCTTATACAACTCGTCAAGCGCGTCCGGGTCGCGGCGCTTTAAACGATCGATCAAGGCCGACTGGTCGTCGGAATCGAGGACCGCGAATAAGAGAGGAAGCAACACGCTACGCGAACAGCTCCCCGACGAGCGAGCCGCCGACGATCGTGGGGCGTTCCGCCCTCCCGTTGTGCATATACGTCAGCTTGACATGATCGAGACCCAGAAGGTGCAGTATGGAGGCGTGGACGTCGTGCACGTGCGCCGGACGGTCCACCGCGCGCAGGCCGATTTCGTCGGTGGTCCCGACGGTTTGGCCCGGCTTGATCCCGCCGCCCGCGAACCACATCGTGAATCCCCAAGGATTGTGGTCGCGGCCGTCGCCTTTCTCGTTGAACGGCGTGCGACCGAACTCGCCGCCCCAGACGACGAGCGTGTCGTTGAGCATCCCGCGCGCTTTGAGATCGGCCAGCAACCCGGCCACCGGTTTGTCCGATACGCGGCACCATTTGCCGTGATTGGCCTCGATGTTGGCGTGCGCGTCCCAGCCGGAGCCCGATCCGCAGTACAGCTCGACAAAGCGCACGCCGCGTTCCACTAAGCGCCGGGCGAGAAGGCAGTTGCGCCCGAAGTCGTGCGTGTCGGGATCGTCGAGCCCGTACAGATGCTTGGTGGCGGCGGTTTCTTTCGACAGGTCCACGGCCTCGGGGCCGGAAGACTGCATCTCGAACGCGAGCTCGTAATTGCGAATGCGCCCTTCAAGTTCCGAGTCTTCGCGCTTGTCGGCGCCGAACCGGTCGTTGAGGGCGCGCAGGAACTCGATTTTGGAGAGCTGCTGCTCGCGCGTCGTTCCCGCGGGCGGCTTCAGGTGGAAGATCGGGGTATCGCCTTGCCGGAATTGCGAGCCCTGGTAGGTGGCGGGGAGAAATCCCGAACTCCAGTTTTTAGGGCCGCCCACCACTTCCTTGTCGTCGCTCATGACGACGAACGACGGCAGGTTTTTGTTCGCGGTGCCTAGGCCGTACGTCACCCACGCGCCGAGCGAAGGCCGACCGGCGAGAATATCGCCCGTGTTCATCTGACAGACGCTGCCGACGTGGTTGAGTCCGTTCGCCCAGCAGGAGCGCAGCACCGCGATGTCGTCCACGTGCTTCGCGATGTGGGGATACCAATCGGAGACCCAGGTACCGGATTGGCCGTGGCGCTTCCACTGGCGAGGCGAGCCCATGAGCGTGTTCGACGCCGTGCCCATGGCGGTAATCACTTTGCCGAAGCTTGCGGGCATCGGCTGGCCGTGCATCTCGTTGAGCTTGGGTTTGGGATCGAACAGGTCGATGTGGCTCGGGCCGCCTTCCATAAACAGCCAAATCACCGACTTCGCTTTCGGAGCGTGGTGCGCGGGCTTCGGCTCCAGGGGATCTTTGGCGGCGGCTTGCGCTTCGAGCGAGGCGAGCGCGATTCCGGCCAGACCCGAACCGGCTCGCGAGAAAAACTCGCGTCGCGTCGCGACCGGCCAGCGGTGGGAAATGCGGTCCATGATCAATCGATGTAGAGAAACTCGTTCGAGTTGAACAGCATGTGCGTCAGGTCGGCCAGCGGCGAATCCGCGCCCAGCGCCGCCTGCCGGGCCAGAAACTCCTTCGCCATGGTCTGTTCTTCGGGCGACGCGGGACGCGAAAACGCGAGCCGCCACGCGCGGTCGATCTGCGCCGATTCCGTCACGCCCTCGTCGTTGCGGACGCGCCGGGCGAACGCTTGCGCCCAACCGGTCACCAGATTGTTGTTCATCAACTCGAGCGCCTGCATCGGCGTCATCGTCGCGTTGCGTCGCGCGCAGCTTTCGTGCGTGTCCGGCAGGTCGAACGCCTCGAGCATCGGATAGCGCGTGTTACGCCGAACGAAGATGTAGATCGACCGGCGCGCCGCGTCGGCCGCGTCCTCGTGCTTGGCCCAGCCTCCGCGCGTCGCCATGCCGGCGGGTAGCGGCGGGAATACTCCGGGGCCGTACATCTTGGCGTTCAGTACGCCCGCCGTCGCGAGCATCGAATCGCGCACCGCTTCCGCTTCGAGGCGGCGGCGATTGTAGCGCCACAGCAGCTTGTTCTGCGGGTCGGCTTTCGCGCTCGCCTCGTTGAACGCGCTCGATTGTTGGTAGACGGACGACAGCAGAATGCGGCGGTGCAGTTTCTTGAGGCTCCAGCCGTCCTCGACAAACGTCGCGGCGAGATAATCGAGCAGTTCCTTATTCGCGGGCCGCTCGCCCATCGTTCCGAAATCGGAGGGCGACCCGGCGAGCGCCTTGCCGAAATGCCAACCCCAAACTCGGTTGACGATCACGCGCGCGGTGAGCGGATTCTTCGGATCGGTGAGCCACTTGGCGAGCGCGGTGCGGCGGCCGGTCGAGTTCGGCAGCGCCTCGAACTTCGCGTCCGCCGGATCGAGAATCGTCAAGAATCCGGGTTGCACCTCTTCGAGCGGCGCGTCGTAGGCCCCTTGCGACAGCACATGGGTCGCGGGCGAGCGGACGCCGTCGTCGACCATCGTTTGCGCCACCGGCATCTCGACGTACAGGTGGTTGAACTTCGCGAGTTCGGCTTTCAGCGCTTGGTATCGCGCCTTCGCTTCGCCCTTCAGCTTCGTCTCGACTTCCTCGTCTTTGAAATAGACCTGCGGAGCCGCCTTCAGAGCCATGTGCGACTGGTAGGGCGAGCGCGCCGCCGGATCCATTTGGAGAGCTTCCTGAATTTCCGCCGGGAAGCGCGACATCCGCTCTTCGTGGAACTTGTCGCGCGCCGGTTTCAGGATGGCCTGCATCTGGGCGCGGACGTCGGCGGTCGCCTCTTCCCAACGCGCGCGCTTGGCGAAGTAGCGTTCGCGAGCCGGGGCGTCGAGCAAGAGCTCCGCGTCGTCCTTCAATCGCGTGTTCGCGAAGAACGCTTGCAGCCGGTAATAGTCTTTCTGCAAGATTGGGTCGAACTTGTGATCGTGGCAGCGCGCGCAGGCGACGGTTAGGCCGAGGAACGCGTAGCCCACCGTGTCGGTGACGTCGTTGAGGAGTTCCTGCCGCCGTTGCGCGATGTTCGCGGCGTTGTACTCGTCGGGGAAATGCCGATTGAAGCCGGTGGCGACGAGCGCGGCCGGATCGCTTGGAAACAATTCGTCGCCCGCGATTTGCTCCTCGACGAACCGGTGGAACGGCTTGTCGGAGTTCAACGACTGAATCACGTAATCCCGATACCGCCAAACGTGGGGGCGGGTGTCGTCGGCTTTGAACCCGTCGGAATCGGCGTACCGGGCGAGGTCGAGCCAATGGCGCGCGTACCGTTCGCCGTAACGCGGAGAGGCCAGCAGCCGGTCCACCACTTTTTCGAAAGCGCGGGGGGAAGTGTCGGCGAGGAAGTCCTGCACTTCTTGAACGGTCGGCGGCAGGCCGGTCATGTCGAGAGTCGCGCGCCGGATTAACGTTACTTTATCGGCCGGTGCGTTCGGCGCGATCTTTTTCTCTTCGAGCTTGGCGAGGATAAACGCGTCGATATCGTTCTTTACCCAGTCTTTGCCGCCGACGGTCGGGACTACCGCCTTCACCACCGGCTGAAACGACCACCAGCGTTTCTGCAGCGGGGTGAATTCCTTCGGTTTCGCATGCGATTCGGCGGCCGGAAGCCCCGAGCCTAAGGCCAACAGCAGGGAAAGAAAGGCAGTACTCCGCACGCCGAGATTATATCCCCAAGCGGACCCCGCCGCGCACGGATTCTTGATCTTGCCCCGGATACCGCGCTATGCTCTTCGCAGATCGAAGGTTTCTCACCGCCACGACCCCCGTCTACGAACCATTCGACCGAATCGCTTGACCGAAGCAAAGATCACCCCGAACCCGAAGGAGTCCTAAAAAGCGTGACGTTTCTTACCGGAGCCCCGTGCGCTAAGGTGCTGCTGTTTCTATTCCTGACCTGCTTAGGCGCGTTCGCGCAGCAGGCGCCCGCCGAAGGCCCAACCCGGCATGGCGGCGAAGCCAACCTCGTCCTGCCCGACCTCGAACTCGCGACGTTTCTCGACGGCGTTAGCGGACCCACCCTGCTCTACGGCGGCCTCGTCGTTTGCGCTCTAGGACTACTTTTCGGACTGTGGATTTATAAAGAACTGCAGAACCTGCCGGTTCACAAATCCATGCTCGAAATCTCGGAGCTGATTTACGAGACCTGTAAGACGTACCTCGAAACCCAAGGTAAATTTCTGCTAATCCTCGAGATCTTTATCGGAGCGATCATCGTCTTCTATTTCGGCTTCCTGCAACACATGGACGCCTTGCGAGTGGCGATCATCCTCGCGTTCTCGTTGATCGGCATCGCGGGCAGTTACGCCGTCGCGTGGTTCGGCATTCGCGTGAATACGTTCGCCAATTCGCGGACGGCGTTCGCCAGCTTGCGCGGCAAGCCGTTCCCCTGCTACGCGATTCCGCTCAAGGCGGGCATGTCGATCGGCATGCTGCTGATCTCGGTGGAACTGCTGCTGATGCTCTGCATTCTGCTCTTCGTGCCGGGCGAACTCGCGGGCCCGTGCTTTATCGGTTTCGCGATCGGCGAGTCGCTGGGCGCGGCCGCGCTGCGCGTGGCGGGCGGCATCTTCACTAAGATCGCCGACATCGGCGCGGACCTGATGAAGATCGTCTTCAAGATCAAGGAAGACGACGCGCGCAACCCCGGCGTGATCGCCGATTGCACGGGCGACAACGCGGGCGATTCCGTCGGGCCGTCGGCGGACGGCTTCGAAACGTACGGCGTCACCGGCGTCGCGCTGATCAGCTTCATTCTGCTCGCGGTGTCGAACCCCGTGGTGCAGGTGCAGTTGCTCGTGTGGATTTTCGTGATGCGCGTGGTGATGGTGATCGCCTCCGGCGCGAGTTACTTCCTCAACGACGCGATGGCCAAGGCGAAGTACCTCAACGCCGACAAGATGAACTACGAAGCTCCGCTCACGACTCTGGTGTGGCTCACGTCGATCGTCTCGGTCGCGGCCACTTACGGGGTGAGTTACTTGCTCATTCCCAATATCGGCGGCGATCCGTCGCTGTGGTGGAAGCTCTCGACCGTGATTACCTGCGGCACGCTGGCCGGCGCGATTATTCCGGAACTGGTGAAAGTCTTCACCTCGACCGAGTCGCGGCACGTTCGCGAGGTAGTCACTTCGTCGCGCGAGGGCGGCGCGTCGCTGAATATTCTTTCGGGACTGGTGGCGGGAAACTTCTCCGCGTTCTGGCTCGGTCTGGCGATGGTGGCGCTGATGTCGATCGCCTATGGCGTCTCGACCCTGGGGCTCTCCGCGCTGATGATCGCGCCCGCCGTATTCGCTTTCGGACTGGTGGCGTTCGGATTTCTGGGCATGGGGCCGGTGACGATCGCCGTCGATAGCTACGGTCCGGTCACCGACAACGCGCAAAGCGTCTACGAACTCTCGCTAATCGAGGCGATTCCGAACATCAAGAGCGAGTTGAAGAAGCAATACGGGTTCGACGCGAATTTCGAGTTGGCGAAGCATAACCTCGAAGAGAACGACGGCGCGGGGAATACTTTCAAAGCGACCGCGAAACCGGTGCTCATCGGCACGGCGGTCGTGGGCGCGACGACGATGATCTTCTCGATCGTCGTGTCTCTCACGCAGGGGTTGAAGACGGAGCTGCTTTCGAACCTGTCGATTCTCCATCCGCCCTTCTTGCTGGGACTGATTACCGGCGGCGCGGTGATTTACTGGTTCACCGGCGCGTCGACGCAAGCGGTCACGACGGGCGCCTATCGCGCGGTCGAGTTCATCAAGGAGAACATCAAGCTCGAGGGGACGACGAAGGCCAGCGTGGCGGACTCGAAGAAGGTCGTCGCGATTTGTACGGAGTACGCGCAGAAAGGGATGTTCAATATCTTTCTCACCGTGTTCTTCGCGACGCTCGGCTTCGCGTTCGTCGAGCCGTACTTCTTCATCGGCTACCTGCTGTCGATCGCGCTGTTCGGGCTTTATCAGGCGATCTTTATGGCGAACGCCGGCGGCGCGTGGGACAACGCGAAGAAGATCGTCGAGACGGAGTTGAAGGCCAAGGGCACGCCGCTGCACGACGCGACGGTGGTCGGCGATACGGTGGGCGATCCGTTCAAGGACACGTCGTCGGTGGCGCTGAATCCGATTATTAAGTTCACGACGCTGTTCGGATTGCTGGCCGTCGAACTCGCCGTGTCGCTCACCGAGTCGAACGGCGCGACGCTGTCGCTCGCCCTCGCGGTCGCGTTTATCGGAGTCGCTCTCTTTTTCGTCTACCGCAGCTTTTACGGCATGCGGATCGAGAAGTAGCGCGATGCTCGCGGCGCTGCTTCTGTTGGCGCAAACGATTTTCGTCGTCCGTCACGCGGAGCGTACCGGCGATCCCGATCCGCCGCTGAACGTCGAAGGCCGGGCGCGCGCCGCGGCGTTGTCGCACGCGTTGAGCGACGCCCGCGTGACCCATTTCTTCGCGAGCGATACGATTCGCGCGCAGGAGACGGCGCAACCGGCGGCGAAGGCGGCGGGCGCGTCGAGGTGTACAAGCAGACGGCGCTCGACGAACTCGTCCGGCAAGTGCGCGCGACGGTCGGGCCGAACGAAGCGGCGCTCGTTGTCGGCCATCGCGAGACCGTGCCGAAAATTGTGAAGGCGCTGGGCGGGCGGGAGATCGCTCCGCTGAAGTCGTCGGAGCACGACCGCCTGATCGTCGTCGCGCCGGGCCCGGCGGTCGTTGAGCTTCGCTACGGCGCCCCGCGATAGATTATGGTCATGGAACGCATCGTGATCGACCCCGACGTATGCGCCGGAAAGCCCGTAATTCGAGGTACCCGAATTATGGTGCAAAACCTTCTCGGCATGGTGGCCGGAGGCTATAGTGTGGAACGCATCGTCGCCGTGTATCCGGAAATCGCTTCCGAAGACGTTGCGGCGGCTCTGGAGTACGCCGCCGCGGTCGTGAACGACGAGCGGGTCATTCCAGTTTGAGTCTCCGGGTCCTGATCGACCAGAACATCCCGGTCGAAGTCGCCGTTTGGCTGAGGCTGCGTCGGCCGCATTGGCGAATCGACCACGTTTCCGAAGTGGCGCTTTGGGGTTCTAGCGATTTGGCGATCTTCGCATGGGCTCAAGAGCGAGCCGCCGTCGTCTTCACATTCGACGAAGATTTCGCGGACGCTCGCATGTTCCCCGCCGGGACTCACGCGGGCGTCGTTCGATTCCGCGTGTGGCCGACAACCGTGGAGCGAACCATCGAGGCGATGACGCGTTTACTCGGCGCGGTCGCGGAGACGGATCTCGCCGGAAGTTTAACCATCGTCGACAAGCGGACGATCCGAATTCGAAGAGAAGTTCGCCGCGCCTAAACGAATTCGTTCGCATAAACCGAATCGATCTGAAAGTGCGTGACGCCGAGCGCGCGCAACCGGGCGATGTCCCTCGCCGGAGCGTCCGCCGCCGCTCCCCGATACCGAAACGTATTCACCGCCGCCACCGCGATGAGCTTCTTCTCGCGCACGCGAGCGATTAGCGGCTCGTCGATCGCGCTCGCGAGTTCGAACAGATAGTGCCTTTCCGCCGCCGCGCCGCCGAGTTCCTTCGAGTTCACCGACGTGCGAATCTTCCCCTCGAAATGCGGGCGCGAGCGCTCGCCCGAAAGCAGCCACGCCGAATCGAGCGAGCTGTGGCGGCGCAGCGAGTCGAGAATCGACGCGTAGAACTCGGGCGGACCGTCTTCCTTGATGTCGAGCATCAGCCGCATGCGCCCCGCGCAAATCCCGCACGCCCGGTCGAAAGGGAACGGTTCTCCGGCCGCCGGTCCACGGTCGTGCCGCAGAATCGGAGCGCCGCCCGGCCCCACTCGGATGTCCACCTCGACCATCCAGTACTTCGCGGCGATCGCCGCTTCGAGCGCTTCGGGGCTGTTCTCCGCGCGGCCCTCGCCTACCACGCCGCCGCGATGCGCGATCAGATGGACGGGTCCCGCCGCGCGCAGAAACGGCGAAGCGAGCAATGGCAGCGCGACGCGGCGATTCATCGCTTCGCCCACCAGAGTGCGAACCCGGAAATGGGCAGCGCGCTCGAGGCAAGCGCGAAAAGCAGGTACAGCGTCTTGACGCCCGCGCCCGCGAAATCGCCGAAGTGCAGCGGTTCCATCCAGTCGTAAAGACGCACGCCCGCCTGCACGGTTCGCGCGTCGCTGAGCGCCACGGTTCGCCCGTCGTACGCCCCGATCAGAACCCAACTGGAAGCGTGGCGCGCGAAATGCCCGTCGATGTCGCCGTAAATCGTGTAGTGGCCGGACTTCGGCGAGGGAAGCAACAAACTGGTGGGGATCAGTCCGGGTAGAGCCAGTTTCGCCGCCTCGAGCGCCGCGTCGCCGCGAATCTTCGGGCGGCTCTCGGAATTTGTTTTGACGAACGGCGTCCGATGCACCGCCTTGCCGAGTTCCGGCGTATAGCGGAGCAAGTTTTCGAGACCCAACACCGCACCGGTCAGCGCCCAAACTAAGTTCAACGCGAGAGAAGTTACTCCGATCAACTTATGCCAATCGGAAGTCGCCAACTGGAAGCCCTCCCGGATCTGCCACCAGCGCTTCCCTTGAGCCAAGACCCCGCGCAGAAACGGCCCGTAGATCAGCAATCCCGTTACCGCCGAAACCAACAGCGCGAATCCCAAAAATCCGACGAACACGCGGCCCTGCCAGCCGAAAAAATAGAAACGCGCGTGCGCCTGCCGAATGACGTTCGCCAAGTGTTCGCCCTCGCGCGATCCCGTTACGCGGGCGGAATACGGATCGACGAACACCTGTTTCGCTCCCACGTAGACGGTATACGCGGTGGCCGGATCGCCGGGAAAGACAATTCCCGAAGCCGACGGTCCCGCCGCTCGCAAAACGTCGTCCACCGGGGCGCGACGCTCCCGCGGAACCACTCGAAGCGCGGGCGTGACGGCCCGGTCGATCTCTTCCTTGAAAACGGCGATCGTGCCGGTAAGCAAGACGGCGAATAGCAAGACTCCAAACACGAGCCCGGTCCACTTGTGGACCGCCCACAGCGCCCTTGTCCGCACGCCTAAAACATGACCTGCAGACCCGCCGTTAGCGAGCGCGGCGCGCCGGGCACGATCCCCAGCCTCCCGCGCACGCCCTCGTAGTAGCGGCGATCCGTCAGGTTGTTGAAATTCAGGCTCAGGCGGCTGCGGAGTTTGTCCTGCTGGAACCATTTGTAGTAGACCGCCCCATCCACTCTCGCATAGCCCGGAACGATGAACGAGTTTTCGAGATCGCCCCAACGCGAACCCACGGCGAAGATCCCGCCGCCGATCCCCAGTCCCTTGGCGAACCCGCCGTCGAACTCGTAACTGGTCCACAAACTGCCGGAGTTCCGCGGCGCGCTGAGCAGAAAGTTGCCCGGCCGGTACGTGTTGTCCGCCGTGATCACCGGCTTGTTATGCGCGTACCCGGTTACCAGCGTCCATTGCCGGGTGAGTTGCGAGGTCAGGTCGAACTCGAAGCCCCGATTTCGTTGCGCGCCCACTTGAATCGAGAACCCGGCCTGTAGCGGGTCGGCGGTGAGGACGTTCGTCTTCTCGATCCGGAACACGGCCGCCGTCGCGATGATCCGGCTCCGCAGCGCGTCGAACTTGACACCGGCCTCGTACTGGCTTCCTCGCTCCGGCTGGAACGGCTCGCCCACGAAACTTACCCCCGACTGCGGGTTGAAAGACTTCGACCAGTTCGCGTAGATCGATACCCACGGCTTCGGCTGGACGACGACGCCTACGCGCGGAACCGGAGCGGTATTCCGGAAGTTCGTCCGCCGGTTGGCGAACCGGTTGTCGTTGCGCAATTGCGCGATGTCGTAGCGGATGCCCGCCATGAACTTCAGCCAGTTCGTCACCTTCACTTGATCCTGCAGATAAGCGCCGCCATACAAGTTGCGCGACAGGCTACTGGCCGTCACCGGAGGATTGCCGGGCGCGGGCAGCGCGGCGTAATTCGGTTCGAGGATGTCGATGTTGACGTTCGCGCCGGTGCGCGACAAAGAGTCGAACGTCTCGCGGTTCAAGTCGAGTCCGGCGAGAAACGTGTGATCCAGCGTTCCCGTCGAAAACTTGCCCACCAAGTCGTTCGTGAAGTATTGGGTCGTCAGCCATTGGTTCGAGAAGTTCGTGTTTAAAGACAAAGTGCGGTTGTTCGCCGCCAGCGCACGGGGCTGGCGCCCGTCGTAGGCCGCTTGCACGGCGGAGGCGCGAAAGGCGCTCTTGAAGGTCCAGCGCGGCGACAAGATCCGGTCCCACGCCACCGCCGCGAACCCCTGCTCGTAGTTGTACGGAATCGCCGGATCGCCCAGATAGCGGCTCACCGGAAGGCGGTAATCCGGACGGTTCCCTAACGCCGTCAATCCCCGATCGAGAATGTTCGATCCGCCCAGGTACTCGCCGTTCACCCGGAAAAAGTTCCGGTCGCCCAGACGCCAAGTCAGCGAAGGCGCCGCGAACACTTTGTCGCGACGCAGCGTGTCGCGGAAACTGTCCGCTTGATCGTAGGCGAAGTTAAACCGGTAGAGCAGCGACTTCGATTTATTCAGCGGTCCGGTTAGATCGAGCGTCGGCCGTCGTAGCCGCCACGTCCCCGTCTGGTAGCCGATCACCGCCCGGTGCCGCTCCTGCGGACGCTTTGTGAGAACGTTCACCGTTCCGCCCGGCTCCAGCCGTCCGAAAACCCCGCTCGACGGCCCCTTAAGCACCTCGATCCGTTCGATGTTTTGCATCTCGTTTGCGGCGCGATTCGATTGAAAATCGTTCCGGAAGCCGTCCTTGAACTGCATGCTGGTGGTAAACCCGCGGATGTTCATGTCTTCGAGCCGTCCGCCGGAACTGTTGGGAACGGTCACGCCGCTGACGTTACGGATGGCGTCGTTGAACGTCAGCGCCTGCTGATCCTCGATCAGTTTCAAGCTAATCACCTGAATCGATTGAGGAATGTCGAGAATCGGCGTGTCGGTCTTTGTCGCGCTCGCCGCCTGCGTCACCTGATTGTCGAGCTTCTCGGTTACGGTGATCGAAGTTTTCACCGGCTGCAACTGATTATCCGTTTTGGTCTTTTCGTCGCCGAAGGCCGCAAATCCCGCCGTAAGTATCCATAGAAACATTGCGTTAAGGACGATGGAGGCGCTCATCCAGAGCGAGGAACGGAGGTCGGTTCGAGTAATCATGCAAGTGAGTTGCAGTATATCAAGTAGCGGACTGAATTGGTCCTAAATTTTTCGAGCGGTCTAAACTCGTCCCTTAAAGGAGCCGATTGGGCATTTGATGGATTGGATCGCCGTCCTTCTACTCGCGCAAAGCTCCTACGACGGAATTCGCGAGCGTATGCAAACGTCGCTCGACCGGCAGAAGGAGTCGGTGCGCCGGCAATCGGAAGCGGTGCACGCGGTGAAAGTCGTGGCCGATCCCGGATTTTTCACAAATCCCTGGCCGTGGAAGAACGCGCCGGAGGTCGCCCAAACGGCCATGCTGTGCGATCCCGTGCCGCCCTCGCTGCTCGCCCCGGTTATCGAAGGGGCGGCGGGGCGTAACGGGTTGCCGCGCGATTTGCTGGCGCGGCTAATCCGCAAGGAATCCGCCGCCTACCCCTGCGCCGTGTCGCCGAAAGGCGCGCAAGGATTGATGCAACTGATGCCCGAGACCGCCCGCGCTTTGGGCGTCGGCGATCCCTTCGACGCGCGCGAAAACGTCGAGGCGGGCAGCCGCTATCTGCGCGATCTGCTCGATCGATTCGGCGGCGATCTGTCGCTCGCGCTCGCGGCCTACAACGCGGGTCCGGGCGCGGTGAAGAAGTATAACGGCGTGCCGCCCTACAAAGAGACGCTCGACTACGTGCGCGCGCTCGCGCCACAACCGTAAGCCGATTCGCATAGAATCGAGCGCATGCTCAGCCGCCGCACGCTGCTCCAGACTTCCGCGCTCGCCGCCGCGCAGGCGCAATCGTCCTCCAAGCCGAATATCGTCCTGATCCTGTCCGACGATCACACCGCCGAATTCACCGGCAGCTACGGCAACCCCACCGTCCGCACGCCGAATCTCGACCGGTTCGCGAGCGAAGGCATGCGCTTTACGAACTTCTTCTGCTCCGCGCCGCAGTGCGTGCCCTCGCGCACCGCGTTTCTCACCGGGCGTAGTCCCGTTTCCGCGCGCATGTCGCGCTTTACCGCGCCGCTGCCGCCGGATATCGTCACGCTGCCGGAGCTGCTGCGCAAAGACGCGGGCTACTTTACGGGAATTTGCCGCCGCCAATTTCACCTCGACGGCGCGATGGGGCCGAACAGCAAGGCGATCTACGACAAGCACAAACTGCAAACGTTCCAGAATCGCGTCGATTATCTCGACCGCGCCTCGCCGCGCGCGATGACGGAAAAGCGCGTGAACGAATTTTTCGACAAACGCCCGAAAGAGAAGCCTTACTTTCTCTGGGTCAACTTCGACGACCCGCATTACGCCTGGGACAACATCCCCGGCGGCGTGGACTCGAAGACCCTGCGCGTGCCGAAATGGCTGCCCGATTTGCCGGGCGTGCGGGAGGACTTGCGCCGCTACTACGACGAGATCGGGCGCATGGACGGCGAGTTTCAACTGGTGCTCGACACCATCCAAAAGCGCGCGGGCATGGACAACACGCTGATCCTGTTCGCGGGCGACAACGGCATACCGTTCCCGCACGGCAAGGGTTCGCTGTACGATCCGGGCCTCAACGTGCCGTTCCTGATGCGCTGGACCGGGCGTGTCAAACCCGGCGTCTCGAACGACTTGATTTCGGGTGAAGACGTGACGCCCACCATGCTGGCGGCGGCTGGCGTCAATCCCGCGCCCGGAATGTCGGGACAGAGCTTTCTGCCGCACTTACTCGGGCAAAGCTACGCCGCGCGCCGCCACGTGTTCGCGCAACGCGTCACGCATGGCAGCCGCCCGTTCGCGGAATCGACCACCACGCACACCTTCGACCATTCGCGCATGGCGCGCAACTCGCGCTACAAGCTGATCTACAACTGCACGCCGGGCATGCGCTACTCGCCGGTCGATAGTTACAACGAGCGCAGTTGGACGGAGATGTCGGACGAGAACGCCTGGGGCCGCCTCGCGCCGCGCTTCTCGCAGGCGTATTACGGCAAGCGTTCCGTGTTCGAGTTGTTCGATATCGAAAAAGATCCCGAGGAGTTCGTCAATCTCGCGGGCCGCCCGGAGGTGGAGGGGGTCGAGAAGGAATTGAAGCTCGCCTTGCACGAGAAGATGATTCTCGATTGGGATTACTTGCCGCTGCCGCTCACTCCGTAATCTAAGTCCGTAATCTATAAGGAGTGACTCCCGATTCGCAGTCCCCTCGCCGCGCCGTGCGTCGCTCGGTGAATGTCCGGCGCGTCGACCAATGCGCGACGCTCGACGAGTTGTTCCGGCACGCCCTACCGGCGTTCGGCGGCGCGTATCTGCGCCGCATCTATACGATTCTCGACCGCGCCATCGCCGCCGGTTGCCCGCTGACGCTCGCGATTTCGGGGCCGGTAACGGTGTCGGGGCAACATCTCGCGTGGCTGATTCCCTTGCTCGAAACGGGCTGGATCGCCTACATCTCGACGACGGACGCGGTCTGTTATCACGACGGCCACCGCTCGCTCGACGGGCGGCGCGATCCCGTGTTCGAGGTGCCGATTTTCGGCGACGACGCCGCGCTGCGCGACGAGAAGACGATCCGCGTCACCGATATGGCGTTCGACGAGGACGTGCTGCTCGACCAGGACCGGTTCCTGAGCGCGCTGCTCGCGACGCCCGAGTTCCAGCGCAAGATGACTGGCACGGAGTTGCGCTATCGTCTGGGGGCGCATTACGCCGCGATGGAGAAGCGCAACGGCGTACCCGAAGGACTGCTCGCCGCGTGCCATCGTCTCGCGATCCCGGTGTTCGTCGGCGCGCCTTCCGACGGCAGCGTGTTTCTGAACTCGATGAAGCTTTGGGCGATGCGCGAGGCGGGCCTGCGCGACGGGTACGGCTTCGATCTCGACTTGCACGCCGAGGTGTTCGAAGCGTGCGCCTATCATCGCTGGGGATTGTTCGAAAGCGACGCGAAGGCGCTCGCGACGTTCATTCTCGGCGGCGGCGTGCCGAAAAACTTCAACTTGCAGCCGGAGCCCGCGCTCGGCCAGATTCTCGGACTCCCCAACGTCCGCGGCTACGAGTTCGACGTCCAGATCGTCACCGCGCCCGTCACCGACGGCTCGCTCTCGTCGTGCCCTCCGGCGGAGGCCGTCACGTGGGGCAAGGTCGATAAGGATACTTACCAGCAATCGACCGAGAGTATGCAAGCCGATTACTCGACCGTCATGCCGTTCTTGGTGAAGGCGCTACTCGAGAATCGCGACCGCTTCGAGGCGGAGAAATCGGCGAACGGCTACCTTCGTTCGCGCGACGGGTACCGCTTGTTCGAACGCCGCGAGGAACTGGTGAGCCGTTTGAAAGACGACGTTCGCGCCAACGCCGATTGGTTGCGCGAGTCCGTGACTTATCCGCTGTAGGCCCGCGCCCGCGCCACCGTGCGCGCGACATCGTCCTCCGAGTGCGCCGCCGAAACGAACCCCGCCTCGAATTGCGAAGGCGCGAGATACACGCCGCCCGCCAGCATCCAGTGGAAGAACCTACCGAACCGCGCCGTGTCGCAGAGCTTCGCCGAAGCGTAATCGGTCACGGGTTGGTCGGTGAAGAAGAACGTAAACATCGACCCGACGCGATTCACCGTGACCCCCGCCGGTGGTGAAGCGCAAAGCGCCGCCGCGCTCGCCTCGATCTTGGAGTACACCTCGGGGTGCGCCGTCAAGTAGCGCAGCATCGCCAGCCCCGCGGCCACCGCCAGCGGATTCCCCGAGAGCGTTCCCGCTTGATAAATAGGACCCGTGGGCGCGACATGCGTCATCACTTCGCGCGCGCCGCCGTACGCCGCGATGGGCAAACCGCCGCCGACGATCTTGCCGAGCGCGGTCATGTCCGGCTTCACTCCGTACAACGCCTGCGCGCCGCCGAAAGCCACGCGAAAGCCCGTCATCACTTCGTCGAAGATCAGCAGCGCGCCGTAGCGCGTGCAAATCGCGCGCAGCCCTTCGAGAAATCCCGGCGCGGGCCGAATACAACCCATGTTGCCCGCGATCGGCTCCACCATGATGCAGGCGATTTCGGATCCGCGCTCCACGAACGCTTGCTCGACGGCCGCGAGATCGTTAAAGGGCAGGGAAATCGTCGTCGCCGCGAACGCCTCCGGCACACCCGCCGAATCCGCGATGCCGAGCGTCGCCAATCCCGAGCCCGCCTTCACCAGCAGCGAATCGACGTGCCCGTGATAGCAGCCTTCGAACTTCACTGCCAGCGTCCGCCCCGTGTAGCCGCGCGCGACGCGCAACGCGCTCATCGCGGCCTCCGTGCCCGAGTTCACCAACCGCACCATCTCCATCGAAGGGAACGCGTCGCGAATCGCCTCCGCCAGATCGATCTCGCGCTCCGTCGGCGCGCCGAAGCTCGTGCCGATTTCGAGAGTCTCGCGCAACGCCTCGATCACGCACGGCGCGCGATGGCCGAGGATCAGCGGCCCCCACGATCCGACGTAGTCGATAAATTCGTGACCGTCGGCGTCGTAGAGCTTCGAGCCCTCGCCGCGTACGATAAACGGCGGAGTGCCGCCCACCGCTCGAAACGCCCGTACCGGAGAGTTCACGCCGCCGGGGATCACTTGCCGCGCGCGGTCGAGCAGCGCGGCGGAAATATCGAACGTCATTTTTCTAGTCGAGCACCACGCGCCGCAGAAAACTGTTCAACGCCAGTTCGTGCAGCGTGCCGTTCAGTTGGCGCAGCAGGCGCTCCTTCAATTCCAGATAGTCGAGCGTTCCCGCGAATACGTCTTGCATCAATCCATAGAATCGCGGACTGCGGCGCATGAACTGTACGATGCGTGCCGGTACGCTTTGAAAGAGGAACCGGCCGAGGAACACGCGTTTGGCGAGCGACGCGCCGAATTCGAGGTCGTCGAGAAAGTCGCGCTTCAAGCGCAACCGGTACGCGGCCGGATCGCCCGACAGCAGCGCTTCGCTCGCCAGATCGCCCGAACGCACGGCGTAGTAAATCCCCTCGCCGGTGATTGGATCGACCAGGCCCGCCGCGTCGCCCACCGCGATCCATCCCTCGCCCGCCACGCGGTTACTGCGCCACCGCGGCGTTTCGAGCGACGGCAGCATGTGCCCGTAGAATGTCGCGTCCTTTTTGTCGATGCCTTTCTCCGCCATGTACTCTTCGAGCCGCGCGCGGAGTTTCGCCGCCGATTCGCCCTTACCGCAAATGCCCACCGACAAATGGCCGCAACGCGGAAACACCCAAATGTACCCTTCGAGCTTCGGCAGAAACTGAATGTCGATATGCGCCTGATCGGTCGGCACGAAATAGCCGAGCGCGGTCGAGGTGTCCGCCGCCTGCCATTCGGTTCCGACGTGCCGCAGCGGATTGCGCGCGCCCGTGGCGACGATGCAGAAATCGACGTCGAGATCGGATTTCGAGGTCCGCAGCCGCCACCGCCCGCCCGACGGTTCCATACCCAGCACGCGAGCTTTCTCGACTTCGGCGCCCGCTCGCCCCGCGCGTTCCAGCAGCATGCGATTCAAGTCGTAGCGCGAGTAAATCAGCAGCGGTTTCGACAACGTCATCTTCGCGCTGCCCGCCACCGGCGCGGCGATGGTGGTTTCGGTCACCACGCGCTTCGGCGTGTCGTTGTCGATCAGGA